>Ga0209273_10000341_pt1 | contig 64783 bp, 67 predicted proteins | sample tdAd471_FD_187126 | JGI IMG/M metagenome (GOLD analysis project Ga0209273, IMG submission 187126) | Marine sediment microbial communities from the Atlantic coast under amendment with organic carbon and nitrate - tdAd47.1 (SPAdes)... | ecosystem: Environmental > Aquatic > Marine > Coastal >...
TGCATGAAGCAGGGGCTTAAGGAAGCCGGGCTGCCGGAAGATACAATCCAGTTTGTTGATACGCGTGATCGGGCGGCGGTAACGCATCTTCTTAAGTGTGCGGAATATATCGACCTTGTGATCCCACGCGGCGGCAAGGGCCTGGTGAAACTGGTGACGGAACAGGCTGAAGTACCAACACTTCAGCACCTGGACGGGAATTGTCACACATATATCCATGCGGCGGCTGACATCGATAAGGCAGTGGCTATTGTGAAGAATGCCAAGCTGCGCCGCACAGGTATTTGCGGCGCCACGGAGAGCCTTGTTATCGACCGCGAGATCGCGCCAGATGTTCTGCCGCGCCTTCTTGATGCCATGCCGGACTGTGAATTCCGTGGTGACGGGCTCGCCATGACAATCGATGACCGGATCAAAGAGGCTGCTGAAGACGATTTCAGCACCGAATATCTGGATGCTGTCCTGTCAGTGAAGTTGGTGAACGGCGTGTCGAACGCCGTCTCATTCGTAGACCAGCATTCGTCCAAGCACACCGACGCGATCATTACCGAAGATCAGGAAGCCGCAGACCTGTTCATGGATATGACCGATAGCGCAGTGGTTATGCATAACGCGTCAACCCAGTTTTCTGATGGTGGTGAATTCGGCATGGGGGCCGAAATCGGCATTGCCACCGGCAAGATGCATGCGCGTGGACCGGTGGGGCTCGAGCAGCTGACAACCTTCAAATACAAGGTGCACGGTAGCGGCCAGACAAGGCCCTGAAGCGTAACAGCGAAACCATGATGGGCGCCCGGCACCTGTGTGACCGGGCGTTTGTTTAACAGATATATTAAGAACCTAAGGGGTAGGAGACAATGCAGATAGAAGTGATGATTTCACTGGCGGCCTATTTCATTTTGATGATGGGTATCGGGCTCTATGCCTACAAGAAATCCACAGATGACGTATCTGGCTACATGCTGGGCGGCCGGCAACTTAGCCCTGCTGTGGCGTCCCTTTCTGCCGGCGCATCAGATATGAGCGGCTGGATGCTGATGGGCTTGCCGGGGGCAGTCTATGTCTCTGGGCTATCGAGCGCCTGGATCGCGGTTGGCCTGATGGCCGGGGCATTCCTGAACTATCTGTATGTGGCACCGCGCCTGCGGGTCTACACCGAGATCGCGGATGACGCGATTACCATTCCAGATTATTTTGAAAAGCGATTTCACGACAGCTCGCACATGCTGCGTGTTCTGTCCTCTGTGGTCATCATTATTTTCTTCACGCTTTATACATCTGCCGGGGTTGTCTCCGGTGGCAAGCTTTTTGAGGCTTCATTCGGCATGTCATATGAAGTGGGCCTGTTCGCGACCGCAGGCGTGGTTGTTGCTTACACACTGTTCGGCGGCTTCCTTGCGGTAAGCATGACTGACTTCGTCCAGGGCTGTATAATGTTTGTCGCCCTTATCCTGGTGCCTGTTGTCGCTTTCTTCGACATGGGTGGCGGGAAGGCCATATCCAATACAATTGGCGAGATCGACCCGGGGCTCATGAATATGTTTGGCGGGCTGACGATCGCGGGTGTCATCTCCAGCCTTGCCTGGGGGCTTGGATATTTCGGTCAGCCGCATATCATTGTGCGCTTCATGGCGATCAGGACGCTTCGCGACGTGGCGACTGCCCGCAATATCGGCATGAGCTGGATGCTCATCACCGTTATTGGTGCAGTGGCTACCGGTAGCGTGGGGCTTGCATATATCGTGAAAAACGGCCTCAGCCTCGAAGACCCGGAAACGGTTTTCATCGTGTTGTCTGAGCTTCTGTTCCACCCCTATATTGCGGGCTTCCTGCTGGCGGCAATCCTGGCTGCGATCATGAGTACTATCTCGAGCCAGTTGCTGGTGTCTTCCAGTTCATTGACGGAAGATTTTTACAAGACTTTCCTCAGGAAAGAGGCGTCGCAGAAGGAATTGGTGTTGGTTGGGCGTCTGTCAGTTCTTGCCGTGTCCCTGGTAGCCATCGGGCTGGCATATGACCGGTCCAGCACGATTCTGTCGCTGGTTTCCAACGCCTGGGCTGGCTTTGGCGCAGCCTTCGGACCGCTGATCCTCCTGAGCCTGCACTGGCGTCACATGACGCGCGATGGTGCGATGGCAGGTATGATTGCCGGTGCGGCGACCGTACTGTTCTGGATCTATGCGCCTATCACAATTGGCGGTAAATCGCTTTCCGACAATCTCTATGAGATGCTGCCGGGATTTGCGGTTAGTATGCTGGTGTCGATTGTTGTCAGCAAGATGACGGAAGGCCGCGGCGAGGCCGAACGGTCAAAAGCACTGTTCGCGGAAATGGAAACTGAACTGGCAAAGGGCTAGGGACTACCATTCAACCGTAACAATGATGGCATCGGAATAGAGGCCGGGGGCCGCATTCTGTCCCCCGGCTATCCGGCCATAGACTGTGTAATTCCGGATTTCGCAGCACAAGAGCGACAGGGTATAACCGTCCGATACGACGGATGTACCGCCTGCGCCATCGGCCCAGATGGCTGTATGGGTGACATCCGTATAAAGATTATAGAGCAACGTGTTGCGGCTGGAAGCCATTTTTCTGTCTGTCTTCTTGCCGTTTTCGCCCATGCTCAGCGATACCAGATAGGAAATGCTGTCCCCAATCGTGTCCGAACCGCAGCTGACCTCGATATTGCCTGTGCTGTCGACGGCTTGTTGTGTCAGGGCGTTATAGGTCCCGAAGCTCACGGCAGTGGCATTGACGGTGCAATAGCAGCCGGTGCCGCTACAGCTTGCTTCCGCCTGCCAGGACAGCAGGAAGATTGAAGCAAGCATGTAAAGGGCGGCGCGGATCATCGTTGTATCCTCTTACAAACAACAGGGCGCGATACTGTTTGGCCTATCGAAGCAGAGATTGCTTGAATGTCTATTGTACAGCTTCCTGACGGCATATGGACAAAAAACCGGCGCGCTTTCTGCAGGCCCGAGACATAAGCCATCCCCCGAAAGCCGATTGGGATATCTTCGCCATCGTCTGCGGCATGCATCCTTGAACCCGGAGGAAGATCGTTGCCGTCCTCATCAACAATGTGAAACAGCGCTGCGGTCACTGCCTGCACGGGGAAGTCGGCTGATACGCCGCTGCGTCTTTTGGGAACCACGCGAAGCGAAGTCTTGCCGATATCTGCCGATAGCGGCAGGTCCAACGGATCGATGGAAAGCCTGTTTTCCTCATAAGCGCGCAGCCCGGTGACCAGTGCATGGCCTGACTTGTTCGTTTTGGTGACAACGCGGTTGTCCTGCATGACGTCCACACCTGCAAAATTTCCTACGCTTACGAGGGCGAAGCTGTCGCGGACGGGCCGTGAAAGATAAGCATCGCCCTTGAGGATAACCAACCCGCCCTTGAGGCCCAGGCGCGCCGCATCACGGCCATACCAGTGGCTGACATCAAGCGAGGCAATTCCCTTTGGGCTATCAAAAGTGACGCCGGCCCTGCCGCTTTGGGTGTCGTCCTGCCGAATTTCCGCGCGGTAGCCCAGCCCACCCTCATATGGGGCGTTTTGATTGACCCGTGCGGTACCCGCCCAGTCACGGCCTGTTTTTTCCATCGTCACATTGCCAGCTGTGCGCGCCCCCAGCCGGGTAGTGAAGCTAATAAAAAGGCTGGTCTCCCGGAATGCGCCGAACCGGCGCGAGAAATTGATGCCCAGCCCGCCAAGCTTGCCAAGTTGCACCGAATAGGTAGCGCCGATGACTTCAAAGTCGTCTCTGTCGCGTTCGTCAACCCGAGTGTAGTTGACGGAAATAGACCCTTTGGATTGCATTTCGAACCCTATGTTGGCGCTGCTGCGACTGCGTGCGGGACGGAAATCTTCACTCTCGCCCAGGCGCGTGAAGTCGGCGGTTGTCATTTCATGGGACAAGAATATGCCAAATGTCTGTGATGACCAGTTGGCGTCAAGTTGCAGCAGCCCGCCGACATCTCCGTCATGAAAGCTGAAGGCTGTCGATGTGGAAAGTTGTCCGCCAAAAGGCAGCTTCCAGTCGATGAAGGGGCCAAGGCTGGCTTGTTGGGTTGATCCTTCAAGGTGAATGCCGGCGGTGAAGCTCTGGCTCAACCCTTTGCGGAAACTGCCCGCTATGAATGGTTCCTCATAGTCGTTGCTGGTTGTCCCATAATTTTTCCGCAGCATGCCCAAGGACGCCGAGTAGGAAGCAAGGCCCGGTGTTAGCAGGTCGCGGTTGGCATAGAAGGGTTGCATCAAGACGGTTTCCCTGCCTAACAGGTCCCGCACCACGACACGCATGTTGCCTGCGCCTGTGATGATGGGCAAATGCTGGATGGTGAAAGGCCCAGGGTCTATGGGAAGGCTCGAACGCTTGACGTCATTAACGAAGATATCCGCAGTTGACGGCAGTGAGGCAGTGCCTGAGACGGTTGGTGTCGGGAAAGTAATGAAGCCGGGTTGCAAGGTGAAGTCTGTGCCGAAGCGGATGCCCGCAAATCTGACCGGTCGCCCCCAGCCGCTGGCTCTTGTTACGCTGTCTCCCAGGTCCAGGCGAAGGCGCTTGTCCGGGAAGTCGATTGTCCATGTTGTTTCAAGCCGGGTCAGGCTGGCGGTCCCTGTCAGGTCCCTGCCCACGAAGGTCGCGTTGCCGGTGCCGTGTTCGGAAAACACAGATAGTTCAGCCAGGCCCCCGCCAAAATCGCTGCCGTCCCCGACTTCCAGCGACAGGTCGTAGTTGAGGAACATGCCCAGTGGTGTCGGGTTCGCCGGAACATGCCGCCAGCGCTCACCCACCTGATGATGAGGAAAGCAGCTTGCTGTACAGCTGATATCCAAATGCTGGCGGTGCGTATCAAATTCATAAGACAGGCCAGGAATAGCCAGTAGAGGCAGCAGTGAAAAGGTGCGGTATGACCGGGGTGCGATATCTGGTTGGACCAGCCCAAGCGGGTCAAAGGCCCGAATGTCCAGGAAAAAGCCATCTGGCGTTTCAAGCGCCGCATATATGCCAGGCTGGCTGATGCCGTTCACAGCGACTGTGGTGAAATATAGCGATTGGCGCGGCTCTTCAGGGTCTTGTGCCAATCCGGTGTCGGCAATCCCGAAGATCAGGATTGCCAGTCGGAACAGGGACATCAGCTGTAGGCGCGATGTCATTTTTCTGCCGGAAGTGTTTCCTGATAGATGCCCTGGTCGGTCGCGGCCATTACTTCGAAGCTGTCAGGAAGTCTGGCGGCAAACGGCTCAGCGGTATCAAGGCGCCATGTCATTGTCGATCCCGGCAAAATATACTGATGGGTGTTGGCTTCAAAGAAAACTTCATCGTCTTTTACCAGCCTGATGCCCGCCACCAGCGCGTGCGCATTGCCACTGTTTTCAGCGGTCGCCCAAAGGCCGCCATCCTGGATGATCTTCCATGACAGGGGCGGCTGGGAAATAGTTTCTGGCTGCAGGAATACCGGAATGCTGATCCGGACGGCAAACTGAACCTGGCTGCCTGAGCCCTCATCAGGTGGGGACGGAACCTCCTGAATATACAGGCGATAGGTGCCTTCCGTGTCCCAGTCGTCATGTCGTGTACCAAGCGCTATGCGAACAACCTGTTCTTCACCGGCTGCAACACTGAATATTGGGGGGCAGGCGATGAGATCGTCTGAGTCCTCATATTGGTCTTTACCATCTATTTGGTCCCACTTTGCCAAGCGTAACTGCACGACAGTGTCAGTGGTGCTGCGGTTATGGATGGTCATGGCAGCTAGAGCGGTGTCTTTTGTGAGCGTGATCCGGATCGGGCTGACTTCAAGGGAAGCCGCAGCCTGTGCCGCCTGAAACGGGGCAATTGAAAAAAATAAAAGCACCAAAAATCGTGCGACGTTATTCATAAAAAAGTGCTCCCTGCTTCCCTAGAAATCCAGCGCTAAAATGGTAATTTCGCCTGAAGCGCCAGTTTCTCTTCTTTTAGCTGAGTTTCCTCTAGGTAACTGATAGTAGGACGCCTGGCCATATAGATTGCCTGCCTGGTCGATATTTGATGACTGGTAGGCAGCTGTTTTTATCGAGACGGACTGCTGCCCTGGCCTTTGCACGGCTAGCTGATAATCGGTCTCACGTGTGCATAATACTTCTAGCGGTTCTGCAGAACCTGCCACCTGTACCCTAGCTATGCGGACAATGCAGCGTGGCAGAACCACAGCTGAGACACCAATGCGCGCCGTGGGTCTCTTGGTGTTTTTGTGCAAGTTGTTTTCTTGGGGGCTGTCTGCGGCGGCTTGCTGGCTAGCAAGCAAAATCTGAGACCAGATGGCCAGAATGGCCGCGCTGCTGGCGGCAGAGCGATGCCAATGTCTGGTCAATAAATCCGCAAGTGTCATGCGTGCATCACCTGTTTCAGCATTGCAGCATTCGCCTTTCCTTCCCCCTGCGAAACAATATAACCCTCTAGAAGGTTACTGTCACTGTTACAGTGTCGCTATAAGCTCCAGGTGCCGCGTTCTGTAGCGCGAACAATCTGCCATAGACCGTGAAGGTTTGGTTTGACCCTGTGCCGGTATCTGACACTGTATCAACGCCAACAGTGTCGCCCCAAACTGTGGTTCGTTGGGTGTTTTGGTACAGCGAATAGGTCAGGTCATTGGCGCCGGATTCCATAACGCGGGTGGTCACTGTCGCGCCCTGACCGGTGCCCTCATCCAGGCCGATGTCATAGTCGGTCGTGTTAGTGCAGAGAACGGTCAGCGTGACGGTGCCGTCAATATCTGTAGCAGAAAACGGATCATAAACGCCAAATGCAAGGTCCGTTGCACTTACGGAACAGGAAGCATTCACGGTTGCTGTGACCTGAAATGTATCGGTTTGCGCTGACGCCCCCGAAGTTGCGGTCATGCCCAAGAGAAAAGTCGCACTGATAACGGCAAGCAACTTGGCCGCACGGTGGCGGATCTGAAATTTAAAACACTTCATCTCGCCAGCTCCTTTTTGGCTAGAAAATATATCTACATATAACTTATATGATGTATTCTTAATTTTATTTAAAGAGGCTACTAATTGCCCTATGTTTTCTTGCGTCAAACTGTCGCAACTTAAAATTGCTTCCTCGCTTTAGGTTGTTCTGGAAGGGTCAAAACGCCTTTTCTGACATGGATTGCTCTGCCTGTGGCCGAATGAACAAGAGGAAAAGCGTTGCTGACAGCCCGGCTGCGGCGAACATCATGCACATCACCATGATCTGGTAGCGCGCTGCGACAAGGGGCGATACGCCGGAAAGGATTTGCCCTGTCATCATACCGGGCAGTGATACCAGCCCAACAGCAAACAAGCTGTTTGTGATGGGAATGAGAGCGGCTTTGAGGGCCACCGAGCGTGCGGTCAGATAGTCGTCGCCGCGCTTCATCTCTGCGGCGAGGCGTTCTGCAGCAAGGCTGACACTGTTCATTGAAGCTGCGAAAATCATCCCAGCTAGCGGGACCATGACTTGCGGTTTGAACCACGGGTCCGGGCGCAGAACTCCTTGTGTGATCAGGGCCAGGACAGAGCCGCCCCCAAGTGCGATTGCCAGCAACGCGACCGGATACAGCGTGCGTCTGGAAAGCTTGGTTGTCCTTAGTGAAATCCAGCTGGAAACAAGGGCCATTATGGCCAGAACCGAGACGACCACCCAGGGCGTTTCCGCTGCGAACAGGTAAACCAGGAAATACCCGATGAGCGACAATTGAAGGATCATTCGGGCAAAACCATATAGGGTTTCCCTCGCGTCACGTGACCATGTGTGCAGGATGGCGACCACGACGGCGACCGGCAAGAGCGCCAGCGCCAGATTGGCCATTGGGATTGTGTGGGTCGCATCAGCCATGTTTCGGCTCCTGATTTTTATCTACGGCAAGTGATAAGCACGTTCGATTTTTATCAGGAAAGTCAAATATTCACACGCTGCAATTCTTTAGCGTCTCTGTCATGCGGCTGCGCCTTCTTCTTTTGGTATTGCCAGATAGATGTTCCCGCTTTCGTCAGTTTTTGTCTCAAGGGCGGGGGTGCAGCCTTCATTCGCGCCTCGTGCGGTGCCGGTTTTCAGGTCAATCACCCAATTATGAAGCGGGCAGGCAACGGAATGGCCATGCACAATCCCTTCCGACAAGGCAGCATGTTTGTGTGGGCACTCGTTTTTCAGGGCAAAAATCCTGTTGTCCGAGGTTCGAAACAGCGCCACTTCAAAGGCACTCGTATAAATGCGGCGTGCACCGCGGGCCGGGATGTCGTCAATATGGCAGACAAGGGTATAAGTGGGTTGAAATGTCATCGCTTCATCCTGCTGGGATTTTATTCTGATTGGGCGGCTTATTTTCCGCCTGCTGTGTCCGAACTCTGGCGTGAATTAGCAAGGCACGTGCCAGCATGGGAGGTGCTCAAGAATGAAAATAAAAACAGAGATTTAGTCTTTTTTTTGAGACTATTGATGCAATTCCAACGAGAAAAACCTGATTATAATTTAGACATCGGCCAAAAAATTAGTCAGCCCAACTAACTTAGGGTACCAAGTATGCCGGGGCGGGGTGGGCAGGTTGCTCCGGATAGTCATATGGGCTACAAAAGCCGCACCCTGTTCGACATATGCTGGCGCCCGCCTATGTCATAGACAACCAATCGATTTGTGACTTTTCAGGAGTGCTTTCCATGCAATCATTCTTCCCCCCGAAACGCACACTGATGGGGCCCGGCCCATCGGACGTTCACGACCGTATCCTTGAGGCAATGGCACGCCCCACGCTTGGTCACCTGGACCCTGAATTCCAGCGCATGATGGAAGAGCTGAAGGAAGGCCTGCGTGCACTTTTCAAAACTGAAAATTCCATGACTTTCCCGGTGTCGGCCCCCGGTTCGGCGGGTATGGAAATGTGCTTCGTCAACTTGATCGAGCCCGGTGACAAGGTCGTCGTGGTCAAGAATGGTGTGTTCGGCGAGCGGATGAAGGAAAATGTGATCCGCGCTGGTGGTGTGCCTCTGATGGTGGAATTTGAATGGGGAAAGGCTCCGCTGCCGGCAAAAGTGGCAATGGTGCTGGAAGCCAATCCAGACGCTCAAATGCTGGCCTTCGTGCACGCAGAGACCTCTACGGGGGTGTGTGCAGATGCCAAAGCACTGTGCGATCTGGCGCGGGAATATGATTGCCTGACCATTGTTGATGCCGTGACCAGTCTGGGCGGTATTCCGGTTGAGGTGGATAAATGGGGCATCGACGCCATCTATTCCGGCAGCCAGAAATGCCTTTCCTGCACGCCGGGGCTTTCACCTGTAAGCTTTTCTGAGCGCGCGCTGGACCGCGTGCGGGCACGCAAAACGCCGGTACAAAGCTGGTTCCTGGATCTCAGTCTGGTGATGGCATACTGGGACGGCACGGGTGGGCGGTCCTATCATCATACGGCGCCTGTGAACCCGCTTTACGGCCTGCATGAAAGCCTTGTGATGCTGTTCGAAGAGGGGCTTGAAGAAAGCCATGCCCGCCATGCGGTGATGCATGAAGGCCTTGTGGCTGGCCTTGAAGTGATGGGGCTTGAAATGCTTGTGGATGCTGATGTGCGCCTGCCCATGCTGAACGCGGTGAAGGTACCTGAAGGGATTGATGAAGCCGCAGTGCGTGCGCATCTCCTGGCGGAATATGATCTTGAAATCGGTGCAGGGCTTGGGCCGATGGCGGGCAAGGTATGGCGTATCGGGCTGATGGGAACATCCGCGCGCGAGGAAAATGTGGAGCTCTGTCTGACCGCACTCGCCGACGCGCTTGGCCGCCAGCAGATGCATGTGGATGGCATCAAGGCACTGGAAGCTGCGCGCGCCGCCATGAGCGACGATTAGACGTTAAAAGCCAATTCTAGCGGATGATTTAGGGCGGGGATTTCCCGCCCTTTTTTACTCGCTTTTGCCAATCAATTTTCGCCACATGCGTCTTTCGCACGCCAGGCTGCCGCCAGTAAGCGTGCTGGTGGCGGCCAGAACGATCAGAAGCCACATTACTTTGTCTGCCTGTTCTGTGCCTTTCAGCAAGAGGGCGCTGCCGATCAGCGCGGCAGCCCACAAAATTGCCTGGGTAACTTTTTGGCGTCCGCCGGCGTTTTTTTGGTTGATATCAGGTTTGGTGTCCTCGGTCATAACTTTCCCTTTTTGTTTCCTTGGGGTTCTTTAATGTAACCTATAGGTATCAAATAGGGATAAATTAAGGCCATGTCAAGAGCATGCCCAAATTTTGTCTATGATGGACTTGATCCAAAGCCTGGGGCAGTTCGTAAAAGAGACATTCCTCGTTTAAGCGACCCCCAAAGGGTCTCCTCCCTCTCCATCCAAAGGAGGCCCTCGCTGACTGACCCGCCCCGTTCCCCCCGAGGGCGGGTCAATTTTTTGACGTCCGGCTGATCATTCAGTCCAATTTACATCTTGAGGTCGTCATATTATGCCGCCATGGTGCGCGGAAACTGAGATGGGAATGTTATGACCAAATTCGTAGCGCTGTTGCGTGGCATCAATGTGGGTGGCCACAAGAAAATCAACATGGCGGACCTTAAGGAAGTGGTGTCAAAATGCGGCTTTGCGGGCGTGCAGCATTATATCCAGTCGGGCAACCTGGTCTTTGATGGCAAGGGCACGGCAGAGACGGCCAGGAGCAAGCTGGAACACGCCATCGAAAACGCCTTCGGCTTTCCTGTGGATATTATGGTGCTATCGGAAGACGGCTTCCGCGGGGAAGTAGCGGCCTGCCCATTTGCTGATGGCGATAGCCCGAAGGGTGAGCTTGATCCCAAGTTTCTGCAGTTAGCTTTCCTGAAAGGTACGCCAGACGCAGCGCATATCGAAACTCTCTTCAGCGCATACGAAGGGCCGGAGATGATTGCGTATAAGGGGCACACGATCCATATCTATTTCACTGAAGGGTCTGGCCGGTCAAAATTGACACAATTGCTGACCGACAAGAAGCTGGGTGTGCCAGCCACTGCGCGCAACTGGAACACGGTTCAAAAGTTACTTTCCATGCTGGACGGCTAGGCTTGCGAGCTTCAGCCTTCGTCAAGTACGCCGTGCGCTGCTTTTAGCCCTGTCTGGATGTCGGTATTGTCCGGAAAGCGCTTGATGCCGATCTCAAAGAGAGGCAGGGCTTTTTCGGGCATGCCGCCTTCAAGAAAGGCATTGCCGAAGCTTGTCAGCCAATAGGCGCTGGTGTGGGTCAGGAACTCAGGGAAGGCATCCAACACTTCGGAAAGCGTGCCCATGTTGCCTTCGCGAACCGATATCATCGCGATCCTGTGGATCGTTTCATCATCAACTGCTGGTGCGGTGCCATATTTTGACGCCCGCGCCTCGTAGAAGGCACGCACCGCCGTGATGCCGCCGAAGGCCTGATATTCGGCCACATCTTCGAACCGTATCCAGCGATAGTCGGCGAAAGCTTCATTCAGCCCCAGGGCGATGGTCCGGTAGGCCGTGGTGACATGTTCTTCATCGGTATATTCCTTGACCGTCCATTTGATGCGGTCGCCGGCATTTGCCTCAAGCGCTTCTCGGATGGCTTGTGCTGCCAGAGTGACCACGCCTTCATTGTCAGCAATTGCAATCACAAGCTTGGTGTTAGAGTGTGGCGCAGCCTTGAGTGTTTCAGTGAACGTACCAATAAAGTCGCGGTCAAGCGGCCAGGTGCTGGCGGTGACATAGGTGTCGAACAGGGTGCTGTCGGCGATAAAGCTGTTCATCACCATGCGCCCGGCATATTGCCAGCCGAACAGCAGGCGGACATCCCCGGCGCCGTAGCGGTCGGTCATGAAGGGTAGTAGCTCGTCTTTGAGGAAGCGCTGGTAGGCGGCAGCATTTGCAACGAAGTCGGCGGCGCGGTCATCGAACACGGCGGGGCTTTCGATGCCAACAACGATCAGATCAGGGACTTTGCCGAAATCCCCAAGGCTTTTCGCCAGCCCGATGCCGTGACTGAAATAGCGTTGGCCATCCAGCAGGTACAGGATCGGATAGCTTTTGCCCGAGCTAGCGTCATGGCCTTCTGGCAAGTGAACGCGAATAAAACGGTCGCCATCTAGGGCCGTAGAGCTAATGCGGTGGCGCGTCCCCACCACAATGGCTTCTTCGCCAGTTGCCGCACTGATATTTTTGCTGAAGGCGGGCGTCGCAAAAAGCAGCGCACCAAGAGCCAACACAAAAAGTCGATAAGCCATAAAACCGGATCCCCATCTGGAAGTTTCGTTATCTTGTAACGTCAGTGGGGCACTATTGCTATAGGCGATTGGTTTAGCGGAGTGTGCTTCAGGCTGCCTTCTGAGCATCCTTCTGTGCAGCCTTGGCTTCACGCCACAATTGTGCAACAGCAGCCATCAGGCTTGGGCGCGTGGCCGCAAGATACAGGCGGTTGTCCGGCAGCTCGGCCTTGAGGCGGAAATAGGCTTTCTCAAGCGAATGGTATGGCATGCCCGGGAACAGGTGGTGCGTTGCATGGAACCTTAGTCCCACAGGTGCCCAAAGCGCAGAGATATAGCGGTTGCCAGGGATGTCCACGCTATCGAGGAACTCCTCCTGCTGGGTCATGCGCTCGCGCCCGCCGTTCCTGTAGGCGTGGGCGGCCAATGTGCGCAGGCCGTTCAGCACGAAAATCAGGATCGTGACCATATACCAGATGGCCAGAAGCTTCCAGGGCAGGGTACCCATATACATCAGGCCAAGGGCCACATAGGCATAGATGCCGGTGAAGATGTCTTCCAGGAGCCAACCTGCGACCTGATCTTTCTTGGGCTCTGGCCGGATATAGGCGAAATCGATGACCAGCGAGCTGGCGCGCTTCCAAACGTAGCGGCGGAAGGCGGGAATGATCAGCGTCAGCGGCATCAGCACCGTATAACGCAGCAGCAGCAGGCCAGGTACGATCAGGGCCTGAACGATAAAGGCGACAATCTTCCAGGGCTTGTCCACGGCGAACGGCAGATATTCGCCGTCTTCTGCCGTGCCGTATACTTGCGGTTTATGGTGGTCGATATGCACGTCGGCATATGTATAAGCCGGCACCATCATGGGCATGCCGCAGAAGGCATTGAAAAAGCGCCTGAAGGCCGTGAAAGTACCTTTGCGAAAATGCGCGATCTCATGAATGAAGATAACGGCGCGGTAGAGGCCGAGTGTGGCAACAACAAGCGCCAGAATCTGCACCAGCGAATAGTTGGCGGCCATGGTTGCCACAGCAACCGCGCCCCATCCGATGGCGGCAGACAGCGTAAAATCTGTCCAGTAGATGCGGGCGTCAGGCTTCCACAGGTCCTTCACCAGCTTGCGGGCTTCCTTCAGCGGGAAGTCAGCCGCTTCCGGGTGCTTGCCCGAGCGGACGGGTGCACCTGTCGCCGCGTCTGTCACCTTTTCTACAGTCATACTCTCTTGCATGTCATTCTCTTGAGCTGCGATCATGTTCGGACCACAGCGAAAATCAGTTGTGCGCCTAATTGCCATAAAATCGCCGAAAGGCAAAGCGTCTTAAAGCCGCACCTGCCTCACAAATCCTTGACTTTGGGCAAGCACCCGGCGGCTTGTGGTGTATTTCTGTGGCCAAACTATGTTCCGCGCGCAGGGCAGCGGTGCATAATTGTGCTCTTTTTTTCAGGCCTTTGTCCGTCTAATCTTGCGGACTGGACAGAGAGGGATTTTGGAACGTGCTCGATTATCAGGCACTGCTGGACTATATCGCTGAGGCAGTGCAGCCGCATTTCGGCAAAGGCAAAGTGGCGAATTATATTCCTGCGCTGGGGCGCGTGCCGGCCAGCAAATTTGGTATGGCAGTGCAGTTGGCGTCCGGTGAAAGCTTCACGGTCGGGGATGCGTTTGAGCCATTCTCTATCCAGAGTATCTCAAAGCTTTTTGTGCTGGAACTCGTCATGTCCCACTTTGGCAACATGGTCTGGACCCGGGTGGGCAAGGAACCTTCGGGCGACCGCTTCAACAGCTTGATCAAGCTGGAAATGGAACAGGGTGTGCCCCGCAACCCCTTCATCAATCCTGGCGCACTCGCGACGCTTGATCTGCTGATGGGCCTGAAGGGTGATACCAAGCACCGTATCCGCAACTATCTTCGGTTTTTGGGGATGAATGAGGCGGTTGATACGGATGCTGCGGTAATGAATTCCGAACTGGCGCACTCGGACCTCAACCGCGCGATGGCTCACCTGATGAAAAGCCACGGCAACATTGACCAGGATGTCGATACGCTTCTGGAGACTTATTGCTACCAGTGCGCCATGATCATGAGCTGCAAGGATCTGGCGCTTGCGGGCTTGCCGCTCGCAACAGGCGGTTATTCGGCCCTTCATGACGCTGCCGTCGTCTCTGCGGCGCAGGCCAAGCGCATCAATGCCGTGATGTTGACATGCGGCATGTATGACAGCGTCGGCAGCTTCGCCTACCGGGTTGGTGTGCCAGCCAAAAGTGGCGTGGGCGGGGGCATTCTGGCTGTCATCCCGGGAAAAATGAGCGTGGCAGTCTGGTCGCCGGAACTGGACCAGTTCGGTAACTCATACGTGGGTACGGCTGCACTTGAGATGTTCACAAGCATGACCCACAGCAGCATCTTCTAGGAACAGGGTTAGCCCGCGCTCACAGCTCGCCAGCGCTTCTCCAGAATCACAATGGTGACAAGGTATATTGCCACCACAGCCACAGGCACGGCCAGGAAGCGGTCATTTGGGAACAGGTACCAGGCGCCAAGGACGAGCCCTGTGCGGCTAATGCCGTGAAACAGGCCAACCCAGTGTTCAATCGCCCATGAGAGCGGCACCCACATCAGCCCCGTCAGGATGCCAACCGTAAGCGGCAGCGACGTATAGTCCTGCTGCACGAAGGGAATGGCGATGGCAAAGACAAGAAGGGCGGTTACAACGGTTTGAAGAAACAGGCTGTCGAAGGTGTTCTTTGGCCTGTTTTTGCCAAGCAGGTCTTCACCTGTGAACTTGGAGATCAGTACACCCAGATAGAAGATCGATCCGGTACAAATGAACAATAGCCACACAGCGTGCTGAGGCGCGAGTTGCGGTGCCACGGCACCCACAATTGCCCAGGCAATGGTTCCCGCGACCGGCATTGCCAGGAAGCGGCGTTTCTTGTAATCGGCCCTCTGGTCTTCCAGCGATCTGGTTGCTACAGTGGTCATTGGTTTTCCCCCACCGTTTTCCTAATTGCAGGTTTTAGTGAGACAAAGAAGGGGAAATGTCCAGCCCCGTTGTGAGCATGGCGAGTGTGGTAGGTCAGTCCACAGTCGGGGGGGCTGCCTGCATCATGTCAAAGTTGCCTTCATCCACAAGCGTCTTGTACGCCATCTCTATTTTTGTCGCGAGTTCAGGGCGCAAGTTGGCTCCGCCTGCCAGATAAAGCGTTAGTCCTATGTTGAGGTCATAAACTGGTTTGAATGCGCCCCGCCAAGCGCCGGTATGCTGTTGTACTGTGCTGTAGTTGATCATGCTGCCAGGGAAAAGGTCCACACGCTCGGCCTCCACCATCTTGAGGGTGCCGGGCTGGTCAAGGTCCGTTGACCGGATGATACTGGCCTCGGGCAGGCCGGTGCTTTGCAGTATACTGCATGAGATGTCATCACGTACGCAGATAACGGAAAAGTCCCCCGCCATGAGACGTTCGTGTGTGTAGATGCGCGTGTCATCCTTGCGTGCAAACAGCCTGTAATTGTCAAACGCCAGGGGCACCAGCCACCGAAAGCGTTTCTCCCTGTTGGGGATGCGGGCGATGGAATAGATCAGAACATTGTCTGCCGTTTCGGCATAGCGTACCGCTCGTGCCCAGGGAACAATGGTGATGGTATAGTCCAGCTCAGTTGCTTCCATAACCTTGTTGACGAGCGCCGTCGCTTCTCCGGCAACGCTGCCATTATCGGCGGGGAAATTATAGGGTGGATAATTTTCTGTGACGATAAACACATCAGCAGCGCGCACGCAGCAAAAGCTGCTGAAATTCAGCAAGCCAACAAGAAACACTAAGCTCTTGAACAAAAGCTAACGCCTCCCCATTGCACGCCCCACCTTTGAATTATAGCCGGATAACGGCTTGGGCGCACGTGTTTGTTGGCGGCAGGGTCACGCAGTGGTTGTGTTCATGCTTTTGCTGCAGTTACTCCAGCGCTTTCAACACATCCGCTGCGAAGCTATGAATCTGGAAACCTTCGCCGCCGGCAGGGTCATGCCCGCGCCGAACAATCACCAGCTTCTTTGACGGGATGATCATCAGTATCTGGCCCCTGTTGCCAAGGGCCGCGAAGCTGTCATTCGGCAGTTCCGGGAAGCGTTCGTTATAGAGCCAGAATTGGGCGCCATAGCCCGGGATTGCACTGCCGTCCGCGCGAACAGCAGGGGGCTGACTTGGGCCTGCGGTGGCTACATATTTGGCCCAGCCTTCAGGCAGGATGCGCTTGCCGTTCCAGGTGCCGCCGTTCAGGTAAAGAATGCCCAGTCGCGCCAGATCCCGCGACGTGGTCCATACTTGGCTGGACATCACAAAGTTGCCGCCCCAGTCCACCTCCGGCACGGTATCCAGCATGCCGATCTTGTGCAGCAGTGCCTTGAAAGGAAACTCCAGATAGGCCTGCTCGTCCCCGATGGCGTCCTTGAGTGTGCGCACAGCAAGAAGCGTATCGTTGTTGGCATATTTCCAGCGGCTGCCGGGTGCTACTTCAAGGGATGTGCGCATGGCCGTGTCGTCCACCCGACCACCACCAATATAAAGCCGGTCTGTGCGGTTGCCTGCCTGGTTGCTGTCCAGCCCTGATGCCATATGCAAAAGGTTTTCCAGCGTGATGACCTTGCGCGGATCAAGCGGCGATTGCCAGCTTGCCACTGGTGCGGGCGCTTTTACGTCAATCCGTCCTTCTTCTACCGCTGCACCAATCACGCTGGCGGCGATGGATTTGGCAACAGACCAGGTGCGTTGGCTGGTGCGGTGGGTATAACCGTCGATATAGCTTTCAATCAGGATTTCATCCGGGCTTGCAACCAGAAGCGCGGTGGTGAAGGCATCCTTGCCATATTTAGGGTCCTTGAAAGTGCGGGCTACGAGTGCGGCAAGTGCTTCATTGTCTGCCTCGCCATAGTTAGACGGGATGCGCGACCATGGGGCGCTGTCATTGCGCGCCGGAACGTCAATATCAATGCTGGGCAAGGCCACGGTGGTCTCCGCCTTTTCACCAACGGGCAACTGGGTGCAGCCAAGATGGGGGCGCCATTGGCTGATGCGTGGCGGAAGCGTATCGCTGAAGGCAACGGTGACGTATTTGGCGTCATGATCGATTTTTGCCTCAAGCGTTGGCACAACATCAGCTACCATTGGGTAGATGCCCGTCAGTTCCTGGGCTTCTATCTGCTCTGGCGACTTGCCGCCGTTGAAAGTGGCACTGCAGGTGAAGGCAGCCTTATAGCCTGCTGCATAGGCGCGGATCGAGGCATCGGTTTCTTGTGCGAACCCGACTGTGGAAACGCTGGTAGCTAGCACCAGCGCGGCGATGACATTTTTCATGGTTGCGTCCCCTTTTTCTCAGAGTGTTATCTGAGGCATGGGAACGCAAAGTCAAATGGCCGTGAACTCACCTTTCGACAATATCTCGCTTCATGGGGGCCAGGATCGCCAGCAGACGGTTTTGCGTGTGAAACGGTACATCGGCCTCACTCATCGCCTGCTGAAGCTGTTCCACCAGTGCATTGAATTCAGCCTCTGTGATCCCCAGCTTTATGTGGGATTTCTTCATGTTCACGCCCTTGTACCGGCAGGGGCCCCCAGTGGCCTCGCAGATCTGGTCCACCAGCAGGCGGGCCAGGCGGTCTTTCTTGGTTTGCTTGAATTGGTGGGCGGTGCGTGGGTCCGTGAATGTCAGATCCACCAACCGATTGGTAAAACGGGTGATGTTGTCGAGCCCGCCCAGATCATCATAAAGGCTGTCGGCGTTCGCGACCGGCGCTGTGCCGAGCAATGCAGCGGCAAGAATGAGTGTCTTCAGTTTCATGACTTAGAACCCCAGCTGGAAAGATAGGTAGAAGCCGCGCTGACGCCCTTGCAGCGCGATTTTCCCAAGGTCAGTATAGGCGGCAGTAACGGTGAAGTGCTTGGATGGTAGCCAAACCACATAGGCAGCCATGGCATCGTCTTCTTCCGCGAAAGCCAGGTTGTCGGGCTTGGTGCGATAGTCTGCGCCAACTACAAAATGGCGGCTCAGTAGGTAAGCGGCAGACGCTTCAAACTGAAGTGACCGGTTTGATCCATTCGGGCCTCCAAAGCCCAAAAGGCCAAACTGGTTGGCACGCGTTAGCCGGGTAGTGCCGGTGAGCACCAAGCTTTTTTCCAGAAGGATTTTGCTGGCAGCCAGATAGAGATCGATATCGTCATCACCTTCGGCGCCGACCGCGCGCACAATCGCGCCTTTGTCAGCTTTCTTATATTGCGCGCCCAAGGAGACCTGCGGCATCCATTTATCCTGGTCATAAACGGCATCCCCGAACACTTTCACCTTGGCGCCAACGATGTCCTGATTAAACTTGAAGCCGTCCCCCAGGCCCAGCCTGCCGCCGGCGCTGCGGGTGTTGAACCATTGCCGGGTGAAGCTCAGCTCAAGGCGGTCGAAAAGCCCCACCGTGACGCCTGTGGCGTTCAAGGTGAAATCACCCGTCGTGACATAGGTATGGTGCGCACTGCCGCCGATCTGACGGTTGGTGCCATAGCCGGAAATAACGGCCCAAGGGGTCAGGCCACTGCCGCCGGCTCCTTCAACCTGAATCACACCTGGTGTGGCCAATATCTTGCCGCTGTCAAAAAGGCTCTCCTCGGCGTGGGCCGCTCCAGTCGCGATAAGGGCCAGAAATATCAGTATTTTTTCCATAAGAAGCAGCGTTCCATTCCCCAGGCGTTATAATGCATACTTAATTGGTCAGTTATTAAGAACGAATAAAAATTCATTCTCTGTTACGACAAATCTTGATCCTTGGATGATGCGGCCTAGTTGATGACATGAAAATGTGTTCAACCAACAGCGAGTCGACCAATGCGTCTTGAATATAGCGATGAAGACCTGGCCTTCCGCGCGGAAGTGCGGGCGTTTCTGGAAGAAAGGCTGCCAAGCCACGTTTCCGAACGAACAAAAGCTGGCCTCGGGCTTGAGAAAGAAGATTATCTGAACTGGCAGCGCACCCTCTTGGAAAAGAATTGGGTGGCGCATTCATGGCCAGTTGAGCATGGCGGATCAGGCTTTACCCCGTTCCAAAAGCACATCTTTGAAGAAGAGTGTGTGCGGGCTGGTGCGCCGGAGCTGCCGCCATTCGGCCTGTCGATGCTTGGCCCTGTGTTGATTGCTTTCGGTTCCGATGAACAAAAGGCCCACTATCTGCCACGTATACTCGATGGCACTGACTGGTGGTGTCAGGGTTATTCCGAGCCGGGATCAGGCTCTGACCTTGCGAGCCTGAAGACAAAGGCTGTGCGTGACGGTGATCATTATATCGTCAACGGCCAGAAAACCTGGACCACGCTTGGCCAATATGCGGATTGGATTTTCTGCCTGGTGCGCACCTCCTCAGAGGGCAAGCCGCAGACCGGCATCAGCTTCCTGCTGATTGACCTGAATACGCCCGGCGTGGAAATGCGCCCGATCATCACGATCGAAGGCGGCCACGAGGTGAATGAGGTGTTCTTTGACAACGTCAAGGTGCCAGCTGAAAACCTTGTTGGTCAGGAAAATATGGGCTGGACCTATGCCAAATACCTGTTGCAGCACGAACGTGTCGGCATCGCTGGTGTGGCAGCCGCCAAGGAAGGCCTCAAGCGTCTGAAGAAGATTGCGGCCGAGACCGATGACGGCGAAGGCGGCAAGCTGATTGATGATGCCCATTTCGCGGAACGTATCGCCAATGTGGAAATCGATCTGATGGCCATGGAACTGACAAACCTACGTGTGCTTGCGGCCGCCCAGGCCGGTGGTGCGCCGGGTGCTGAAAGTTCCATGCTCAAGATTAAAGGTTCTGTGATCCGTCAGGAAATCAGCGACCTGATGCGTCGGGCTGTTGGCCCATATGCGCTGCCATTCATGCCGGAACTGGATCAGATGGGCTCGAACGCCGAGCCGCTTGGGCCTGATGGGGCGCATTTGTTCGCAGGCCAATATTTTAACCGCCGCAAATATTCCATTTATGGCGGCTCAAACGAGATTCAGCGCAACATCATCTCTAAGATGATCCTTGGGCTTTAAGGGAGGGTACAGTTATGGATTTCAATCTCTCTGATGATCACCGCATGCTCAAGGACATGGTGTCTCGCTTTGTGCGCGAGCAATGCGATTTCGAAAGCCGCCTGAAGCTGATCAGCTCGGAAAAAGGGCATGATGAAGCGGTGTGGGCACAAATGGCTGAACTGGGCCTTGTGGCTGCGGTGTTGCCTGAGCGCGTTGGCGGCCTGGGTGGCTCGGGCCTTGATATCATGGTCGTGGCCGAAGAGCTCGGCCGCGGTATTGTGGTGGAGCCGTTCCTCGCAACAGCTGTTCTGGGCGCAGGCCTGTTGGCTGAAGAAGCCGCAGAAGGCCGTGGCCCGGCACTTTTGGACGATGTTATCGGCGGTGGCCACAAGCTGGCGTTTGCCCATTATGAGCCGGGCGCGCGCTACAATGCCGCGAAGGTTGACGCGAAGATCGAAGGTGGCAAGCTTTCGGGCGCGAAGTCTATGGTTGTCAACGGCGGTGATGCGAACAGTCTGATCGTCTCGGCCAAAGACGGTGACAAGCTAGCGCTGGTATTGGTTGCGGCTGATGCCGATGGCGTGTCCATGCGCACCTTCAAGACCAATGATGGTTTCGGTGCAGCCGAGATTACCTTTGACGGTGTTTCCATCGCTGCAGACGATGTGCTGCTCTCGGGCTCTGCGGCCGAAGACGCTCTTGGCCGTGCAATAGCGCGCGCTACACTGGCGCTTTGTGCGGAAAGCCTGGGCGCTATGGAAAATGCCCGCGACGCAACGCTTGAATACCTGCGCACCCGTACCCAGTTTGGTGTGCCGATTGGCAAATTCCAGGTGCTTCAGCACCGTCTTGTGGATGTGTGCCTGGAGATTGAACAGGTTCGTTCAATCGTGCTTCTCGCGGCGTCCAAGCTGAATGCCGAGGACCGTGACAAGCATTTGTCTGCAGCCAAGGCTTTGGTCGGCCGTGTGGGCCGCCAGGTGGCTGAGGAATCAGTTCAAATGCACGGCGGCATTGGTGTGACATGGGAACTGGAACTGGCACACGTTGCCAAGCGGCTTGTGATGATCGACCATTATTTCGGTGATACCGACTATCACCTGAAGCAGTTCCAGAAGCTGTCGAAAGCGGCCTAAAGCCTGCATTCCGAAACAAAAAAAGCCCGGCCATTTGGTCGGGCTTTTCTTGTTTTACCTCGGTGTGTCGTGTACCTCGGGCTGCCTATCCTTTTGCGCCGATCCTGTAGCTGAGCGGGATAGTGAGCGATACGCTCTCTTTGTTCTCCGGTAGTTTAGGAAAGCTGATGCGCCGCATCAGGTCGATGGCCTCGTCATCCAGGATCGGATTGCCTGAGCTTTGAACAACCTGCTGGGCCATAATGGTGCCGTCCATGGCAATCTGCACTTTGACCCTGACGGTGCCCTCAATGCCTTCTTCAATAAGCTGTGTCGGATATCCCTGATTGCGTGCCAGAATTCTGGATACATCGCGCTGCCAGCCTTTCCAGTCTGGTGTGGCCTGGGCCACTTGCACTTCTGCGCCCAATCGGGTTTGTTGATCATCCATGTTGAACCGCAGCGGGATCTTGAAATTGAAACTGGAAAGCCCTTCAGGCAGTGGGGGCAGCGGATTGATCCTGTTCAGGATTTGAAGCACCGATCCGTCAAGCACATTATGCCCGGACGACTGGTTGATCTTGAAGCCTATAATGTCCCCGTTTTGGCCAACGGTAACCTCGACCTTAACGGTACCCTCCAGCTTGGCGTCCAGGGCGCGCTTGGGGTAGCGTTGCTTGGAGGCGAAGGCGTCATAAACCCGTTCGCCCCAAGTGGCGAGATCATAATCTTGCGCTGAAACAGATGGTGAATTGGCACAGCACATAAGCGCAAACAGGCCCAGGGCGAGCATGTTTCGGGGGGACAATGGCGACATTGCGCGTTCTCCTTGCGGAAAGGGCTAAAGCAGTAAAACGCAAAACTGTCGGGCAGGCCTCTCACGCCGAAAATCGGATGGTTGTCTGTCCTCTGGTGGAGAGAATAGGTAACATTAGTTTAAATCAAATTAACAGCATTTTACGCCAGGCGCACACGTCGCCTTTGGCTGCCAGGCCTGGTTCAAGAAAATGTGATCGGGGGAGGGCTTATAATTTTGGTTTTCAGCCCCATTTCTGGTTGGCCCGGGGCGATCCCTACCTCCCCCCCTGAAGCTCCGGGATTGCCCGTGCGTCAGCCCCCATAAGGCGCACGGGCTTTAATTTTTGGGCGGCGTTAGAACTGACCGGAAAAAGAGATGCGGAAGCCCTGGTCGCGAACACGCTCCGAGATTTCAGTGCCGATGAATGTGTCGCCACGGGTTGGACTGTAAAGATAGCGAATTCGGTCCCTGCCGACCCCGCCGATGCTCCAGGTTCGCAGGGTGATTCTGACGCCTTTGATGGCGGTGGTCTCAATAAAGCCACCCCAGCGACTGGCGCCTTCAAAGTCTTCAAACTCATTGACGAAAAAGCCATGCCAATTGAAGCGGCTGTCATAATCAACGCCCCAGGACCATTCGGTGTCCGGGATGTCATGACGGAACTCAACGACATATTCGATCGGAACGAAGTTATGCAGGCGCCGCTTTTCGCCAGTGAGCGGGTCCAGGAAGCTGCTGTCCTTCGCATCAAGCTCCACTTCAATCAGGCCGCCTTTCAGAATTTGGTCGGTAGGGATGCTGGCCTGGGCTTCCAGGCCCCAGCGCCTGGCGCTTCCTACATTGGCACGGCCCTGCCTGCCTGAGGGCAGAATGATGCGTTCCAGCACATCATCCTTCCATTCATAGAATAGTTCGACAGATAGTGCGCCACGTTCGCCAAACTGGTAGTTGAATGTGCCCTGTAGCCGGTCAGTGCGGTCTGGCCTCAGGTTTGGATTTCCCGCGAATACCCGGTCATCGGATGCGTCTGCGCTTGCGGCAAAGTCTCCAAAATCCAGTTGCCCGACACTGCGTTCAGCGGAAAGCCCGACCTGCAGATCAGGTGTGACCGTATAGGTGATGCCAACGGAAGGCTTCAGGAACTTGAAAGTCTGTTCCTGGTCGGTTGCGCCGCTTGTGGAAATTTGGCTGATTTCGGCTTTAATGCCGCCGTCCATTGTTAGTGTGTCGTTCAATTTCCACACAAGATTGGTGAAAGCTTCGGCGCGCTTTTCTTCCACGCGCACGGGCTTGGCGGGCAGGGCAAAAAGCTCAGCCCCATTTCCGTCTGTCTTCAGGATATCAAGGCTGGCATTCAGGCTGTTGAAAGCGCCTTCAATTCCGAACTCAGGTTGCACAGCTGCGCCACCATTTTTCCCAAGCGTTGTTCGGAAAATGGTTTCCGTGTTTTTTTCTTTTGCCATGAAATGCGTTGTATCCAGCAAAGTTGCTTCAGGCATTTCATTGGTGATCAGGTCGCGTGCCGTCCAGTCCGCTATGGTGGTCAGGCCAATAAGGCGCCATTTCCAACCGCTTTCGAAAGTGCGGGACCAGTCGACGCCGAACTCTCCTGAATATTCTTCAAAGTCGTGGTCATCGAAAAAACGGTCGACGACCGGGGCTGTTGGTTCTCCTGTGCCGCGGCCAAGGCGCTCTGTGTCACCGTACCAGCTGTCGAAGCCAAATCGACCGTTCAGTTGAAGTCTGCCGCCAAAGACGTCGCGACCTGCGTCAAACGACAGGGAGGCATCGCGGTTGCGTTCATCCCGCACTTCGGTTTGCAGTCTGGTCTTAGCTCCCCCGGCATCCCTTGCTGTAATGACAGCGTCGCGAGATTCATTGATCATGAAGCTTTCTAGCTGGAATGATGTATCCCAGCCAGCCAGTTGGGTCGAAAAGGAGGCACCTACAGATGGCATGACCCGGTCCGGTCCCACCTTGCGGATGTCAACGGACCAGGTGCCGGTGCTGACATTCTTCAGCCGCACCACATTCGCCACCATGCTTTGGCCTGCCGCCTCGCCGGCGCCGATGGCACCGCGCTGCACTTCGATATGGGAAACCTGTCCAGCTGGTATGCGTGAGAGGGCTTCACTTAGTCCACCAGACTTTGACGTGGGACGAGTGCCGTCGATCAGTACATTGCCGGCGGTGCCGCCAAAGCCTCGCGCACTTGAACCGCCATCGAAAACGAAGCCAGGCAGCCGGTTGATCATGTCCAGGGCTGTTTGAGGGGTATATTGCTCGAAGAACTCAGCATCAAAAGACTGGTGATCGACGTCGATAACAACTGATGCACTGGCCCCTACTGCCGCATCAGACGCTGCTGCTGACGCGAAAGAAGAAGCAAGTACAGTTCCGATTATAATGGAACCGCAGGCCTGTCGTGTGGCCTTGGTTGGCATTCCAGAATTCCCCAGAGTTAACTTACGGCAGGGCTGCGCAGGCTTAATATGTTATATTGTTCGGCTTCAGGCTACAGTCAAGGTCTTGATTTGGATGCTCTTTTGCGGTGAGTTGAGCCCGGCTCGCGACAAATCGTTTCATCCATTTTGACTTTTGTCGCCACTCTCATCCTGCGCTCATTGGGCATCGCGAGAAGGGAACAATATTGCCCAATGATATTCCAACTAATTTTGTACGAATTTACAATTGCGAAAGGAATTCACACATAAGGTGGCCTTGGGGCGTAATCGTTGTTCGAGGGGTTTTTACATGGTTCCTGGAAATGCAGGAGACGGCACTTTAGGGTCATCATTTGAAGCGTCAAGCATCGCTGGAGAACTAGACGAACTACCATCCGCAAATGCCGATATGCAGCTATTGGTCGGCGAGGATTCCATGCGCGCTGGTATACGTAGTGCACAGCTTCGAGAGATGTTTGATCACTATATTTCGCTGCGCCCGGAAAAGGGCAAGATGCCGCCTCGCGATTCATTCAGCCCCGCTGCGCTACCGCGCCACCTGCCCAATATATTTCTGGTGGAGGTAGAGCCTCAGGAAGATGGCGTGCCGGATTACCGCTACCGCGTATTCGGGACTGCTCTCAGCGTCCTCTTTGGTGCGGAAATGACCGGGAAATTGGTCAGCGAATTCACCGATCATAACCGTGCTGAACGCTCCCGCCGTATTCTGGATCACGTCGCGCTTCTGCGGCGGCCGGTGCGTACGGCTGGCAACTTTGTCTCGAAAAACGGCATGTCGGTGTTTGGTGAGTCTATCGTTCTGCCTTTTGGTGAAGAGGGAAGGGTGACGCACATTTTGGCTGATCTCGATTACGATCAGGTCGACTAGTCTCTGACAGTTCTACATTTCGTTGAAACGTCCGAAATTGGCGTGCAGAAAGCTGCGCGGCACACTATGTTGCGAGGTGATCAAGGCATAGGCGGCCAAGAGGATAACACAGTGACACATCCGAGTTTGCAGATGGGCCCACGTCAGTGGGGCCTGCTGGCAATGCTTTCCATTCTTTGGGGTGCATCCTTCATGGCCATTGAGGTCGCAGTGGGCGCGTTGCCGCCACTGACTGTAGTGGCCATCAGGGTCTCATTTGCCGCATTTGGGCTATTGTTGTTCATGAAGGTAACCCGGGTGCCGCTTCCCGGCGCTGGGCAAGAAAATAAATGGAAGATCTGGGGCGCGTTGGCTGTGATGGGGCTTCTGAATAACATTATGCCGTTTTCCCTTATAGCCTGGGGGCAGACCCAGATTGCATCCAGCCTTGCCTCTATCCTGAATGCCACGATGCCCCTGTTTACCGTTTTCGTTGCCCACTTCTTTATTCATGATGAGCGACTGACAATGCGGCGCTTTTCAGGTGTACTGATCGGCTTCATGGGGGTCGTGTCCATCATTGGGCCAGGCAGCCTTGCTGGCATGTCCGGCGAGCTGATGGGGCAGTTGTCGGTTCTTGCGGGGGCGCTTTCCTATGCCTTTGCGGTGGTCGCGGGAAGGCGGTTTGTCGGGCTTGGATTGCAGCCTGTCCAGATGGCTTTTGGGCAGGTGGCGATGGCGGCCATCATGCTGGTTCCTGCCGTTCTTTCCATAGATGCGCCTTACCTGTTGCCGCAGCCTGAAGCGAAGGTTTGGGGTGCGCTGCTGTCACTGTCGCTCCTGTCTACCGCGCTTGCTTATCTTCTGTATTTCCGTCTGATCGCCGAAGCAGGCGCGACCAGCGCGTCCCTGGTGACGCTCACCATACCGGTTGTAGCAACCACATTTGGCGTGCTGTTCCTGGGGGAACGCCTCGAGGTCGGGCACGCTTCAGGGCTGGTACTGATTGGGATTGGCTTGATGGTGCTGGACGGCCGTCTGATCAGGCGGCTGCGTGACCAGCTTGTCGGACGTGCCTTCTAGGCTGCGGGCAGGGTTATCCTGCGCATATGCATGGGAGCAATGTTACAGTCATCTATTCCTGTCGAGGCATATGGGCTGCCGGGTCCAGGCCGTGCGAGGAGAGAAAGCCTTTCAGGGTGCCGCCCCTGATCAATTCTGCTAAATGGCTATTGAGCCGCTTTATGAATGCCTCATTGGATTCAGACCGATAGCAAATCAACCCGATCTCAGTTGAAGTGATTGTGAATTGCGGGGTATAGGGCGGTAGGTCTGTACCCAAGCTGTCAAAAACAAACTTGGCATCCGGTAAAACGGCTGCCAATAGATCTATTCGACCTTCCAGAAGCATACGTGCTTTGCCGACCTCGTCTGAAACTGCCACGAATTTGGAGCCGACACTCTTGAGGCTGCTAGGCACCCCAGAACCCAATGCATAAGCAATGGTCTGGCCCTGGATGTCTTCCGTTCGAGCTGGGGGCTGAGTACCAGGTGGGGCGAAAATATGGGACTGTGCTGCCAGCACGTTGTGACTGTGAATAAAGTCTTTTGGTTGCGTAATTGTACCGGTGTTGACCAGATACTCGAAGCTGCTTGGGTAAAGACAGTCTGCGCTTCTCGCCAGGAATGCACGCTTCGCACGCTTGTAGGGTAGGATTTCATAATCAATCTGCCCCAGGTTTTTTGGTAAAACCAGTCTTGCCAGATCGTTATAGAAGCCGGTTCCATCGGACTTAAGTGTCAGGCCCCAATCTGTGGCCATAATATGCACGGAATCCTCGCCAGCACTGGGCGACTGGACTGTTGCAAACAACAATCCGAAAACTACAGCACCGATGGCGTGGCGTGCCAATATGAAGGCCATAAGCTATCGCTTCCCACATGCGCCCCCTGCGCGTTACCATCATATCGTGTAACTTATCTACTTGGCAAATGCTGGTCGATTGCCTGGAATGGGGCTGAGGCTGTAGGGTGATGCAGAAAGGGAGGCTTGAGAATGGGACGTATTCTGCTGCTTTTGAGTGCGGTTTTGTTTGCTGTAACGCCTGCTTTAATGGCGACTGCAATAGAAATCGCGCCGCGCGATGAGGCCCTGACATTTGCTCGTTCTTATGAGAATGGGATCCCGCAAAAGCTATTGCTGGTTATTCGTTACGAAAACGAAACAATAACTGGAATCGATGTGTCTCAGGCGCTCGGTCGGCCGGTGTTTGATCCGATCATTCTCTATAATGAACTTGGGCGTGATGCTATTCTCGCCGCCTTGGAGGTGATACCTGACAGCGCGGCCGTGACCCTGCCGGTCACAAGCCTTCGGATGCCGGTTGGGCTCGGCGGCAGCCACATCGCTGCAGGGGCAAATTTTCCGGCGCATGCCGATGATGCTGAAGTCGAGGATGGGCCGTTCCTTTTCCCCAAACAGGCCCAGCCGACGCACTGGACAGCGCCGATTCCATCGGGGGATGGGCTGCTGGACTATGAGGCTGAACTTTGCTTTGTGCCCCTCAGGGACTTTCCGCCAGTCCGAACAACGCGCGAGATAGGGTTGATCCTGTGCAACGATGTGACCGACAGGGCATTGCTTCTGAAGCATATTGATGCATTTGACATTCAGTCCGGCCAAGGCTTCACAACAGGCAAAAGTGCACCCGGCTACTTGCCGGTGGGAAACCTGTTCGTCATTCCCATGGATGTTGAAAGCTTCGCACGTTCACTGACGCTAGATCTGTCGGTAAACGGGGAAATTCGGCAGTCTGCGCTTGTGTTGCGAATGGTTTGGGGCCTTCCTGAAATTCTTCGGCAAACTGAAGGTCTCAAAGACCGCCGGTGGGCTTTCCGTGGCACTCGGATCGGACTGCCGATCCGCAACGGCAGGGTGCCTGCGCGTGCCATGATCATGTCAGGTACGCCCTCGGGCACTGTGTTTGAAGGTATTCGCACCATGCACAAGGTGCGTGGTTTTCTGGATTATGCCCTGGGTGGATGGGACCGCCCGATGCAGCTGTGGGTGATGGATCGGTACATCCGTGAAGAGCAAAAGCTGGGACGGTACTTGAAGCCTGGGGATGTGGTGCACATGCGGGTTGACCGGATGGGCGAGCTTCGAAATCCTGTAATGGTGTCGTTAAATTCAAGACCGTAAGAACTTGCGAACTACACTCTTGGGGCCATTTTTGTCCTTTTATTTCCGCGCCTTGAAATAAAATTTCACTTTTCCTACTTTTCCTTGTTGACAATTGCGCGGCGCTTCGGTTAGTGATGCAAATATCGGATGGCCTCAATAGGAGGGGCCTCGAGTATTTAGGATTTTAGGAACATGACCACCCTTTGGAAACAGATGTATGCAGTGAAAGGCGCGCAGTTTATTTGCGTCCGTCTTGCATGCATTCCGGAGGGGAGAGAACTTTAAGCCACCAGGGCTGAAAAGTTGAAAAGGTTCCAAACCCCTCCGAAGCATCGCTCCGGAGGGGTTTTTTGTTGAGCCACCGACTTTGAAGCCCGCAATCAACCCTGACGGAGCCTGGTTGAAGCAAACGATAGAAAGACCCGAGTACGGCACGTTTAGAGTTGAATTTGCGAGGACAAGAAATGAACCCCCGGGGTGCGGTAAGCGGCCCTTACCAATCCTCGGGGCCCATAAATTGAAAGAAACATGGCCCGGGATATGCATGGGCAAAACGGTGAGACTGAGACATGACGGCAATTGTTAACATACGGCCCGGTGAGACGGGCGAAGAGCGGTTCAACGAGTTCCGAGAGGGCCAGCCGCTGAAGATTGCTCGCGCACGGCGGGGCTTTGGCGGCTTTATCACGCTCGATTTGGGCGATCCGTGCGAAGCGGATGCGGTCACGGGCGATGCCCAGTGGCAATGGCACCTGTGGATCTACAGCTGTGACTGGGACCTGTATCTGGACGATGCACGGATTTTGTGGCGGCGTGAAAGCGATACCGCCCGGGCCAGTCATATCTTGTCGAAACTTGAAGGCGAAAGCCTTACTGAGATTGAGCATGACAAGGCAGACGACTGTTTTGTGTTCACCTTCACGGGTGGGTTCCGTCTGCATGTAGACCCGGACTTTTACGGCTATGACGCCGGTGATGATCTGTTCATGCTCTTCAAGCATGGTGAGCGCGATGTGCTCTCCTATTCCCCGAAACGACGTTTTTACAAGGCAGCTTAAGATGACCAGTGCAGCGTATGACATGACTGTAGACCAGCCTGATTTCGAGATCAGCGTGAGCCTGGAGATTGATACACAGGAAAGTTCACCTGACGCGGTGACAAAATCCTTGGGCCTCTTTCCAAGTCTTGTCTCGCGCAAGGGCGAGCCCGAGGCGCCGGAAGGTGAACACCATAGCGTGCTGACGTACCAGGCGCTCAACAGCCATAATATCTGGCGGCTCGACAGTGGTTTGCCTGCCGCCAATACGACGCTGTCGGACCAGATTGATGCACTTCTCGACCGCCTGGAAGGCAAGGAAGATGAGGTCCAGAAATGGGCGGAAGGCGCGCATGTATTTGTCGCGGCCTATGCCTACCACCGGGTGCCGGTTCTGACACTGAGCCCTGAACAAATGAGCCGCATGGCGGCGCTTGGCGTGACGCTGGAGGTCGATTTGCATGACCTTACGCACGCCCAGGATAATGATAATTAACGGAGACAGACGATGGAAAAATTTCATGATGTAATGCTGCCGCGGGATGTCGAGCAGTTCGACCTGAAGAAGGGTGCCAAGGGCGCGATCATCGGGGCTGGTCTCACCCATCAGCGTGTCTATACGGCCGAGTTTCCAAGCATTCGTGGCGGTGCCTCCACCTTGTTGGAGCTGGACGCCGACGCGTTCGACAGCCTTGGTGAAGTTGTGGTCGTCGCCGGTTGGCGCCAAAGCGCAAGCCAGATGGGTCATCACTAGGTGCTGGCCTTGCGGGCATCACCGAGTGCATTGGTTAAGTTTCTTTAGCCCTGATTCCTTCTCTCGGCCTCCTCTTTGGCCAATTGGAATCCCCTGGCGTCGGCATCCTCCCCTTAAACCGGCGCCAATCCTTAGCCCCCTCGCTTCCGCGAAGGGGCTTTTTTTTAGGTTCAGCCAGAGTCCTGTGGCCGATTTGCAGCAGTTACTTGTGGAGTGAGTTTACGCACGCAGATTCCGCTTCACCAAATCTTTGCCTGGCCGTCGAAAGGGCTAAAATATCTTTCAGGAGTAGGGAATGCGCGACAAGTTTTTCGATATTGCAGACACGGCGGCCGAAACCTTTGCCAAACTGGTTTTGTTGTTGCTTTTTGGTGCCTGTACCATTTTCCTGATGGTTGATGCCGCGCCCGTTGGTATCGTTTTCTTCTTTGTAGTACTCAGCTTTGCCCGCTGGGTTTGGGCGAAGCCGTCTGAAGCGGATGACCAGTTGGTCGATTGACCCTTCACTCTCTGGGCCAGGTGTCAGATCTGACATGCGAGGAGGGCGCGTGTGAAGTGCCGCTGCGGTTTCGGAGAGGCCTGACGCAGCATCATGGCCTTATTCATCGTGGGATCATCGGTTTCCTGTCCGACAATGTCTCAACTGCTGCTGCCGCGAGCGTTGTGGGCGATGTTGTGACCGCCGACTATAGCGTCAAATTGCTTGCCTCGGGAATTGGTGACGAGTTTATAGTGCAGAAAAGGTTGTAAAATTAACAAGAGGCTGGTTTCTGTCGAGAGCCCTCCTTTCTCTGTAAGTTTCGGAAAATAAAAGTAGATTGTCGTCGGAATGGCTACTATTTTGCCGGTATAAAATAAACCTTTAATTGTTTTTTGTTCCCAAGGCAGGCGGCAACGCCTATGGTTGTTTCATGTCGAGAACTGGTTTTGGGGATGACCTATGTCGGATAGGACAGATGCGCGACGTGAGAAACTAAAAATATCGACCATTCTTTGGGCGCTTTTGACCGCCCTGTTCTTTTCGGCGGCTTTCTATCTTGGCGAAGGATAGGCTACGAGATGCGCTGAAATTCCGTGGCGGCCATCAGGTCAGCTATCAAGGTTGATTTCGAGCCCTTCGCATTTACATGGAAAATGGCGCGAAAGTCGTCTGCCTTCTTTGCGATGCTGGGGTCTGTATTGTCGGGAAGGCCTACATCATTCGGGAGCAGCATCATCTGGCTGCTGCCGTAAGCATTGCAGGCAAAATAGGTTCCCCAGAAGCTACTTTCTTTCTCCGCCAGCTTGATGCCCAGGGCCTTCTCCAGGTCGTGGCGTGCATCGCCAATTTCGGCCTGGCGTGTGCCAAATATCATTTCCTGCTCGTCCGAGTTTTTCGCACTTTTAAACGCTGCTGACGGTGCTTGAACCGGGTGGTCTAAGGCTTTCTTCATCTTTAGGCGCAGGCCAAAGATCGGGTCGAAGGGCGCGTGATCCTGCAGGAACAATTTCAGCGGCAGGTGGAAGCCGATGATGATAACGCCGAAGGGAAAGAAATACAGGCCCCTTGCCAAGGACGCCCAACTGACAGGGGCCGCGCCGCCTTTCGTGACACGGTAGCCCAACAGGCGGGCGCCGATTGTGCTTCCATGCATCATCAGTGCCGGCAAGGCAAACAGAAGGGCATTAAGCGCCACAATCATGGTGAAGTCAAAGCCGGTCAAGACATCGGGCTTGCGGTCAAAAACCAGTTTGAACAGACCGAATACACCAATGAAGCCGATGGCGGCATCAATAGCGAAGGCGGATACTTGCCCAAACCAAGGAGCTTCCCTCAAAACTGTTTTTTTCACAGCGCCCCCACAATCTACATCGGCATCTGCATTCATTAGCGCAGAGTTAGTATTTATCCCTCTACAACATCTCGAGTGTTTTGTTAACACTAATTAGTGGGCTGTGTCACTTTGATTTCATGATCGCAAAAGCATGGACGTGATAGTAACGTGCAGTGATGCACGGGAGAGGGAAGCCGGAATGACGGGGCAAAGTGATATGGGCAAAGCTGGAGGGGTGGTTTCATTGATACTGCAAGACGCCGGGCGACTGTTTGGTCGTGTGTGGGGTCGGGCTGTGATCGTTTGTTTTGTGATGGTCTTTTCGCTTTTGGCTATCGGCGGTGTGCTTCATTTGTTTGGGGTTCCGATTTTTGAGGTTCAGCACGAACCTGGCTGGCGGTTCGACATTTTCCTGTTCAACTGGTTAGGCTGGCTGTTAAATTATCTGGCTTATACCTTTCTGTTGGGAAAAATGCTGGCCGGGAATAGCCCAGCCAGGAAGATACCTAATGGCCAGTTGGTGCGGGCCGGATTGCCAGTGTTTATGCTGCTGGCAATGCCAAGTGCGTTGGTATCTACCTGGATGCCTGACGGGGATTTGACGCGCGAATATATCACCATGATGGTGCCGCAAAGCCTCTTTGATGTGTCGCTTTCTGTCTGTGCTCTTTTCTGGTTTTTAAGGCGCCTGGCGCGCCTGGCAGATGGATTGGGCAGTCCAGATTGGCGCGAAATGCCTGCAGGGGTTTCACTGCGGCTTGTATTGTTACTTGCGGGCTTTCTCATCGGGGCAGAGCTTTTATACACAGCACTTGGGAGCATCGAATGGCAGGTCATGACAGGTAGCGACGACCTGTCTGCCATCATGGGGCTCGTGGCCCTGATCGGAGGGATCGTGGCGCTCTACCTGAATGTGGTTGTTACCCCCAGCTTGATGGCGGCGTGGTACCGCAATCTGCCGTCGGTGAAGGCAAGCAGCAGCGGGATCAGAGAAATTTTCGCATAGGCGGCTTACATCTGTTCTTCTCGTGGAGCCCGAGCCCATTAATGCCCCAGCGTTTTGCGCTCCAACGGGCCCAGATAATAGGTCGGATCAATGCCGTGTGCTGACAGGAAAGCGGCCAGTTCGCCACTGTCTCTCAATGTTTTGATGCGTGTATTGACGCGGGCAATTAGGTCCTCGTTCCCCGGCGTACGGTGGCAAACAATGGCAATGTTGTCGTCATTAATGGTGAAGGCTGGGTTATAGGGTGGCATCGGCTTGCCAAGTTCGCGGAAGACAAAAAGCACATCCGGCATGTAGGCAATCATCAGCTCAACTCTGCCGCTGATCAGAAGCTCGGCTTTGCCTTTTTCATCATTGACCGGAATGAAGGATGCACCAAAGCCGTCCAGCAGGCGTGGGACTTCCGCCCCCATTGGATAGGCAATCACCCTGTCTGTCACGTCTGCTTTTTGAGAAACCGCTGGCGTGTCATACCGGGAAAAAATATGGGCCACGCTGCGGAGCATGAAATAACTTTCCACAAGTCCGGCCGTATCATCGACGATGCCGGTGGCGGCCATATAGTTCAATGTGCTGGGATAGTGGCAACCCGTTTTGTCCTGGGCAAATATCCGGTTCGCGCGGCGGTAGGGCACGATGTCGTAGCGAGGGGTGCGGTCAATTTCATCCAGAACCAAGTGCGCCAGATCATTATAGAAACCTGTACCATCTTCAGCGAGCGTCATGCCCCAGGCAGTGGCATAGATTTTCCCTGCCTTTTTTTGGGCGTCATCGGCCTGCAGTGCCGATACATCTACCGTTAGGGTAAGGAAAAGGAATGCTGAGATAAGTCTCGTTACGATCATAAACGGTCCAGTTGCGACCCCAGTGTTCATGATAGGCCAACAGGACTTGGCAGGCAATGGTTTAAGGTTTTGGTGGCGGCAGGTAGCTTGCCGCATCAAGGCGGTTTTCCAGCATCAGGGCTTGTGCCTTGTCGCCCTCAAGGACAGCCATGGCATGGCTGTTAAAGGCTGCCACAAAGGCCCTGTTTTTGGGTGTGTCGTGGCACGTGACGCGTGCCAGCGTATTGTTCAGCTCATACTCCGGGTTGAGCGGGGGCAGGGGTTTCTGCATGGCCTCAAACACAAACTTGGCATCGGGCATTGCAGCCGTCATCAGGTCCACCCTGCCTGATAATAACATCCTTGCTTTATCACTTTCATTGGCGACCGCGATGAAGTCCGCATTGGCGCCGCGAAGGAAAAAGGGCACCCTTGATCCCATGGCATAAGCGACGGATCGGTGATCGACGTCGTGAGCACTGGCTGGTGGGACGGTTCCTGGCGGGGAGAATACATAGACCTTTACGTTGAGTATTCCTCTGGTATCGATCAAGCCTTCGGCGGAGGAAATTTCACCGCCATCCATCAGGAGATTGATGTTGCTGGGATAGAGGCAGCTTTCAGTGTCTCGGTAAAACAAAGCCTTGGCGCGCCTGTAGGGCAGGATGTCATACTGTACCGGTGTTTCCAAACCGTTCAGGAACAGCCTGATCAGTTCGTTGTAAAAACCCGACCCGTCCTCCGACAGCGTCATTCCCCAGGCGGTCCCATAAATCTTTACACCGTCTTCCGCAGCCTCGAGCGGCAGGGGCTTTGTGTCCTGGGGCTGATTGGTTGGGGCGATAATGTTTCCGGATTGCCCCTTCAAGAATAGCATGACAGCGGCAGCACCCAGAAGGATAGCTATGGTCCATGTCAGCGATGTCTTTTTCATAGGAGCTCCGGTGCAACTGAAGCGTCAGTATATCAGAGGATCGCGGCCGGGGGGAAGCTTCAGTCGCTTTTCGGGCCGGTGAGATACAGGGCGGAGTTGAGGCCGTGGCCTTAATAGAGGTGGATAAGGCAGACTTGGGTTGGATTGCCAACTATTTGCCTCCGAATAGGCACAGGTTAGCGCAAGTGCCATTGACCGTCGATCAGGCCTTCTTCTATGTGGATGTATATTAGAATTGGCACAAATGCCCAATCGGTCCAGATAACTATAATGTAATTTTGAGAAGGAAGCGCTGGATGGCGTCTATTGCACGAATGATGGTAGTGAAATCTTTGGGGCTTGCCCTGTTGCTGTCCTTTTGGGACGCGTCATCTTACGCACAGGGCCATGAAACGATTCCACCGCCGCGTAAGCTGACAACAGAGCAGAGCGAGCGGGCTGCCGCTAATTATCAGCGATACTGCGCCCTTTGCCACGGTGCGAACCGTGAGGGCTATGCCAACGACCATGCGCCCTCCTTAAGAAGTGAAAGCCTGTTCCAGTCAGGCGTGCCGCATGCGGTCCTGAGGCCGCTTTCATATGGGCGCGAAGGCACCGCCATGGGCGGTTACCTTGATGAGGTTGGCGGTCCGCTGACGCTGGATGAAACATGGGACCTGACCTATTGGCTTTTCTGGGAATCCGGGGTCGACCGCGTGAAGCTTTCGACCAACCCAGTGCACGGCGACATCCAGCGCGGCGAAGTGGTGTATCAGGAAAACTGTGCCAGCTGCCACGGTGTGAATGGCGAGGGCGTGAATGCCCCGGCGCTTGGGAACCAGTCTGCGCTGGCGCACAATACAGACGAGTTTATCCGATATGCCATCCGCTATGGCCGCAATGGCACCCCAATGCCTGCCTGGGGTGAAACCCTGTCCGACGCGGATATTGATAATGTCACCGCTTTCCTGCGCAGCCGTGCAAGCGGCTGGAGCATGCAGAAACCTGTGCTCAAGGCCATGCCGACCCCAGATGAATATGTCATCAACCCGGATGGTGAAGATCCGGATTTTGACCTGACAGACGGGCGGTATGTTTCCGCAAAAGACCTGCTCGCAGCGATGCAGGGCAAGAAGCGCATGGTGCTTTTGGATACACGGGTTACGTCCGTGTGGCAGCGGGTGCATCTGGAAGGCTCCATCCCCATCCCCTATTATACCAACTTCGATGAGCTGGCCGACCAACTGCCGAAAGACGTGCAGATTGTGGCCTATTGTTCCTGCCCGCGGGCTGCCGCCGACCATGTGATCAACAAGCTAAGGCGCCGCGGGTATGCAAACACAGCTGTGCTCTATGAGGGCATTTTCGGATGGATGAATATGGGCTATCCGGTGATGCGCGGAGACTTTGAAGTCGCGGCTGACTAGGGGCGGCGCCCAATCGTCTTTCCGAATAGTCAGATCGGCGTTTGATCTTTTCAAGCTGAGTGATCTATGCTCCCTCGAAGAACTTTTGGGGGAGTTATAAAGATGAAACTTGTCTGGGCCGCTGTACTATTGTGCTGCCTTGCCTGGCCGGCAAAAGCTGATGAATTTGAAGAACTTGTAAAAGAAATCAGGTTCCTGTCCGGTGCAAACACAACATCGGTGGTTTTCCTCAATGCCTATCTCGAAGGAAACCGTGGGCTCATGACGGGTTTCCTCAAATATGAGCTGGCTCTGGAAGGCAAGCAGACAAGCGATGCCAAGATAAACGACTTGCTCGACAAATGGCATGAAGCGTTTTTGGCCGCAATACCAGAGGCTGTCATGGCATTCGAGCTGCAGTACGCCCGCGAAAACTTCTCCCTGGAGGAGCTACGTCATCTGCGGGAAATTTTCAAAGACCCGGTCATGCAAAAGCTGACAGGCGCTGGCTTTCCGCCTGGTAAGTGGTCTTCGAATTGGCTGGCTGAGGTTGGGCGCCTGAACGGCAGCATCATGGAACAGCTGGAAGCTGCCGACCCTGACTGGTGGAAGCTTGATAGCGCCGATGATGCTGACCCCCGCTTGAAAGATGCCGAAGTTTTGGAATTCACCAAGGAATGGATGAAGTATCGAGACTTTCTGGAGGAATATGGCGAAGACCGATGGTCCATGCTTGATTTGGCCAGGGGAGAATTCATCATAAAAGACGGGGAGCAATGCCGCATGCCTGGGAGGGTGAAGGCTGTAAAAGAGCTTCAGCTGGCAGTGATCTCTGCGCTCCGTTCAGAAGTGACCAGTATAATGGCGCAGGCTGATGATGATATGCTCGTCCTTCGGAATGAGGCCGGTATTGACATTGCGATCACTAGGCAAGGCCTGTTGGAAACGGCATATCTAGCCATGAGAGGTGACCATGTCGCAATGCTCTACGACTATGCCTACGATGCGGACCACCAGCCTCAGTGTGACACTTTGCGAGCATGGGCAGATAGCCAGTTAGCGAAGGCGGCTCGCGTTGCAAGAACACAAGGGCCTTGATTTGTAAGCCCAGCGTCGAACTTATGCACAAGGTCTTGACCCCGTAGTAAGCTTTAAGGTGTATGATCGATGCCGACTCAGGAAAAGGAGTGCGGCATGGCAGGCATGACTATCGGGAAATTGGCGAAATCGACAGGCGTTGGGGCGGAAACCATCCGCTACTATGAACGCGGCGGTTTTTTACCGGCGCCGGACCGGATGCCGTCGGGCTACCGTGTATACGGAAATGATGCGCAAAAGCGTGTGCGCTTCATCAAGGAGGCGCAGGCGCTGGGTTTTACCCTGAATGAGATCAAGGAGCTGTTTTCGCTTACTGACGACCCGGACGCTGATTGCGCCAGTGTGAACGCCCGCGCCCGAGCCAAGCTTGAGGAGATCAATGAAAAGCTGCGAAAGCTGAAGCTGATGAAAAAGAGCCTGGAGCGGCTCTCTGACTATTGCCCGGCAGATGAGCATCCGCTTACGGAGTGCAGCATCATCAACTACCTGTACGGCAAATCTGGCCTCGATGGCTAACTCGCGACTTCAGCGGCCCAGCTGGCGCTTGGCGGTGGCCCTAAGGGCAATGTAATTGTCCTGGTTTTCTTTTGCGATGCTGGCGCAATAGGCTTGGGTGGTCATGTTCCCCCGCTCTTTCGCTTCCCGCCGCTCGGCAATGGATGTTGCAAATTCGAAGGCATAGATGTCCTGGCCCAGGTCACTGATGAAGGCCCTGACGTCTTCTGGGCTCATATCGCCAAACTTGGACCATTCGGTCTCCTCATAGTGGGCGATGATGATTTCGCTGAGGTTCTTGAGTGCCAGCTCATTCAGGATCGGCATATTCACATTCAGTTCGTGGCGCCTGCACATATGCACATAGGAACGGAAACGGGCGGGCCCCAAAGCGTTGTGATACAGCGGGTGGTTGGTTTTGCGCACTGCAAGCCATTTATCTAGCGACCAGGCCCTGAGGCTTGCCAGGTCCTCGTTTTCGGCCTCAAAAAGTGGGTCTGGTATCGGGAAGCTTGGTGTGTCTTGCGCTGCCAGCCCCTGGCCGCAGGCCATCAGGAATAGGGCGCAGAGAACGAGCCTGAAATCAAACATGTCTTGTTTCCTTTGTTTGGCCTGATTTTGGCGGTTTTCTTCTTTGGTGCAACCGTTAAGATGCGGCGTGAGAGAGGAAAATTGCCACGATGATAGCTGCGTTTATTACACTATGGCTTGCTGGGGCCGTGCCCGCGGACTGTGCGCCTGTTGAAAAAGAGATCCACGGCACATCGCTTGAAGGGCAGTTGATGCCGGGCCAGAAAGTGATGGCGGTGCCACCTGGCTGCCGGGACATGCGCCGGATGGATTTTGTGATCTTCACTTCAAGTGAGAGTGTCAATCTGGTGATCAAGCAAATCTGGGGTATGCCCGGGGATATGCTGTCGGTCGATGACAAAGGCTATGTGTATGTCAATGGCGAACATGTGTTGACGCCGTTTGATAAGCCCTACCGGTTGAACCCCTATTTCAAGCGCAAGCTGAAGAAGTTTGAGGGCGAACTGCAGGATTACCTGTTGATGGGCCATCCGGGCAGCCTTGATAGCGGCAGGGTAGGGCCCATTGCCTACAAGGACATTGTTGGAATCGTGGAAAAGGAAGAGGGCCGCGCGCGACCTTAAGGGTTGATTGCCGAAAGCTGGCTCCGGTACCGCCGGCTGGCCGGCACGGTTGATCCATCACGTAGGCTGATCTCGGCGTCGCCGTCTGACTTGGGCTTCACAGACGTGATGCACTCTGCATTCACCGCATATGACCGATGCACACGGATGACATTCAGCCCCGCTTCGGAAAGCTGGCTTTCCAGCCGCGCCATGCTCAGGCGTACAAGATGCATGGTGCTGCCCGCATACAGTTCCACATAATTGCCGGCGGCCTTGGCATAGAGAAAATCTGACGGCTTTATCCAGATCAACTCGCTGCCGCATTTGAAGGCGACGCGCTTTTCCGGCGTGTGGCTGGTGCCTTCCTTCAGGGCTTGTTCGCGCCGGACCAGTGCCTGTACGAGATACATGAGCGACACGAACAGGATATAGGTCACGACATCCTTGCGGTATTCATAAAGGGCATCCCGCCATATCACATCCAGAAAGCTGTAGTTGCGATTAAATAAACTCCAGAAGATCAGTTTCCTGAGGAATACCATGCCTGCCACGTGAATAGCGGAAAAGGCAATGCTGAGCCCCAAGTGCGCGAGCACGGCTTTCTTCATGCCGTCTGCATCAAGCGGCAGTCGACGCACAAACCAGCTGACGACAGGAAACAGCAAGATGATGAAAACGGCGCTTGTGGCTTCGGTAATCCAGGGGATGTAGGTGTCAAGTTCATCGCCGCGGCGGTCGGCGTCCGTCAGGATCGACAGGGCATTGACTGCCACAATCACCAGAGTGACAAGCGAGACCACGCCCCACAGGAAGCGTTCGTTCCGGCTGGGAAGGCAGTCATTGTAGAATTTCCGAAGCCCGTTCATGCCTGCCACTATATCGCCGCGGTCCATTTCGCGAAACTGCAAAGCAAAGCGTCTTGTCCCGAATGCGCCGCCGCTCGTCCCAGAACGGCGGCTACTGGGCCCTTGAGCCGCATAAGAAAGCCGCCGCTCGTCCCACCGGTGCGGTGGTTCGCGTCAGGCCATCTGGCTGTTTCGGGGGCAACATGATTTTCTGTGCGAGCCCGAGTAAAACGACGCGAGGAAAAAATGACGAACTCAATAAACACCCGGCGGTACGACCTGGACTGGCTCAGGGTTATCGCCTTCGGCCTGCTGATTTTTTATCATGTGGGTATGTATTATGTGACATGGGGGTGGCACGTGAAAAGCCCCTATGAAAGCGCCTTCCTTGAGCCTGCCATGATGTTGCTCAACCCGTGGCGCCTGTCGCTCCTGTTTGTGATTTCCGGCATTGCTGTGCGCTTCGCTGCTGATAAAGCAAGTGCGGGCAGCTTCGCCTGGTCGCGCCTGAAACGGCTGACAGTTCCCTTCTTTTTCGGGGCTTTCGTGATCGTTGCGCCGCAGACCTATTTTGAACTGCTGCGCGCAGGCGCAATTGAGCCCGGATACTGGGATTTCTACAAGGAGTATGTGGATATTGACCAGCGCTGGGAGGTGTTCACGCCCACCTATAATCACCTTTGGTATGTGTTGTATGTCCTTGTCTATACGCTCCTTGTCATTCCGCTGCTGCCCCTGATGCGGCGGCTGAAGGTTGGCGTGCGCATGCAGCAACTGATGCGGACACCGCTGGTTCAGGTCGTGCCTGCGCTTGTGTTTGTGCTGTACCGTTTCACAAGTGACGTAACCTGGCCGGAAACGCACGATATTCGCGGTGATTGGGGTGCCCACATTCGCTACTTCAGCTATTTTGTCGTGGGTCTGTTGATTGCCAAAAGTGACGCTTTCTGGACCGGGATTGCCCGTCAATGGAAACTGTCGCTTGGGCTGGTTGTTGTTGGTGGCGCGACGCTTTCGCTTGTTTGGGCCAACTGGGATATGCTCGACGTTGATGGTGTCTTCATGCAGTTGGCGCGCGCGGCCCGTATTTTCTATATCTGGTGGGTCATCTGTGCGCTCTTTGGTGCTGCACAGCGCTACCTGAATCGCCCGAGCCCTATGCTCAGCTATCTCACGGAAGCGGTATTCCCATACTATATCCTGCACCAGACGGTCATCATCATGATTGGTGTGGCGGTGGCGCCTTACCTGCTCGGTGCCGTGCCTGAGTTTCTTCTCGTCACGCTTGGGACCATCGGCGCATGCATGCTGCTCCATGAATATGTCATCCGCCGTGTCGGGTTGCTGCGGCCGCTTTTTGGCCTGAAGCCGAAAGCGGCGAGCCCGGTTGGCAGGCCTGCAATGGGCAAAGCCTAGACGATTTGAGGGTAAACGAGAAGCGGCGCAGCCACTATGGCCGCGCCGCTACATAATCGGTGTATCCATGATGTTATGCCGCCAGTTTTTGTGCCCGCAGCACGAGGGTTTCAATTCGTGCGCTTTTCACAGTGATAATCTGACGTACCTTGTTCAGAAGCACGCCGGCTGAATGATCGTCCATGTCCGAGCAATCAAGCTCAATCCACTGGAAGCCTTCTTCCGTCATCCGGGCGGAAACGGTGTCGCAATCCTGACCGCGGATCGAGAAAAGTTCCAGCACGCGCGACAGGGTGTTCGGGTCATATTCCGCCATGACGGAAAAACGGGTTCGGGTATTTCCTCGCAATACCATGACTTGGGTCTCCACTAAAAAACGCCGCCCCCCCCCGCCCGACTAATCGGGCCCTTCTGGGGTGCGGCTTTGTGTCTAAGGTGTGAATAATTTAGCCCATGAGGTGCGAGAAAAGGTTCCTATTGTCGCAGGTTTAGCATATAAAGTGAGAAAATTTCTCATTTAATAATGGTAAATCGAAACCATGGCCGACAGTATTGACGATCTTGACGCACGTATCCTGAATTTGCTGCAGGAAGACGCGCGAATCCCGCTGGTGGATCTGGCCGAAAAAGTCGCCTCCAGCCGCTCGGCCGTTTGGCGCCGTATCCAGAAAATGGAAGAGGCCGGCGTGATTGCCAAACACACCGTGATCCTGGATGCCGAAAAGGCGGGGCTTGGCGTCTTGGTGTTCGCGCAGGTGAAGATGCATGCTCACAGCCGCGATGTGCTGCCGGATTTCATGGAAAAGGTGCGCGGCTTTCCCGAGGTGATCGAATGCCACACGCTGATGGGGGATATCGATTTCATCCTGAAGGTACGGGTCAGGGACGTTCAGGCCTATGAAGAGTTCTTCTGGAACCACTTGTCGCAGATCGACGGCGTGCGCGAGATCAATAGTTCCATTGCCCTGACGGCCGTGAAAAACACCACCAAGCTGCAGGTGACGGCGAATTAATCGTTTGGCCGGAACACGCGTTCCAGATAGTCGCGGTATAGCGCGACCTGCTGTGGCAGGACCGATTTTTCGCCCAAAGAGCGCGACACAACAATGCCGCCTTCAATGAGCGTGGTCAAAAGGTCGGCCATCACATCCATATCCACGTCGCCTTTTGGCGGGTATTTTTCCGCAATCGCTTCCAGGCGGTCCCGGAACAGGTACCGCCATTCCAGAATGCCTTGTTTGTTCAGGTCATGGATTTCCTTGTTGAACAGCTGATACTGGTAGGTGCAGGAAGCAATCAGACAGCCGGGGTGTGTCTTCGGCAGGTCACGCAGCATGTCTGTGAGACCGTCGATCATATGCAGGAACTGCTCAAGCGGGTCGTCGGTGGCCGCGTCTGCGGCTTCGAACAGGTCCGCAAAGGCCTTGTTGTCACGCTCCAGATAGCGAAGATACATATGCTTCGCCAGCTCCGCCTTGTCCTTGAAATGATAAAAGAAGCCGCTTTTGGTGATACCAGCGGCTGCGATCAGTTCATCAATACTGGTGGCGGCGAAGCCTTTTTCCAGGACGGACTGTTCCGCAAGTTCCAGGATCAGGTCTCGTTTTGACTGTTTCTGTTCTGTCACAGGCCCCATTCCGTGTGTCAAAAAAACATATAAATCAATCGCTTGGCTTTACTGTACCATAAGTGCACTAGCCCGCCCATGACCAAATAAAGATAGTGGCCGCGAACGGGCGCCATGGTTCGGCGCCTGAAAACTAAAAACAGACGCGAGGAAAAACCATGACCAATAGCAATCTGCCAAACGCTGGCGAGCTGATTTATCTGACAGACAGCGGGCTTGAAACCACGCTGATTTTCCATGAAGGATGGGATCTGCCGTATTTTGCGGCGTTTGACCTTCTGAAAACAGAAAAGGGCCGTGACGCGCTTCAGGCTTATTACATGCGCCACGGTGAAATCGCGATCGACCAGGGGCGCGGCTTTTTGATGGAAGGCCCAACCTGGCGCGCCAGCGCCGACTGGGGCGACAAGCTGGACTATTCGACTGGCGCGCTGGCTGCCGCCAATCGTGCTTCGATCGACCTGATGAATGACGTGCGCAGGGCGTTGCAGTCGCGCGCGAATATCCCTGTGGTGGTCAGTGGCTGCATCGGGCCGCGCGGTGACGGCTATGTAGCCGGTGAGGTGATGTCGGCTGAGGAGGCGCGTACCTACCACCAGGCTCAAGCCGATGCATTCATGGAGGCCGGGGCGGATATCATCGGCGCCATCACCATGACCAATATTCCGGAAGCAACAGGCGTGGCCCTTGCCGCAAAAGAGGCCGGGATGCCGGTTGCCATCTCCTTCACCGTTGAAACTGACGGTCGCCTGCCAAGCGGTGATGCCCTCAAGGCTGCCATTGCGGCAGTGGATGCGGCAACAGGTGCATATCCGGCCTATTATATGATCAACTGCGCCCACCCGGAGCATTTCGACCATGTGCTGGAAGCGGATTCCGCCTGGATGAAGCGCATCGGCGGTCTTCGGGCCAATGCATCGCGCTGCAGCCATGCAGAGCTTGACGAAGCCGAAGAGCTGGACGACGGCAACCCCGAAGAATTGGGCCAGCAATATAGAGCACTTCTTGAAATCTTCCCGCAGATCAAAGTGCTGGGCGGATGCTGCGGCACCGATCACCGTCATATCGCCAGCATCGCGAAGGCGTGTGCGTCTCTTTCAAAGGCAGCTTAAAGGCGCGCGCGGCATTCTTGAGGTCGCCCCCAGGGCAACAAGCGCCTTGCCCGGGGCCGTGCCATGCAGTATAGCGGGAACAGGTGGTGCTGGCCCGGCGTCTGAGGCGTTGGGTAGCTAAGAGGGAACACGGAGGTTGACCAGTCAACCATATGCCGTGGCTGTACCCGCAACTGTGATTGGGGACGCGTTTCAATAAGGCCCACTGGACCGCTAGATATGGTCTGGGAAGGGTGAAACAGCGGATGATCCAAAAGCCAGGAGACCTGCCACCGCGTCGCCCATCTGTCAGCCGGGCTAGCTGATCAGAGCGGTTCTCCCGCAATGGCGACAATCCCGCTGAAACGCGCGGAGATTGTCCCTGTCTTGATAAGGCAAGCTCCCCTTCAGTGGTTTTGTGCAACCAAAGACAACGGGAGCGGCCATGCCGTTTGCCCTGCATTTGAAAAACTGGTTGATCGCAGCATGCTTCGCGCTGTTGCTTCCAACGCGCGTCTCTGCGGGGCCGACTGTGGCGGGGCTGGACTTCTGCGCCGACCAATATGTCCTGGCCTTTGCGAACCGGTCTGACATTGTCGCCGTGTCCCGTGACACGCATGGTCCCAGTTCCTATTACCGAAATCGCGCAGCCGGTCTGCCTGTCCTTCAGGGTGGTGCGGAAGAATTGCTGATGCTGAGGCCAGATGTTCTGGTACGCAGCTGGAGCGGAAGTGCCGCCATGGACCAGCGTTTTGACAGGGTCGGCATTACCGCCTATCAGCCACCTTATGCACTCAGTTTTGAGGCCAATCTGAAGAACTTCGCCGACGTGGCGGCCCTTCTTGGGCATGAGGCCGAGGGCGAGGCCTTCATGGCGGACTATATGGCCCGCTACCGGGCGCTGCAGCAGGCAGCGCCGATCCCCCTGAAGGCTGTCTACATGACGCCCAGCGGCTTTACCGCAGGGCGCGGTAGTTCGGTGGATGATGTGATCCGCCTGGCAGGGCTCGACCCTATTGCAGAAGATCTCGGCCTCAATGGGTGGGGTCCTCTGCCGCTGGAGCAGTTGGTGATAACGCCGCCTGATGTTGTAATCGGCAGTTTCTTTGAAGAAGGGGCTGTGCATGTCTCGAATTGGAGCAGCGGGCGCAACACAGTGTTCCGCGATCTTGTGGCCGATGTTCCCTCCATCATGGTGCCTAGCGGGATGATGTCCTGTGGGGGTGCCTTCATGGTGGATGCCGCTGAATTTATCCGTGCGGAAATCAGGCGTATGGGCCTTGTGCCCGCCACAGTAGCAACCGCCTCCAAAGCGCTGGAGGGACGCCGATGATCAGGGCACTTGGGCAGAATGGAATGTCGCTTAATGTGACGCTCGTGGCGATTATCCTGATCGTCGCGCTGATGTCAGGCATGTTCGGGCAAGTTGATCTGGATTTGGTGCAATTGGGGACGGCCGTGTTCGGGCCAGCCGATAGCCCTGAGGCCATCATCGTGCGCGAACTCAGGCTGCCGCGGGTGCTTCTGGCGATCCTGGCCGGTGCATCGCTCGGCTATTCGGGGGCTGCGCTTCAAGGCCTGCTCAGGAACCCTTTGGCAGACCCGGGCGTGATCGGCGTGTCCGCCAGCGCGAGCCTCGGTGCCGTGATTGCGATCTATATGGGGCTCGCCGCCCTGACGCCTGTCGCTATTCCTGTGATGGCCATGGTGGGGGCTTTTGCCTCTACCGCCATCCTGATGCTGCTGGCATCAAGGGACGCCAGCGTGCTGACGCTGATCCTCGCGGGCATCGGGATTTCAAGCCTCGCGACGGCAGCGATCGCGCTGGTGATGAATTTCACCACGAGCCCCGTGACCGTACAGGAAATGGTGATGTGGATGCTGGGCTCGCTTGAGAACCGCACCTTTGATGACCTGACGCTGGCGGGGCCGTTCATCGTGGCCGGATGGATTGTGATGATGGGCGTGGGGCAGGGCCTGAATGCCCTCAGTCTTGGCGAAGACGCAGCCCACACTTTGGGCATTGACCTGAAGCGCTTGCGCTGGCGCGTGGTACTTGGGACGGCGCTTTCGGTTGGGGCGACGGTCTCTGTGTGTGGGGCGGTAGGATTTGTAGGGCTTGTGGTGCCGCATATGGTGCGGGCGGTAATCGGCTATGAGCCGCGCCGCCTGTTGTTGCCCAGTGCCCTGCTGGGTGCAATCCTGATGATGCTGGCGGATATCCTTACGCGCCTGCCCATTGGCCACGGCCAGTTGCGCCTGGGGGTGGTGATGGCCATCATCGGCGCGCCTGTGTTTCTCTATATCGTGTTCAAAACGCGGGAGAGCATGCGATGAACGGGCTGCATGTCTCGGGCCTCTCCGTCACACTGGGCGGCAACCGTATCCTCAGCGACGTGTCTTTCGATGTTGAGCCCGGCCATGTGGTTGGGCTGATCGGCGCCAATGGGGCGGGAAAAAGCACGGCGCTCAAGGCGGTGCTGGGCATCGTGGCGCCTGAGGCGGGCGACATCCGAGTTGGCGAACAGGATGTGGTGGACCTCAGTCCTCGCGAACGCGCCAAGAAGCTTTCCTATGTGCCACAGGGCGCCCCGGTCCACTGGCCGCTAACGGCGGAACGCCTGGTGGGGCTTGGTCGCACACCGCACCTGACACCCTGGCAGGATGTGACGGACGCTGACCAGGCCATGATTCGGTGTGTGATGCAGGAGACCGATTGCTGGCATCTGCGCGACCGCCTTGTGACGACTTTGTCTGGCGGGGAACGCTCGCGTGTGCTTTTGGCGCGCACCATGGCGGTGGGTGCCCCCTTCATGCTGGCGGATGAACCAACATCATCGCTTGATCCGCTACATCAGCTGCAGGTGATGGATATCATGCGTGGCCAGTCTGCTTGTGGCGCCGGTGTGCTGGTGGTGCTTCATGATCTCAGTTTCGCACTTCGTTACTGCGACCGCCTGGTGCTGCTGCACCAAGGCGGCGTTCTGGCATCTGGTAGCCCCGCTGAAGTGCTGACCGACGCGAACCTCGAGACCGCTTTCCAGGTGAAGGTCGCCCGCTGGGCCGAGGGCGGGGAGCAGTTCCTGGCACCCCACGCAGCAAACGGGGGATAGGCTGTGGCCCGCTCGCTCATGCTGCAGGGCACGGGCTCTGATGTTGGTAAGTCCGTGTTGGTGGCGGGCTTGTGCCGCGCCTTCCACAATCGTGGATTGAATGTCCGGCCCTTCAAGCCGCAAAATATGTCGAACAATGCTGCCGTCGCAAAGGATGGTGGAGAGATCGGCCGCGCCCAATGGCTGCAGGCGCGCGCCGCGCGCGTTCCTCCAAGCGTTCATATGAACCCGGTTCTTCTGAAGCCCGAAAGCGACACAGGCGCGCAGATTGTGCTGCAGGGGCAGGTTTACGGCAGGGCTGAGGCCCATACCTATCAGGAATGCAAGCAAGACCTGTTTGCGCGCGTGATTGAGAGCTATGAGCGCCTGAAGGCGGAAGCTGATCTTGTGCTGGTGGAAGGTGCCGGGAGCCCGGCGGAAGTGAACCTGCGGGCCACGGATATTGCCAATATGGGCTTCGCGCTGCCGACCCAAACCCCCGTGGCGCTGGTGGGGGACATTAACCGGGGTGGTGTTATCGCCGCCGTTGTGGGCACGCATGCCCTGCTGCCGCCTGAAGAACGCGCCCTGATCAAGGGAGTGATCATCAACCAGTTCCGCGGCGATGTGCGCCTGTTTGATGGCGGCATCAAAACGATCACGGACGTTACAGGCTGGCAGGATTTTGGTGTTGTGCCTTTCCTGCGCTGCGTGCGCGACCTTCCGGCGGAGGATGCCGTGGTGCTTGAGGGTGCGATTGAAAAACGCGAGGGCCGTCTGCGAATTGTCGTGCCCATGCTGCCGCGTATTGCCAATTTTGATGACCTTGATCCGCTCAGGCTGGAGCCAGATGTGGAGGTGATTTTCATGCGTCCAGGCACACCGCTGCCGCGTGACGCGGACCTTGTTGTGCTGCCAGGAACCAAAGCGACCATCGCTGACCTCAGGTTCCTCAAGGCCGAAGGCTGGGATCTGGACATCAAGGCCCATGTGCGAACCGGTGGACACGTGCTGGGCATTTGCGGCGGCTATCAGATGCTGGGCATTAGGGTGTCTGACCCGAACGGCGTGGAAGGTGCAGCCGGTGAAGAAGTGGGGCTCGGTCTGTTGAATGTTGAGACCACGCTGCAGAAGAACAAGGAAGTGCGTGAGGTGATGGCACATGCGCCGTCGCTTGGTGTGGACCTTGTCGGATACGAAATCCATACGGGCGATACCATTAGCATGGGCTCTGATAGTCCCTTCATTCTTTCTGGAGGGGCAAGCTTAGGTGTTATGTCTAAAGATGGTCGTGTGATGGGAACGTATGTGCACGGTCTTTTTGAGAAAGCAGCCTTCCGGCAGGCCTTCCTTGGCCGCGGTGGGAAAGCAGGCGAAGCGCTACAGGATCATAGCCAAAGGGTAGACCAAGCGCTGGATGATCTGGCTGAAGCCCTTGAAAAGCACCTTGATCTTGATGCCCTTTATGCGGCAAGCAGATAAACAGGCGAGCAGCCAAGGCTACCACGAGGGCAGGGCCATGGAAAATCTACTGACCATCTTCGATATCGCGGGCATCTTCGTGTTTGCTGTTTCTGGCGCACTGGCCGCTATTCGAAACGGTATGGACCTGTTTGGCATTATTGTGCTTGCGCTGATGCCAGCTGTTGGCGGTGGAACCCTTCGGGACCTGATGCTGGACCAGCCAGTTTTCTGGATCGAAGGCACACAGACCATCTGGATAGCACTTGGCGCAGCTTTCCTAACTTTTCTTGGGGCACGCTACCTGGATGGCAAGCGCTTGAAGTGGCTTGCCTGGGCGGATGCGATTGGTCTGTCGCTCTTTTGCGTGGTCGGCGCCGAAAAGGCACTGGACGTCTCGGGCAGCATGCTTGTGGCCACCATGATGGGTGTCGTGACCGGTGTTGCGGGCGGTATCATCCGTGATGTCATCTGCAACGAAATCCCGTTCGTGATGAAAAGAGGCGAGATCTACGCCACGGCCGCCTTCTTTGGTGCCGGGGCTTTCTGCTTGCTGGTCTATGTCGGTGTTGCGGGACCCATCGCGCTATGGCTTGCCATGCTTGGGGCTTTCCTGATGCGCGCCGGCGGCATCGTCAAGGGCTGGACGCTGCCGCAGGCACTGCACTAAGGCGGTCTAGAAGCTCAGTATTTGCCCGGCCCTCGGGTCTACACGGCCATCTACCATGTCTGTATAGATGCTCAGCATGAGGCTGGGGCCTTTGTGGCGCTCAATCTTAATCCAGCTGGCAGCAGGTTTGATGAAGCTGAGCCAGGCCTCAGCCGTATTTTTCTGGAAGCCTTCAGGGCCCCAGTCTGCCAGCCGTTTCTGGCCTTGGGACGGAGCAAAAAACATAGTTGGCTTAGCGCCAGGCAGGTTTGAATTGTCGCCCATCTCATCCCAGTGGGACGCGCCAACCGCACAGCTGTAGACCAGATTGTCGCCGAAATGCGTATGTACATCGGTCCGCACCTGGCCGCTACCCGCCATATCGATATAGATTGTCTTCTTTGATGCATTCAGGCTGGCCACGTCGCTGTAGGCGACGGCCTTGTCGTAACAGCCAAGGCTTTCAACGAAGCCAATGTTGCCAGGGGACGTGAGGCCGATCACATCGGTGCCGTCCCGTTTGGCCAATTGGAAGGCTGCGCCGAATGCCGTTTTTGAGGAGGCGCTTGAAAGTACAATCTGCGTGGCACCGAAAAAGTCATTGTCTGCCATGAAATCATCGATCAGGAAGCTGGTCATGAACAGGGGGCGGAAGATCATCTGCAGGTCTTCCATGCTTTCTACATAGCCCGGATCAGTGGCGGCATTGACATACTGGTTATAGACGATTGCGAGCTCTGCCCTGTGCGGGCTGCCGTCCAGGAAACCGCCGGGCGTTACTTTTGCGGGCCTCACTACCAGATGTGTAGACATGGGGTAGTAGCCGTAAAAGCGTTCGCCTACTTTCACGCCCGGATGATTGCTGGCTTCAACGTCGGCAAAGCCCCAAACCGGGATACGGCCCCAGCCATTTTCCGCAGGAAAAAATTGCCAGTATTTCATCACGTCACCGAAGGCAGCGTATGTCACATTGTTGGCTGTGAAAGCGAACCGGTCCAGCTTCAGCAGCACTTCGCCATCCTTCAAATCAGGCAGGTCGTGGCTTCTGAACTCGGTCTTGTGGAGGTCCGCCTTGGCGACCAGAAAATCGGTGCACTGTGTCATGTGATGCTCTTTTGCCCATGGTTTTCAATTTGTCCGTTAGACATGACCTAGGGTGAAGCTTTTTGCATTCAACTGCTCTTGTCGCTGCCGCGCCAAAAAGGCATACTGCGCTCAATTGGGGATCCTGGAGGACGGATACTATGGAATTTTTCAATACTGACGAGCTTGATACCGAAAAGTTGGTGGCGCAGGCCACGGACATGGGCCTTACGATCATCGCTGCCATCCTGGTACTGATTATCGGTCTTTGGCTGGCCGGCGTGGTGGAGCGGCGCTTGAACGCCATGTTCAAGCGAAGTGACAAGATTGACGCAACTGTTTCGACCTTTTTAGCAAGCCTTGCAAAATATGTGGTGATTATCATCACCGGTATTGCACTTCTGGACCAATTTGGCATTGAGACGACGTCGCTTGTGGCCGTACTTGGTGCTGCGGGTCTTGCGATCGGCCTCGCGCTGCAGGGCACGCTTTCGAATCTGGCAGCGGGTGTAATGCTGCTGATTTTCCGGCCTTTCAAAGTGGGGCAATTTGTGGAGGTGGGCGGCCACGCAGGTACGGTGAAGGGTATTTCCCTGTTCCTGACCAAGCTGGATACCGGTGACAATGTGCGCATCACCATCCCCAATAATTCGGTTTGGGGCAGCTCCATCCGCAACTTCAACCATCATGACACGCGCCGCCTTCAGATCGTTTACGGCATCGGCTATGGCGACGATATAGACAAGGCGATGGCCATCATCAAAAGCTGTATCGAGGCAGACGAACGCTGCCTGAAGGACCCGGAGCCGTTGGTTGCAGTGACGTCTCTTGGCGAGAGCTCCGTGGATATCATGGTGCGGGTGTGGTGTGCGTCTGGGGATTACTGGGCGCTTAATTGGCACCTGTTGAAAACCGTTAAGGAACGGTTCGATGCTGAAGGTGTTTCGATTCCATTTCCTTGCCGCACCATCTATCAGGGTGAATAGGGGTAGAAACCTACATCTTTAGTTTATAATCCTTCGACAGGGCAGCCTGCAGCGCTTCAAAACCATATGATTGGTTGACTGCGCCGCGGCTGCCCTGTTTTATGTCGCGGGTGGGCTCTGCGGCTGGGTGGTGCAGGGCCTTGGGAAAATAAGAATATCTCGTTACAGCTCCTGGAGGGGATCAATGATTAAAGCAGTACTCAAGTCGTCCGTTGCGGCGACGGCCCTGTTGCTTGCGGCGTGCGGCAACAGCGAACAATCGAATGACGCACCGGCGAACGAGCAGGTCGTTGCTAAAGCCGACGTTAAGCCAGAACTGGGCAGCTTCGGTGTTGACCTGACCGCACAGAAAACCAGCGTCAAGCCGGGCGACAACTTCTTTGAATATATGAACGGTAAGTGGCTCGACACGTTCGAGCTGCCAGCTGACCGTACCAACTATGGCGCCTTCACTGTGTTGGCCGAACGGTCCCGCGACCGGACCAAAGCCATCATCGACGAAGTGACAGCGGGCGACTTCCCGCAAGGGTCCGTCGAGCAGAAGATCGGCGACTATTACAACAGCTACATGGATGTGGAAGCCATCAATGCCCGCGGTATTGAGCCCCTGCGTCCGTTGCTGGATGAGATTGCTGCTGTCGAAGACGTGGCGGGCCTGACCCGCATGTTCGGTCGTGAAGGCATGGATAGCATGATTTCGCCGGTATCAGGCGGGCTCGGCATCGACCGCGAAAACCCGGATTATTATATCCTGAACCTCGGCCTCGGCGGCCTTGGCCTGCCGGACCGTGACTATTATCTGGACGACAGTGAACGCTTCCAGGGTATCCGTGACGCCTATAAGGCCCACATCGCAGAAATGCTCGGCTTCGCGGGCGTAAGTGCGGAAGACGCAGCCGCACAGGCAGAAACCATTCTGGCGCTTGAGACCAGGCTGGCTGAGAAACAGTGGGAGCGTGCAGACCGCCGCGACCGCACCAAGAACTTCAACCCGACCACTATGGAAGAGCTGAAGGCGAACTATACCGGCTTCGATTGGGACGCTTTCTTCGCGGCAGGTGGCGTTGAAGGTCTGGCGAAAGTGAACGTAAGCGGCCCGCAGCCGCTGAAGGATGCTATCGCGCTGGTGAACGAGATCCCGGTGGCTGATTGGAAGGCCTACCTGACCTATCACACCATTTCGAATCACGCGGCGATCCTGTCCGAGGAAATTGATACGGCTAACTTCAACTTCTTTGGCAAGACACTGCGCGGCCAACAGGAACAGCAGGACCGCTGGAAGCGTGCAACGGCACGTGTCGGCGCCCTGAACGCCCTGGGTGAGGCCATTGGTCAGGTGTATGTGAAGCGTCATTTCCCACCTGAAGCGAAGGCCGAAATGGTCAAGCTGGTGGAGAACCTGCGCACGGCCATGGGCCAGCGGATCGACGGCCTTGACTGGATGGGTGAAGAAACCAAGAAGGAAGCGCATGCCAAGCTCGCCTCCTTCAATCCGAAGATTGGTTACCCGAACAAGTGGAAAGACCTGTCGAAGATCGACATCAAGGAAGGTGACCTGTTCGCAAACGCAAAAGCGATCGACGCCTTCAATTATGAAGACCTGCTGGGCCGCTTCAAGCGCAAGACCGACAAGGACGAGTGGTTCATGACGCCACAAACGGTCAACGCCTACTATAACCCGCAGTTCAACGAGATCGTATTCCCGGCCGCAATCCTGCAGCCGCCGTTCTTTGATCTGGGTGCAGACCCGGCTGTCAACTATGGCGGCATTGGTGCGGTGATCGGCCACGAAATGGGTCACGGCTTCGATGACCAAGGGTCCAAATCTGACGCCACAGGCGTGCAGCGCAACTGGTGGACTGACGAAGACCGCGCGGCGTTTGAGAAGCTGACGTCCGTTCTTGGTGCACAGTATGACCAGTATGAGCCGGTACCTGGCAACCATGTTGACGGTACCTTCACCATGGGTGAAAATATCGGTGACCTTGGTGGCCTGCGCATGGCTTACACGGCCTACAAGCTGTCTTTGGGCGGCAAGGAAGCCCCGGTGATTGACGGCCTGACCGGCGACCAGCGCTTCTTCATGGCCTGGGCGCAGGTTTGGAAGCGCAAGTATGCAGAAGAAGAACTGCTGAACCGCCTGAAGTCTGACCCGCACAGCCCGTCTGAATATCGGACCAACGGCATCGTGCGCAACATGGATGAATGGTACGAAGCCTTCGATGTGAAGGAAGGCGATGCGCTGTACCTTCCACCGGAAGAGCGTGTGCAGATCTGGTAATCTAGTATCACGAGAAGATTGGGAAGGGCCGGTTTTCCGGCCCTTTTCTTTTGGGCTGTTCCGGGTTTTCACAAACGGCTGGGTTTTGCGTCTTTTCTGCAGCACCAATTAAAAGCCCGAGGAAGTTATGTCAGGAAACTCACCAGTCACCATCACCGTTGTTACAGAGAACAATACAGGCGGGAATATTTCTGAAGTGAAAGTCACGGTGGGCGGAGAAGTGATCGACAATCTGACCGGCCTCGGCAAAGGCGCAAGTTCGCTGCCAAACCAATATAGCGGCCCTTCCGGCGATTTGGCTTGGACAGTGTCTTTCAGGGATGATGAAGGCAACAGGAAAGCTGGCTCTGTCGACAGCGGCGCAACCAAGGCCGACCACAATGCAAAGGTCATCCTGAATGCAGATGATTTCACTGTTAGTAAGCCAAGCGGTGATGCCACAGGCGACTATGGCTAACGCTTTCCAAGCAATGACAGAATGATTGAAGGGCCGGTTTTTCCGGTCCTTTTTCTTGTTCACAAAGTCCAAATTGACGCGTCTGCCCGTTTGCGAGCATTTCGGTTAGACGGAGGGCGTCGTGCGACGGCACAGAATGGTCAATATGATCCTGGTGGCGGCCAACGGGACAGGCGGCCCAATAGAACAGGTCAAGATTGCAATTGGTGACAGGATGCTGGTTTGCCTGCCGGAACTGGCCGCGGGCGAGATGTCCTTACCAACGGAATATAATGGGCCGACCGGGTCTCATGTCTGGCGTGTGTGGCTGGTGGATGGAAACGGCAAGCGCCGACGGGGCAAGGCCATTTGCCCGGTCACCCGCAAGGATGACAACCGGTGTGCTGTTGTTACCCTGCATCTGGGCGATTTTGTTGTTACCAAACGGCGTTGCCGTGCTGTTTCTTAAACAGTGCTGTTTTTTGAAGCTGAGTGAAAATTTTTGCTTCACAAACATAAATGCCGGGCGTCAGGCGTAATGGGGTATGTTTGTGCAGTATTCGGTTCAGTCGTGCTGTATGCACTTTTTGTCGCATTTTTCTGGTTTTCTGTCGCACATGCCCGCAAAAGGACATGCAAGTGAGATCAATGTCCAATCGTGGGGGAGGGGCACAGATGACCGATACTGTTTTGGCGGCTGTTGCGGCAGTATTTCTTTTATCAGTATCCGCATTTTCAACAAACGCTGAGCCGAGGGAGCTGCCGGAAGTGCGCATGCTACCAGGTGGTGCCTATATTTTATATGGTGGCGCTGACTGGGGGGGCTCCGTTGGAGTAGTTGAAACACAGGACGGCCTCGTCTTAATCGACACGATGGAAGCCGGGGCCGCAGACCAGCTCAGGCAGGCCCTGCGCCGACTGTCAAAGAAGCCCGTAAGTCATATATTCAATACGCATGGACATCGCGATCATTCTGGCGGCAATGAAGCCTTCCTTCGCCAGGGCGCCCGGCTCATGGACTATCAGGGGCTGATGGCAGACCGTGACGACGTGAGTGGATTGAGTGACACGCTTACTCTTGCACCGGGTGGTGTACCGGTTGAGATTCATGCAATCGCCTCCCACACGTCAGGCGATATCCTTGTTTTTTTGCCGAACCAGAATGTTATTTTCATGGGGGATGCATTCACAACCAACTGGCATCCCACTTTTTATGCGGGTGGTGAAACAGGGCAGCTTGCGGTGATCGATAAGGTGCTTCAGCTCGCAGATGAACACACGGTGATTGTGCCCGGCCACGGCCGGGCGGGGAACCGTGACAGCCTACTTTTGTACCGGTCTGCCTTCCGTAGCTGGATGGCTCGAATGCGGGCTCTTTCGCACAAGGGCGCAAGCGTGCATGACATGCAGGCGGACCCCGAGTTGCGGCAAATCGCAGCGCAATTCCTGCAGGATGGCAGTACCCAAGCGTTGCCTGAACGCGCATACCAGCGCTTCGTTGAGCGTACAATCTCAACCGAGCTGATGCCGACTGACCGGGAAGTTCTTGCGCATCTGGATGACTATATCGGGGCGTACCGATATGAAGACGGCATGATTCTGCGGATCCAACGCGCTGATGGCGGCGTGCGCGTGACCGAAGGCGGAGCCCTGTCTGGTCTCGCTGTCCCATTATCAAAAACCCGGTTTCATTTTCGCGGGCGACTGGAGGGCGAAGGACACCTGACTTTCCAGTTTGACGCCGAAGGCAAGGTTTCAGGTGTCACCTATATGGACGACGCAGAGAGCTGGTCGGCGGTCCGAATCCGCGACTAGTGAGGCGCCTGTTTGTCTGGTATCCTTCCCTAAACAATTGGGGATGTTATGATGCGCTTCGCTTTAAGCCGGTTGGCGATGGTTTCAATGTTTCTGCTGCTTTCCGGATGCGCGGGAAGTGGCTTTTTCTGTAAAGCAGACCATGATGATCCGAAAGTCGCCAGCTTGATGCGCGATAGCTGCGCGGGCAACCGTGGTGCCAGCATGCAGTTGGGGCTGTGGTTCGAAGGGCATGAAGACTATGAGGCAGCAGCACGCTATTACCGCGTTGCGGCCACGCCGGATATTGGCCAGACCTATATCTGGGTGCCGCCGGCGGGTGATGTTGCGGGGTATGTCATGCCCATCAGTACAGGGCCGGGGACACCCGGAAACGCGGAAGCGCAGTACAGGCTCGGCCTGATGTACCGTGACGGCAGGGGCGTGAAGCAGAGTGTTGCGAAAGCGCGCAGCTATTTCGAGCAGGCGGCGGAGCAGGGCCACGCTGACGCGAGGGCGATCCTGGCGGCTATGGGGTAGGATCATCCTATCCTGCCAAATAGCGCGAGCAGCGGGTCTACAGAAAAGCCACCAATAATTAACAATGTGATCAGTCCGGCTACAATTATGTAACCGGGGCCTTCATAGGTAAATTTTACGGGTTCTTTCATGGTTCACTCCGGGCAATGGAAAAATTTCCGCTCGGGAGAACAATACAAATACACAGCCCTTAGGGTGATTGCGTCAAGGAGATTCCGGAATTTCCGGAGTTGAATCCGAAATTTCCGGAATAAGGGCGACATAATGTCTCCTTTGTCTACATCGAGCCAAATGGTCGTTGCAGTCCTACCTAGTCGATCCTGTCGAGTCGTTTAGGAGCCAATCCGTGAAGGTTTTTACCTTCTTCAAGCTGCCGCGGCCGTCGGCGTAGGCCAAATAGTATGCATTCCGGCTTTTCACTGGCCCGCCGAACGGCGCAATCAGGCGCCCTGTCGCCAAATCATCCGCCACATACATCAGCGGCAAGACGGCTGCCCCCAGGCCAGACCGCGCTGCCTCGATCATCATGGTAAAGTTTTCAAACTGGGCGCCGCCGCGCGCGCCGCTGTCCATATGGCCTGTGCCCTCCAGCCATTCGGTCCAGGCGGTGGGGCGGGTGGTCATCAAAAGCCTGTCATAGTCTGCGATGTTGGCTTCTTCCTTGCCCTTCATCAGGGCCGGGGCGACGACAGCGATGATCTCCTCACTCACCACCTTGTGGCTGGTCATACCCGGCCAATTGCCGTCGCCATACTGCACGGCGACATCCGCGTTCGCGGCCTTGAAGTCATATGGCGTCAGGCCCGTGACGATGTTGAGCTGGATGTCAGGGTAGGCGGCTGTGAAGTCGCCCAGCTTCGGGATCAGCCAGCGCGAGCCGAAGGTGGGCAGAAGCCCCAGCGTCAGCACGCGATCATCTGCGCCCCAGGTGATAAGTTTCAGCGTCTCATTCTCAAGCCCGGCCAGAAGGGGGGCGACCGCAGCGGCATACTGTTTGCCCGCTTCCGTGGGCACAAGGCGTTTGCGCTCGCGCGTAAACAGGCGTTGGCGAACAAACTCCTCAAGGTTGCTTATCTGACGGCTGACCGCGCTTTGCGTCAGATTCAGGGCCTCGGCGGCGCGGGTGACCTGGCCGGTTTTCATGACCTGCTCAAAGCATTCAAGGGCGATCAGGCTGGGGATTCTGCGTTTCATGGCTCAAGTTCATGATTATTTGTAATGATAATAGTCCGAAATGTTACTTTATGAGGCAGAAAATTACTATATACATTCACTAAATTCATTAAGTGCCCGCCCGCGCGGGCCTAGTTGAGGGAAGAATAATGTCAAAGCCAGCATTCAATTGGGAAGATCCGCTGCTCCTGGATGAGCAACTCACCGAAGATGAGCGCATGATGCGCGATGCCGCGCGCGCTTACTGCCAGGACAAGTTGATGTCTCGCATCCTTGAAGCCAACCGCCACGAGCATTTCGACCGCGAGATCATGAGCGAGCTGGGCGAGATGGGCCTTCTGGGCGCGACCCTGCCTGAAGAATATGGCGGCGCTGGCGTGAGCCACGTGGCTTACGGTCTGATCGCGCGCGAAGTTGAGCGCGTGGACAGCGGTTATCGTTCTGCCATGTCAGTGCAATCGTCGCTGGTGATGCATCCGATCTATGCTTACGGCAGCGAAGAGCAGCGCAAGAAATACCTGCCAAAGCTGGCATCCGGTGAGATGGTTGGTTGCTTTGGCCTGACCGAGCCAGACCACGGTTCTGATCCGGGCGGCATGAAATCCCGTGCGGAAAAAGTGGACGGCGGCTTCAAGCTGACCGGCAACAAGATGTGGATCACCAACAGCCCGATCGCGGACATCGCCGTTGTGTGGGCGAAGCTGGATGGCAAGATCCGCGGCTTCATCCTTGAGCGCGGCATGGAAGGCTTCTCCACGCCGAAGATCGAAGGCAAGATGAGCCTGCGCGCATCCATTACAGGCGAGATCGTGATGGACAATGTGTTCGTGCCGGAAGAAAACCTGCTGCCGAACGCAAGTGGCCTGTCTGGCCCGTTCGGGTGTCTGAACAAGGCCCGCTTCGGCATCGCCTGGGGTGCTCTTGGTGCTGCTGAGTTCTGCTGGCACGCTGCACGCCAATATACGCTGGACCGTTCCCAGTTCGGTCGTCCGCTTGCACAGAACCAACTGGTGCAGCAAAAGCTCGCGAATATGATGACCGAAATCACGCTTGGCCTGCAGGCTTGCCTGCGCGTTGGTCGACTGCTGGATGAAGGCAAGTCCGCGCCTGAGAATATTTCGCTGATCAAGCGCAACAGCTGCGGCAAAGCACTGGATATCGCTCGCATGGCGCGCGACATGCACGGCGGCAATGGTATTTCTGACGAGTTCCACGTGATCCGCCATATGGTTAACCTGGAAACAGTGAATACTTACGAAGGCACGTATGACATTCACACGTTGATCCTGGGTCGCGCACAAACCGGCCTCCAGGCCTTCATGTAAGCAAGCCTGAGTTCGGAGTAAGCGATTATGGCAGGCCCTTTAACCGGCATCCGTGTTCTTGATCTCAGCCGCATCCTGGCCGGGCCCTGGGCAACCCAGTGTCTGGCCGATCTGGGCGCGGAGGTGATCAAGGTTGAACGCCCCGATGTGGGCGATGACACGCGCACCTGGGGCCCGCCATTCTTCGAGGACGGTGACAAGCCGGTCTCGGCCTATTTTATGTGCGCCAACCGGGGCAAGAAATCGGTGACCATCGATTTCACCAAGCCCGAAGGGCAGGCGCTGATCAAGAAACTGGCTGAAAAATCCGATATCTTGGTCGAAAATTTCAAGGTTGGTGGGCTCGCCAAATACGGTCTTGATTACGATAGCCTCAAGGCGGTCAACCCCGGCTTGATCTATTGCTCCATCACTGGCTTCGGGCAAACTGGCCCCTATAAGGACCGTCCCGGCTATGACGCGCTTATCCAGGCGCTTGGTGGGCTGATGAGCATCACGGGCGAACCTGACGGCATGCCCGGCGGCGGGCCTCAAAAGGTGGGCGTGGCGGTGACGGACCTGTTCACTGGGCTCTATAGCACCATTGGCATTCTGGGTGCGCTGCACCATAAGGCGCGGACAGGTGAAGGCCAGCATATCGACATGGCGTTGATGGATACGCAGGTGGCTGTGCTGGCGAACCAAAGCATGAATTATCTGGTCTCAGGCAAGGAGCCCAAGCGGCTTGGGACCGCGCATCCATCGATTGTGCCGTATCAGGTGTTCGCTTCCGCCGATGGCCATATGATGCTCGCGGTGGGCAACGACGGCCAGTTCGCACGCTTTTGCGATGCAGCTGGTATGCCAGAGGTGGCCTTGGATCCGCGCTTCAAATCGAATCCCGGACGGGTTGAGAACCGCGAGGAGCTGATCCCGATGGTGGCGGAAGCCATCGCGCGTAAGACAACTGATGAATGGATCGCGCTTCTTGAAGCCCACAATGTGCCTGGCGGGCCGATCAACACCATGGAACGGGTGTTCGACGACCCGCAGGTGGAAGCGCGCGGCATCACGCTTGCGCTCAAGGCTGAAGACGGCTCTGTCATGCCGTCCGTGGCCAACCCCATCCATTATTCCGGGACCGAAATAATCTACGACAAGGCCCCACCAGCTCTGGGTGCGGATACAGATGCTGTGTTGGCTGATGTGCTTGGCATCACGCCCGAAAGCCTCAAAATTGTGAAAGCCACAAAGGTCCTGGGCTAGTCTTCGCCGAATGTAACACCCGGCATCGCCCGGGTGTTGACCTTCAGCTCAAACACATCAGGGCGGCTATAGTGGCCGTCTGTATCCAGCGCTTGGCATTCCTCAAGCTGCTTTGCCAGATCGACTTCCGCCATCACAAGGCCGGTGCGACCATAAACCGGATCCGCGATATAGCTGCCATCAGCGGCAATGATCGCGCTGCCGCCTGTGTGGATTTGTGTGTCATGGTCTCCCGGCATGGAGGCCAGCAAAGCTTCGGCTTCAGGGGCATTCGCGGCCAGCGAGTGAAACCCCGCCATCACATCTGCCTTGGTGATCACGGCACCCGCGGCGGCCACGGCGCAGCGGCCCTCAAACGCATAGTGGCGGCTGGCAACATGGTTCATTTCCTTCACCATGGGCCACTGGGCGATATGGATGGCCTCGCCCTTGGCATGCATGGCCGCGCGTGCCAGCGGCATCCAGTGTTCCCAGCATATCAGCCCGCCAAGGGTGCCCCACGGCGTGTCGACGGTGGCGAGCGTGGAACCATCTCCCCACCCCCACACCAGCTTTTCGGTATAGGTGGGCATCAGCTTGCGGTGCGGCACCGGGGCACTTGCGCCGGGCGTGAAATAGAGTGTGGTGTTATAGAGCGTGTTGCCCTCGCGCTCATGTGCGCCCATCACCATGAAAGTACCAAGCTGGTCGCAGGTTTCCTGCAGGCGCGCCAAATGGCCGTCACCCTTGCGCACGCTGTTTTCCGCCAGCAGGCGAAACAGCGCCTTGGCGCCTAGGTCATCCCAAAGGCCTGCGCCAGGCGCGAAATCAAGCCACACAGGGTATCCCGGAAGCCAGGTTTCCGGGAACACGATGATATTGGCGCCGGCCTTCGCGGCCTCTTCCATATGTGTGATGGCTTTTTCCACACTGGCGGGAAGGTTCAGGAAAACAGGGGCTTCCTGCACGATGGCGATGGTTGGGTTGGTCACAATGTTTTCCCTTAGAATGATTTAGACAGGCCAATAAGCAGGAGGGTGTCGCTTACGTCCGCGACGTGGCCAGCATTAAAGCGCCGGCCCGCGTTGGCCTCAAGGAACCAGCCGCCTAATTGCGTGCGGTAGGCGAGTTCCAGCGCCAATTCGCGTGATGATGGTGTCAGCGATAGCTGCCGTTCCTTGAATAGCACATTGCCATCGATGTCCAGCCTGTCACCGACAGTGAGGCGCGCGTTCGCACTTTCAACCCTGAGAGGTTGATGCAGGGTCAGGCTCAGCTGGTCGGCGTCGGTCATGACATCCATGGCTGTCAGTCGCGCGGTGAAGCTGGTGCCCAGAATGGTGCCAACATCGTCAAACAGGCTACCGGAATGTGCACTGGTTCTGGTCATGGTCGCTGTGCCGCTCACACTGGCGCTGAGATGGTCCGAGATGAACCATGTGCCGCTAGTACCAAGCCAAAAGGTGTCTGCGCCGCCCGCAAGCGCAAGCCCACCGGCCGACCTGCTGCCCAGAACGCTGCCGTCTTCATGCAATAGTCCGGCTTCAAGCGCCCAGGTGGCGCTGGCGGTGAAAGTTTCATACCGTGCGCCAACCGATTGGATGCGGCTGTCATCGCGGATTGCAGTCACTGGATGACGATCTGTGCTGCTGGCTTCGTCATATGAAAAACCGATCCAAAACACGCTGTTTTCACCTGCCGGCTGACCGGCTACTAAGTAGCTGCCGTCACTGTCGGGCAGGGGGCTGGCGTTCGCACCGGTAACTGACAGGGTTTGCCCCGTGCGGTAATCCACTGGTTGGCGCCGGAGCGCATCGGTCAGGCTGCGGCCCATGCCGATGGCCCATAGGGTATCGCCCAGCGTGCCTGTAAATTCAAAGCTGGCGTCGATGGTTGCATCGAAGCTCTGCTCGGCCTGACCTGTCAGGGCAAAGGCGGGCGCAAAGTCCCTCTCGCGTGCCAGTGAATAATTCAGCGCCATGCCGCCAAGGCCTAGGGTGCTGGCCTGCTGGTCACGCCGCAGGTTCAGCGCGCCCTCTAGTGGACGCTTGTCGGTGCTGGCCTGCACGAGGCCTGACGCGTCCATCTGGAAATCGCGGCCATAGCTGTCGAGGATCATGATGTCGCTGAGGCCCGTGTTTAGGCCCACAGCATCCCCGAAGGCGCTACCAAGTATAATGGCGGCGTCGGAGACAGGTTGTGCACCTGCCTTGACCGCCACCTTGGCCTGTCCGGTTGGCTGTAGCGCCGCGTCCAGGTTCAGAAGGCCGTGACCATAGATGTTGTCAACGCCCGCTTCGCCGAGATCCGTGGCGGTTTCGAACAGAATATCTGCAACTTCGCGCGCTGTCAGGCTTGGCCAGCGGTCAAGTATCAGTGCTGCTGCCCCTGTAATGTGGGGGGCTGAAAAACTGGTGCCACTGAGATAATAAAGGCCAGGTCCCCCAGAATCTGAAATCCATGGAACGACTATCCGGTCACCGGGAGCGACCATGAAGTGGAAGCGCGCCGCGCCGTCTCCCGCGCGGTCGGAAAAGTCAGAGATCTCTAGGTTTTCGTCAATAGACCCGGCAATGATCAGGGCACCGGGGCCACTGTTGAGGATGCCCCTGTTAGCCAGTCGCTCGATTGCTTCAAGGTTGGACAGCGACGGTTCCAGGTCATAGTTGTTGCCGGCAGATGCTACGATCAGCGCGCCGGCCTCAATTGCAGTGGTTTCATATTCAAGCGTATAGCGCTCGTCCACATCTGGCAGGTTGCTCACCACATCATCTTCATCGAAACCAAGCGATTTGTTGATCACTCTCGCGCCATTTTCATAGGCGTAAAGATAAGGGTTGGAAACGGTGTAGAGAATGCCATTCGACCTTTCCTGATAGCCGCGGACGCCAGAGAAAAAGTCCACCGCGATCACTTCAGCGTCATAGGCCACGCCGTGAGTGTCAGTGCCATTCTTGATGCCTGCCGCCACTACAGCCACAGCCTGGCCATGAGGGCGGCTGGAGGCCGGTTCGCCAAACTGGGCTTCGTAGATCGTCCGAAGCTCCGGGTCTGCGTCGCGGCTGGCGCTATGGAAATTCACTTCGTTAGAAGTGAAGTCGAAGTTGAAGTCTACAAGACCTATGGTAACACCGTCGCCGGTATAGCCTTTGGCATAGGCGCTTGCGGCATTGATGGCATCAAGACCCCAAGAAAGACTGTATTCTTCGGTCTTGAAGTCGTCGGGGTTGCCATCAAGGGGCGGTTGTTCAGGAGCCTGGGTAACGGTTGGTATGACAGGCACAGGCCTTGGCGTACTGGCTCCGCCACAAGCTGCCAAAGTTGTCGACAAGGCCATAAGTCCAACCAGATTGAACCAGTTGATGCGCTGCTGCATACGTTTCCCCTTTAACCCAATTCCCACCTGTAACTTTAGATGATTAGCAGCCTCGCACAAGCCAGCTGAACAAAATTTGAATAGGGCCCAACGCTCATTACACGAATAGTTGACGGTGTCTTGAAGTGCCCCATGGCCTATCCGCTGATAAACCAGCAGAAGCACAGACAGGAGCATTTCATGAAGCGCATCATACCATTATTGGCAGTGGTCTTTTTCGTTACAGCCCGTCCCGCTTGGGCCGGCGAGGACCCCATCTATACCGGCATTTTTAATAACCGCGCCGCCGGCGGCTATGATGTCGTGTCCTATTTCACGGACGGCAAGGCTGTAAAAGGCAGCAAGACATACCAGACAGACTATATGGGCGCAGAATGGCGGTTCACATCAGAAGACCATCTCAATGCGTTCCTGGCTGAGCCCACAAAGTATGCCCCGCAATATGGCGGATATTGCGCCTGGGCGATGGCACGCGGGTACACAGCGAAAGGGGACCCTGAGCATTGGCGCATCGTGGACGGGAAGCTCTATCTGAACTATGACGCCTCAGTGAAGGCCAAATGGGAAGCCGACATACCGGGATTCATCACGAAAGCCGATGTGAACTACCCTAATCTTGTGGACCTTGAGGAGAATTGAATATGGGGATTTTGCGGTATCTTGCCGGTATCTGGCTCCTGGTGGCAGGCACTGCCCCAATTGCGGTCGCCGAGGCGCCGACCCTAGGGGTCAATCATATCGGGCTTGCGGTGTCAAAACTTGATGCGTCGGCATCCTTTTTCGTCGATACGCTTGGCTGGCGCCGGGCCGGTGGCGACCCTGACTATCCAGCGATATTCGTCACCGACGGCAAGGCGTTTGTCACATTATGGCAGGTAGAAAATCCGGTGGAAGCCGTGCCGTTCAATCGCAAGAAAAATGTCGGCCTGCATCATTTGGCCATGACCATGGAAAGCCTGGAAGCCCTTCATGCCCTGCATGCCAAGCTTTTGCAGGCAGAGGGTGTCTCCATCGAGTTCGCACCGGAATTCATGGGGCAGGGGCCAACCACGCATATGATGATCCGCGATCCTTCGGGCCTGCGGCTGGAGTTTGTTGTACCCGCCAGTCGGATGCCCAAGTCGGAAGGCGAATAACCGTCAGGTCCATTCACCTTCGGTTGGGATCTTGATTGTCGTGCCGCAATGTTTGCAGTGCACGGCGTCCGGGTCATGCCGGTTCAGGCCGCAGGTTTCGCAGGCATATTGCACCTTT
>Ga0209273_10000342_pt1 | contig 64516 bp, 59 predicted proteins | sample tdAd471_FD_187126 | JGI IMG/M metagenome (GOLD analysis project Ga0209273, IMG submission 187126) | Marine sediment microbial communities from the Atlantic coast under amendment with organic carbon and nitrate - tdAd47.1 (SPAdes)... | ecosystem: Environmental > Aquatic > Marine > Coastal >...
GGCACGACCATCAAGGAGATCAACGAGATTGCCGCCAGCATCGCCTCCGCCGTGGAGGAGCAGGGTGCGGCCACCTCCGAGATCAGCCGCAACGTTCAGGAAGCCGCAACCGGCACCCAGGAAGTGAGCGAAAACATTTCGAAGGTTTCGGAAGCCGCCGTCGATAGCGGCAAGGCGGCCGAGCAGGTTCTTGAAGCGTCGCAGGAACTGGCGCAGCAATCCGAGGTTCTGCGTACGGAAATCGAAAACTTTATGAAGAAATAGGTGTTTTACGAGTTAGGGAGCGTCCAGAAACGGGAGCCACCCGGCAGCAAACGAAAACCGATAGATCCAACTGCCGGGTGGCGATCCGAACACCGTTTCCGTTGACGCCGACGAGACATACGATCCCCCCTCGCCGAAAATTCGGCGATCCTTTAAGGCCCCGCTTTATAGCGGGGCCTTTTTTTAAGCGCTTTTAGGTAGCGCGCCGTTCATACCAACCGCGGCTTGCCGTCGTCAGCCGCACGACGGAGAGCATGACCGGTACTTCGACAAGAACGCCGACGACCGTGGCCAGCGCCGCACCGGATTCGAACCCAAACAATCCAATCGCCGTGGCGACCGCCAGCTCGAAGAAATTGCTGGCGCCGATCAAGGCGGAGGGCGCGGCGATGCAATGGGCGACGCCGAAGGTGCGGTTCAGCAGATAGGCGAGGCCGGAATTGAAATAAACCTGAATGAGAATGGGGATGGCGAGCAGCAAAATAACAAGCGGTTCCTCGAGGATGCGGTTGCCCTGAAAGCCAAACAGCAAGACGAGGGTGGCCAGAAGCGCGCCCAAGGAAACCGGATGCAGGCGGTCGAGCATGCGTTGCAAAAGGGCTTCGCCGCCGCGTGCCAGCAAATGCCGCCGCCAGGCCTGTGCCAGCCCGACGGGGATTAAGATGTAAAGCCCGACGGAAAGAAAAAGCGTTTCCCAGGGGACCACGATGGCGGAAAGCCCAAGCAGCAGCCCGACGATCGGCGCAAAAGCGAAGATCATGATGACGTCGTTCAGCGCAACCTGGCTCAAGGTAAAATGCGGCTCGCCCTTCGACAGGTGACTCCACACAAAAACCATCGCCGTACAGGGGGCGGCGGCAAGGATGATCAGGCCTGCGATATAGGATTCGATCTGCGCTTCGGGCAAAAGCGGCCGAAAGAGATAGCCGATGAACAACCAGCCAAGGGCGGCCATCGAAAACGGCTTTACCGCCCAGTTGATGAAAAGCGTGACGGAAATGCCGCGCCAATGGGCGCCGACTTCCCGCAAAGCGCGAAAATCGATCTTCAGCAGCATGGGCACGATCATCAGCCAGATCAAAAGCGCGACGGGCAAATTGACCTTGGCAAATTCCATTCGGCCGAAGGCCTGAAAGGCCGCCGGAAAAAAATTGCCAAACAAGATGCCGGCGGCGATGCAGAGCGCTACCCAAAAACTGAGATAGCGCTCAAAGACGCCAAGAGAGGCTTTTTCAATGGTTTTGCCGGCAAAATTGGATTTCGCGGTCACGGGCGTATGTCCTCTGCTGGGCGGCTGGTTTTGCCGATTTGGTCCCGTTCTTTTTGAAGGGATCGCCGGTTAAGGACGGCCTCGGCCAGGATGCTGCGCGCCGAATTGCCTGCGCAAAGAAACAGAACGTTGTATTTGCCTTCAAACATTGCGGGTTTCTCCGGCCAAATGCGCTTACCCGCGGCGCCGGCGCCTGGTTGCGCGGGTTGCGTTGGCGGGGCCGGGGGCTTCCGGCGTGCCGCAGATCTCGCCCTGGCAGCAATTTTCGGTGAGGTAGGCAATCAGCGCGTTCATCGAATTATAGTTCGCGCGGTAAAGGATGTTGCGGCCTTCGCGATGGCTGGTGACAAGGCCGGCACGGCGAAGCTGGCCGGCATGAAAGCTGAGCATGGCCGGCGGCAGCTTAAGCCGGGTTGCGATCTCGCCGGCGCTAAGGCCAATGGGTCCTTGCTGCACCAGCAGGCGGAAAATACGAAGCCGGGCGTCCTGAGCAAGGGCGGCCAGGGAATCGATGACCGTCAATATTTTCATATTTCTATAAATATCAAAATAAAGGCCGGAGTCAAGGGCGGGGATGAGAGAGAGGCGGGGAATAGAAAAACTGGCGGATGGGGTGGGAGCCACACCAGACCATTTATTTTTCTAAAACAATAACATATACGTGAGATGCTGAAAGGGACTGCCCTACCCATGAAACGACCCACAAATGATTCAGGCTATAAATTATCGAGCCTAGATGTTCGTGGAAGCTAAAGGCGAGCGACGTAAGCAGACATTTACATCGTAGGGGTCGCAGGTTTGATTCCGATCGCACCCACCACGTAGAATAATTGGCTATTTGGCTATGAGGGCCTTCGATGCATTGAGGGCGTACGGTACCTCGTAAAACGAAACGGAGCTCCAACGATGATAGTCAAGAAAGATCATTTTTTGAAAGCAGCGTTGGAAATTGGCCATAGTGGCGAAAACGATATTCTACCTTATAACATTGATGCAGGGTTCATTCGTGAAAAGTCAGAAGAGCTTTCACAAATTTGCTTTGACCTATTTCAGTCAATTGACAACGGATCGGTCAAAAATGCGGCGAATTATATTAATGGACTTACCATCAGTTCCGAGAGGTTATTGGCTCCATCAGGATCTTACGGATTTCGGATCACCACCAAAATTCATCCTTTTTGGAACCTTTATCTGAATGGTCTTGGCTTGGCTATTGCGGAGGCAAACGAAGGAAATCGGAGTGCCCGGGTCCACTCATATCGACTGGGCGGGGAAGCCCCAAGATACTTCGATTGGAAGAGGTCTTGGCGGACATACAAAGAAGCGACCCTTGGAGAGGAAGCGCTGAAGAATGAAGGATGCGTTGTTGTCCAAACAGATATTTCCAGTTTCTATGAGCACATCTACCACCATCGCCTTCAGAACGTTATCGATGATCTTGGGGACGGTGAGTCGACTGTTGCTGTGCAAATTGACCGCATTCTCAGCAAGCTAGCCGCAGGTCGGTCGTTCGGCCTGCCAGTAGGAGGGCAATGCGCCCGTATCCTCGCGGAAGTAATGTTGACACCTATCGACGCCTCTTTGTCTGATAAAGAGATCGTGTGGCACCGGTACGTAGATGACTTTACATTAATATGTGGTTCTCAAGAGGACGCCTATAAGGCGTTGTCGGTTCTGTCAAATTCACTTGCCGACTATGGTCTTTCTCTTAATAGGACCAAAACGACAATTCTCAGTGCAAAACACTATGCTGACTTTATTGCTGCCCAGCTTGGTGATGGCGAAGACGAGAGTGTTCCTCTGAGGGAACTTGACTTGTATTTTGACCCCTACTCTGACGAAGCACGGGGAGAATATGAAAATCTTAAAAAATCCTTTGAGAAGATTGATATTCAATTCTTGCTCGATCTTGAGAAGGTAAAGTCACAGCCAGACAAATTCGTGCTCGCCCAAGTTGGGCGAGCTCTAAAGTTCCAAGAGCCCGAGGTAGCTGCTCAACTGTGCGCTACCTTGCTGGATCCAAAAAATCTCCACTCATTCAGGGCCTCTTGGTCGAAGATTATGCGGGGCGTATACTCAGTGCGGGCCACTGCTGAATTTGAAGCCGTCTTCGAGCGTATTGATGATCTTCTTGATCGGGTGCCGAGCGACGCGTCACACTTGTTGATGCCCGAGGCAAACATTTTACACTTCCTGCGTGCCATAAGGTTCAAAAGAACAGACGCTAGAAGTACTTTCGTCAGGCAGCTCTACGATAAAAGCTCGTCTCAAGCAGTCAAGCGAGCTTGCATCGACTGTTGGAAGCATTGGCGAGATCGCGGCAATTTCAACCGCCTGAGAAACAACTGGCCGAACCTCGGCCCCGAAGAGCAGAGTATGTTCTGGGTTGCAGCCGGGAGTTTTGGAGACGAAGGCAAGAAGGCGCAAACACAACTGCGGGGATCATTAGGTCAGGCTTGGCGCCTTGGCTTTGAACCAGACAACGGCAGCACGTTTGCTTCCTGCTTTGTGGAGTGGGAAAAAAATGGCTGTTAGGAGGCTTCCATTTCGAGACCCAAGGACGGTTGCACGGGACATCCCAGGGGTTCTCGACGTGCTCTTCCCGCACCTGGCCGGAGGGTTAGTGGCCTTGCTCAACCAGGACATGTTCTCATTTGAGGATATCTGCCGGGTGCCCGACGAGCTGGTTGGAGAAAGTCAGCTAAAAATGGCGATGTTATTCGAATTCGCGGTGGTTCGGGCAGAACGCCTTTTGAGCGGAGATGTAGAGCCAAGTTGGGACGAGTGTCTCCAAGTAGCGGTGGAGCGCCAAAGCAGACACTATGATGCAAAGGTTCCTGATAGCCTCAAACAATGCGATATTGATGTCGCAGATCACGCCGCGAAAAACCTAGTTGCGATGTTGAAGAATGCCCAGGCCCAGAGCCCTGATGCGCAGCTGGAAAGCAGCCCTGTCATTCCAGGGCTGGGATGGATTGCATCCGGCGTCGGAGACTTTTCCCTCGGCAGCATACTCATTGAAGTGAAGCACACAGACAGGAACTTCGTTTCCGGTGATTTCAGACAGGTGCTGATGTATTGGATGTTAAAATACGCAGCATCAATTGAGAATAGCAGCGATGTCTGGTCGGATATTTTGATGCTGAATCCGAGACGGAACTCTGCGTTACGGATCAACGTTGACTATCTACTTCGATCCGCATCTGCGAGTTCTAATCGGATTGAATTACTCGAACTCCTACGTTCGATCGTAGATAAGGATTTAGATCGTTATTAAATGATAGAACTTTGCTCAACTGCGTTGAAATATAAGGAATAAAATAACCGTAAGCAGATACAGGCAAACAGGCGCAAACAGATAACTGGCGGATGGGGTGGGATTCGAACCCACGAGACCCTTGCGGGCCTGCCGGTTTTCAAGACCGGTGCCTTCAACCGCTCGGCCACCCATCCAAAAACATCTTATCGGTAAAATGCGGTTTTTTGCGAAGGGGATAAAAAAACCGGGGAGAAGCAGGCTTCCCCCCGGTGATTTTTACATCTGGAAAAAGGGCTACGCGGCCTTGTTCGCAAACGCTTTGTTTGCCTGGCAGACATACTTCATGCTGAAGCAGTCCTGGGTTTCGCCCATGCCGGTTCCGCTTACGCCGTCGCACTCCCATTTCAAAAGCGCGCTTTGAACGTTGATGCCCGGCCACGCGAACCATGCATAGGTGGAAACGGATTTGCCGGCAAAATTGAAGGTCTTGCCGCGTGAATCCGTTACCGACATCTCAATGCCCGTCGGCAGCAAATGGTCGCGTGTCGTCCGGCCATTGCCTTCGGCGATGCCGTAAAGCTTGCCGTTTTCGACGACATAGCCATGCAGCACGGGCCCGACCTTGTCCGTGTTGATCGGATCGACGTATGCGATGCAGTGGATGGCAAGGTCCGGGCCAAAATGGGCGTGGAACCAGGACATGTTCGGAATGCTCATCTCGGCGCGTGGGCCCCAGCTATGGTCCATCGTCGTGACGCAATCGACCTTGTAGGACTTGCCGAGGATTTTTGCCTCGCCCGTCACATGGGCCGATTGGTCGAAATGGCCGGCATAGGCGCCTTTGCCCCAGCTGTTGTCCGACTCTTTTGCTTGCTGCGCAGCCGTGATCGGATCCTGCTTGGGATCGTGAATGTCATAAGGCTCGGAAAGGCCCTTGTAATAAAGGTGATATTCCGTGTCGTCGTAGCCGACATAGTCCACCTCATAATCCATCGGCGCGTTGACGGCCTTCACGGAAAAACCGCTGGAAAGGCCAAGCTTGTAATCTTCGAGCTTCTCCTGGATCGGCAAATGAACCTTCTTGTCGAAATAGAGCGAGGTAGTTGGGCTCGGGTTCGACCCCTGATACGCGAAGACATCCGCAAGAACGACCCCCAAATTCGGGCGCGCCAGAACGTAAGCGGCAACCTGAATCCCTTCCTCTTCGATGTGGAAGGGGAAGTAATTCGTTTCTGCCCACTCCGGATCGTTGCTGGTGGGTTTGTGAAATTTCATGTCTTCTGCGGTAATCATAAACTTCTTCTCCCCGTGATCTGCATTTGCGTAAGCGTATCTGAGAAGGCCGTGGCCGGAAAACGGCGCGGCCGGCTGTGGCCTGTTAGGGCATGGGTAGCATATTTTCGCGCGGGCCGTCTGCAACGATTTGTCGGCTGGACGCATTTTCAAATGCAAAGTTTTTTCTTTTTTAAATCAAACTATTAACGGCTTTTCTTCAGAGCATGAATTCTTCTTCAGACGCCCTGTAGATTCATGCCCGGAGAAAAGGAAAAGTTAAACATTCCGGCCCACTTTTGTGCCCTGGCCCCATGGCCGCCTTTCCCAGCAACGAGGGCCTTCGCCCAGACCCATGAATCGAAAAGAACGCCGGGCCACGGCCAAGAAGCGCAAAAACGTGGTTGGCGCCGGGTTGAAGGAAGCCCGCCGCCTTCGCGAGGGCGGCGAATTGCCGGCGGCCGAGGCGCTGGCCCGAAAAATCCTCGCGGCAGAGCCGCAGAATGCCGAAGCCCGTCATGAACTTGGCCTGCTTGCCCTGCAGGCGGGGCAGCCGAAAGTGGCGGCCGAATTTCTTGGTGAGGCCATCGCCCTGCGGCCTTCTGCCGAATGGGAAAACGACCTCGGCATCGCCCTTGGCACTGGCGGCGAGCGCGACGCGGCGATGGCCGCCTTCCGCCGCGCGATCGCCCAGGACGGCGGCTTTCTCAAGGCGCGCAACAATCTTGGCAATCTTTATCTGGCGCAGGAGAATTTCGCCGAGGCAAAAACGCTTTTTGAAGGCGCCCTGGAACAGAAACCGGATTATCCGGAAGCCTTAAACAATCTTGGCGTGGCCGAGCTGGGCCTTGGCGATTCTCAGGCGGCCGAGCGCGCCTTTCGTCAGGCGACGGAGGCGCGGGCCGATTACGTCGATGCCCATAACAACCTTGGCAATGTCTTGAAGGAACGGGCCGCGTTTTCGAAGGCCGAGGCGGCCTATCGCCAGGCCATTCTTTGCGATCCGGAACATGCGGACGCCCACAACAACCTTGGCTCGCTTTTGAAAGACGAAGCCCGCCATGACGAGGCTGGTTCGGCGTTTTCGCGTTCGCTGGCGCTTGGGGGCGGGGCGTCGGCCCATTCGAACGCGCTTTTTTGCGCCAATTTCTGCGCCCCGGCGGGGGCGGCCTCCTATGAGGCGCATGTGGCCTGGGCCAAGCGCCATGAAGGGCCGGCGGGCCCGGCCCATGGGAACGCGCCCGAGGAAGGCCGCCGCCTTCGGGTCGGCTATGTGTCGCCGGATCTGCGGGCCCATTCCGTGGCCTTCTTCCTGGAGCCGCTGCTGGCGGCCCACGACCGGGACGCGGTCGAGCTGTTTGCCTATGGGCGGGTGGCCCGGCCGGATGGGGTGACGGCGCGGCTGCGGGAGCGTTTTGATCACTGGCGGGATATTTCGGGATGGGACGCGGCGCGGCTGGCCGATGGCGTGCGCGCCGACGGCATCGATCTTTTGGTGGACCTGGCCGGACACACGGCGAAGAACGACCTGGTGGCCTTTGGCCGGAAGCCGGCGCCGGTGCAGCTAAGCTGGCTTGGCTATCCGAACACGACCGGGCTGGCGGCGATGGATTACCGGCTCACAGATGGGCTGGCGGATCCAAAAGGCGCCGAGGCCCACCACCGCGAAGCGCTGCTGCGGCTGGACGGGGGTTTTCTTTGCTACCGTCTGGAGGCGGACCTGCCGCCGGTCGGCCCGTTGCCGATGCAGGCGTGCGGGCAGGTGACCTTCGGTTCCTTCAACCAGCTTGCGAAGCTTACCGACCCGGTGCTTGCCGCCTGGGCCGGGATTTTGCGGCGCGTCGTAGGCGCGCGGCTGCTTTTAAAGGCGCGTCCCCTTGCCGATGCAGGCGTGCGGGCGGGGCTGGCGGCGCGTTTTGCGAAGCTTGGCATTGGCGACGAGCGGCTGACCCTGCTGGGCTTTGCCGAAGACCGGGCGGCCCATCTGGCCCATTACGCCGCCGTCGACATCGCCCTCGACCCCTTTCCCTATAACGGCACGACGACCAGCTTCGAGGCCCTGGCCATGGGGGTGCCGGTGCTGAGCCTGGAAGGCGCGTCCCATGCCGGGCGGGTCGGGGTTTCGATTTTGCGCCGCCTCGGCCTGGACGATTGGCTCGCCGCCGACGCCGACGCCTATGTGGCCGCGGCCGCGGCCTTTGCTGCCCGGCCGGAGGCGCTGGCGACGTTGCGGGCAAGCCTGCGCCCGCGCCTGGCCGCATCCCCCCTTACCGACAGCGCCCGCTTCGCCCGCGAAGTCGAGGCCGCCTATCGCAGCGTCTGGAAAAAATGGTGCCGACAGGTAAAAAAGGCCGGTTAGAAATTACTTTCCGACCAATCCGAAATGGGTGCGGAAGCGAATCAGCGCCAGGATAAAAAAGGCGGCGCCGATACCAGCCATAATCAAAAGCTCGCGCAAGACGCCGACGGGACCTGCGTCGCGAAAAAGAACCGCCATGGCGAAATCGACGTAATAGCGCAAAGGCGAAAGCGTCATCATCTGCGTCAGGACCGGCGGCATCGATTCGGCGGGCGTAAAGACGCCGGAAAGAAAAATCATCGGCGCGATAATCAGCAGACTCAACAACACATATTGCGGCACCGTCCGCACCATGGTGGCAAGCACCATGCCGATGGCCGTGGCCGTGAATTGGTAGATCATGGTGCCGAATAGAAAAAGCGGGATCGATCCAGCCAGGGGCACGTTCAAATAGCCGCGGACAACAAAATAAATGCAAAGAACGCAGCCCAACTGCACGACAAGGGCGTTCGCCCATACTTTCGCAAGCATGATTTCAACGGAACGAAGCGGCATCACAAGCAGATGCCCGATGGTGCCGTGTTCCTGTTCGCGAATGAGGGCGGCGGCCGGCAGCATCATCGTTAGGATCGTTACCATCAAAAGCAGTTCTACGACCGAAAGGAACCATTCCGATTCCATATTCTGGTTATATTTGACGCGGGCGGCGGCGCGGACGGGCAGGGGCGGGCTTTTGCCTTCCGCGCCCAGATAGCGCGTCACTTCGCCTTCGATGATCTGTTGGATGTAGATGGAACCGCTGAAGGCCTGGGCGACGGCCGTCGCGTCGATGTTGACCTGAATCTCCGGCTGCCGGGAGGTGAGAATGTCCGATTGGAAATCCGGTGGAATGTCGACGACGAAGGTAAAGCGGCCCGAATTCAACGCCGTGTTTACTTCCTGGGGCGAAATCAGGACGGGGGTTTGAAACTCAGGCGGAAAGAACGCGCCTTCAATACGGGCGGAAAGCGGCGAGCGGTCTTCGTCAACGATGGCGATCGCTGCGTTCTGGACATGAATTGCCTGATCCACCGACGTAACGATGTCGATGGAGAACGCATAAATGACGAACAGAAACAAAACGGGGTCGTAGCGGAGGCTGATCAGCTCCTTCACACCCAAATAAAACACACGGCGAAGGGATTCCATCATCAGGCTTGCTGCCTTTTCAGCAAAAACGTACTTGCTGCACTAAGTACGAGAAAAAACAGAATTAAGATTCCGTAGTTCTCAATCAAATCAACCAGATGCAAATCCTTTGCAAAGCTGCCAACGCAGATATCTAGAAAATAGGAAGTCGGGAACAAACGGCCGAACAGATAGGAGCCGCCCTCCAGCGACGAAACCGGCGACAACAATCCGGAATATTGAAAAGAGGTTGTCATCGTCAGGATCATCGTCACGAACATGCCGCCCACCTGTGTGCGCGTGAAGGTTGAAACGAGAAGCCCTATTGCGGTGCAGGCCAGCACATAGGGGACGGCGCCGAGAGCCAAGGCGAGAACGCTGCCGCCAATCGGTATGCCGAAGACGAAAACGACCAGCAAGGTAAGAAGCACGAAGTTCAGATAGCTGATCCCGGCATAGGGAAGCTGCTTGCCCCATAAAAATTCAAGCCGTGTCACCGGCGTGGCGTAGAGATTCGTGATCGAGCCAAGTTCCTTCTCGCGCACGACAGCGACGGCTGTCAGCATGGAAGGGATCATGATCAGGATGACGGCAAGAAGGGCGGGCACGAAGGCGTATTTGCTTTCCAGGCTTTGATTGAACCAATAGCGCGTTTGCAGCTGCACCGGTGACGCGGCGGCGTCCCAGCCGTTTTGCCGGGCAAGGTCGTCAAGGTAAGCCATGTGCAGGCGCAAGGCGTACCCTTGGGTCGTTTCCGCCCGGTACGGCATCGTGCCGTCGATCCAAAAGGCGAGTTCCGGATTCTTTTCCCGCTTGAGGTCCCTTCCGAAACCCGCCGGTATTTCGATGGCAAGGCGGATTTTCCCAAGCTGCATTCGCTGTTCGACTTGCTGGTCGTTGGTGGCCGGTGGGGTCTCGGTGAAATAGCGGGAAGCGGAAAAATGTTCGAGATAGGCCCGGCTTTCCGGCGAACGGTCATAATCGAGGGCGGCATAGGGCAAACGCTCGATGTCCATGTTGAGCCCAAAGCCAAAAATCAGCATCAAGGCAACCGGCACCAAAAAAGCCGCAAACATCCGGAAAGGGTCGCGCCAAACCTCAAGGGCCTCGCGCCGGGCCAGGGTTGCCATTCGCCGCGGGCTGAAAAAACCATGAGTCTTTTTCTTTGCCGCCCGCATGGGTGACGCCGAAGGTTCTGCTGTCTCCAGGCGTTCCGGTGCGAGGTCTTCTTTTCCATCGCGCAGCTGTTCTTCGCGAATGTGGCTGATGAAGGTCTCTTCGAGCGTGCTGCAGCCACGTTCCTGCATAAGCTTTTCGGGCGTTTCGCAGGCAAGTATGCGGCCGGCATTCATCAAGGCCACGCGATCGCACCGGTTTGCTTCCGTAAGATAGTGAGTGGAAACAAAAATCGTCGTTCCATGTTCGCGGGAAAGTTCAACGAGCAATCGCCAGAAGGTGTCCCTGGCAATCGGATCGACGCCGGAAGTGGGCTCGTCCAGAATCAGAATGTCGGGCCGATGGATGGTGGCGACGGCAAGGGAGAGACGTTGACGAATGCCGAGGGGAAGTTTTTCGGCGCGTTCCAGAAGGACGTCCTGCAAATCGAAACGCTTCACCAGGGATGCGATACGGGGGCCAATCTCGGCTTCTGGAATGCCGAACAGACGAGCATGCAGCGCCAGGTTTTGACGGACGCCAAGCTCGGCGTAAAGCGAGAAGCTCTGCGACATATAGCCAAGCCGTCGGCGCAAGGCGATATCGCCAGCGGCAACCGTTCGGCCAAAGAGGCGGGCTTCGCCTTCCGATGCCTCCAGAAGGCCGGTCACCATTTTCATCACGGTTGTCTTGCCGGAGCCATTTGGGCCGACGAATCCAAAAATTTCGCCGCGGCCAATCGAAAAAGACACCCCATCGACGGCGGTAAAACCGTCGAAGCGGCGCGTAAGCTTTTGCGCCTCGACGGCGGGCCCATCCGTTGTTTCCGTACGGGGGGGGAGGTGGAAGCGCGTGTGCTTGCGCCGCTTTTCCGGCGGCAGCAATGCAACATAGGCCGCGTCTAAATCGGCCGCGCCGGCTTTCTCCTTTAACGCCGCCGGCGACCCTTCCGCCAGAACCCGGCCATCTTCCATCATTACAAGGTGGTCGAATTGCTCCGCCTCATCCATGTAGGAGGTCGCCACGACGACGGTCATGGTCGGCGTTTGCGCGCGCAGGGCGCGGATCAACTCCCAGAACTGCAAACGCGAAAGGGGGTCGACCCCGGTCGTGGGTTCGTCGAGGACGAGCAAATCCGGTTGATGAATAAGTGCGCAGCACAAGCCAAGTTTTTGTTTCATACCACCGGAAAGCTTGCCCATCTGCCGGTCGGCGAAGGGGGCGAGGCCGGTGGCAGACAGCAAATCCCCCATGCGCCGCTTGATGGCGTCGGGCTGAAGATTAAAAAGGCGGCCGAAAAACGTGACGTTCTCCGCGACCGTCAAATGCGCGTATAGATTTTGCCCCAGGCCCTGAGGCATATAGGCGATGCGTTCGCATATTTGCGTGCGCGTCGCGGCTTTCCGCAAATCGTTGCCGAAAACGACGATCTTTCCCTGTTGGCAGCGCCGAACGCCGGCTATCAGCCCAAGGAGCGTCGATTTGCCGACGCCGTCCGCCCCGATAAAACCGACAAGGGTCCCTTCGGGAATGTCGATCTGAACTTTGTCCAATGCCCGGACGCGGCCATATCGGTGCCGCTGGATTCGAAGCTGGATCGTCAAGGGTGGCGCGCCGCCGTCCGCCCGTGCCGTGGAGGTCATTTCAGCGCATCTGGCCACGGGCCGGCATCGTTCTTACGGAGATAGGCCATCCCCGGCATGCCCGGTTTTAGCAAACGCGTCGGGTCCTTCTTTGCTTTGACTTTTACCCGGAACATCAGCTTCTGGCGCTCCTGCGCCGTTTCGACGAGTTTCGGCGTGAATTGTGCTTTCTGTGCGATAAAGGAAACGACGGCAGGGAAGGGATTTCGCGGCAACGCATCCAGGACGATGCGCGCGTCGCTTCCGATCGTGATTTGCCCGACGTCCCCGGTCGGCAGATAGACGTTCATATAAATATCGTCGAGGTCGATCATGGTGAGAACCTTGCCGCCGCTTGGCAGCACTTCTCCTGGTTCGGCGAGACGGTAAAGCACCTGACCCGCCCGTGGCGCAATCAAGTCCATGTCCACAAGGTCCGCATACAATCGCTGCACCTGTGCCTTTGCAGCCTCGATCGCAGCATCCGTTTCGACAAGCTTCGCTTTCGCGGCGACGCAACTTGCCTCTGCCGTTTCCAGCGCCGTCCGGCTACGGTCGAGCCGCTCCTCCGCGACGTGGCCTTTCTTAAAAAGCTCGCTGGCCCGCTGGTGTTCCTTCTGCGCGTATTTGCATTCGCTTTCGCGCTGTTCAACGATGGCGATGGCAACGTTTTTCGATTCAACCGCACGGGCCACTTCCGCCGTCGCCTGGTGAATTTGGGCTTCCAGCACGCGCGTGTCCATCCGGGCGAGGAGCTGCCCTTCCTTGACGAAATCCCCTTCGCTAACGAGAACGGAATCAATCCGGCCGGAAAGTTTCGTGGCGATGTCCACCTCCGTTGCCTCCAGCCGCCCGTTTGTGGCCACAAAGCCCTCCGGCACGGCGGGCGTCTGGCGCAATTGCCACAAGACGAAGCCGGCGATCAGGAAAAGGGCAATGCCGATGGCGAAAGGCAGCAAACGTCGGTACGGACGGATCATTTTTCTTTTGCTTTCGGTGTTTTCCGGGCGAGGGCCTGGAGCCATTCCCGGGCCTGCCGCTTCGCTTTTACGATCTCGGCAAGGGACAGTTGTTTTTCAATTTTCAGGCGCGCCACATCGGCGTCCTTATGGCCTTCCTTTGCCGCGACATCAAACCACATATAGGCATCTGTAAGGTGGCTTCCACGCCCTTGTGCCTTCGCATAGATTTTTCCCAATCGGTAACGCGCTTCCTTCGCAACGTCTGGAAACGCCACTTGCTTCGCGGCACGCCGATACCAGGCCATGGCTTCCTCGGGTTTTTTCGGAACGCCGGTTCCTTCTTCTAGAAGGGTTCCCATTCGCAACTCGGATTGGGCATCGCCTTGCTCCGCAGCAAGACGGTAGAGGCGGGCGGCTTCTTTCGGGTTGCGCTCCAGTCCTTCGCCAGCGGAATGAAAATCGGCAAAGCGGCGTTGCGCCCCTGGATGGCCTTGATTGGCGGCGTTTTGATACCAGAAAAGCGCTTCGCCAAGAGACGTTTCGCTGCCTTCCGTCGCGGGAAGCAAACGCTGTGCCTTCACCCTTCCATATAGGCGCTCGGCCCAGCGAAACTGGGCATCGGGATCGCCCTGCTCGGCGGCAAGGCGAAGAAGGGCGGTTTTTTGTTCCGGTGTCAGGCCTTTCAGGCCATAGATCGTCGAGGATTTGAAGAAGTGCTTTACGTCTTCTTCCGGTTCTTCCGGCACTTTTTCGTCGGCGATGAGCAGAGAAGGCGGCGCGGGCAGGGGGCGCGGCCAGGCCCAGCCGCCGCCATAGGCCGGCACCGAAAAAAGGGCCATCGGCAAGATGGCAACGTGCAATAGGGCGGCGAGGCGGCGTTCCATCCTTCTTCTCCGTTTCCGCCTCAAATCTATCCCGATTCTTGGGAAGCGCCACCGCAAAGGCGGCCAGAATTTGCGGTTACCGGTGCGCTTATGGCACAAACGTTCAGCTAGGGGATAAATTGGGCGCATGATTGATGATGTTCTGTAACATTCGTTTCGGAATTCTTGCCGCGGTCTTCCTGTTTTTTTTGGGCACCTTCGTTCCGAAAAAGGCATTTTCGGAGGATTTTGACGCCTGGCTGGCCGCCCTTCGGGTGGAGGCGGTGGCACGGGGGATCAAGCCTGAAATTCTGGACGCGGCGCTCGATGGTGTCGTGCCGCTTGCGCGCGTGATTGAACTGGATCGCAGCCAGCCGGAATTCACGCTCACCTTCGAGGAATATCTGACGCGGGTTGTTCCGCGGTCCCGGGTCGAAAAGGGGCGAAAGAAACTTCGGGAAAACCGCGAGCTTTTGCAGGCCGTCGCCAAGCGCTATGGCGTGCAGCCACGGTTCCTGGTGGCGCTTTGGGGGATCGAGACGGATTTCGGACGGCTGACGGGCGGGTTTTCCGTTGTTCAGGCGCTGGTGACCTTGGCCTTCGATGGCCGGCGGAGCGCTTATTTCCGGAAAGAACTTCTGGCGGCCCTGCAAATTTTGGATGAAGGCCATATTGCGCCGGATGCCATGACGGGGTCCTGGGCCGGGGCCATGGGGCAAAGCCAGTTCATGCCGACGACGTTTTTGGGTTTTGCCGTGGACCACGACGCCGATGGCCAACAAGATATTTGGAATACGCGCGCCGACGTGTTCGCCTCGGCGGCAAATTACCTTGCGAAATCTGGCTGGAATGGCAAGGAGAATTGGGGCCGCCGGGTACGGTTGCCGGAAGGTTTGGACCCGGCCTTGATCGGGCTGGAGGTTGAAAAACCCATTCAGGATTGGCAGCGCCTGGGCGTTCGCCGTGCGGATGGATCGGATTTGCCCAAAGCCGAGATTTCCGGATCCATTGTTTCGACCGATGACGGCAAGGGGCCCGCATACCTTGTTTATGGCAATTACCGGGCCCTTCTTAACTGGAACCGTTCGACCTTCTTCGCGGTGGCGGTCGGCACCCTTGCTGACCGAATTGGCGGCCGGTAGAATACCAGATAGCCTGTGGAAAACTGGATGAAACACCAAATGCAGGGGCAACGCGTTTCCCATCCTTCTGCGATTGGCCTGGCGCTTGCCATCGGGATGACGGTTTTGCTGGGGGCCTGTTCGGAGACCGAACTGGTTCTCCATGCCGCCAAACACATTGGCGGCAATGGGCCGGAGCCAGTTTACAAGGTTGGCTCTCCCTATCAGATCGATGGCGTCTGGTATCACCCGGCCGAAGACGACAGCTATGTCGAAACCGGCGTCGCTTCCTGGTATGGGGCCAAATTCCACAATCGTGCGACGGCAAATGGCGAGCTCTACAACATGAACCTGGTCACGGCGGCGCATCGCACCTTGCCGCTTCCGAGCATGGTGCGGGTTACGAATCTCGAAAATGGCCGCTCTATAAAAGTGCGGGTAAACGATCGCGGCCCTTTTGCGCGCGGGCGAATCATCGATATGTCGCGGCGAGGGGCGGAGCTTCTCAGTTTCCGCGACAAGGGCACGGCGAAAGTGCGGGTTGAAATTCTGCCCGAAGAAAGCCGTCGGCTTGTCGCCGCCATAAAAGGGGGCGGGCCGGTGACGCCGCCGGCCGAGCCGGTCGTTGTCGCTTCTGCCCAAACGGATATGCCCTTACCGCCCAAGCCGGTCGAGCCCGTTGTAACGACGGAGGCGGTTGCACCGACCCAGATGTTTATCCAGGCCGGCGCTTTTTCCCAATATGAGAACGCAACGAGCGTAAGCGCCCGGCTCGGGCAAATCGGCGAAACGAATGTGACGCCGGTTACTTCGGGAGAACGCGAACTTTACCGCGTGCGCCTCGGCCCGCTCGCCAGCGTCGAGGAGGCGGACGCCAAGCTCGACGCCGTTGTGAAAGCCGGTTATCCAGAAGCCCAGCTTATTGTAGACTAGAAAGTCTTTGCTCCTATGCCCTTAAAACTAAAAGAAAAATCCGTGCTTAGCTTCATCCGGCGCCTTGGCGGTCTTGCGGGTTTGGCGATCGTTGCATTTTCTCTTCTCGGAGGTGGCGGCTTTCAAAAGGCCATGGCCCTCGAGACGGATGCGAAAGCCGCCATTTTGATCGATGCCACCACCGGCGCGGTTCTCTTCGAGAAAAACGCGGACACGCCCTATCCGCCATCTTCCATGAGCAAGATGCTGACGGTCTATCTTGTTTTTCAACGATTGAAGGATGGGCGCCTTTCCCTCGATGACAAATTCCAGGTCAGCAAATATGCGTGGAAAAAAGGCGGCTCCAAGATGTTTGTCGAAGTTGGCAAGGAAGTCGCGGTCAAGGATTTGCTTCGCGGAATTATCGTTCAGTCGGGCAACGACGCTTCGATCGTCCTGGCCGAGGGGCTGGCCGGCAGCGAAGAGGCCTTCGCATCCGAAATGAACGCCGAGGCGGAGAAGCTGGGCCTTACAAACAGCGTCCTTAAAAATGCGACCGGCTGGCCCGCCGAAGGGCAACACATGTCCGCCCGGGACATTGCGACCGTCGCGCTTCGCACGATCAAGGATTTTCCGGATTACTACAGCTATTACGGCGAAAAGGAATTCACCTTTAGCGGCATTCGCCAAACCAACCGCAACCCGCTTCTTTACGGCACCCAGGGCGTCGATGGGCTCAAGACCGGGCATACGGAAGCCATCGGCTATGGGTTGGCTTCCTCCGCCATTCGCGATGGGCGGCGCCTGCTTCTGGTGGTGAATGGCCTGCCGAGCGTGCGTGCCCGCGCGCAGGAATCGCGCCGTATTCTCGAATGGGGATTCCGCGAGTTTAACAATTACGAACTTTTCAAGGCCGGCGAAGAGGTGGACAAGGCGCGCGTGTGGCTTGGTATGGAAAACACCGTGCCGCTCGTTATCGAGGAAGGCCTCGTTTTGACGATTCCGCGAAAATCCCGTCGGGAAATGCAGATTTCCGTTGCTTATAACGAGCCCGTACCGGCGCCAGTGGCAGAAGGGGCGGACATCGCCCGGCTGAAAATTCAGATTCCCGGAGAAGAAGTGCGCGAAGTGCCGTTGCTTGCTGGAAAAAATGTCGAACGGCTTGGTTTCTTTGGCCGGGTTGGGGCGGCGATGCGTTATCTTCTCTGGGGCGCTTCCCATTGAGGCAGCGTTTTTCGCAATTTTTTCGGGGTGAGGGAGGGTGACCTCCGCACGATTCATTACCTTCGAAGGCGGGGAAGGCGCCGGCAAGACGACCCAGGTCGATCTGCTGGCAACGGCGCTGGAAAAGGCAGGGCATAAAACCTCTTGCGACGCGCGAGCCGGGCGGTTCGCCGGCCGCGGAGCAAATTCGCGACCTTCTTTTTTCGGAACAGGCGAAGTGGGATGCGCTCACGGAGTGTTTGTTGCTGAGCGCGGCCCGGCGGGATCACCTCGTGACGCAGATCTGGCCGGCGCTTGTGGCCGACCAATGGGTGCTTGCCGACCGCTTCGCCGATTCAACCCTTGCCTATCAGGGTTACGGCAAAGGCCTCGATCGGGCTTGGCTCGATCTGCTTTATCAAAAAGTGGCCGGAGATTTCATGCCCGATCTCACCATTTTGCTCGATCTTCCAGCCGAAATTGGCCTAAAGCGGGCCGATATGCGTGGGAAGGGCAACAATCGCTATGAGGCCATGGACATCGCCTTCCACAAACGGCTTCGCGAGGGGTTTCTCAGCATCGCCAAGGCGGCGCCGGAACGCGTCGTTGTGATCGATGGAACGGCAACGGTGGCGGCCATTCATGCGGACGTCCAAGCCCATGTCGCCGAAAGGCTTGGAGTGCGCTTCCCATGAGCGACGCCGAGACATTGGACCCACCCATGCCGCGAACCAATCCGGATTTGCTGGGCCATGAGGGGGCCGAGCGCTGTTTTTTCGACGCCTGGCAGTCGGGGCGTTTGCCCCATGCCTGGCTGATCACCGGCCCGCGCGGGGTGGGAAAGGCGACGCTGGCCTACCGTTTCGCACGCTTTGTGTTGGCCGGTGGCGAAACCGCCGCCACGCCTGACGCGGCAAGCCCGCTCTACCTTGCGCCGACCCATCCCGTTTTTCAGCGGACAGCCATTGGCAGCCATGGGGATTTGCTCGTCGTCGAGAACGGCGACGAAGGCGGCGTACGCAAACGGCGGGAAATTTCCGTCGAGGAAAGCCGCCGCATCGGGCCGTTCCTTACCATGACGGCGGCGGAAGGCGGTTGGCGCGTCGTTGTCGTCGATAGCGCCGACGAGATGAACCGGGCAGCCGGCAACGCCATGCTGAAATTGCTGGAGGAACCACCGGCAAGGGCGCTGTTGCTCATTGTCAGTCACAATCCCGGCCGCGTCCTGCCGACCATCCGTTCGCGTTGCCGGCATCTGGCGCTGCGGCCCCTGCAGGAAGCGCACATGATGCGGCTTTTACGCGACCAGCGGCCCGATTTGGAGGCGGCCACGCTAGAAGCTCTGGTCCGGCTGGCCGAGGGCAGCCTTGGCAACGCGCTCCGCTTGGCCGAGGCGGGTGGAACGGAGCTTTATCGCGAATTGCTTGGGCTTTTGCAGACGCTGCCCGAACTGGATGTCCCTTTGCTGCATGAATTTGCCGGCCGGGTGAGCGGCCCGCGTGCAGGCGAAAGCTGGTCCGTCGTGACGGATCTCTTGAGCCAATGGCTGGCGGGCCTGATCAAGCGCCACGCCCTTGGCCGGGATATGCCGGAGATCGTGGGTGGCGAGGCTGCCCTAGCCCGCCAGCTTCAAGCTGGGGCGAACCTTGCAGAATGGGTAGAGGTGTGGGAAAAAATCAGCCGCCTCTCGGCCGAAGCGGAACGGAGTCATTTGGACCGCAAGCAGGTTCTTTTGAACGTTTTTCATACTTTGGAGGGTGCCGTGCGGCAGCCGGCGGCGCCTGCGGGGTGAAGCAACCCCGCTAGCCCTGGCGCCGAAAGCAGTCAGGAGCAACGATGTCCGCCAACACCTTCTACGTCACGACGCCGATTTATTACGTCAACGACGCGCCCCATATCGGCCATGCTTATACGACCTTGGCCTGTGACGTTTTGGCGCGTTTTCTGCGCCTGGACGGGTGGCAGGTCAAATTTTTGACCGGCACGGACGAACACGGCCAAAAGGTTGAAAAATCGGCGGCGGCCGCCGGCATCGCGCCGAAGGATTTTGTCGACAGGGTGTCGGGGAATTTCCGCGAACTCGCCGAGGCGATGCATTTCAGCAACGACGATTTCATCCGCACCACGGAACCTCGTCATTTCAAGGCCGCGCAAGCCCTTTGGAAAGCGCTTGAGGCGAACGGGCAGGTCTATTTGGGCAGCTATTCCGGTTGGTACTCCGTCCGCGACGAAGCCTTTTATGGGGAAAAAGAGCTGATCGACGGCAAGGCGCCGACGGGCGCCGACGTCGAATGGGTCGAAGAGCCCAGCTATTTCTTTCGCCTTTCCGATTGGCAGGAGGCGTTGCTTGAATTTTATGAGGCCAATCCAGAGTTTATTGCCCCGAAAAGCCGCCGCAACGAGGTGCTGAGCTTCGTAAAATCGGGCCTCCACGACCTTTCCATTTCGCGGACAAGTTTCAAATGGGGGATTCCGGTGCCGGGGCAGCCGGACCACGTGATGTATGTCTGGCTCGATGCGTTGACGAACTACATGACGGGCGTCGGCTACCCGGATACAGAATGCAAAGACTTTTCAAGCTATTGGCCGGCAAATGTTCATATGGTAGGTAAAGATATTCTGCGCTTTCATGCCGTTTACTGGCCGGCTTTTCTGATGGCCGCCGGCATTGCGCCGCCAAAACGTATCTTTGCCCATGGCTGGTGGACGAACGAAGGCCAAAAAATCTCGAAATCCCTTGGCAACATCATCGATCCCTTCGAGCTGATTGCGAAATATGGGCTCGATCCGGTGCGCTTTTTTCTGCTTCGCGAAGTGCCGTTCGGCAAGGACGGGGACTTTTCCCACAAGGCGATCGTGCACCGGACGAACGGGGACCTGGCGAATGATTTCGGCAACCTTGTGCAGCGCGTGCTGTCGATGATCCACCGGAATTGCGACGCGGCGATCCCGAAACCGGGCGCACAGACGGAAGCGGACACCGCCTTGCTGGCCGAAATGGCCGGAATTTTGGCTGTTTTGCGCAAGGAAATGCAGGCGCAGGCCTTCCACAAGGCGTTGGGCGCCCTTTGGCAAAGCATCGGTCAGGCCAACCGTTACGTCGATGGGGAAGCGCCCTGGGAGTTGAAAAAGAAAGACCCTGCCCGCATGGAGACGGTTCTCTATGTCCTCGCGGAATCGATCCGCCATCTCGCCATTCTCGTTCAACCGGTGATGCCGGACGCGGCGGCAAAGATTCTGGATCAGCTTGCCGTCCCGGAAGATGCGCGCCTTTTCGAGCATCTCACTGGTGACCACGCCCTGAAGCCGGGGACGCCAATTCCAAAACCCGAGGGCGTCTTCCCGCGTTTTGTCGAGGAAGAAACGGATGCTGGTCGATAGTCACTGCCATCTGAGTTTTCCGGATTACCGCGAGGATTTGCGCGCGGTCATGGCCCGCGCTCGCGCGGCGGACGTTGGGTTTATGCTGACAATCTCGACAAAACTCTCGGATTTTCCAGACGTGCTAGGGGTTGCCGAAGCCCATGAAAACGTCTGGTGCACGGTCGGCGTCCATCCCCATGAAGCGGAAAAAGAAGGCGCGAAAGCGAACCAGGAGCAGCTCATAGCGCTGAGCGAACATCCGAAGGTCGTCGGTCTCGGGGAAACCGGTCTCGATTATTTTTACGAACACAGCCCGCGCGAAATCCAGCAGGCAGCCTTTCGGGCGCATATCGGCGCGGCGCGGGCAACGGGCTTGCCGCTTGTCGTTCATAGCCGCAATGCCGAGGCCGATACGGTCGCCATTCTTGAAGAGGAAATGGGGAAGGGGCCTTTCACCGGCGTTATCCATTGTTTCACCGGCGGCGATGCCTTGGCGAAAGGGGCGCTTGCGCTTGGTTTCTACATCTCGCTTTCCGGGATTTTGACCTTCAAGAAGGCGGACGCGCTGCGCGAAACGGCCCGGAAAATCCCCCTCGATCGCGTGTTGGTCGAGACGGACGCGCCCTATCTTGCGCCGATGCCTTACCGCGGCAAGCGGAACGAGCCTGCCTATACGGCCGAAACGGCCAAGGTGGCGGCGGATCTCTTCGGGCTCGAGGCGGCGGCTTTCGCCGACAGGACGACGGCGAATTTCTTCCGTCTTTTCACGAAGGCAACGCGACCGGACGGGGGCTGATGCGGGTTCGAATATTAGGCTGCGGCGGTTCCGGCGGCGTGCCGCTCATTGGCAACGATTGGGGGGCCTGCGATCCGGCCAATCCGAAGAATCGCCGCCAGCGTGCCTCGATCCTGGTTGAGGAGCAGGGAACAACCCTGCTCGTGGACGCCTCGCCGGACCTTCGCGCGCAATTGCTGGCGGCGGACATCGGGCGGCTGGACGGCGTCCTTTTCACCCATGCCCATGCCGACCACGTCCATGGAATCGACGATTTACGTCCCATAAACCGCAGAATGCGTGCCTGGATCCCGATTTACGCGGACAGCGAGACGCTGACGGCAATCGAGACACGCTTTGGCTATGTCTTTGAGAAAACCCCGGAAGAATATGGTTTTTTTAAACCATGCCTTACACCCAACCTTATCAAAGGGCCTTTCAAGCTTGGAAACATTGACGTTTTGCCATTCGAACAGGATCACGGCTTTGGCCGAAGCAGCCTTGGCTTTCGGTTTGGGCCCATTGCGTATTCGACGGACGTGACGGAACTTTCCGAGACGGCGTTTGAGGCGCTTCGCGGCGTTCGGCTCTGGATCGTCGATTGTTTGCGGGATCAGGCCCATCCAACCCATGCGCATCTGGCGCGAACGCTTTCCTGGATCGAGCGTGTCCAGCCGGAGCGGGCGGTGCTGACGCATATGAACCAGGAGATGGATTACGAAGCGCTGGCGAAAAGGCTGCCAGATGGGGTTGAGCCGGCTTATGACGGGCTTCGCCTAGAGGTCCTATCCTAAATTTGTCATAATAACCATTATGCGATAATTTCCACAGCCAACGCGAGCGCTCCCCTCACAAAAAACCCGAGAAAAATAGGCAATTATTGATGAGCGGCAAGGACGGCAAAAACCCGATCGACGGCCTGTTGGAAATTATGCGCCGCTTGCGCGACCCAAAGGATGGCTGCCCCTGGGACAAGGAACAGGATTTCACGACGATCGTGCCCTATACAATTGAGGAAGCCTATGAAGTGGCCGCGGCGATCGATGCGAAGGACATGGCTGCCCTTCAAGACGAGCTGGGCGACCTCCTCCTTCAAACCGTCTATCACGCCCAGATGGCGGCCGAGCTTGGCCATTTCACTTTTGCCGATGTTGTCGCCGGTATTTCCGAAAAAATGGTTCGGCGCCATCCGCACGTCTTCAGCTCAGGTTCCGTTGCCGATGCCGAGGCGCAGACGGAGGCGTGGGAGGCCCAAAAGGCGCGGGAACGAGACGAGGCGGGGTCGGGCGTTCTGGATGGGGTGGCCCATGCCCTACCCGCTTTGCTTCGCGCCGAAAAATTGCAACAACGCGCCGCCCGCGTTGGCTTCGATTGGGACGGCATTGCCCCGGTTTTCGAAAAAATCGTTGAGGAAATCGCCGAGATTCAGGAAGAATTGCCGCCCGCGCCCGGTGCGGAACGGCCAGATTCGCCCCTTGCTGGGGAAATTGGCGATCTTTTCTTTGCCTGCGTGAACCTTGCCCGCCATTTGAACGTCGACCCTGAATCGGCGCTTCGGCGCACAAACGCAAAATTTGAACGTCGATTCGCAAGGATCGAAGCCCTATTGCCCGATGGCGCCGCAATCGAGGAAACGCCGATCGAACGCTTGGAAGCCCTTTGGGAGCAAGCGAAGAAAGAAGAAAAAGGCGGCTAAACACCGTTTGTATGGTGAAAGCGTGCCGCGTCCTTCGGTTCGAGGCGCACTTGAAAATGGGCATGGGCCTTGTCGTCCCGGCGCGCCATCACCTCGCCATGGCGGTAAAGCCAGGCGATTTGCGCGCCATCGTCTAGCGGCACGGCAATTTCGACGACGGTGAGGCCGGCTGCGAGGCGAGCATCGAGAAGCCGGAGAAGGTCCGGGACCCCTTCCCCATTTACCGCCGAAAGCAGCACCTGGCTTGGGTTGCGTTCCGCCTGGTTTTGCAGCCTTTCATGGGCTTCGGCCGGCAAGAGATCGGCTTTGTTTAAGACTTCGATCACGTCGTCTTCAATCCGCTCGCCGATTTCGAGATTGCGAAGCACGCGGTGGACATCTTGGCGCTGGTCGGCGCTTTCGGGGTGGGCAATGTCCCGGACGTGAAGAATGAGATCCGCCTCGCGGACTTCTTCCAGGGTTGCACGAAAAGCGGCAACCAGATCCGTCGGCAGCTCCGAGACGAACCCGACCGTATCGGAAAGGATTACGCGGCGCCCGGATGGCAGTTTGATGCCGCGCATGGTTGGGTCCAGCGTTGCAAAAAGCAGGTCCTCAGCGAAGACCTCCGCGCCGGTAAGGTGGTTGAACAACGTCGATTTGCCTGCATTCGTATAGCCGATGAGCGCAATCACCGGATAAGGCACGCGCTTTCGTGCCTTGCGGTGCAGCTCACGCGTCCGCGCGACTTGGCCCAGTTCGCGTTTCAATCGTGTGATGCGTTCACCGAGAATGCGCCGGTCCGTTTCGATCTGGGCTTCCCCAGGCCCGCCAAGAAAGCCGAAGCCGCCGCGTTGCCGTTCGAGATGGGTCCAGGACCGCACCAAACGGCTCCGCTGATAAGAAAGATGCGCAAGCTCCACCTGAAGCCGCCCTTCCCGCGTCCTTGCCCGCGCGCCAAAGATTTCCAGAATAAGCCCTGTGCGATCGATCACTTTGCACGCCCAGGCCCGTTCGAGATTGCGTTGCTGGATTGGGGTTAAAGGGTGGTCAACCACCACCAATTCAATCCCGTCCGCCAGAATTTCTGCGTGGCAGCGCTCGACGGTGCCCTTGCCGAAAAGCGTCGCCGGCACCGTTCGTGTCAGGGAGACCGTTTTCCCATCCACGACTTTAAGGCCGATCGCTTCCGCCAGATTCACGGCCTCGATAAGCCGGCTTTCGGCGTGCCGGGTCAAGCCGTGGCCGCCGCCCTTCGGAAAAGGAGAGAGCACGAAAGCGCGCCCCCCGGCCTTTCCGTTTCCGGAAAGGCCCTTCGGCGATCCGTTAGTCCTCGCTGGCTTCGGCGTTTTCCTTATCCTCTTCAAACAGTTGGATCGGACCTGCGGGCATGATCGTCGAAATGGCGTGCTTGTAAATCAGCTGCACATGGTTGTTTCGACGAAGCAGAACGCAGAAATTATCAAACCAAGTAACGACTCCCTGAAGCTTTACGCCATTGATCAGAAAAACGGTAACCTGAACCTTGTTTTTCCGGATGTTGTTTAAGAAGACGTCCTGAACATTTTGTGATTTTTCTGCCGTCATTACGCGTCTCCGTTTTTTATCGTTTTTCTATTTTTATCGCTTTTCTTGATTTCCCCCTACCCATCCTCGGCACAAGAGCGAACGAAGGGCAAAAGGGCGTCGCAATTCTCTACGATCCAATCGGGTGCGAAGTCTCCGAAATCTTCCGTGTTGGGAAGGGTGCTATTCATGGCAATCGCGGTCGCGCCGACATTGCGGGCGAATTCCATGTCGATGGGAAGGTCGCCAACCACCCAAAGATGCTTTCCCAATTCGATGTTCGTGCCGCGCGTGGCAAACAGAGCGGCCTCTTTTGCCGGCTTGTCTTTTTCCGCTTCCCCGGATCCAACCACGCCTGGCAGATATTTTTCCCAACCAAAATAGGCAATTTCCTCACGAAGCATCGTTCCCACCTTGCTGCTGGCAACCCCCATGAAGATACGCATTTCATAAAGCGCCTGGAGCATTTTTTCCGCGCCTGGCAAGCTTTTCAGCGTGTCCAAATGGCCTTCCAGAAAGGCCTCGTAAAACACGTCATGAGCTTCGTGCCAGCGTTCGCCAAAAAGTTCAGGGAATGAATTGCGAAGTGACCGGTTCATCCGGCGTTGGGCCTGTTCCATCGTCCATGGTTCGTGGTCCATGGCGACGAGCGTGGCGTTCATGGCGCGATGCATGCCCTCCCAAGTATCAACGAGCGTGTTGTCCCAATCAAACAGGATTGCCCGTGGAAAGGGCGGCTTTTTCTTCATGGGAAATCCGTTTCCTTTTTTTATTGGTTTTGATCTCAGCCAAATATAGCTGAAACAGCCGTTCCGTTACTTTTCCCGGTTTGCCGCCGCCAATGACTTTATCATCAATTTTTAGGACCGGCAGCAAGAACGCGGTCGTGCTTGTCAAAAACGCCTCGTCGGCGGTTTTTGCCTCGTCCAGGTGGAAGGGGCGTTCCTCAATGGGGATTCCCTCCGCGGCCGCAGCCTTGAGAACGCCAAGACGTGTGATGCCGCCTAAAATTTCGCTGCTGACGGGTCGCGTAACCAAAACCCCTTCCCGCGTGACAATCCAAGCATTGGCGGCGCTGCCTTCCGTTACGTACCCACTCGCATCCACGAACCACGCTTCGTAGGCCCCCGCCTCCCGAGCCTGCTGCTTTGCCAGCACGTTTGGCAGCAGGGCAATCGCTTTAATGTCGCAGCGTTTCCAACGTAAATCCGGCAATGTGATGACATGTATCCCGGCGCGAAGGGCATCCGGTGGTGGCAACGTCGCTGGCCTTGCCGTTATCACGAGCGCGGTTTGCCGGGGCGTCGGGAACGCATGGTCCCGACGGGCGACGCCGCGAGTCATTTGAAGGTAGAGAATGCCGTCGCGGATCCGATTCCGCCGGATGGTTTCACGGAGGACGACCCGAAGGGAGGCCCGCGCCATGGCGCTTTCCATGCGAAGCTCGCTTAGGGACCGTTCCAGCCGATCGAGGTGAAGGCCCTCATCTATCGGTTCGCCACCCATCACCGCCATCACCTCGTAGACGCCGTCAGCAAATTGATAGCCGCGGTCTTCGATGTGGACGCTGGCCTGACGATGGGGAATATAGCGACCGTTTACATAGGCAATTCGGGACATTTTTTATTCATATATGTGGTCTAGTATGTGGTCTAGAAAAATTCCAGACCAACGGTAAACAGTTTCTCGACCTTCTTTACGGCGTCGGCGCCAGCGAAAAGGATCACGCGATCCCCAGTCATAATCGTCGTGTTGCCCCGTGGAATGAACACTTCCTCGTCGCGCACGACCGCGCCGATAAGAATTTCATCTGGAAGATCAATCTCGCGCAGCGGCTTGCCGACCAGGCTTGAGGTTTTAAGGGCCTCGGCTTCGATGACTTCCCCTTTTCCCTCATGGATGGTGTGCACGGCCCGAATTCGGCCGCGCCGGACATGCTGAAGAATGGAAGAAATTGTAATGACGCGCGGGCTTACAACCGCGTCGATGCCAAGCCAGCTAACCAACGAGCCATAGTTCTCGTTGTTGATAAGCGAGATCGCCCTGGGGCAGCCTTGTCGTTTTGCCAGCAAGGAACCAAGAATATTGACCTCGTCATCGTTCGTAACGGCGACAATCGCTTCGGCGGAACGAATGTTCATTTCGTCCAGCAACTGAAGGTCCAGCGCGTCGCCATGCAAGATGACCGTCCGCTCCAGCTTTTCGGCGATCTGTTCGGCGCGCAGAAGGTCGAATTCAACCAATTTCGGGTGGACGCCCGGATGATGCGCTTCCAACTCTTGGGCTAGAAACAGACCGACATTGCCGCCACCGACGATGCCAACCTTGCGGGCCTCCTGTCCTTCCTGGCCAAAAGCTTCCATCGCCCGTTTCACATGGCTGGCCTCGGCGGTGAAATAGACGTCGTCGCCAGCCAGCATCTGGTCGGCGCTGGAAGGAACGATGAGTTGGTCGTCCCGGATGATGCCGACCACGGTAATATGGAGGTCCGGAAAAAGTTCGGTTAGCTGCAGCAAGGGCGTATTTACCACCGGGCAGTCTTCCAGGCAGTGCAATCCGATCAATTTCACTTTGCCTTCCGCCAAGGGAATGACATCGAAGGCGCCGGGCACTTCCAGGCGGCGCGCAATGGCGCGGGCGACTTCGATCTCCGGGGAAATAATTACGTCAATCGGCAAATTGTCGCGACTGAACAAATCCGACCACATCGGTTTTATGTATTCCTGCTCGCGAATGCGCGCGATTTTCATCGGCACGTTGAACAGCGAATGGGCAACCTGGCAGGCAATCATGTTGATTTCGTCTTCGCGCGTAACGGCAATCAACATGTCCGCATCTTGGGCGCCGGCCTGCTCGAGAACATCCGGGTGCGATGCAAAACCCATGATTGACTGGACATCAAGCGCCGAAGCGACGCGATTGATTCGGTCGGCTTCCTGGTCGACGACCGATACGTTGTTTCCCTCGGCTGACAATTGGCGGGCAATGTTGAAACCCACCTGTCCTGCGCCACAAATGACAACTTTCATACTACGAAGAGTGCCCTAAATTTTCTGGAGTACGCGTTCCGCGTAAAAGAAAGAAACCGGGAGGCCGATCCCTCAATGGCGCTATTTTAGGCCGCGAACCACGGAGATGTCCAACTCTCGGATTTTTTTGCGAAGCGTATTCCGGTTGAGTCCCAGAATCTCCGCAGCCTTTACTTGATTTCCCCGTGTCGCGGCAAGGGTGTAGGCAAGCAGCGGTTTTTCGACCTCGCGGACGACATTTCCATACAGGCCGGGGGGCAGTTCTTCCGGTTGAGCGCCATACACATCCTTTAGGTGGCGTTCGACCGCAGCTTCCAACCCCTCATTTTCGGCCGGCATTTGTGCTGTTTGCGGACGCAGCCCGGAAAATTCGGATTCGATAACATCGAGGCCAAGGATCTCCTGGGAATAAAGCGCGGCAAGACGGCGAACGAGATTTTCCAGCTCGCGCACATTTCCTGGCCAGGCATATTCTTTCAGCCTTTCCATTGCCGCCGACTCCAGCGTTTTCAGCGGCAGCCCTTCCGCGGCGGCTTGAGCCAGGAAGTGGCGCACCAAAGCCGGAATGTCCTCCACACGCTCCCGAAGTGGCGGCAGGCGAATTGGGACAACGTTCAGGCGATAGAAAAGGTCTTCGCGGAAGAGGCCCTGATTGACGAGCTGCTGCAAATTACGATGCGTTGCCGCGACAATGCGGACATTTGCGCGGATCGGCGTTCGCCCCCCCACCGTGGTGAATTCGCCCTCCTGCAGAACGCGCAACAGCCGCGTCTGCGCCTCAAGGGGCATATCGCCAATTTCATCGAGAAAAAGGGTGCCGCCCTCTGCCTGCTCAAAACGCCCGGTATGCCGTTCCGTCGCGCCGGTGAAGGCTCCTTTCTCGTGTCCAAAAAGCTCGCTTTCGATCAATTCCTTGGGAATGGCGGCCATGTTGATGGCAACGAAGGACGCGTTGCGGCGTTTTCCGAAATCGTGAAGGGCTCGAGCAACGAGCTCTTTTCCCGTTCCGGATTCGCCGGAAATCATAACGCTAAGGTCAGTGCCCATGAGGCGCGCCAGAACCCGGTAAATTTCCTGCATGGCGGGCGAGCGTCCGATGAGGGGAAGCTGCTCTTCCGTCTCGACTGCCTCGGCGGCCGTCGCATGGATTGGCTCGTGAACCGTAAGCGCGCGCTCCACGACGTTTACGAGTTCCGTCAAGTCGAACGGCTTTGGCAAATACTCAAAGGCGCCCCGTTCGGTCGCACGCACGGCGGTCAAAAGCGTGTTTTGTGCGCTCATAACGATAACCCGAAGGTCCGGCCGTAATTTTTTAATTCGCGGGATGAGATCGAGACCGTTTTCGTCCGGCAGGATCACGTCGGTGATGATGAGCTGTCCGTCCCCATTGCTGACCCATTTCCACAGCGTTGCGGCATTGCCGGTCGAGCGCACCTGATAGCCTTGGCGGCTAAGGGCTTGTTCGACAACGAGGCGAATGGCGCGGTCGTCGTCCGCAAGCAGGATCGTGACGTTTTTCATGCAGTTTCTTCTCCTTCCTGGGCAATGGGCAACATAATGCGAAAGTCGGTATGGTGAGGTTCGCTATCGAATTCGATAACACCGCCATGGTCGTTGACGATTTTTGCGACAAGCGCCAAGCCAAGGCCCGTTCCATTCACCTTTGCCGTAATAAAGGGATCGAAAAGATGCGGACGGATGTCTTCCGGAATGCCTGGGCCGTTGTCACGAACGCTAATGACAAGCGGCAGCAGAACGCGGCGGCGGCCATTGGGGCTACCCAGGCGCATGCCATGTTGATAAGCGGTGGTAAGAACAATCTCGCCATTTTTTTCCGGGGCCGCCTCGGCCGCGTTCTTCACCAGGTTCAAGAAGACCTGAACCAGCTGATCGCGGTTGCCTGAAACCAGCGGCAGGGAGGGGTCGTAACGTTCGGTAAAACGGAGATGCCGGGCGAATCCGTTCTGCGCAATGTGACGGACATGCTCAAGCACCTGGTGAATGTTGACCGCTTCCCGTTCGAGCGGCAGGCCTTCGGAAAACACTTCCATTCGGTCCACCAGCTTGCAAATTCGATCCGTCTCGTCGCAAATCAAACGCGTTAGCGTTCGGTCCTCTGTCGCGGCGTTTTGTTCAAGCAACTGTGCCGCGCCGCGAATGCCGGAAAGCGGGTTTTTGACCTCATGGGCCAGCATCGCGGCCATTGCCGTAACGGAACGGGCAGCGCCTTTGTGAACGAGCTGACGGTCGATTTTCTGGGCAATGCTGCGCTCGTGAATGGAAAGTAATAAATAGCCGTCCTGATCGATAATCGGGGAGATCTGAACTTCAACCAGGCGCGTCGCAAAACGCGGGCCGCCCAGATTGAGGTCATATTCAAAAATGCTGCTTCCCGTTTTGCGTGCCTGTTGAATGAGGGCGAAGATCGGGCTGTCCGAAGGCAACAGCCCCTCCAGAGGGCGCCCGCAAAGATAAGCCTCGCTTGCTTCGAAAAATTCTTCAGCGGATAAATTGGCGAACAGGGTTTGGTTTTCCGGCCCGACCACCAGAACCGGGTTCGGAAAACTCGCGAGAACTTTCTCGATTTCCAGGCTTCCACCCGTTTTCTTTTGCTTTAATCGGATAATCGGTTTGGCCATGTCACTTTAATCATTTGAAATTAAAGAGTTTTATATATGCGTCCCGATTACTATGAGTATATTTTAGGCAGACTAAAATATGCCTAATACTTATGCAAGTGAGAATTGCACCGTTTTGCCAAGGCGGTGGCGCCGCCCCTGCTTGGCAAGGCCTTGGCGCGCGGCTAGGTTGGCGCGATTCATTGTCTGGAGAAAATGAACGCATGACCGAATGCGCCGTTTTGATTGTCGCCGCGGGCCGTGGCCATCGCCTCGGGGGGGCTTTGCCAAAACAATATCTGCCCCTCGGCGGCAAGGAAGTGTTGCGACGGACCCTTGAGGTTTTTGCCGGCCATGCTGGAATCGACCGCACCCAGGTCGTCATCCATCCGGACGACCGCGAACTTTACATGCAAGCGGTGGCGGGGCTCTCCCTTCCCGACCCGGTTCCCGGCGGTGCGTCGCGACAGGAATCCGTTCGCCTGGGCCTAGAAAGCTTGAAACCTGCTGCTCCCCAATACGTCCTGATTCATGATGCGGCCCGGCCCTTTGTCAATGCGCCAACCATTGCGCGGGTTCTGGCCGGCCTGGCGACGGATAAAGCGGCAATTGCCGCCCTTCCCGTTTCGGACACATTAAAAAAAGAACAGGACGGCCACGTTGCCGCCACCGTAGACCGCGATGGCCTTTGGCAGGCCCAAACGCCTCAAGGGTTTCATTTTTCCGACATTCTGGAGGCCCATCGCAGCGTGCAGGGCGCAAACCTCACCGATGATGCTGCCGTGGCCGAAGCCGCTGGCATTCCCGTGCGGCTGGTTACCGGCGCGGAGGAAAATTTCAAGGTCACGACCCCAGAGGATTTTGCCCGGGCGGAACGCCTGGTGAGCGCCCAGGCCAACCATCTGCGCGTCGGGCAAGGGTTTGACCTGCATCGTTTTGGTGCGGGCGATCATGTGATGATTTGCGGCGTTGCGATCCCGCATACGCAAGGCATTGAAGCCCATTCCGATGGCGATGTCGGCCTGCATGCGCTGACGGATGCCATCCTTGGCGCGATGGGCGATGGCGATATCGGCATTCATTTTCCGCCCTCGGATCCGAAATGGCAGGGCGTCGATTCGTCCCATTTTTTAAAAGATGCCCTGACACGCCTTCATGCGCGCGGCGGGCGTGTTCACAATTTGGACGTGACCTTGATTTGCGAGGCGCCGAAGATCGCGCCGCACCGTTCGGTCATGATCGCACGCCTTGCCGCCATCACCGAGCTTGCGGCCGGCGCGATTAGCGTCAAGGCAACAACGATGGAAGGCATGGGCTTTCTCGGCCGGAAAGAAGCCCTCGCTGCCCAGGCCATCGCTACCATCTTCTTGCCGGAATAGGTTTTATGGACAGCGCGCGAAAAGATCCGGACCTTCCCTTGCTTCACCCGGCGTTTTTGCTGGGAACGGTTTTTGGTATCGGCCGCATGCCACTGGCGCCCGGCACCTGGGCTTCGTTCGCGGCGCTACCGGTTGCCTGGGTGGTTTCCGGCCATTTTGGACCGGTCGCCCTTGGCGCGCTTGCGATTCTTTTCTTCCCGCTTGGTCTTTGGGCATCCGAGAGATGCGCCCGTGCTTCGCAAAAAGAAGATCCCTCTGCGATCGTCATTGACGAGGTTGCAGCCCAATGGTTTGTCCTTGCCTTCGCTCCGCGCGAAGCGCTCTTTTACGGCATCGGCTTCTTTTTCTTCCGGGTGGCAGATATTCTCAAACCCTGGCCGATCCGCGCGTTCGAGAAGCGCTTTCCAAACGCCTTCGGTATCATGGCGGATGACTGGCTGGCCGCGCTTTACGCCTTGGCGGGCCTTTTCCTTGCAACGTTCCTTATTGGGTAGAGAAGGATGTTTACCAGGGAGCTGTTGGAAACAACCGATAAGCTGCTTCGCCTTTGTCAGGAAGCAGGGCTGCAGCTGGTCACAGCGGAGTCCTGCACCGGTGGTCTTGTCGCCGGCTGCTTGACGGAAGTTCCGGGTGCCTCAAACGTGCTTGAGCGGGGCTTCGTCACCTACTCGAACGAATCGAAAACGGCCCTTCTCGGGGTGCCGGCAGAACTGTTCGAGCGCGTCGGCGCCGTCAGCGAGGAAGTTGCCCGCGCCATGGCCGAAGGGGCTTTAGCAAAAACCCAGGCCGATCTTTCCATCGCCGTGACGGGGATGGCTGGTCCTGGGGGTGGCACAAAGGAAAAGCCGGTTGGCCTTGTGCACATGGCCGCTGCCGCCCGCGGTCAGGCGCCGTGTCATGAACAGCATTTTTTTCAGGGCGATCGCACGGAAGTGCGCCTGCAAAGCGTGCATGCGGCCATTTCTCTGCTTACAAAACTGGTGGAAGGGCGGATGGCCTAAGGGCGGTCCGCCTGCGGCGCGCCATAGATTTCATGGGCCCGATTTTCAAAGGCTTCGACAAGCCGGCCCAGCGCTTCATTGAAAAGAACGCCGATCATCTTCTGAAAGAGGCGGGAGTGAAATTCGAAATCGATATAGAAATCGATGATGCAACCGCCATCCGGTGCCGCCTCAAATACCCAGTGATTGTTGAGATGGCGAAGGGGGCCTTTCGTGTAGCGAATGTCAATTCGATGCGGGCGATCGAAGACATCGACGGAAGAAAAACGCTCGCGAAACATTTTGAAGCCGATGATGAGGTCGGCATAAACCGTGTTTCCCTCGCGCCGTTGAATTCTGGCCCCTTGGCACCAGGGAAGAAATTCCGGATAGCGCTCGATATCGGCAACCAGATCGAAGAGTTGCTCCGGCGTATAAGGCAAATGGCGTTTTTCCGCGTGGGTCGGCATGTATGTTTAACTGCCGCTGAGACGTGCCTCGCGCGCCTTTCGAAGGGATTCGAAATCCTTATCCGCATGGTAGGAAGAGCGCGTCAAAGGCGAAGCGGAAACCATTAAAAAGCCCTTTGCCAGCGCCAGCCGGCGGTATTCTTCGAAAGCTTCGGGCGTAATGTATTCGACGACGGGCGCATGGCGTGGGGTTGGCTGCAAATATTGGCCGATGGTCAGGAAATTGACCTCCGCTGAACGCAGATCGTCCATCACTTGCAACACTTCGCCCTTCGTTTCACCAAAGCCCACCATGATGCCAGACTTCGTAAAGATCGAAGGGTCGAAGCGTTTCACCTGATCCAACAGGCGAAGGGAATGGTAATAGCGGGCGCCAGGACGAATTTTCGTATACAGGCTCGGCACCGTTTCGAGGTTGTGATTAAAAACGTCGGGCCGCGCTGCGGCGATCGCCCCGATCGCGCCTTCTTTTCTAAGAAAATCCGGGGTCAGCACTTCGATGGTCGTTTCCGCGCTGCGGCTGCGAATTTCTTCGATGCAGCGGACAAAATGGTTGGCGCCGCCATCGGCAAGGTCATCCCGATCCACGGACGTAACGACAACATGCTGTAACCCCAATTCGGCAACCGCGGCAGCGACGTTTTCCGGCTCGTGTGGATCAAGAAGGTCCGGCTTGCCGGTGGCAACGTTGCAAAAAGCGCAGGCACGCGTGCAAACGCTGCCCAAAATCATGACGGTTGCATGTTTTTGCGCCCAGCATTCGCCGATATTCGGACAGGCAGCCTCCTCGCAGACCGTGTTGAGCTTGAGCTTGCGCATAAGGTTCCGCGTGTTTGCATAGGCCTGGGACGTAGGGGCCTTGACCCGAATCCATGCGGGCTTGCGCAACGGCACCTGCGGGTGAAGGTTTTTGACATTTGCCATCAGGTCTTTTCTCCGCCGCTAGAAATGGATGGCCCGGCCATACGCGTCAAGGACAGCCTCGTGCAGCATCTCTGAAAGCGTTGGATGGGGGAAGACCGTCTCTATCAAGTCGGCCTCCGTCGCTTCAAGGGTGCGCGCCACAATATAACCCTGAATCATTTCCGTCGCATCGGCGCCAATGATATGGGCGCCAAGAAGTTCGCCGCTTTTCTTGTCGAAGACCGTTTTCACAAAGCCCTCCGACTTTCCCAAGGCAATGGCCTTGCCGCTGCCGCGATAAGGGAAGCGTCCAACGCGAACTTCAAAGCCGGCTGCAACCGCCGCCTTTTCCGTCATGCCGACGCTGGCGATTTGCGGCATCGAATAGGTGCAGCCCGGTACCCGCGTCACGTCCAGCGGATGGACCCCTTTTACTTTTGCAATCCGTTCTACGCAAAGCACCCCTTCATGGCTGGCCTTATGGGCAAGCCAGGGCGGCCCGACGAGATCGCCAATGGCATAAACCCCCGCCTCACCCGTCTCTAGCCATTCGTTGACGAGAATATGCCCCTTCTCGACTTTTATCTTCGTCCCCTCAAGGCCCAAATCTTCGACGTTGCCGGTGATGCCGACGGCAACGATGGCATGGCTTGCCTGAACCGTTTCTGCTTTGCCGTCTATTTTTAAGCTGGCGGAAAGCCCGCCCTTGCCCTGTTGAAGTTTTTCAACGGATGCTTTCGTCAGAATGCGAATGCCCTGTTTTTCGAAGGCCTTTTGCGCGAATTTTGAAACCTCCTCGTCTTCGACAGGAAGGATGCGGTCAAGGATTTCGACCACCGTGACTTCTGCGCCCAGATTCCGATAGAAGCTTGCAAACTCGATCCCGATCGCGCCGGAGCCGATAATCAAAAGGGATTTTGGCAACTCCGAAGGCACCATGGCCTCCATATAGGTCCAGATTCGTTTTCCATCCGGCTCAAGCCCAGGAAGCGTTTTTGCCCGGGCCCCGGTGGCCAAAAGAATGTGGGCTGCCTTTACTTCGCCGGCGTTCTTCTTTGCCTTCTCAATGGTCAGCTTGCCTTTCCCTGCAAGCCGTGCGCGGCCTTCAATGACATCGATTTTGTTTTTTTTCAGAAGGTAGCCCACCCCTTGCGAGAGTTGATCGGCGACGGCACGGGAACGCGCCACGATTTTTTGAAGATCGAAACGGATTTCTTTCGCCGAAAATCCATAATCATCGAGATGGTTGAGCAGGTGGTTGATTTCCGAGCAATGCAGCAGCGCTTTTGTCGGAATGCAGCCCCAATTGAGGCAGATACCACCGAGATGCTTTTCTTCGACAAGCACCGTCTTCAAGCCAAGCTGGCTCGCGCGAATCGCCGCCACATAGCCACCGGGGCCGCCCCCCACCACGGCAAGATCATAAATATTCTCAGCCATAACCCGCTTCCTTCAACAAGATACGGGCAGGCTCTTCAACGTAAGACCGGAAAGCAGCAAGAAATTCGGCCCCAACGGCGCCATCCACAACGCGGTGATCGCAGGTAAGAGTGCAGCTCATCTGCGTTGCAATGGAAATTTGGGCATTCTTCACGATGGGTTTTTCTTCGCCAGCGCCGACGGCCAGAATACAGGCCTGGGGCGGGTTCAGAATTGCGTCAAACTGTCGAATGCCGAACATGCCAAGATTCGAAATCGTAAAGGTGCCACCCTGGAACTCTTCCGGGCGCAGCTTCCCTGCCCGTGCCTTTTCGGCAAGAATTTTCGATTCTTCGGAAATTTCCGCAAGCGTTTTCGTATCCGCGTTGCGAATGACCGGTGTAATCAGGCCTCTTTCCGTCGCCACGGCCATGGAAATGTCGGCGGCTTCATATTGACGGATGGTTTTCTCACCCCAGCTCGCATTCGCGGCTGGAACGTCCATCAACGCAAGCGCCGCGGCCCGGATAAAGAAATCGTTCACGGAAAGCTTTGTTCCCTCCAGCATTTCATTCGCCTGTTTGCGAACGGAAAGAAGGGCGTCCAGGGTGCAATCAATTGAAAGGAAGAAAGTCGGAACGTCCTGATGGACCTGCGTCAGGCGTTCGGCGGTCACCTTGCGGATATTTGTGTTCGGAATTTCCTTAAAGGAAGGCATTTCGCCGGGGGAACGAGAGGGGGCCTGTGCCCGCCGCCCACGCCGAGATGTGGCCGGCGCGCCCTCCAGGTCCCGTTTGACGATCCGGCCTTTTGGGCCCGTGCCCGCGATCCGGCTTAAATCAATCCCCCCCTGCTCGGCGAGCCGCCGGGCAAGGGGGCTTGCGAAAATTCGCCCGCCAGTCCGATGGCCTTGGGGCGAGGCTTGCGCAGGCATCGCTTCCGGCTTCGGTGCGGATCTCGCAGGCACGGGGGCTTCCTCTGCCGGCGGTGATTTTTTCTTCGGCGCGGGCTCGGACGTGACGGCGGCATCCTTCAGGGCGGATGCGTCTTCGCCCTCTTCCAAAATCCAGGCGATGGGGGCGTTTACTTTCACGCCTTCCGTGCCGTCCGGCACGGCGATCTTTGCGAGAACGCCCTCGTCCACCGCCTCAAGCTCCATCGTCGCCTTGTCCGTTTCGATTTCGGCCAACAGATCGCCAGCGACAACTTCTTCGCCTTCCGCTTTCAACCAACGGGCAAGGGTCCCCTCTTCCATCGTCGGGCTAAGCGCGGGCATTCGGACTGGTTTCGGCATTTTGTCAGTCCCGGTAACAGACGGCCTTTGCCGCCGCGACAATGCGTTCACTGCTCGGCAAGGCCAACGCTTCTAGGTTGGCGGCATAAGGCATGGGCACATCGACCCCGCTTACGCGTGCAATCGGCGCATCGAGATAGTCAAAAAGCTCTTCCATGGCGCGGGCGGCGATCTCGGAACCAATGCCGGCATAGGGCCAGCCTTCCTCGACGCTGACCAACCGGTTTGTCTTTTGCACGGATTCAGCAATGGCCGGAAAGTCCAGCGGTCGAATGGTGCGCAGGTCGATCACTTCCGCCTCGATTCCCTCTTTCTGCAATTCTTCGGCGGCGGTGAGCGCCAGGGCCACCATTCGCGAAAAAGCGGTAATCGTCACGTGCTGCCCTTCGCGCAACCGTTTGGCTTTGCCGATGGGCACGAGAAAGTCCGGGTCGGTTGGAACTTCCATGCGGTGCCCATAGAGAATTTCATTTTCGAGAAAGACGACCGGGTTTGGATCGCGGATTGCAGCCTTCAACAGGCCTTTTGCATCGGCGGCGGAATAAGGCGCAATGACCTTTAAACCCGGCACATGGGCATACCAGCTGGCATAGCATTGGGAATGTTGGGCGGCGACACGGGCGGCCGCGCCGTTCGGCCCTCGAAATACGATGGGAACCGTGACGTTGCCTCCGGACATGTAAAGCGTCTTGGCGGCGGAATTGATGACGTGATCGATCGCCTGCATGGCGAAATTGAAGGTCATGAATTCGATGATTGGGCGAAGGCCTGCGAAAGCGGCCCCCGTGCCAAGGCCGGCGAATCCCATTTCGGTAATCGGCGTATCCACGACCCGCATTGCGCCGAATTCCTCCAGCAGGCCCTGGCTTACCTTGTAGGCCCCCTGATATTCGGCCACCTCTTCGCCCATCAGGAAAACGTTTTCGTCCCGGCGCATTTCTTCGGCCATGGCGTCGCGTAGGGCTTCGCGAATGGTTTGCGTTGCGGTCTCGCCCGTATAGCTTTCCTCCATGGGCAAGGCCGCGGGCTCTGTCGCCGCTACCGGCACGGGGGGATCTTCGGGCGCTTCTGATTCTTTAGGTGGCGCTTCGGGCGCTTTTGTTGCCGCGGCTTTCGGCGCCGGCGCTTCCTTCGCATCCTTTATGGCGGACGCGTCTTCGCCTTCTTCCAAAAGCCAGGCAATCGGGGCGTTCACTTGCACGCCCTCCGTGCCGTCCGGCACGGTGATTTTTGCCAAGACCCCCTCTTCGGCGGCCTCCATTTCAACCGTTGCCTTGTCCGTTTCGACCTCGGCTAGCACGTCGCCGATGGCGACCTTGTCGCCCTCTTTCTTTACCCAGCGGGCAAGCGTTCCCTCTTCCATGGTTGGGCTTAAGACCTGCATTCGAATCTCTTTTGCCATCCGTCTAGGCCTCGATCCATATGTCGGTCAGAAGCTCAGCCGGCTCCGGCTCGGGACTTTCCTGGGCAAAATCGGCGGCTTCGGAAACAATGGCTTTTATTTCACGATCGATTTCTTTCAGATCCTCTTCTTTGACCTTGCCGTGCTTTAGCAGCACCTTGCTCAAATGATCGATCGGGTCGCGTTTTTCGCGAATCTTGGCAACTTCCTCGCGGCTTCGGTATTTCGCGGGATCCGACATGGAGTGGCCGCGGTAACGATAGGTCCGCATCTCCAGAAGAACCGGGCCTTTGCCGGCACGGGCCAGGTCCGCGGCGAATTTCACTTCCTTCTGCACGGCTTCGACGTCCATGCCATCGACGCGCTTGCCGGGAATGCCGACACTTTCACCATGCTTGTACATGTCGGTGATGGCAGAGGCCCGCTCAACGGCGGTTCCCATGCCATAGCGGTTGTTTTCAATGATATAGACGATGGGGAGCTTCCAGAGCGACGCCATGTTGAAGGCTTCGTATACTTGCCCCTGATTGGCCGCGCCCTCGCCGAAGAAGGCAAGAACGACGCCGCCATCGCCCCGGTATTTATGAGCGAAAGCCAGACCTGTCCCCAATGGCGCCGTTGCGCCGACGATTCCGTGTCCCCCGTAAAACCCCTTTTCCGGGGCAAAGAGATGCATCGAGCCGCCCTTGCCCTTGCAAACGCCGTCGCGGCGTCCTGTCAGCTCGGCCATGACCGCCTTTGGCGCAATTCCCGATTCCAGCGCATGGCCGTGGCAGCGATAGGCCGTAATGAACGAGTCTTTTGGCGCCTCGATCGCCGAAAGCGCGCCGACAACGACCGCCTCTTGGCCTATGTAGAGATGGCAGAAACCGCCGATCAGGCCCATGCCGTATAATTGCCCGGCCTTTTCCTCGAAACGGCGGATAAGCAGCATGCGCCGGTAAAAGGCAAAGAGCCGCTCAACCTCAGAGGTGGCTGCCTTTTTCGGCGTTGGCCGGCGGCGGGCCTTTGCCCGGGACGCTTTTTTTGCCGGTTGCCGTTTCGCCGCAGCTTTTCGAATGGGTTTTTTTGCCGCCATGCCGCCCCTTTTTCACGGTGCGTCGAGTGCGTATGCAATTAGACCTACGCGCGCGGCCAAGGAATTGCAACAGAAAATAATGTTGCAACGCCTTCATATTCCTATAAAAAATTAAGATAAACTGAATTTAAGTTAATTATTTCCTGCCGGACGGCCCGCGGACATCGCCACGTCTGTATCCCGGACGGGGGTCAACACCAAAATCTCGTCCTTGCGTCCCAAATTCAGCAAGCGCCGCGCTTGCTCGTCGAGCATGTCGAGATCGAGATGGTCCGGGTGGAGAAGTCGTACGCGGTTGGCAAGTTTGCCGCGCGAGGCTTCAAGCCCGCGGAGCGTGGCCTCTGCCTGCTTTACCTGATTGGAGAGCTGCAGCCAGGCGAGAATGCCCCGATCGCCCTGGATCGTGTGATAGCCGAAATAGGTAATGGCCGCGATACCGATGACCGGCGCGGCAATTTTCTTTGCGCGAGCGCGAAGTTCTTTCAAAAGCGACATGGGGGAATGGAATCATGGCGATTCCAAGCCGTCAACCTTTTTACGCGGGATTAACCTGCGTGGCGCAGAACGGTTTTTCCGGCGTAACGGCCGTTGGGCATCAATTCTTCCTCGATGCGCAGCAATTGATTGTATTTTGCCAGCCGGTCCGAACGCGAAAGCGAGCCGGTTTTGATCTGGCCGCAATTCGTAGCCACCGCCAAATCGGCAATGGTCGCGTCTTCGGTTTCGCCCGAACGGTGAGACATCACCGCCGTATAGCCAGCCTTGTGGGCGATTTCGACCGTTTCCAACGTTTCGGAGAGCGTGCCGATCTGATTGACCTTCACAAGAATGGAATTTGCCACGTTACGCGCGATCCCCTCTTGCAGGCGCACCGGATTGGTAACGAAAAGATCGTCACCAACGAGCTGCACCTGATTGCCAAGGGCTTTCGTCAGCGCTTCCCACCCATCCCAATCGTCTTCCGCCATGCCGTCCTCGATGGAGACGATGGGATATCGTCCGACGAGATCCCGGTAAAGATCGACCAAACCGCCGGCATCGAGTTGCTTTCCCTCGCCAGCCAGGTCGTATGTGCCGTTCTTGAAAAACTCGCTCGCTGCCACGTCGAGCGCCAGCATGACGTCCTTGCCCGGCGCGTAACCGGCCTTCTCAATCGCCTTTGTCAGGAAACCAAGCGCCTCGTCCGCGCTTGCTAAATTCGGCGCAAAGCCGCCTTCGTCACCGACATTCGTGTTGTGCCCGGCCTTCTTCAATTGCCCTTTCAAGGCCTGAAAGATTTCCGCGCCGATCTGGATGGCTTCGGCCATGGTCGATGCGCCAACCGGCAAGATCATGAATTCCTGAAAGTCGATCGGATTGTCTGCATGGGCGCCGCCGTTCAATATGTTCATGAGCGGCACTGGCAGGGTGCGGGCATGAGCGCCCCCGATATAACGGTATAGTGGCAGCCCCGCAGCCCCAGCTGCGGCTTTGGCAACCGCCAGGCTGACTCCTAGAAGCGCGTTTGCCCCAAGGCGGGATTTGTTTGGCGTACCGTCCAGTTCGGTGAGAATGCGGTCAATGGCGACCTGCTCTTCCGCATCCATGCCGGAAAGTGCGTCGAAGATTTCACCATTTACGGCATCGACGGCCTTGCGTACGCCTTTGCCGCCATAACGCCCTTCTTCGCCATCGCGCAGTTCGACGGCCTCGTGGGTACCCGTTGAGGCCCCGGAAGGAACGGCTGCCCGTCCCCAGGCGCCGCTTTCCAGCGTCACGTCCACTTCGACGGTGGGGTTGCCGCGGCTATCCAGAATTTCGCGGGCGTGAATATCGGTAATCGCCATCATGCAGCGTTTCTCCCAAAGGCGTTCAGGAACGAGGGCGCGTCTTTGCCACCCGATCGAACGCCAAAAGTGCTTCCAAAAGCGCCGGAAGCTCAGCCATTGGTACCATGTTTGGCCCATCGGAGGGCGCCTTGTCCGGGTCCGGGTGCGTTTCCAGGAAAACCGCTGCGACGCCAACGGCGACCGCCGCACGGGCAAGCACGGGCACGAATTCGCGCTGGCCGCCACTGGTTTCCCCCTGTCCGCCCGGTTGCTGGACGGAATGGGTGGCATCGAAGACGACGGGAAAGCCCTCGCGCGCCAGAATCGGAAGCGCGCGCATATCCGAAACAAGGGTGTTGTAGCCAAAGCTGGCGCCGCGCTCGCAGACCAGGACATTCGGATTTCCGGCGTCGACCATTTTCTTGACGACGTTCGCCATATCCCAGGGCGCCAAAAATTGGCCTTTCTTGACGTTTACCGCCTTGCCGGTCGCAGCAGCAGCCAGCAGCAAATCCGTCTGCCGGCAGAGAAAGGCGGGAATCTGCAACACATCGACGGCCGCGGCGACCGGGGCACATTGATCGGCTGTGTGTACGTCCGTCAGCACGGCGCAGCCCAAACGCTCGCGCAGTTCTGCAAGGATGGGAAGCCCCTCCTTCATGCCAATTCCACGCGCGCTTTGACCGCTTGTCCGGTTTGCCTTGTCGTAAGAGGATTTGTAGATCAGGCCAATGCCAAGCTTGTCCGTCAATTTCACAAGCGCTTCCGCCGTTTCAAAGGCGTGCGCTTTGCTTTCGATGGCGCAAGGGCCGGCAATCACCGTCAGCGGCAAGTCGTTTCCGACCGCAATCTTTCCTATCGAGACGTGCCGAGGTTTCATCATGCAAAAAATCCGTTACACCAGCCGCGACTGTTTTACGGTCGCTTCGATAAAGGATGTAAAAAGCGGATGCGGTTCAAAGGGCCGCGATTTTAATTCGGGATGGAATTGCACGCCGATAAACCAGGGGTGATCGGCCATTTCAATAATTTCCGGCAAATTTCCATCCGGCGACATGCCCGAAAAGCGCAGACCAACGGCCGCAAGCTGGTTCATGTAATTGATGTTTACTTCGTAACGGTGGCGGTGGCGCTCATGGATGCTCTTTTTGCCACCATAAGCATCAAAGACCTTGCTGCCCGCTTCCAGGTTGCAGGGATAAGCCCCCAGCCGCATTGTGCCGCCGAGATCGCCCTCTTCTTTTCGCTGTTCAATTGCCTCGCCTCGCGCCCATTCCGTCATCAGACCGACGACCGGATCCTTCGTTGGCCCAAACTCGGTCGAGTTCGCCACGGGAAGGTTTGCAAGGTGCCTGGCGATTTCAACAACGGCCATCTGCATGCCAAAACAAATACCGAAATAAGGAACGCGTCGTTCGCGCGCAAATTGAACGGCGGCGATCTTCCCCTCCGCTCCGCGTTCGCCAAACCCGCCAGGAACCAGGATTCCATCGACATCCTCGAGTTCCTGTACGGCACTGTTCTTCTCAAAAACCTCCGAATCGATCCAGTCCAGATTTACCCGCACGTGGTTGGCGATACCGCCATGGGTGAGCGCCTCGATAAGAGATTTGTAGCTGTCCAGAAGATGAACGTATTTGCCGACGATGGCGATCTTCACCTCGCCTTCCGGCGAACGAATGCGCTCGTAAATTTCTTGCCAGAGGCGCAAATCCGGCTGCTTTTCCCTGGCAATACCGAAATGACGGCAGACCTGATCGTCAAAGCCTTCCACGTGGTAGCTTAGGGGCACGCCATAGATCGACGTTACATCTTCTGCTGGAATTACCGATTCTTCGCGCACGTTGCAGAAGAGCGCAATTTTTCGCCGTTCGGCCGGGGGAATTTCCCGATCGCTCCGGCACAGCAGAACGTCCGGCTGAATTCCGACGCTTAAAAGCTCCTTCACGGAATGCTGCGTTGGTTTTGTCTTTAATTCACCCGAAGAAGGAATATGCGGAAGCAAGGTAAGGTGCACATACATGCTGCGCTCCCTTCCAAGCTCGTTGCCGAGTTGGCGAATTGCTTCCAAAAAGGGAAGGCCCTCGATGTCACCAACCGTACCGCCAATTTCGCAAAGCACGAAATCTTCATCTTCGAGATCGGCAAGAACAAATTCCTTGATGGCGTCCGTGACGTGCGGGATGACCTGGACGGTTGCGCCGAGATAGTCCCCTCGCCGTTCCTTTGCGATGACATTTGAATAAATTTTTCCGGTGGTAACGTTGTCGGATGCGCGGGAGGAGACGCCGGTAAAACGTTCGTAGTGACCTAGGTCGAGATCCGTTTCCGCGCCGTCGTCCGTGACGAAAACTTCGCCATGCTGGTACGGGCTCATTGTGCCCGGATCCACGTTGAGATACGGGTCGAGCTTGCGAAGCCGCACCTTGAATCCCCTCGCCTGAAGCAAGGCTCCAAGTGCTGCGGAGGCAATTCCCTTTCCGAGAGAGGAGACCACGCCGCCGGTAATAAAGATAAACCGCGTCATGGACCTAAAGTTTACCTGAAAGTGATTCGATTGCGAAATCAAAAGTAAAAGAGGCGGCAAAAATGCCGCCTCCAATTCGTCTTTCCCGATCTGGGCGCATCATTCGCCCAAGGGGGCGCTGGGCACGGTTGGCGCCGCGGGCTCGAGGGGCACCTGGGGCGGCGTTATGGGCTCTTCCGCATCGAGAATCGAACGCGGTTCGGAGGATTGATTGGCTAGGATGGCCAGGGTCAAGCTGGTTGCCATGAAACAGGCTGCCAGGATGGCCGTTGTCCGCGTAAGCAGATTGGCCGTTTCCTTCGTCGTGAAAAGACCGCCGCCGGCTGCACCGCCGCCGCCACCGATCCCAAGGCCGCCGCCTTCGCTCCGCTGCAGCAACACCATGCCAACCAGGGCGATCGCGAGAAGCAGATGAATGACCAAAAGAATTGTTGTCATCTTTGCCGTTTTTCTACGTTTTCCAAGGGCTTTATTGTTATTCGCGCGCCCCACGCCTTTTACTGAATTCCATCACAGGATGCTAGCCACAACTTTCGGCAATTTTGCAAAAGGCCTCGGCATCCAGGCTTGCCCCACCGACCAGGGCGCCGTTCACTCCGTCGATCGACAAAATTTCTGGCGCGTTTGCTGCTGTCACGGACCCCCCATAAAGAATACGAAAGGCCTCAGGCGTCCCAAAGCGCGCGCCCAAATTGGCGCGAATCCGTTGATGGGCGGCCTCTATTTCCTCGCTGGTTGGCGTCCGGCCGCTGCCGATTGCCCAGACGGGCTCATAGGCGATGACGGTGTTTTCAGGCGTTACCCCCTCTGGCAGCGAGCCTTTTATCTGCGATTCGATCACCGTAAGGGTCGCCCCTTGCGCGTGCTCGGCCGCACGCTCGCCGACACAGACAATGGCAACGAGCCCCTCCCCGTGGGCCGTCTGGACCTTTGCGGCGACATCCGCATCCGTCTCACCATGCCCCTCTCCCCGTCGTTCGGAATGGCCGAGAATGACGAAACGGCAACCGGCGTCCGCCAGCATGGCCGCAGAAATATCGCCGGTATGGGCGCCTTTTATTTCTTGGTGGCAGTCCTGTGCGCCAAGAAGGACGCCGCTTCCCGTCAGGGCCGCGCCAACCGTCTCCAAAAGGGTCGCCGGCGGGCAAAGCAAAAGATCGCAGGCTTGCCCGGGGCGCCGTTTGGCGATGGTTTGAGCGAGGGCTTGCCCCGTTTCCCTGAGCCCGTTCATCTTCCAATTGCCGGCGATTAACGGGCGTACAGCGTCGGGCATCGTCGTTCCTGGGTTGTTTTGGCCTCTTCGGCCTTCCAAGCCTGCCTAGCATAGGACCTAAGCCGTTTCCAGTCCCGCCAGGGCGATGAAAACGTCTATTCTCTGGTTGCGGGCGCTTAAGGCCCTCTTTATCATGCGGCTTGCAACGGCTTGAATTTAAGCCTTTTTTCAATCTGTCACTCGACGATATCGCATGCTTGAATCGATCCGAAAACGCACGGCCTCTTGGGTCGTCAAAGGGTTGCTGCTTCTCCTCGTCCTAAGCTTTGCGGTCTGGGGAATAGGCGACATATTTCGTGGCGGGCGCGAGAAGACCGTCGCCAAGGTAAGCGACACCAACATTACCGACGCCCAGCTTTCCCGGGAATTCCGGCGCGAAATGAACCGCGTGCAACATCTTTTCGAGAATTCCCTTACTTCGGAACAGGCGCGCGAAATCGGCCTGCTGGATCGAGCGCTCGAACGCATCATTGCGGAAATCATCTTCGAGCTGGAGGCCAGGAATCTGAACCTCTTGCCCAGCGATTCGCTTGTGGCGGCCCAAATCAAGGAAACGCCCGCTTTTCGCAACCGCTTCGGTGAATTTGACAAACAGATCTTCTACGAGCTTCTGCGGGATAACGGATATTCGGAAGAGCAGTTCGCGAATTTGATTCGCAAGGGAATCAAGCGCAACCAACTAACGGAAGCGGTTACCCACGGCACCATTGTGCCGGAGCGTTTGGGCGCGCAGATCTTCGATTTCCGGCAGGAAGAGCGAATCGCCACGGTCCTATCCATACCCGCCCGCAAGATGAAAGGCGTCGGTCGGCCAAAGCAGGAAACCCTTGCCGCCTATCATGAAGCACATGCGTCGAAATACATGTCGCCGGAATATCGCAACATAAAGGCGATTGTTCTCTCGCCCGACGACTTCCAAAGCGAAATTGAAATCAGCGAAAAAGAACTTCGAGACGAATACGAGGCGCGCCTTGGCGATATCTCCACTCCGGAGCGGCGCGAAATCGAACAGATCCTTCTTTCCGATGAGGAAAGCGCTGCACAAGCGGAAGCAATGCTCGCAGAAGGCAAAGCCTTCGAGGCCGTTGCCGTCGAAGTTGGAAAAGTCGAGAAGGACGCCAATCTTTCTCTTGGCAAGCATGCCCGTGAGGATTTAATTCAGGAACTCGCCGACCCAGCCTTTGCCCTTGAAAAAGGTACGATCAGCGAGGTCGTAAAAAGCCCTTTCGGCTGGCACATCCTGCGCGTCAAGGAAATTGAGCCGGGCGAGACCCCAAAGTTCGAGCAGGTGCGCGAGCAGATTGCAGATGAGATCGCGCGCAGCCGTGCCATCGACAGCCTTTATGCCATTTCGACGCAGCTGGAGGACCTTCTTGCTGGCGGCGCCACGCTTGAAGAGGCCGGAAAAGAACTAAACCTGCCCATGCTGAGCCTTGAAAATATTAGCGTTGAAGGAAAAATGCCGAGCGGCAAGGCGGCGGACGCCCTTCCCGATATCGAGAATTTTCTTTCGATCGCTTTCGCTACGGATGCTGGCGAAGAAAGCATGCTGACCGAAACGAAGGAAGGCAGCTTTTTTATTCTGCGGGTTGATCAGGTTACGCCTACGGCGCTGCGGCCCCTCGAGGACGTTCGCCAGCAGGTTGTTGCCGATTGGCAGGCAGCCGCCCGCAAAGGCAAGGCCGAAGAGATGGCTAAAAAGATTGTCGAGCAGGCAAAAAGCGGCAAAAGCCTTAAAAAACTTGCCTCCAGCCGGCGTTTGAAAACCAAGACCTCCGGCCCCTTGATGCGCGATACAGAAGATTCGGATGCAGGAATTTTTTACGAACTGCTGGAAAAAATCTTTTCCGCAAAGGTTGGAGACGTTGTCATGGCCCCAACCAGAGATGGGTACGCCGTGGCCGAGGTGAAAAAAATTCAGCGCGCGGACATCGATAAAGATACGGAAGCACTTGAAAACGTTCGTTCGAACCTGCTGCAATCCTTGGCAAACGATATTCTCGACCAATACATCGCCGCGCTTGAGAAGAAATACCCGGTCGAAATCAATCGCTCAGCCATCGAGAGCGTGTATTAGGTTAGGACGATGTCCGTCCAACCCGCCTTTTGCGATTTTTCAGATGTGTATGCCGCCGGCCGTTCCCAGGTCGTGTGGACGAAATTGATTGCCGATTTGGAAACCCCCGTTTCGGCAATGCAGAAACTTTCCCGTCACTCCCCGAACGGCTTTCTCCTTGAATCGGTCGAAGGCGGCGCGACGCGTGGGCGTTATTCTTTTATCGGGATTCGTCCGGACGTGATTTGGCGTTGTTTTGGCGACGACGCCGAGATCAACGAAAGCGCCGATACCGACGCCGATGCCTTTCATCCCGTCGCGGGCGGGGCGTTTTCTTCCTTTCGTGAGTTGCTTGCGCGCTCGGCCATCGATCTTCCAGACGAATTGCCGCCCATGGCCGCCGGCCTGGTTGGCTATATGGGCTACGATATGGTGCGGTTGATGGAATCGCTTCCGGCTACGAATCCGGAAGGCGTTTGCGGTTTGCCGGACGGCATGTTCGTCCGGCCGACGGTGATGGTGATTTTCGATAACATCGAAGATACGGCAATCTTGGTCGCGCCCGTCCGTCCGAAAGAGGGCGTGGATGCGAAAATGGCCTACGGGGACGCCGAAGCGCGCCTTCAGCAATGTATTGAAACACTGAACGAAAGCTTGCCGCGCGAAGCAACATCGTCGCCAGCAAAGGCCGAACCGCCAGCGCCGGTCTCGAACATGCCGCGCGAGGCCTACCATCAGATGGTCCAGCAGGCAAAAACCTATATTCGCGCCGGGGATATTTTTCAGGTCGTGCCCTCCCAGCGTTTTCGGGTTCCTTTTTCGTTGCCCCCCATTGCGCTTTATCGGGCGTTGCGGCGGTTGAACCCCTCGCCTTTCTTGTTTTTTCTCGACTTCGATGGTTTTGCCGTCGTTGGTTCGAGCCCGGAAATTCTGGTTCGGGTTCGCGACGGCACGGTGACGATCCGCCCGATTGCGGGAACCCGGCGGCGTGGCGCCAATGCCGAAGAGGACCGGGCGCTTTCGGACGATTTGCTGGCGGATCCGAAGGAACGGGCGGAACATCTGATGTTGCTTGATTTGGGCCGAAACGATGTCGGTCGCGTGGCCGAAGTCGGCAGCGTTCAGGTAACGGAAGAAATGGTCATCGAGTATTATTCCCATGTCATGCACATCGTTTCGAACGTTGAAGGCAAGCTCGATCCAAAATTCGATTCGATTGACGCATTGATTGCAGGCTTTCCGGCTGGAACCGTTTCCGGCGCACCAAAAGTACGGGCGATGGAAATTATTGAGGAATTGGAGCCGGACCGCAGAAGCATTTATGGCGGATGCGTAGGTTATTTTGCGGCAAATGGGACGATGGATAGCTGCATCGCTTTGCGAACGGCGATCGTGAAGGATGGTGCCATGTATGTACAAGCAGGGGGTGGCGTTGTCGTAGACAGCGACCCGGAGGCCGAATATCAAGAAAGCCGCAACAAGGCCATGGCACTTCTACACGCCGCCGAGGAAGCCCTGCGCCACGCCGATAGCCAGAAAGACGCCGCTTCCTAGCTGGGGCCCGGCTCCGTTTTTTGCTGCTTGCGCACGATCGCGCTTACCGGCACCAGAACAAATCCTTTCTCCGCAAGGGTCGGCAGCCAGTTTTGAAGCGCCGTTAACGTCACCTTATGGGGATGCCCTATTCCGATTGCCATGCCCTCTTTGCGGGCGAGCGTTTCCAGCTCGTTCAGGCGCTCCTTCACATTTGCCGCCGAGCGGGAATTGTCGAGAAAAACCTGTCGTTCGGCAAAGGGCACGCCGATTTCCTGGGCCAGCTTTTTCCCAACCGTATCGGCTGTCGTGCGTGAATCAACGAAAAGAAGGCCGCGGCTTTTTAATTCACGAAAGACCGTCGCCATATGATCGCGGTTTTTCGTGAACCGGCTGCCCATGTGATTGTTGATGCCGACGTAATGTTCAAAACGATCAAGGTCCCAGCGCAACCGCTCGAGAATTTCCCCCCGCTTCATATCCACCATTAATGCGCGCGGCCCGGGATCGCCGTTCTTCCCTTCCGGCTCCATCGGAACGTGAATCATCAGCTCATGCCCAGCGGCCCGGGCGGCGGCCGTCTGTTCCGAAAGCGCGCCCGCATATGGAAGAAAGGCAAGCGTAAGGGGGCCGGAAAGCGCAATTGCGGCGGCCGCCCGTGCCGGACTTGGGCCAAGGTCGTCGAGAATGATGGCGATCATCGGCCGCCCTTTGATCGCCGGCGCTGGAACGGCGTTGTGCAGCCATGGCGGTTTCGGGTCTGCCTTGGAAGCAATTTCAGCCGGTTTTAGCTCTACCGCAGCGACCTTAGGCGTTTCCGCCCGCTCGACGAAAAGAAGCGCCAACCCGGCGCCCGTTGCCAGGCCGATAACAAGAAAAAGGGACGCCATCAGGACGGGCCTTAAAGAGACGGCCTTTTTTTTGTGTTTGCTCATGAAAGATCCGCCAAAAACGAAGCAAAAATTTTCAATAGCTTTCCCTTTCGGCGTAAGCTGGCCTTTCGTTTGGGATGCTTGCCATGGGACGAATGTAAACCTTCTCGTCGCCAGAAGGTCAAGAAGGCTGTCTATCAATTCGGATGTAATTACCGCGTATCACATGAAGTCGGAATAATTGTTATATTTACGACGAATACACCTAGGAAGCCGCGTTAAATTAATTCATGTTAACCATTAGGTTTATTGGTATAACTAATTGATATGTATCTATTAATAGATAATTACGACAGTTTTGTTTACAATCTTTACCACTATTTCGGGGAATTGGGTGCGAAAATGGTGGTTCAGCGAAACGATGCGATGACGGTTGGGGACGCCCTGGCGCTTGCGCCGGAGGGGATTGTTCTTTCGCCAGGGCCTTGCGATCCGGACCAAGCCGGGATCTGTCTCGACCTTATCCAGGCAGCCGCGGGAAAATTTCCTATTTTGGGCGTTTGCTTGGGCCATCAGGCAATCGGACAGGCCATGGGTGGCAAGGTTCTTCGCGCGCCGGTGCCGATGCATGGCAAGGTCAGCGAAATCCACCACAAAGGAACGGACCTCTTTCAGGGACTTCCAAACCCCTTTCCGGCAACCCGCTACCATTCTTTGATTGTCGAGCGTAAAAGCTTGCCGGATTGTCTGGAGGTGACGGCGGAAACGGAAGATGGCCTGATCATGGGCCTCGCCCACAAAACCCTGCCCCTCTATGGCGTTCAGTTTCACCCGGAAAGCATCGCTTCCGAAAATGGCCATGGCCTGCTTGAAAATTTTATGAAACTCGCCACGAAAAAGGCCTGAGATGGCAAAAGGAAAAAGCGCCCTTCAGCCATGGCTTGCAAAAGTCGCTACCGGAAAGCCCCTGAAGGAACAGGAAGCGGCGGCGGCTTTCCGCGTCTTGATGACCGGTGCGGCGACGCCGGCCGAAGTCGGAGCCTTCCTCATGGGCCTTCGCGTGCGGGGGGAAACGGTTGCGGAAATCACCGGCGCGGCGCGGGTGCTGCGTGCCAAGGCCCGCTCGGTCCGGGCGCCGGCAGGCGCCATCGACACTTGCGGTACCGGCGGCGATGCCTCCGGCACACTGAACATCTCAACGGCCACGGCCCTGGTTGCCGCCGGCGCCGGCGTGCCCGTCGCCAAGCATGGCAACCGCGCCCTTTCCTCGAAATGCGGCTCGGCCGATGTGCTTGAGGCCCTAGGCGTCAATCTCGAGGCAACGCCGGCGCGCGTAAGCCAGGCCTTTCGTCAGGCGAAGGTCGGCTTCTTGTTCGCCCCCCGTCACCACCAAGCGATGCGCCACGTGGCCGCAATCCGCAAAGAGCTTGCTGTGCGGACGATCTTCAACTTGTTGGGACCGCTGGCCAACCCGGCCGGCGCCAAGCGGCAGCTTCTTGGCGTCTATTCGCCGGATTGGGTCGTGCCGATGGCCCATGTGCTGAAAAAGCTGGGAACGACACGTGCCTGGGTTGTCCATGGCAAGGACGGCCTCGACGAATTGACGACGACGACAACGTCCTACGTGGCGGCCCTTAGCGGTGGCCGGATTCGCAGCTTTGAGGTGACGCCCGAGGATGCGGGCCTTGCCAGGGCGAAGGCCAGCGCGCTCAAGGGCGGCAATGCACGCACCAATGCCAAAGCCATTGAACAATTGTTGGCGGGCAAGACCGGGCCATTTCGCGATATTGTCCTTCTCAATGCGGCCGCCGCCTTGATCCTTGCTGAAAAGGCCAGAAATCTAAAGCAAGGCGCGGCCCTCGCCGCGGACGCGATCGATACGGGGCGGGCCGCGCAAAGCCTTCGCAAGCTCGTCGAAATTACGAACGCCGGGAAAGGCACGTGACCGGAACCTTAAGCCGCATTTGCGCCGACAAGCGCGATCACCTTGCCAACTGCCAGGCAGAACGCCCTTTGCCCGAAATGATCGTGCTGGCGGAATCCGCGATGCCCGCCCGAGGTTTTCTCGCCCGGCTGATGGCGGCGCGTGCTTCTGGAAAATATGGCCTTATCGCCGAGATCAAGCGTGCCTCGCCAAGCCGAGGGCAAATCCGCGAGGATTTCGACGTGCCGTCCCTGGCAAAAGCTTATGCGGCCGGCGGCGCGACCTGCCTTTCCGTTCTGACGGATATGCCCTGGTTTCAAGGGCGCGACGAATATCTCGCCGAGGCCAGGGAAGCCACCCCCCTCCCTGCCCTGCGGAAGGATTTTCTGCTGGACCCCTATCAGATTTACGAAGCCCGTGCGCTTGGCGCCGATTGCGTGTTGTTGATTCTGGCGGCCCTGGACACGGACGTGGCCCTAACCCTTGAAAAAACCGCCTTCGCGCTTGGCATGGACGTCCTCATCGAAGTCCATTCGGAAAGCGAGCTGGAGCGTGCTTTGGCCATGGAATCACGCCTGATTGGTATCAACAACCGCGACCTCGACACGTTGGCGGTGGATTTGCATATGACCGAGCGTCTGGCGCCGATGGTGCCGTCCGATCGGCTGGTCGTTTGCGAAAGCGGCCTCGCCACTTCCGCCGACCTTGCCCGCATGGCAAAAATCGGCGTAACCACTTTCCTAATCGGCGAAGCCCTGATGCGCGAAACGGACGTTGCCGACGCGACGCGTACAATCCTCGCGCAACCCAATGGCAACAGGACGGCGGAGGCTTGAACATGGCCAAGGAGTTCACCCATTTCGATGCCAAGGGCAACGCCGCCATGGTTGACGTTACGGAAAAGGACGAGACGGAGCGTGTCGCCATTGCCAAAGGCGTTGTCCGCATGCAGCCGGAAACCCTGGTAAAAATTCAGGAAGGCGGCGTGAAAAAGGGCGACGTGCTCGGCGTTGCCCGGCTTGCCGGCATTCAAGGCGCAAAACGTACCGCAGAGTTGATCCCCCTTTGCCACCCCTTGCCGCTGACCTCGGTGGAACTCGATTTGGTCGCCATCCCGGAAGAAAGCGCTGTCGAGATTACGGCGCGCTGCCGATTGAAGGCCCGAACCGGGGTTGAGATGGAGGCGATGACGGCGGTGTCGGTGGCGGCGCTGACGGTTTATGACATGTGCAAGGCAGTGGACCGTGCGATCCAAGTCACAGACATTCGTCTTGTTTATAAGTCTGGTGGAAAATCAGGTATTTATGAAGCTAACTGATGATTTCAGTTGAGGAGGCAATCGGGAAAATCCAAGCGCGCCTGACGCCGCTTGGCCCCGAGAAGATCGCCCTTTCCGAGGCCTTGGGCCGGGTTCTGGTTGAAGACCTGATGGCCCAGCATGCCCAGCCCTCGGTTGCCGTCTCGGCGATGGATGGTTATGCCGTGCGCGCCGGCGATGTCGCGGCAGCTCCCGCAACGCTCCATCAAATTGGCGAAAGCCGTGCCGGACAGGGTTTTGACGGCTCCCTCGCTGCCGGTGAGACGGTCCGCATCTTTACCGGTGCGCCGCTGCCGGGCGGCGCGAACGCGATCGTCATTCAAGAGGCCACGACGGCGGCGGGAGCGGCCATCACCATGGAAGAAAGCGTTCCGGAGGGACATTTTGTCCGCCCGGCCGGCCTCGATTTTGAAAAGGGTGAAATTCTATTGAAGGCCGGAACCCGCCTCACCCCCCAGGCGATCGGCCTCGTCGCCGCAATGAATTTGCCGGAGCTGTCCGTCCGGAAGAAACCCAAGATTGCTATTCTTGCAACCGGAGACGAACTTGTCCTGCCGGGGGCACCCCTTGCCCCGGAAAGCAACGTGAACTCAAACAGCTTTACGCTTGCCGCCCTCGTTCGCCTTTTCGGAGGCGAGCCGATGGATCTTGGCATCGCCCGGGATAGCCGCGAATCCTTGCTTGCCCTGGTAGCGAAGGCGGCGGAGGCAGATTTGCTGGTTACATCCGGCGGGGCCTCTGTCGGCGACCACGATCTCGTACGAAGCGTCCTTGGCGAGGAAGGCCTGGCGCTTGATTTCTGGGGCGTCGCCGCGCGGCCCGGAAAACCAACGCTTTTTGGACTTCTCAACGGCACACCGCTTTTGGGTCTTCCGGGCAACCCCGTTTCCGTCGTCGTCGGTGGGCTGCTTTTCCTGCGCCCGGCCATTGCCAGCCTGCTTGGTCTCAAGGAAAAAACCCAACCGCGGGAAACGGCGCGTCTTACCGCGCCAATGGAAAAAAATGGCCCTAGAGAGGCTTATTTACGTGCGGAAACGCTCCGTGAGCCGGATGGCACTTGCTGCGTCCGCCCCTTTCCGGGCCAGGATAGCGCCATGCTTGCCCAAACCGCCCACGCGGATTGCCTGATCCTTCGCCCTCCCCACGCGGCGGCGGCGGCCATCGGGGACAATGTCCCCATCCTGCGCCTGCCGGATTTCGCCACCGGTTCCTAAAACCGGGGCGCCCCCAACCAGCAGCGGCTCTCTTGACGCCCAAACGGAACTAAAGTAGAACATGAGGGAAGTTTTCCTTTTGTTCTTTTTTACCGCGCCTGCAATTTCTGGATCAGGCGCCTGGAGGTTCCGATGTTGACGAAGAAGCAGCATGAACTTCTGAGCTTTATCCATCAGCGCCTGAACGCAACGGGGGTCGCCCCTTCTTTCGACGAGATGAAGGCGGCGCTAAACCTCAAATCAAAATCCGGCATTCATCGCTTGATTACGGCCTTGGAAGAGCGAGGCTTCATCCGGCGCCTTGCCCATCGCGCGCGCGCGCTCGAAGTCCTGAAACTACCGGAGACGGCGGCCGGCCCCCATGCGGTCGGCGAGGTCATTCAAGGCAATTTTCGTCCGCTTCAGGCAAGCGATACCCACACGCAATCCGAAGGTGCCGCCGTGGAATTGCCCTTGTTTGGACGTATTGCCGCTGGCACGCCGATCGAGGCGCTGCGCGACCCGACGGCAACGGTCGAAATGCCCACCAGCCTCATGGGAACCGGCAATCACTACGCCCTGGAAGTGGCGGGCGATTCGATGATTGATGCCGGCATCTATGACGGGGACACGGCAATTATCCAGGAATGCGATACGGCGGAAAGCGGCGCCATCGTTGTTGCCCTCATCGATAACGAGGAAGTCACCTTAAAAAGGCTGCGCCGAAAGGGCGCCTCCATCGCATTGGAGCCCGCAAATCAGCATTATGAAACGCGGATTTTCGGCAAGGACCGGGTGCACATCCAAGGCAAACTCGTCGGTCTCTACCGCCAATATTAATTCTTTCGATTTTTCTGGCGCCGTCTAGGTCCGGCCACCCATGGCCGCGCTCCCTGTGTTTCGCGCACGTTTTGCACGCGCACGCCCTCTTCCTCCAGCCAGATCGCATGGCCGCCTTTTCGCCATAGGTCGAAGCGATCGATCACGACTTCTGCCCCATTGCAAACCCCGCTCCGTACCGGTTCGCGGCTGACGATGACGCCAGCGATGGCGCAGTCTTCGGCAAGGGCGCCGCTCGCAAACACGAGGGCCACCGTTTGCCCATGGGCGCGATAAATACAGCCTAGGCTGTCGCATGTAAGCAGGCCGTCCTCGCTTTGTCCTTTCTTTGGCCAAGGAAGGGCGTCCCTTTCCCCCGCTAGCCGCAGCCAGTCCCGTCCGGCAAAACGGGCGGCGGCCTTTGAAGAAAGGCGATAGCCGCCCGTTTGCGCCTGTACGGCGAAAAGTTTTGCGTTTTCGGAAACGAGAACATCCGGGGGCCGATAAAATCCGATCGTTGCAAGGCCTGCGGCCATGGCCGCAAGTCCGAAGTAACGCCAGCTCCGCCGCCAAAGACAAAGCCAAAGGCCGCCTAAGGTAAACGCCGTTAGGCCGGCCATTGTCATCGAAGGCAATAGAACGATCGAACCTGGCCAGCTTGCCACTGTCTTTGCAGTTTCGATCACAGCGGCGATGCCCCACCCCATCGGAATCAGGGCAAAGGCCTCCAGGCCGAAGGGCATAAGCAGAAAGGCGAATACGGCCCAGGGCATGACCCAAAGGGCGGTCGTGGGCACGGCAATCAGATTCGCTGCCAGCCCATATTCGGCAAACCGGTTGAAATGTTGAACGGCAAAGGGCGCGGTGGCCATCCCGGCGATCAGCGTCGTGAGCGCAACCCCTGCCAAGTAAAGACCGGCACGGCGGAACATGCCCCCTGCAGCTTTTTCCCGCGTCCACGAGAGGTGAATTCGCTCGTAAACGGCAACCAGGGCAATCACGGCCGCAAAGGAAAGCTGAAAAGATGCCCCAAGCAAGGTTTCCGGCTGCACCAGTAAAATTGCGAACGCCGCCCAGGCAACCAGCCGCATGGAAACACCCGTCCGGTCGAGAAGCACGGCAAGCAGGACAAGGCCGATCATCAAAAATGCGCGCTGGGTCGGAACCGTCGCCCCGGACAGAAGGAGATACCCACAAGCGCCAAAAAGCGCCACAAGCGCCGCCCATTTCTTGATGTTGCAATGGAGTGCGATCGGCGGAACCAGTGCCAGAAAGGCTCGCAGGCTGAAGAACAGAATGCCGGCAACGAGGCCGATGTGCAGGCCGGAAATGGCAAGCAAATGCGCGAGGCCCGAATTGCGCATTGCCTTCAGCACGTCTTCCGTAATCGCCCCTCGCTTTCCAGTCATCAGGGCTGCGGCGACCGCACCGTTTTGACCGGGCAGCGCTTCCGTTACGCGATCGAAGATCCCTTGGCGCAGCTTTTCGATCTGGCTTTTAAAAGGAGAGCCAGGGGTTTTTGCGCTTGCTAGTCTCTCCAAGGGCCCGATGGCAAACCCAACTGCCCCCAACCCCCCAAAGAACGCATAGCGCTGAAAATCGAAATGGCCGGGCGCCGTTGGTGCCCGTGGCGGCAACAACATGCCGCGAACGCTTACTCTGTCATCAATCTGCAAGGGGGCTCGTTTCTGGTCCCTGCGAAGGCGAAGGCGCACGCGTTTAGGTGTCCGTTCCGGCGCGATGCCTGCAATATGCGGCGCGTCCAATGTCACGCGAAAGCCGGTTGGAAGAACGTCGAAATGCGCAATTCGCCCCTCGATGCGAAGGGCGCGGGTTTCCTCCTCAAGGATGGGCGCGGCAACCAAAAGCGTGCGTATTTTGGCCGCCGTAAAGCCGATGCCGATGGTGGCGAAGGCAAGAAACAAAAGAAGCCAGCCGGCACGATTGCGAAAAAAGACGCTGCCCACCAGGGGCATGGCCGCAAGAAAGAAGGCCGCCCAAAGCGAAGGTTCGAAGCCAAGGGAGAAATAGATCGCAATCCCGAGGCCCAGGCCGACGGGCAGCCAGAGCGGCCAGTTCTCCCGCTCGGCGATGAAATGGCCAAGGATTGCCTGGAGAAGGCGCGAGGGAGACCGGACCGCTTTTTTCGAGATATCCAGGGTGCCGTTCCCGTTTCCAAGCATCTATTCCAGCCCTACTGCAAGCGGTCCGAATATGCTAAACCAGCACCAACCTACTCTATGCATCCCCTTACTTGTCGAAAAGCATGTCTGTCATCACGCGCTTTGCCCCCAGTCCAACCGGCTATCTCCATATTGGCGGTGCCCGAACCGCCTTGTTCAACTGGCTATATGCCCGCCATCATGGCGGCAGTTTCCAGCTTCGCATCGAGGACACGGACCGGCTGCGCTCCACGAAGGAAGCCATCGACGCAATTTTTGATGGGCTTCACTGGTTGGAACTGGACCCTGACGGCGAGCCCGTCTACCAGACCTCGCGGGTTGACCGACACGTCGCCGTGGCCGATGAGCTGCTTGCAAATGGATTGGCGTATCACTGCTATTGTTCTGCAGAAGAACTTGCCGAAATGCGGGCGTTGGCGAAACGGGAGGGAAAACCCGTACGCTACGATGGCCGCTGGCGCGATCGCGATCGCTCGGATGCGCCAGAAGGTGTGAAACCAACCGTCCGTTTCAAAGCGCCTCTCGATGGGGCCACCCTTCTTCATGATCTTGTTCAAGGGGATGTAAAAGTCGAAAATGCCCAGTTGGATGACATGGTGCTGCTGCGCGCAGACGGCACGCCCACCTATATGCTGTCCGTGGTCGTGGACGATCATGACATGGAGGTCACCCATGTAATTCGGGGGGACGACCACCTAACGAACGCTTTTCGTCAAACGCAGCTCTATCGCGCCATGTCATGGCCGCTTCCGCAATTTGGGCACCTACCTCTTATTCATGGGCCGGATGGGTCGAAACTCTCCAAACGTCATGGAGCCATCGGCGTTGCCGCTTACCGGGAAATGGGATTTCTGCCGGAAGCCCTTCGCAATTACCTTCTGCGACTTGGCTGGAGTCACGGCGACGATGAAATCATTTCGACAGCACGCGCCATCGAGTGGTTCGATTTAGACGCCGTCGGCCGTTCCTCCGCACGTATCGATATGCAGAAATTGGAAAATTTGAACGGCCATTATTTGCGTGAAACGGAGAACGCACGGCTTGTCGGATTGATTGCGCCGAAGATTGAGGTCACGCTCGACCAAAAACTTAAGCCTGAGCATGAAAAACTTCTGCTGCGGGCGATGCCCGGCCTGAAAGAGCGCGCCAAAGATCTCAATGAACTAGCCGAAAGCGCCGTTTTTTATGTACGCAGCCGGCCGATCCCATTGAACCAAAAAGCGGAAAAGTTGCTAAATGCGGAAGCGCGCGAGCGCCTCGCGGAGATAGCCGAAAGGCTTGCCGAACTGGACCCCTGGACAGAAGAGGCTCTGGAAGCGGCCATCCAGGAATTGGCCGAGGCTTGGGGGGTAAAGCTTGGAAAACTTGCCCAGCCCCTGCGGGCCGCCCTCACGGGGAGCAATGTATCGCCGGGAATTTATGAGGTTTTGGCTGTTCTCGGCAAGTCCGAGGCGCTGGATCGTTTGCGCGACGCCGCCCCCTAGGATACCTTATGGGCCGGGAAAATTAGCTCCCCTCCGGGCAAGCTAAACACGCCTGAATCGAGGCGGAATCGACCGCCGACGAAGGATAGGCTATGACAGGTTCTGAAAGGCAAGGGTAAGCAAGAATGAATAAAAAAGGCACAGAATCTAAAGGCATGGGCTCCTTTACGCTTCTTGACAACCGGTCGGGCGAAAAATACGAACTACCGGTCTTCGATGGCACGGACGGGCCGTCCGTAATAGATATCCGTAAAGTTTATGCCAGAACCGACTGCTTTACCTATGACCCGGGCTTTACATCAACCGCCAGTTGCTATTCGCAAATCACCTACATCGATGGCGAAGCGGGAATCCTGCGATATCGCGGCTACCCAATCCAGGAGCTTGCCGAAAAAAGCGACTATCTTGAGGTTTGCTATTTACTGCTTCATGGAGAACTTCCCAACGCCGCAGAAAAAGAAGAATTTGTACACAACATCACCTATCACACGATGGTGGACGAACGTATCAACTTCTTCTTACGCGGCTTCCCACGTTCCGCCCATCCGATGGCTGTTATTTGCGGAGTCGTAAGCGCCCTTGCGGCCTTTTATCACGACAATCTTGATATCAGCGATCCCAAGCAGCGGATCATCGCCTCTCATCGTCTGATCGCGAAACTACCGACGATCGCGTCCATGGCCTTCAAATACTCGCTCGGCCAGCCCTTCGTCTATCCGCGGAACGACCTCACCTATTGCGAAAATTTCCTTCGCATGATGTTTTCCGTGCCTTGCGAAGACTATAAGCCAAACCCAGTCCTTGCTCGGGCCCTGGATAAGATTTTCATTCTTCACGCCGATCACGAGCAGAATGCTTCGACCTCGACCGTGCGTCTTGCCGGGTCAACCGGTGCGAATCCATTCGCCTGCATTGCGGCTGGAATTGCCTCGCTTTGGGGGCCTGCGCATGGCGGTGCAAACGAAGCCGTTTTGAATATGCTGCAGGAGATCGGGTCAAAAGACCGCGTGCCGGAATTCGTGAAGCGCGCAAAGGATAAGGATGACCCCTTCCGCCTTATGGGCTTTGGCCATCGGGTGTACAAGAATTACGATCCGCGTGCGGCCGTCCTCCGCGAATCGGCCCATGAAGTGCTGGAGGATCTTGGTGTCAAAGACGAGCCGCTGCTGGAACTGGCAATGGAACTTGAGCGCATTGCCCTTGAGGACGATTATTTTGTCAAAAAGAAACTCTTTCCGAACGTGGATTTCTATTCCGGCATTATCTTGAAGGCGATGGGGATCCCAACTTCCATGTTTACGGTCATGTTTGCCCTTGGGCGGACGGTTGGCTGGATTGCCCAATGGAAAGAGATGATCGAGGATCCGGAACAGAAAATCGGCCGTCCGAGGCAGCTCTATACCGGCGCTACGGAGCGCGCCTTCGTTCCTGTCGAAAAACGGAAATAAGTCCGTCTTTCTTGCCGTCAGGCCGGTCTAGCCCTTGGCTGCTCGTTTTTGTAAGAAATCGATAATTGCCTGTGCCGCCCGCCTCGAGGGGAGTTCCCCTCCTTCTCCCAATTGCAGCAGCGCTTCTTTGACGTCGTGCTTTTGGGCTTTCCGTGCTTTTGGGTCCTGAAGCAAGCCAATCAACCGGTCGGCTAGCGTTTTGGCGTTGCAGGCCTCCTGAAGAAGTTCGGGCACCACTTCGCGATTTAAAATGACGTTCACAAGGGCGACGTAGCGAATGCGTAGCATGCGGCGAAGGAGCCAAGCCGTAAGCGGGTTGACGCGATAGGCGACGACCATCGGCACGCCTGCCCTGGCAATTTCCACGGTTGCCGTGCCGGAGGCAACGACGGCAATTTCGCAGGCGGAAAGAGCATCCCATTTTTCTTCCTGGTCCGTGACGGCAATCGTCGGCACCGGCCAATGGGCAATCGCCGCCTGCACTTCCTCCGATACGGTCGAGACAGTTGGCACCACGGCGTGCAGCCCCGGGTAGCGCTTGCGCAGTAAGGCGAGCGTTTCCCCGAAAACGGGCAGCAAACGGGAAGTTTCGGAATGGCGGCTGCCGGGCAGCATGGCAATCACCGGAGCAAGCTGCGGAATCTTGTGTCTTTCCCGAAAGTGCGGTCCATCGCCCGTGCCGGCGCCGGATTCAATGGCCGAGTGGCCAACGGCAACGCTGGGCAAGCCTTCCTTTTCGAAAATTGGTGGCTCGAAGGGTAGCAGCGTCAACAGCAGGTCGTTCACCCTGGCAAGCTTCTTGGCGCGGTGTGGCTTCCAGGCCCAGACTTGCGGCGCGACGTAATGGACGATGGGAATTCCGGAACTCTTCAGGCGCTTCGCTATGTGGTAGCTGAGGGTTGGTGTGTCGATTGTGATGACGGCGATAGGGTGCGCATCCTTGGCCGCCGCAACGGTTTCGCGAAGCCGGCGCATGAGCAGCGGCAGATGCGGCAAAATTTCCGTAATCCCGATCAAGGCAATGTCCCGCATCGGGAAGAGAGGGTCGAGGCCTTCCCTCAGCATCCCCTCACTGCCGACGCCGCGAAACCGAACGGTCTCGCCCAGACGCTCTCGAAGGGCCGCCATCAGGCGCGCACCAAGGAGGTCGCCTGACGGCTCACCAGCAATGATGAAGAATAACGGGCCGTTATCCGAGCCAGGATGGCTGCTCATGAGGGGACCGTAATTCCGATAAGAAAAAGGCCACTCCGGTCTGCGGTTTCGACGACGGCAGCGCGATCGATCATGAGCGAACCACCCGCCTCGATCGCAATGCCACGAAGGCCAGCTTTTGCCGCTGCTTCCACCGTTGCGGCACCGATGGTCGGTAAATCGGCCCGGGCTTCCTGCGCCGGTTTCTTGATTTTAACCAGGACGCCTCCCGGTCCATCGCGGCGAAGCGCGCCCGCGCGGTCGATTAGCGCGTCCGTTCCTTCGACCGCTTCCATGCCAAGCACGACCCCCTGTTGCACAATAACGGCCTGACCAACATCAAAGGAGCCAATGGCACGTGCGATTTCAACACCTTGGGCAATATCCGTCTCGGCAAGACGGTCCGGTGAAACCTTTCCAAGCACACCCTCCGGCGTCAGCAGATCGTCAAAAACATCCTCTGCACCCACCACACGAAACCCTTCCGTTTCCAATTCCTGAATGACCATACGCAGCAGCCCATCGTCGCTTAAAGCGGCAACCCCTGCTTTTGCCAAAAGCTTCGCCCCCCTCACATCCGGGCGAAGCGAGGCAAGCGTTGGACGTCCCACCGGTCCGGCAAGAACAAGTTCATCCACCCCAGCGTTGTGCAAAAGGCGGATTGCAGCACCTATTGCACCCAAGCGCACCCAGGCATGGGGAACATCTGCGACCGTTTTTGGGTTTGTATGGCCTTTTAACGCAAGGACAAAACACTCCCGCCCCTTTGATCGGCAGGCCGCGACGACACGTTCCGGCAATGCGCCGCCGCCAGCAATGATGCCAAGTTTACTCGGCATGCCCCGCTTTGGGCTGGCAGATCGATCGCGAAGAATCCGATTGGATAAACGCGATGATTTCCTGGACCGCTTCGTTGTCTTTGAAAAGCTGAGAAACGTCGGTGAGACGTTCCGCCATGGTCCCCTCCTCGGCAAAAAGAAGACGGTATGCATTGCGCAACGTGTGAATGGCATCGCGTGAGAATGCACGACGTTTGAGGCCAACGATGTTTAGGCCGCTCAAATGTGCGCGGTTGCCCATGACAGATCCGTAGGGAATAACATCGTTCTCGACACCAGACATGCCGCCAACCATGGCATGTTTGCCGATACGAACATATTGGTGAACGGCTGAAAGACCACCAATAATGGCATAGTCCCCAAGCTTTACATGGCCGCCAAGGGTACCGTTATTCGCCATGACGACATGATCGCCAACCACGCAATCATGCGCAACGTGGGTCGCAATCATAAATAAACAATGGTTGCCAACCCGGGTAAGCAGGCCTCCGCCAGCCGTTCCGGGGTTCATCGTCACATGTTCGCGAAGAACGTTGTGGGAGCCGATAATCAGTTCGGAAGACTCGCCGCCAAACTTTAGATCCTGTGGTGGATGCCCAATGGATGCAAATGGGTAAATCCGTGTTTTTTCGCCAATTTTCGTTCGCCCACTCACGACAACATGGGCCACCAGCGATACCTCGTCGCCAAGCTCAACCTCAGGCCCAACGCAGCAATAGGGGCCAATGGTGACATGTTCGCCCAGCTTTGCCCCGGATTCGACGATTGCCGTCGGATGGATTTTAACGGCCATCAGCGGTCCAATATCATGGCTGAAAAGGTCGCTTCCGCCATCACTTGTTCGTTAACTTTGGCAACGCCCGTGAACTTCCAGACATTTGCCCGACGATGCTGCTTTTCGACATAGATGTGCATTTGATCTCCAGGGGTGACGGGCCTGCGAAAGCGCGCATTGTCAATCGACATAAAAAAGACAAGCTTGCCCTCTGCCTCAGAACCCAAAGTATGTACGACAAGACTGCCTGCCGTTTGTGCCATGGATTCAACAATCAAGACACCAGGCATAACCGGCTCGCTGGGAAAGTGGCCATGAAAATAGGGTTCGTTGATCGTGACGTTCTTGATCCCCGTCGCGCTTTCGCCTGCTACGACGTCGATCAATCGGTCGATCAGCAAAAACGGATAGCGATGGGGAAGTTTCTGCATAATTTGCAGAATGTCCAATTCGCTTGTTTTCTTTTCTTCCTTCGCCATCCCTCAAGACCCCTTTTTCTTTGCGAGCCTTGCTAGCGCGGCCGTCTGCCGATGATATTGAATAACGGGCACCGCTGGGCTGCCGCCGACCGTTTCGCCTGGAGCAACGTTGCGCATAACCCCGGCCTGCCCACCGATGCGGGCGCCGGAACCAACCGTGAGATGCCCGGTAATGCCAGCCTGTCCGGCAATGAACACATAATCTCCCAACTTTGTACTGCCCGAAATACCTATTTGGGCAACCAGCACGCAGCCTCTGCCAAGCTCAACGTTATGGGCGATCTGCACCAAATTGTCGATCATGCATCCAGCGCCAATGATGGTATCCCCATTTGCGCCACGATCGATTGTCGTGTTTGCGCCGATTTCGACATCGTCGTGAATAAGAACACGCCCCAATTGGGGAACGCGCAAATGCCCTTCCGGATCGGGGTGAAAGCCAAAGCCATCCTGTCCTATTCGGACGCCGGGAAAGACCGTTATGCGCGATCCAAGAATGCTGTGGCTGATGGACGCGCAGGCACCGATCCGGCAATCGTCGCCAATCTGGACGTTTTCGGCAATCACCGCATTTGGACCAATTTGGCAGCGCGCACCGATCTCGACATTGGCGCCAACGACCGCACCCGCCTCGATGCCCGTATCGGCACCAATTTTTGCAGTCGGATCGACGCTGGCCGAGGTGGCAACGCCAGGCGCAATAGGTACTGGCGGGTAGAAGGCGGCGGCTACCCGCGCATAGGCACGATAGGGCCGATCCGTCTCCAATAAAATCATCCCGGCCGGTGCGCGTCCTGCCATGTCGGGATGCGCGATGCAAAGCCCAGCCTTGCTCTTTTCAAAAACCGGAAGGTATTTGCGGTTGTCGAGAAAGCTTACGTGGTTCGCCTCTGCCTGGTCCAAAGGCGCAACGTCCTCAAAGGCGCGATCGGGATCTGCCCCATCAGGCGCAGAAAAGCCTGCAATCTCTGCAATTTGTGCAAGCGTTAGGGGGCCAGCGGATGAAAAAAAACGCGAATCAGGCAAGAAAGATGTCCCCTATTTTCCAATCGCCACCCTGGGAAGCTTTTCATCGAGCTGTTTCAGCACGTCTTCGGTGACATCAAAGCCACGGATGGCATAAAGAACGGTGGTTCCCGTGATGACCAAATTCATATTTCGTGTCTGGGCAACAGTTGCAGCCACTTCCGCAAGCTTTCTTTGAATTTCACCAGTGGCCTTCTCCGAAGTCGTACGCAAGCCGGCACGGCGCTCATCAAAGCTTTTCGCTTGTGTCATAAATTTTTTCTGAAACTCTTCCTGGCGCTGCTTAAAAGATTCCGGCGAAAGTAGCGTTTGCTGACGACCAAGATCGTCACGCTGCTTTGTGAATTCCTGCTCCATTTTTTCAACGTCTGCCTGCAACGCTTGCGAGCGTTTGTCCATTTCCTGGCGAAGCTGGGCATATGCTTTTGCTTTGCTAACGATGACG
>Ga0209273_10000345_pt1 | contig 64079 bp, 52 predicted proteins | sample tdAd471_FD_187126 | JGI IMG/M metagenome (GOLD analysis project Ga0209273, IMG submission 187126) | Marine sediment microbial communities from the Atlantic coast under amendment with organic carbon and nitrate - tdAd47.1 (SPAdes)... | ecosystem: Environmental > Aquatic > Marine > Coastal >...
CAGCGTCCTCGGTCAGGACAAATGGCTGCATGTGCCGCAAGTCCTCGAAGTCTTCCTCGGTCATCACGATCCGCTTGAGCCGATTCACCGGCCCCTTGACGAACTCTTCCAAGCGTTCGCCGTCGGGCGTGAACGTGACGTCCCGGATTTCCATGTAATCGCCGCCCGGTTTCCCGGATCGGTCCAACTCCCGGAAACGAAAGGACTGGCGGTATGTGTAGCGTTCGAGCTCGGCCTCGAACAGCGATCCGTTCTTCGCGATCTGCTTCAGTAGGCCCTTGGGCGGTCTCGCGCCCTGCGCCCTCAGCCGCGGCGTCAGTCCGAGGAGCGAGTACCCTAGGATCTTGCGGCGGCTCAGTCCGTTCTTAATCACCCTCGCCCTCCTGCTGTTGCTGATGACGGCGGCAGGCGCCGTCTACGCGTCCCTAGAGAATATCGGCTCCGGGCAAGCCGTGCCCATCGTCGCCGCTTTCCTAATGTTGGCGGCGCTCTATTGGACGTCTGGTTTCCCCTCCGCGCGTCACGCTCTCGCTCAGCGCTTTACGCGACCCCAAATCGCCTCCGGCCTCACCCTCTGGGCGCTCGCCGCCTATCTCGTCTATGCCGTTCCGCTCGGCTTCTTCTCTTGGATCTCGATCGCCAAACTGTCCGCCATCGTCGTTCCGGCGGCCTGGATCTTCGTCGTCAGCCCGCCCGATCCCAAAAAGCTCGGCTGGCAGGACCTGTTGCTCATCGTTCTGTTGGCGGCCCCCGCCGTCAGCGGCGTGACGCTCTATCGCGAAATCTTCCCTGGCATCGGAGAGCCTGTCGATCGTCTCGATATTCTCGGCAAGCTGACCGCCATCGGCGTCGGTGCGATCGCCTTCTTGGTCTTGCGCCCCCTGCCCGGTCCCGACTATCGTTTCGCGCTCCGCCGACGCGATCTCGCCGTCGGCTTCAAGTGGTTCCTCTACTACTTGCCCTTCGCTGTTCCGCTGGCCCTCCTCACCGGAATGGCCCGCTTCGATCCCAAGCCGGTAGAAGACCCCTCCTATCTCCTGGAACTGGTCGGCCGAACTCTCGGCATCTACCTCGCCGTCTCGCTGCCTGAAGAACTGTGTTTTCGCGGCTCGCTCCAGCAACTGCTGGAGGGGCGCCTGGGCAAGCCCCGGCTCGCTCAGGCCGTCGCCGCCGCGCTCTTCGGCCTCGTCCACGTCACCTTTCGCTTTTTTCCCAACTGGCCGCACGTGCTCCTATCGGGAGTACTGGGGTGGTTTTGCGGGGCGGCCTACAGGGAAGGCCGCATACCTGCGGCAGCTGTTTGCCACACCCTAGTAGTAATCACCTGGGCGTTTGCCTTCCGATAGTAGACGCGTCGTAAGGGAATGGTCCCGGTCGCAGTATGGCTCTGGTCCTTTCGGCTACTACCGGACATACAAGGGCGCCTGAGAGGGAATGGGGTAAGGCCCCCCCTGAAATACGGGGATTCTCGGATTTTGGGCCTGCCCGACCGCCTCCTACAATCGTGGCAAGTCGAACGGCACTTCCCCCCAACGCTCCGCCGCCGACATTTGGAGATAGATCCCGAGATGGCTCAAATGCAGTTAAGCCTCACAGCCGGCAAGGCCGAATACAACTGGGACGAGGCGGCCACGATGCTTGGCCTCAGCCCCACCGAACTGGAGGCGCTTGTCGTCGATCGCATCGGCGAACGCGAGTCCAAGGAGAGCGCCTTCGCAAAGATGCGCTTCCGCCCCGCAGACCTCATCCTGCTCAACATGGTCCAGGCCGGTACGCCCCTGGCCGAAGTCGACTAGATTCGTACCGGCTCTGTCACAGCCGCAGTACGCTTTCTAAATCAGATACTTCCAGCTCGTCCGAGTCCTCGATCCTTGCACCCCCGTTCTACCCTGAGTGCAAGCTCCGAGGGCCGAATGGAGACGTGAGCCCGGGAGCGTCTTCGAAGATCAGAATCGACTCCCCGGCGGCAACGACCTTCAGAGCCCGACGGATCAAGCGCAGCGAGATCCGAAAATCAGGTCACCCGTGTAAGAGCATGTCCGGCCCCGTCTCGTCGATCGTTGAGACAAGGGCACGGGCAACGCAGACCGGTCCGCATGCTCCTTCTTCTTCCCCCGTGGCGCACGGCTCCGCCGTGCCGCCTTCGAGCTGCGCTTGAAGGTTAGGTCGACCTCCGGTCGACGTCTTGCGCTCTCCCTACTGTCCCCAAGTGCCTCTATGCCGACAACTTCCACTGACCTTCTTCCCGGATCAACGGTCCACGGATCAACCGATCAACGGATCTTCTTCCTGACACCCCGATCTCACCACTGAAAGCAAACAACTTAACCCCCAAAACAGCGTCATCCCTACGACATCCCCAGTCAACTATCAACAACTTACAGCCGCCAAAAGCGGCAATCGTGTCAGTACCATGACAAAAACCTGACATCGCATGTCACTCCCGCCTGCGGCCCGGAAAGTGCGAAAATCATCGGTTCATGTCCGCACCCGACTATCTCCAATCCCTCTTCGGTTTTGACGGCCAGGTCGCAGTCGTCATCGGCGCCACCGGCGTCCTCGGCGGCGCACTGGCCGACGGCCTCGGCAAAGCCGGCGCCCACGTCGTCGTCTCCGGCCGCTCCCCCGAACGCGGCCAAGCCCGTGTCGACGCCATCGTCGCAGCCGGCGGTTCCGCCGAGTTCATCGCCGTCGACGTCACCGACCGCGCCTCGTTCGAATCTCTTTGCAAGCAGACCGTCGAAAAGCACGGTCACGTGGATGTGCTCGTCAATTGCGCCGGAGTCAATTCCGCTTCTTCCTACGAGGAGGTCAAGGACGAGGACTGGGATCGCGTCATCGATTCGAACCTCAAAGCCGTCCATTGGGGCTGCCAGATCTTCGCACCGGTCATGTCCGCTCAAGAGCACGGCGGATCGATCCTCAACATCGGCTCCGTCACCTCCCACCTGCCGCTCTCCCGCGTATTTGCGTACTCCGCCTCGAAGGCCGCCGTCTTGAACCTCACCAAGAACGTCGCCCGCGAATACGGTGAGCGCAAGGTCCGCGTCAACGCCCTCTGCCCCGGCTTCTTCCCGGCCGAGCAGAACCGAAAAATCCTCAGCGAGGAGCGGGTCGCAAAGATCTTCGGCCAGACGCCCATGAACCGCTTCGGCGAGTCCGATGAACTCATCGGAGCCGCCTTGTTGCTCTGTTCACGGGCCGCCGGATCCTTCATCACCGGGACGGAAATCTACGTCGACGGCGGCTTCACCGGCATGCGCTTTTAGCCTCATCTAAGCGCTTCCTCTGATTCGCAGACGCCCTTTCTGTCGATAGCCTGGGAGAAGGCCCCCTCGCCTATGCGCGATCCCCTCTCTTGGTACCGCACGCTCGATCTCGATCCCGGCGCTTCGCCGGATCAAGTTCGCGAAGCCTGGCGCGATCTCGCACAGGTCTGGCACCCCGACCGCTTCAGCGGCAATCCTCGGCTCCAGGAAAAGGCCGAGGAGACCCTCAAGCGAGTCAATGAGGCCTACGAGAACCTCAAGAAGTTCCAGGCGACCAACGCCTCCTCCGGACCCGCTCCCAAGAGGCCGAATCACTACGAGCCGGAAACCTTCAAGCCCGCCGCCCCGGAGATCGACCCGCTCGAATTGCTCTCCGAGGGCGTCCAGAAGTGGAACATGTGGCGCCGCAAATACAGTGACTACGTGCCCGACCTCCAACGCGCCAAGCTCATCAACCGCCCTCTGGAAGGCGTCGACTTCCGCGAAGCCGACCTCACTGCCGCCGACCTCCGCGGGGCCGATCTCTACAAGGCCAACCTGAGCGAAGCCGTCCTCGTACGAGCCCGCTTGGAGGAAGCCGACCTCAACCGAGCCCATCTGCTCTCGACCCAGCTCGTTCGGGCCGATCTTTCCGGCGCGGACCTCTCCTCGGCCGATCTGCGCGGCTCGAACCTCGCAGAAGCGCGTCTCGGCGGAGCCAATCTCGTAGGCGCCCGCCTCGAAGGCGTCGACCTCTCCAATGCCGTCGGTCTTGAGACTCAGCAGATTGAACTGGCTTCGATCAACGCGGCGACCAAGCTCCCGAATATGCTCTAATTCGGACGCTTTGCTCCGCCTCCTCACTTTCACCATTCTGCTCTCCTGGTTGGCCTCGGCCCAGTCTCTGCCCAACCCCTACCGCATGGTCGACGGATGGGCCAAGCTTCCGGCCGGCCGCTCGATGGGGGCCGTCGGCGGCGTCACGATTGACCCGGACGGCGAGCATGTATGGGCGCTCATCCGCTGCGATGCGACGGCGCTGGAGCGGTTCGGCGACGAGTGCCTGGACTCGGATCTCGACCCGATCCTCAAATTCGACCCGGAAGGACGCGTCGTCCAGAGCTTCGGCGGCGGCATGTTCATCTGGCCGCACGGCATCGACGTCGATCCGCAAGGCAACGTCTGGGTCGCCGACGCCGTGCGTCCCCAACGCACGCCCAAGGGGGACAAGCGAGGCCACCAGGTCGTCAAGTTCAGCCCCGAGGGCAAGGTCCTCATGGTTCTCGGAACACCAGGTGAACCGGGCGGCGGGCGCGACCACTTCAAGTCTCCCAGCGACGTCGTGGTCGCCGACGACGGGCACGTCTTCATCGCCGACGGCCATCTCGACGACGGCAACAATCGCGTCGTCAAGTTCACTGCGGACGGCCAGTTCGTCAAGGCCTGGGGCAAGCCCGGTTACGGCCCCGGCGAGTTCCGAACCCTGCATGCCATCGCCATCGACAAGCGCGGCCGAATCTTCATCGCCGACCGCTCCAACAACCGCGTCCAACTCTTCACCCAAGACGGCGAGTTCCTTGCCCAGTGGACGCAGTTCGGTCGCCCCAGCGGCATCTTCTTCGACGAGCACGACCGTATCTATGTCGCTGACTCCGAGTCCGACAACGTCCAGAACCCGGGCTGGGAGATGGGCATCCGCATCGGCGACGCGCATCTCGGTTGGGTCGATGAGTTCGTCCTCTACCCCTGGGCCGATCCGCGCATCACTGCGGGTAACGGCGCCGAGTTCGTCGCGGTGGACAAGCACGGAAACCTCTACGGCGCCGAACCCAAACCTCGCGCGCTGCGCAAGTACATCCGCGTTCGCCCGTGACTCTGCAGCCGTGACTCAAGTCACCCCGGCGGTCTTGATACAATCCCGCGCATGGCTTCCTCGTCTGACACCTCCCGCCGCGACCTCGTCAAGACCGCCGGCATCGCGGCCGCCGGCTTCACCATCGTCAACGCCTCCGCCGTGCGCGGTACGGCCCAGAACTCGAAAGTCCAAATCGGCTTGCTCGGAGCCGGCCGCCGCGGGTCGCGTGTCTCTCGTTACTTCGTCCAAAACGAGAACTCCGAGATGACGGCTCTAGCCGACGTCTACGACAACCAGCTCGAAGAGTCCAAGAAGACGCTCAAGATCGATCAGATCCAGACCTACAAGAGCGCCGCGGCGATTCTCGACGCCGACATTGACGCCGTCTATATCGCCACTCCGCCGTGGCTTCACCCGGAGCATTTCGAGTTGGCCGTCGACTCCGGCAAGCACATCTTGATGGAGAAGCCCGTCGCCGTCGACCCGGCCGGCGTCCGCCGCGTCCTCTCCGCCGCCAAGCGCCTCAAGCCCGGCCAGATCGTCGTCGTCGATTTTCAACAGCGCTACGGCAACCACTACATTGAGGCCTTCAACCGCCTGGGCGAGATCGGCGAGATCGGCATGGTCCGTTCCGCCTGGATCGGCGGCGGCCTGCCGCTACGCGAGGGCCATGACCCGAGCGAGGAGAAGGTCCGCAACTGGCTGTTCTACAAAGAACGCGGCGGCGACATCATCGTTGAGCAGAACTGCCACAATTTCGACGTGGTTCGTTGGTTTACCGGCGTCCACCCGGTCTCCGCCAGCGGGTTTGCCCACCGAGCGTTCCGCACGAATATCGGCGACATCGTCGATACCTTCGCGGTCAATTACAAGCTCCCCGACGGCCGCGTCTACACTCACTCCGGCAACCAAATCTGCGCCCGCGGCGGCTACCGCGACGTCGGCGAATACTTCATGGGCAGGGACGGCGTGATCTCCACGACGCGGCAGGGATACCACATCCAATTGGGCGGCGAAGATCCGGTCTTCCGCAAGGCCGACCACGACATCACCAAGGACGTCATCGACAAGTTCGTCCAAGGCGTGCGCGGCGAAATCCCCGCCCGCAACGACGTCGTGGAAGCCTGTGAGTCGACGCTCGCCGGAATCATGGGCCGCATCGCCTATGAGACCGAGCGCACCGTGACCTGGGACGAAGTCATCAACATGTAGCGGCCCCCATCGTGGCGCACGCCCACGGCGTGCACCCGGCCCCCGGCCCGGGCGAGGCTTCGTTCGTCTCCCCATCAAAACCCATGCGCATTCTCGCCCTGCTGCTCCTGCTTACCGTCTGTGCGACTGCCCAGACGGTCCGGCGCATCGACGGCTATCGCGGTATCTGGTTCACCCTCGGCCAGTTCTCTGAGTACGGCGACAAGTACTCGGGCGGCCTTGGAACCTACACGGCCAAGCACCGCCCGCTAGCCGCCTATTCGCCCACGGCGGATAAGACCTTCTTCGTCTACGGCGGCACGACCGAGCAAGGCGAGCGGCATCTGCTCGCGATGATCGGCGCCTACGATCACGCGACGGGGCTGGTGGAGAAGCCGGTCGTCGTCCACGACAAACTCACCGTCGACGACCCGCACGATAACCCGTCGCTTTCGATCGACGCCGAGGGTCGCCTTTGGGTGTTCGTCTCCGGGCGCGGCCAACGTCGCCCAGGGTTCATCTATCGCAGCCGCGAGCCGCACTCGATCGACGCCGGGTTTGAGCAGACCCTGGAGGGCGAGTTCACCTACCCGCAGCCTTGGTACGTCCCAGGCAAGGGTTTTCTGCTGCTGATGACGCGCTACACGGCCGGGCGTGAACTCTACTGGCAATCGAGCCCCGACGGCCTCGACTGGACCCCGGCTGAGAAGATCGTCTCGGGCGGCCACTATCAGATGAGCGCTCGCCGCGGAGACTGCGTCGCGACCGCCTACAACGCCCATCCCAATCGATCCGTCGACCAGCGCACGAATCTCTATTACCTCGAAAGCTGCGACATGGGCCGGACCTGGCAGACGATCGACGGCGAGACGATTACTCCGCCGCTCGACCTGCTCGACAGTCCGGCGCTCATTGCCGATTACCGCTCGTCGGGCCGTCTTGTCTACCTCAAGGACATGCACTTTGAGGCGGATGGTTCGCCGGTGCTGCTGTTCATCACCAGCCGAGACTATCGGGCCGGTCCCTCGGGCGATCCTCGCCGCTGGACGATCGCGCGACGCGATCAAGGGGCTTGGAGTTTTCGGCAGGCAATGCCCGCGTCGCACAACTACGACATGGGTACGTTCGCCATCGAGCACGACGGGACTTGGCGCCTGACCGCGCCCACAGAGCCCGGCCCGCAGCGCTGGGGCGCGGGCGGGGAAGTGGCTCTGTGGTCGAGTTCCGATCGCGGCGAGACCTGGCAGAAGATCCGCAACGTGACCGCCGACAGCCCGCGCAACCATTCGTATGTCCGCCGCCCGCTCAACGCTCACCCGGACTTCGATTTCTTTTGGGCCGACGGCGATCCGGGAGGCCTCTCCATCTCTCGCATGTATTTTGCCGACCGCAGCGGCAAGGCCGTCTTCCAACTCCCTTACGAGATGGAGCGAGCAGTCGAAATGCCGATTCGCATCGAATAATCGCTTGACATCGATTATCGATAGTTGCTGCGATAGGCGCCGATGCAACGTCGTAAGTTCCTCACCGCTACCGCCGCCACCGCGGCTCTCGCCGCTTGTTCCTCGTCGGAGACGACGACGGAGGCCGCCGCTCCCGCCAAGGCTTCCGCCGTGGAGAAGCCCGTCAGCTTGTATGTCGGCACGCAGCGCGGGCCGACGAACCAGCACATGCTGGAGTACTTCAAGCGGCACGGCGTGAACCATATTTGCGGCCAACTGCCGCGTCCGCCCTATCCGGAGCGGGGCTTCTATTCCGTGGACGAGCTTTCGGCCGCCCGTGAACTGTCTGAGAAGAACGGCGTCACGATGGACATGATCGCCGCGCCCTTCTTGCCGTCGAGCCACGTGGATCGCGAGAAACGAGCGAACATCGTGCTCGGCAAGGAGCCGGAGCGTCAGCGGGATATCGACGACATCAACAAGACGATCGAGAATTGCGCCGCCGCCGGCATCCCGGCGATTAAGTACAACATGTCGCTGCTGGGCGTGGTGCGCACCGAACGTACGCCAGGCCGCGGCGGGTCGTCGTACTCGACGTGGAAGTTATCGGAAGCCAAGGCCGATCCGCCGATGACTCGGGCCGGCAAAGTCGACGCCGATACGGCTTGGGAGCGCATCGAGCATTTCGTTTCGAACGTCGCGCCGGTCGCTCACGAGAACAAAGTTCGGATCGCTTGCCATCCGCACGATCCAGGCATGCCTCAGCCTGAAGGCTGGCAGGGAGTCGACCGCGTGCTCGGGACGCCGGAGGGGCTCTACAAGATGGCCTCGCTGCACGACAGCCCGTATCACGGCTTCAACCTCTGCCTCGGTACGACGGCGGAGATGCTCCAGAACCCGAAGGAGGAGATCCACGACGTGATCCGCGAACTGGGCGGCCAGAAGCGGATCTTCAACATCCACTTCCGCAATATTGTCGGCAAGCGAGACGACTTCCAGGAGGTCTACCCGGACGAAGGCGACATGCTGATGCCGCAGGTCCTACGGACGCTCTATGAAGTGGACTACCCGTTCATGCTGATGCCGGACCACATGCCTCGGCACGAGGACGACCCGAATGGTCGCATGGCGTTTGCCTATGGCTTTGGGTACATCAAGGGGCTGATTCAGTCGCTGAAGTACGAATTGGGCCAGGACCTGGAGGAAGAGGGGCCGAATAGTTGGTTCCCGGCTTAGCGACTCGCCTTACCGCGGCACACGCGTCTGGCGCGTGCCGCCCCTCTGAGCCTCCGTCCAGTTAAGAAACTGCGCTCTATTGGCGCGGTTCTTGAGCGCTCATCGGCTGGGCTGAACGCGCAGGCTGCGGCAGATGACCTCTAGCCCTTTCGGGGCTTCGTCTTCCCAATTACAGAGGACACTGCTGGCGAAGACGACGTAAGACACCGCTGGGGAGCCGTCTGACGGGTCAAGTACCTTGAGTCTGGATTTCCAACGCTCCAACTCCGGCTCGTTCGACAAGTAGACATCGTAGACTTCCGGTGGTTCTGCGCGTCCTTCCGGGCCTGGCAGCGAGTTTACATCGAGCTCGAAGTGGAGGATGCCGTGCATCTCGACGATCCATACTCCCTCGAAGAGGCTACTTCTCCCTAGCGCCAACGTTGCCACGGCAACATCCCGCACTGGATCGAATCTGAACTCGATCAACCCGGCGTCGTGGAAGTCCGTAGATGAACCAGTTGCTGACCGGATTATTGGAAGCTTGGGCATGGGGGACTCCTTTCCCGACTTACCGGGGGCACGTCCAACCAATCGCGTACCCAACATTGCCAGGCCCGGCAGAGCTACTGCACCAGCGAAGGACCATAGGAAGGCGTTGGCTTGGAGTGCTTGCGAGCCGACCCAGGCGTAGGCGGCGGAGACGCCTAGGTTCGCTCCGGCGGTGATCGCGAGAAAGCGGGGGAAGGGCATTGCGGTCATGCCGGCGAAGACGACGGATGCTTCCGCTAGGACTGGGACGGAGCGGCTCAGGATGAGCGTCCAGGCGCCCCAGCGGTTCTCGGCTTCGCGGGCGCGGGTCAACTCCGTCTCGCCGACCAAGCGTCTGGCTACCGCCGCTGCAGGTCGGGAGCCCACTACGTAGCCGACGATGGCTCCGAGCGTCATGCCCGTCCAGGAGGCGAGTATGCCCGGTAGAAAGCCCAGCAGGTAGCCGCACGCGGTCGAGACCAAGCTTGAGGGAATCGGCAGCAGCACGTCCGAGGCCAGCAGCCCCGCGAGCACGAGGCTCGCCGTGGTGCGGTTGCCGGGATCGGCGGCGAATGATTCCGTCCACCGGGTGACGGGTCCTTCCCAGATTGCGAACGGGACGAGGATTGCGGCGAGGCCTGCGACGGCCAACAGCGTCCAGCCGAAGGCCGGGCGCATGGCTACAACTCCACGCCGAGTCGCTCGGCGAGGAAAGGGCGGACGGCGCTCAGAATGTCGGCCTCCACTTCTTCAATTCCGCCCGAAGCGTCGATGCGCTGGACGCGGTTGGGGGCTCGCTTCCAGATGGACTCGTAGCCCTGGCGGACTCTTGCATAGAAGTCGAGTCGCTCGCGTTCGAAGCGGGTTTCGTCGGCGCCGTCGCCTGGGTCGCGATCGAGGGCGCGTTTGACTCCGACTGCGGGGTCGATGTCGAGCCAGAGCGTGCAGTCCGGCTCCACGCCCTCGCAGGCGATGGCCTCGATGCGGCGGACGACATCCTCGCCTAGCTCTCGGCCGTAGCCTTGGTAGGCTGCGGTGGCGTCCGTGAAACGATCGGCGATGACGATGCGGCCGGCGTCGAGAGCGGGGCGGATGACTTCGGCGATGTTTTGAGCGCGGGAGGCGAAGTAGAGGAGTAGTTCGGGGACGGGGCGGAGGTCGGTGTTCTTGGAGTCGAGCAGGAGGGCGCGGATCTCCTTGCCGATCCGCGTTCCGCCGGGTTCTTGGGCCAGTACGGGCTCAACGCCCTTTTCCCGCAGACGGGCCGCGAAACGGTCGAGCTGGGTGGTTTTTCCAGATCCGTCGACGCCCTCAAAGCTGAGGAATAGGCCCTTGGCGCTCAAGCGAGCCAGTATATCGAGTCCGCGACCAACTGGTGGTTTCAGCGAGCAGCTAGACGTGCGGGGATTCGGGTAGCTTCCACGCTCGGACTCCGATCAATCCGATGGTCAGAGCAAAGCCGACGACCAGTCCCGTTGCCGTTGAGAATCCGAGGATCGTCATACCGATCAGTAGTACGATTCCGCGCTCCACCCGCTCATGCACCATCGCCAGCGCCACGTAAGCGCAGGCGAATCCCGTCAGCAAGAGCGTCAAGGAAAACGCCACGTCGAGCACAGGCCGGAAGAACTCCATCGCTGGCCGGACAAAGTAGAAGAACGGCAGGCCGAGAAAGTAGTAGCTTGTGATGCCGGAAAATAGCGACTGCATTCCTTCGCGGCCTTGGCGCCAGCGGTGAGCGACTACGACGGTGGCGCCGGTCCACAGAGGACCCTGCAACGGGAAGAACGGTCCGCCGAAGATTGCGATTCCGGCGTTGCGGATTCCGAGCTGGAGATGCGTGCGCAGTTCGCTGAAGAGAATCGGGTCGTCGGGGCGGTCGGCTGCGGCTTCTTCAATTAGGGCTCGGCCCGTGATGATGTCGCCGAACCCGATCACGTAGGCGGCGAGCGCTAGCGGCAGCGCTCGGAGGAACATCTCGGGCTCGGGCAGTCCCAGGCCGAGGATCGAGAAGTTGCTGACGAGGCCGTCGAAGTCCGGCCAGAACCAGAAGGGACCGTTGTAGTCGTGGAAGGTTTGATAACTGACTTCGCCCACCCACGGTCCGATGAACATGGCGAGGAGAAATCCAGGGGCGATACCGAGTCCAGCTAGGATCCGCAGCCACGGCCGCGTCTTCTTCCAGCGCTCGACGGGTTCGGAGAAGAGAAGCAACATCGTCAGCGCCGTCGCCGCCAGGATGGAGATGGTGTAGGCGTCGATGCGTGAGGGCCGATCACCGGAGCGGGGGAGGAACTCGCCGTACACCGCGCTCATTCCCGCGCCCAAAATGATTCCTGCCTTGACGACACGCGGAACCATGCGCAAGAAGCGGGCGCCGAGGCCCGTCACGCCGAAAAGCAGGAAGACGATCCCGACGGTGAGTACGACGGCGTTGACGAAATCGATCCGGTCGGGGGTGCTCTTAATCGCGATTGCCTCGCGCAAGACCAAGGGCAGCGCGGGCGTCAGCCATCCCGGACAGAAGGGGTCGCCGAAAACCATGAATGCGGAGGTGATGAAGATGGTCTGTACCACGACAAGCGCGACAGCCGTCTCAAAACCCATGCCGAAGTGCTCGGCATAGAGGGGGACGATCGCGAGCCCGGTGGCGCTGGCGACGACGAGACCTTGAACCAGTTCAGGCCACTCGGGCCGCACGTGGATGAAGGGCAGCCTTGCGGTAAACGGGCCCCAATGGAATCCTGATTGCACCGGGCCGATTGTAGAGGAGTTCGCGGTCGGTGGTAGTCTCAAAACATTCGAGGGGTGTTTTTGGTTTTTGGCTTGAGTAGGGTTTTTGTAGGTCTGGCGGTGGTCGCGTGCGTTGCACAGGCCCAGACGGGCGTGCATTTGCGCACCTACTTGGGTGGTTCAGGAGTGGACCGCATTCATGGCACGGCGGCCGACTCCTCCGGCGCGCTGTGGGTTGTGGGGGAGACGGATTCTCCGGATCTGCCCGGCCAGCCGGTCGAGGGCTCGGTTGACCCCGATGGTTCTTTGCAGGCCTTCTTAGTCAAGCTGGAGCGCGGACCGGAAGGCTGGACGTTCAGCGAACGGTTTCTGATTGGCGGCTCCGGTGAAGATCGCGCTCGAGCAGTTGTCGTCACAGGGGCGCAGCTCTGGCTGATTGGCGAGACGGCCTCGCTCGACATTGCGTCCGATCGCTTTGTAGGAGCGGCGCGCGGAGAGGTGGACGTGTTCGCCGCGCTGTTCGACATCTCCGGCGGACTCGCGCTGCGCAGCACGGTCGTCTTGGGCGGAAGCGGTACGGAGCTGGTTGCCTCCGCCGTCGCCGATGGACCTTTCTGTGCGGCTTTTGCCGGGACGACGAGTTCATCCGGCCTTGGAGCGAGCACGCAGATAGCGGGCGGCTTCGACGCCTATCGTGCGTTTGCGTGTATTGCGGACGGGGCGCTTCAGATCGATCGGTTCGAATACTTCGGCGGTGCGGGACGCGAATCGGTCGCCTCACTGGCACGAACAGGCGGCGGGTCGGTCTGCCTGAGCGGCGCCACGACCTCGAACAGCTTGCTCTTGACCGGGACTCTGGGCGCCGAGCGCGGCGTGGCTCAGGAGGACGGCTATCTGGCCTGCTGGAACGGCGAGTCGCTGCAATCGGCTGGGTTCGCGGGAGGGGCCGAGCTGCGGATAGCCGCTTTCCCAGGGTCGCCTAACGAACTGTTGGCTCTGTCCGCTTCTGACTCCGAACCGCGTCTATTCGCCTCGGCGGAGGCGGGGGGTGCGGCAGGCGCCTCGGCGGATCACCCGGGCGGAACGAACATTGCGCTGGGTGCGGTGGACGCCTCGTTGGACGGCGCACGGGTGCGTGCATTCGTCGGCTCGGCGACGTCGCAAGATGCGGTCGCCGCGCTCTCCGGCGATGCGAACTGCGTGTTGGTTTGGTCGACGATTGAGGGCCAGGATTCGCTGCTGCGGCTCTGTCCCGCGGACTTGCGACTCGATTACGCGCAGGCGCTGCCGTTCCTGGTGGACGGCCCGGCTGGCTTCGAGCGGGCGGGCCTCGCGGCGACCTCGGCGACCGGCGATCTCGCGGCGTGGGGCGAGATCACTCCGCTGCCTCCTGACCAGACGCCGCCGGCTTCAGAGAATGCGCCGCAGTCCGGCCACGCCGGAGGAGACCGGGACGGCTTCTTGTTGCTGGCGCGACTGCCTTATCTCGCCCCAGCCGCCATCGTCAGCGCCGCGGATTTTGGCGCACGCACCGCGGTCGCTCCAGGCGAGATGCTGGCGGTGTTCGGCGAGCGAGTGGGTCCCGCCGCGACGGTTGTCGGCGAGGTGAATGGCGGCGGCAGGCTGCCGACGGAGCTCTCGGGCGTTCGGTTTCTCGTCGACGGCGAGGCGACGGCTATGACGTTGGCGTCGAGCGAGCAGTTGGGCGTGGTGCTGCCGTTTTCGATCGATGACGGCCGCGGCCGTGCGACGGCGATTGTGGAGACGAATGGGACTCCGTCCAACCCGGTTGCTCTCTTGGTGGCCGCCGCCCAGCCGGCTCTGTTTACGGCGGATTCGTCGGGCTCGGGTCAGGTCGCCGCGCTCAATCAGGATTTTTCGGCGAACTCAGCCGCGGCTCCGGCGCCGCTCCTGTCGAGCGTCAGCCTGTTCTTGACCGGTTGCGGTGCGACCTCGCCGGCAGGCAGAGCAGGCTTCCTGGCGCCCTCGGCTCCGCCCTTCCCGGAGCTGACTCAACAGGCGGAGGTGTTCTTTGGGGATGTCCAGGCTCCGGTGCTCTATGCCGGGGCGGCGGCGGGCCTGCTGGAAGGTTTGTGCCAGGTGAACGCTCAGATTCCCGAGGGAGTGCCGCTGGGCCTGGAGATTCCGCTGACGGTCCGTATCGGCGGCGCCTCGACGCGGCCAGGTCCAACCGTGGCGCTGCGTGAGGCCCTGCCCGGCGGAGGGGGCGGCGGATCGGGCGGAGGTCCGGAACCCGTAGGTTCGGGAGAGTGCTCGGCGCTCTGCGGACGCTTGCGAGCGTCTGCCGGATTGCTGGACGAACTGCTTGGTTTCCCGAGTTCCGCCTCGCGAAAAGGCGATGCGTGCGGCTGCTTCTCGATGCCGTTCCCGGCACGTGTTCCCTAGCGCTTCCCGAAGAACTTCGCGACCAGGGCGGCCATCGCCGTCAGAAATCCCAGAAGGGTGATTGGCGGCATGCCGCCCGGCCATGTGGCGACGTCGATCCAGCCCTTCCAACCCATTGTCGAGGTGTGGAGCGCGGCCATCCCCAGCGTCCAATAGCCCATGCGTTGGGCGCGCTGCCATCGGTCGCCTCCTAGGGCTTCATACATCAGCGGGAGGGTCGTGATTGCCGGGAACATCAAGAACCCGACTCCCAAGATGCCGAAGAGGACGACCAGTTCGCCGGTCAGGTTCATCTTTCCGCTCTCGCCGAAAAACTTCGCGTAATAGATCGGCGATAGCATAGCGGCCGAGGCGACGAGGTGCGAGCCGATGAAGTAGAGGCCGGTCAGGCCGAGGAACTTCGCCAGCGAGCGGCGCTTGTGCACGTCGTCCGGGTACACGTTGATCCACTTGCCGGTCAGATAGGAGCAGGAGATGAAGGCGAGACCGCCCCACGCGAACGACTTGTTGACGATGTAGAGCGGTAGGTGAATCCATTCCACGCCCTTAAAAACGTTGTAGCGAACGATTGCGTAGGCCAGGCAGAATCCCCACACGCCGAGGATCCAGCGTGCTTTGACGCCGAGAGGCAGGACGACTTGCGAGCCGGGATTTTTCTTCCAAGCCCGCGGTGATTCGGGCGGAGCTTCGACGGACGTGACTGACATAACGGCACAAGAATAGCGCTTCCGCTGAAGATGGGGCGTTTTGGGTCGATGAAGGAGGTGGTGATGGAGGAGATAGGGAGATGCTGCTCCGTGAACGAGTCCTCGACCTGGCGCGGCGCCTCCAAGGCGTGAACGCCTTTACAGATCCACATCGCGAGGAGACGCGTGAACTCGAAGCCGCTCTGGACGAGGCGATTCTCGCTGCCGGGTCTCTGCCGGCGGCCATCGACGTCGACCAGGCGATCTTGAGCCTGTTGGAGAGCGAGCCCGCACGGCGGTTCCCAGCCGAGGCGCTGGCCGCTGAGATATCGCATGCGGTGGAGGCCGTTGTGCGCCGTCGCCTGGAGACTCTGGCCCATCGGGGCGAGATCCGGTCGGCGGGACAGGGCCACTACGCTTCACGGACGCGCGGCGCGGGACTTCGCAGCGCCTAGATCCCCCGGGCAGCCTACGACCAATTGGTCGGTTGAATCCGGCTTCGGCATAAGCCTCTCTAGGGCGAGTGGCTAACAGTCACCCGGCGGGAGGCCTGATATCATGATGCAACCGGGAAACGGCAGCTTCCCGCCAATGGGCCATGTTCGAACGCTACACCGAAAAGGCGCGACGCGTCATCTTCTTCGCACGGTATGAGGCCAGCCAGTTCGGCAGCCCCTACATCGAGACCGAGCACCTGCTTCTCGGCTTGATTCGCGAGGACAAAGCGCTGGCGAACCGGTTCCTGCGGTCCCATGCCGCAGTGGAGTCGATCCGCAAGCAGATAGAGGCCCACACGACGATTCGCGAGAAGGTGTCGACCTCCGTCGACCTGCCTCTCAGCCACGAGTGCAAGCGGGTGCTGGCTTACGCTGCCGAGGAGGCCGAGCGTCTCTCGCACAAGCACATCGGCACCGAGCACTTGCTCCTCGGGCTATTGCGAGAAGAGAAGTGTTTCGCCGCCGAGATCCTGCATGAGCGCGGTTTGCGGTTGGCCGCGATCCGCGAGGAGTTGGCCCGCTCGCAATCGGAGAAGATGCAGTCGAGCAGGCCGAAAGAAAGTTCGATGCTGGCTGAGTTCAGCCGGGACCTGACGCAGGCCGCGCTCGACTCGAATTTGGATCCGCTGATCGGGCGCGCGAATGAAGTCGATCGCGTCATTCAGATTCTTTGCCGCCGGACGAAGAACAACCCGGTTCTGATCGGCGAACCGGGCGTCGGCAAGACGGCGATCGTCGAGGGACTCGCACAAAAGATCGCCGACGGCGACGTGCCCTCCTTCTTGGCTGAGAAGCGCATCCTGGCGCTGGACCTCTCGCTGATCGTCGCAGGCACCAAGTACCGCGGCCAGTTTGAGGAGCGGCTCAAGACGATCATGAAGGAGCTGATGGAGAACCAGAACGCGGTCATCTTCATCGACGAGCTGCACACGTTGGTCGGCGCGGGATCCGCGGAAGGATCGCTCGACGCCGCCAACATCTTGAAGCCCGCTCTCTCGCGGGGCGAGATCCAGTGCATTGGCGCGACCACGCCGGGCGAGTTCCGCAAGTCGATCGAGAAAGATCGCTCGCTGGAACGGCGCTTCCAGGCGGTCAAGGTGGCTCCGCCGTCGGAAGAAGAAGCCGTCCAGGTGCTCTTCGGCATCAAGGATCGCTACGAGAAGTTCCATGCGGTGGCGTACACGGACGACTCGATCGAGTCCGCCGTCTACGCTTCCAGCCGATATATCCCGGATCGCTTCCTGCCCGACAAGGCGATCGACATTTTGGACGAGGCGGGCGCACGCGTGAAGTTGCGTCAGACGTCGATGCCGGAAGAGATCGCGGATGTCCAGAAACGCATCAAGTTCATCGTGCATCGCATGGAGAACGCGATCGCGAATCACGAATTTGAGAAGGCTCGGTTTTACTCCGACGAGGAGCGCAAGGAGCGCGAGAACCTACGTAAGCTCCGCGAGAAGCACAACGTCGACGAATCGGCGACGGCCTCGGTGACCAAGGACGATATTGAGGACGTGGTGGCCCGCTGGACCGGCGTGCCGATGACCTCGATTAAGGAAGAGGAGATGGCCAAGCTCCTGCGCATGGAGGACGAGCTGCACAAGCGCGTCATTTCGCAGGACAAGGCGATTTCGGCTTTGTCGCGAGCCATCCGCCGTTCGCGCGCCGGACTCAAATCGGCCAAGCGCCCGGCCGGTTCGTTCCTGTTCCTCGGCCCCACGGGCGTAGGTAAGACGGAAGTTGCGCGCGCTCTCGCCGACTTCCTGTTCGGTTCAGAGAAATCATTGATCCGTTTCGACATGTCCGAGTACATGGAGAAGCACTCGGTCTCGAAGCTGATTGGTTCGCCACCGGGCTACGTCGGCTACGAAGAGGGCGGCCAGCTGACCGAGAAGGTCAAGCGGCAACCCTATTCGATCGTCCTGCTGGACGAGATCGAAAAGGCGCACCCCGACCTGTTCAATATCCTCTTGCAGGTGTTTGAGGACGGCCAGTTGACCGATGGTTTGGGCAACATGGTCGACTTCAAGAACACGATTATCGTGATGACGTCGAACATCGGCGCGCGGCACCTGCAGTCGAAGGCCCCGGTCGGGTTTTCCGGCGCATCGACCCAAGGCGGCATGGAAGCCAAGGCCGAGGGCGAGGTGTTCAACGAGGTCAAGCGGACCTTCAACCCCGAGTTCCTGAATCGCATCGATGAGGTCATCACGTTCTCGGCGCTGACCGACGAGGACTTGATCGAGATCGTCGGCCTGCTGGTCGGCCAGATCAACGAGAACCTGATCGAGAAGGAAATTCAGTTGAAGCTTCGCCGCGACGCTTCCGAATACCTGCTTGAGCAGACTGCGGACGACAGGCATTACGGTGCGCGTCCGCTGCGCAGAGCGCTCCAGAAATTCATCGAGGACCCGCTGTCGGAAGCGTTGATCCAAGGCTCGCTTCCGCGCCCCGCGGAACTGGAGATCTACCGCGAAACCGACGGACTCTATTTCCGCCCGACGACGCCGGAGACTCCGGACCAACCGGCTGGTGAAGAAGGCGATGGAGACACGGCCGTGGCGGTGGCGCAGGGTACGCTGCTGTACGCGTTCTAGGCGCGTCTCCGAACACCGTTCTCCGGCCGACTCGTCGGACGCTCACCCGTTACAGTCGTGCTTCAAGCTACACTGGCCGGGTGCCGAACAAAGGTCTCACTCCCGCCCAGATCGAGTTCCTGCGTAGCTTTGATACGCCGACGGTTTGCAACGTCATCGAACTCTACCGCCTGCGCCCGCAAACAGCCGGGTACATGGACGCCCGTATCGCCTGCTGCTATCCGAACTTGCCGCCCATGATCGGCTACGCCGCCACGGCGACGTTTCGGGCTGCGGCCGCTCCGCTCGACGGCGCGCAGTACGGCTCGCTCGATGAGCAGATCAAGCGTTTCGACGAATTGCCTGGCCCTCCTGTGGTGGTCTTCCAAGATCTGGACAGCCCGTCGGTTGCCGCTACTTTCGGTGAGGTGATGTGCACGAGTTACCAGAGCTTTGGCGCGGCGGGGTTAATTACTTCCGGCGCCGGGCGCGACGTCGAGCAGGTCGGGTCCCTTGAGTTTCCGGTTTTTTGCGACAAACTGATCTGTTCCCACGGCTATCCCCACATCGTGGACGTTCACGTTCCTGTCCACGTGGGCGGGCTCGCGGTTTCGCCGGGGGTTCTGCTGCACGGCGACGCCAACGGCGTAACTGACATCCCGGCTGAGATTGCGACCGAGGTGGGGCCGGTGTGCGAAGAGTTCTGCGCCTGCGAGGACATCCTGCTCGACTACTGCCGATCCGGCAGGGTGACTCCCAGCGGGTATGCGGAAGCTCGCGCCGAGCTCAACGCGGCTGTAGCCAAGCTTGGCGATAGGGTCCGCAGGAAGAGGTCCCGGTAGGGGACCCAGGCGTGGATGGAAGAGGTCTTCCGCCTTTACTTCGAGGTGAACCAGAAGAGCGCATAACGTTGCTGTAAACATCAGGCTTTCCCCTCAGAAATCGCTGGCGAGTGCTGTGATAAGCTCAAAAAACGGATGTCGTCGACCGCGCCTACCCTGGAGGCGACCGCTCCGGTCGCTACCCCGTCGAAATTGCAAGCGCACCGTACTCCCGCTAAGTCCATCGGTCTCGTTCTCGTCTGCACGATCATCGGCGCAGCGGCGCAGATCTTGCTGCGTATGGGCGCCGACTACATTGGATCGGAGGAAGGCCTCGCGGGCCTGATTTCCAATTGGCCGCTCATGGCCGGGTATGTTTGTCTAGGTGCGAACACGCTGTTGTTGGTAATCGCACTTCGCGAGGGGCAACTATCGGTACTCTATCCGATCATCGCGTTGACCTACGTGTGGGTGGCGATTCTCTCGCCGATGTTCTTTGACGACACGCTGAACGCATTCAAGATCGTCGGCATTATTTTCGTGGTCGGCGGGGTGTCGATGATCGGGGCGGGCAGCAAGCGATGACGACTCCCATCTCATCGATGTTGCTCGTGTTGCTCGCGAGCGTGATCGGCTCCGTAGCCAGCGTGTTTCTTAAGGCTGGAGCGAACCACCTGCATCGCGACAAGGCTTCGCTGATCCGGTCGGGCAAGCGACTTTCCGTGGGCGTGGTGTTGTTCGTAGTTAGTTCGATCTTCTACGTTTGGGGCATCAAGGACGGCAGCTTGACGGTGCTCTATCCCCTGGTGTCGCTCGGCTACGTGTGGACGCTCGTTTGGTCGCGCCTCTTCTTCAACGAGCCGATCAATCGGCAGAAGATCTACGGCGTCGGACTGGTGTTGGTGGGCGTCATGTTCATCGCCGCGGGCAATAAGTAGTCCCGGCCGTGCTATGGTGGCGTCCGCGTTGTGCCGCCTTTTTCTGCTTCTGATCCTGCCTCTCGCGCTCAACGCGCAAGATTTCCTTGAGTGGCGGTCGCTACCCTCGCTACCCGAGCCTCTGGGAGTGGCGGGACCTTTCGTGGCCGGCGACGGCAGTCGGCTCCTGGTGGCCGGAGGCGCTCATTTTGAGGTATCCCCCTTCCTCGGGGGGACGAAGCAATGGATCTCTCGCGCCTGGCTCTACGACGGCGAGCAGGATGCTTGGACGGCCGCCGAGAGTCTGCCGGGGCCTCGCGCGTACGGTGCTTCCGTAGCGATCTCCGACGGAGCGATTTGGATCGGGGGATCGGATGCGGAACGTCATTATGCCGCCGTTGTCCGTGTGCGCCTCGACGGACAGGAGCTGATCTACGAAGACCTCCCGCCGCTGCCCGAGCCGGTCGCTAATCATGCGGCAGTGCTGTTCGGATCGACGGTCTACGTCGCCGGCGGTCAGGCGGCCCCGGACTCGACGGAAGCTTACCGACGCTTCTGGGCGCTTGATGTGGACGACGATTCGCCGCGGTGGCGAGAAGTGGAGGCCTGGCCAGGGCCCGGTCGCATCCTGCCGGTGATGGTCGCCCTCGATGACGGCGTCTACGTCGCGAGCGGAGCCGAGTTGCTTCCTGACGCTGAGGGAGGCGCGACACGACGCTTCTTGACGGACGCCTATCGCTACCACCCCGACGCCGGTTGGAACGCCGTCGCCGATTCTCCCCGGCCCTTGGTCGCGGCTCCGGCGACGGCATGGGGCGGCGAGCACCTGTTTGTCTTTGGGGGTGACGACGGCAGCTTGTTCTTCGACGCGCCCGCGCTGGGCGAGGACCATCCCGGTTTTACGCACGAGGTGCTCGACTACCATTCGGTCACCGACACCTGGACGCCTCGCGGCGAGTCCCCCTTCTCCCACGTCACGACCACAGCGATTCCGTGGCAAGACGGCGTGTTGATTGCGAGTGGCGAGGATCGGCCGGGCCACCGTTCTCCCGCCGTCTTCCTCGGTACGGCCGCCTCTCGGTCGGCTCGATTTCGTCCGCTGGACTACGTGGCGTTGGTCGTCTATCTGGGCGCCTTAGTCGGGATTGGGTTCTACTTCTCCCGCGGCTCCGCCACCACCGAGGACTTCTTCCTGGCCGGACGCCGGACGCCCTGGTGGGCGGCGGGATTGAGCATCTACGGCACGCAGTTGAGCTCCATTAGCTTTATCGCGATTCCAGCGAAGGTCTATTCCACGGACTGGGTGAACTTGCTGGTTCAGCTCTCGATCGTCCTGGCGGCTTTTCCGGTCGTGTGGCTCTACTTGCCGCACTTCCGTCGCACGAAGATGACCTCGGCATACGAGTATCTGGACACGCGCTTTAACGCTTCGGTGCGTCTATTCGCGTCGGCCTCGTTCGTGTTGTTTCAGCTTGGCCGCATGGCGATCGTTTTGTACTTGCCGGCGATTGCGCTCTCGACGGTGACGGGCATCGACATTCTGGCGGCGATTCTGGTGATGGGCGTACTGGCGACGCTCTATACGGCGCTCGGCGGAATTGAGGCCGTGATCTGGACGGATGTGGTGCAGGTGGTCGTTTTGCTGGGCGGCGCGGCGGTGGCCTTGATTGTCGCCCTGTGGAATTTGGATGGGGGCGTGTCCGGCCTGTTTGTGCAGGCCGCGGCAGCGGAGAAACTGCACGTTTTCAACTGGACCTGGGACTATACGACCGCCGCAGTTTGGGTGGTGCTGGTGGGCAACCTGTTTAACAATCTGATTCCTTATACGTCCGATCAGGCCGTGGTGCAGCGCTACCTGACCACGAGGACGGAGAAAGAGGCGGCCAGGGGCATCTGGCTGAATGCGGCGCTGCTTCCGGTTTCGACTCTGATTCTGTTCTCTCTCGGCACGGCGCTTTGGGCGTTTTATCGCCAGCAGCCGGAGAGCCTGATTCCGGGGCAGCCGATGGATTCGATATTCCCGCTGTTTATCGCCCAACAGTTGCCTGCGGGCGTGGCCGGGGCGCTGATCGCGGCCGTGTTTGCAGCATCGATGTCTACGCTCGATTCGAGTTTGAACAGCGTCGCGACGGCGTTGACGAAGGACTGGTACGAACGGTTCCGCCCTGCTGCGAGCGACGCGCGCAAGCTGCGTCTCGCACGTGGGCTGACGGTGGGGCTCGGCGCGGTGGCTACCGGGATCTCACTCTCGTTGGCGACATTCGACGTGGGGTCTCTTTGGGATACCTCGCAGGCGGTGATGGGACTGCTGGGCGGCGGTCTGGCGGGGCTGTTCGCCTTGGGCATCTTCACGCGTCGAGCGAACGCTCGTGGTGCGCTGATCGGCGCGGTCGCCAGCGCGTTCGTATTGGCTTGGGTCCAGCGCGCAACCGAGGTGCATCTTTTCCTTTACGGGTTGGTCGGCATTGGAACATGCTTTGTAGTCGGATACGCAGCCAGTCTGCTGGTAAGCCCCAAGTCGGCGCATTAGCCGGAAACCTTCGACCGTCGAACGGGGTCTTTAGGTCTGTGCGCACGTTTCTCTGCTTGTGGTTGGGGCTGGCGGTCGTCGCGGCTCCCGCTGCTGAGGTGATTCGCGGGCGAGTCGTTTCCGTGCACGCCGGTCGATCCACGCCGGTGGAGAAGGCGCTGGTGACTCTCTCTCCCCGGGGTTCGGCCGAGGTGCTGACCGTGGCTCGAACTGGGGCGGACGGGACGTTCGAGTTTGTGGGGCCTTTGAACGGCGATCTCAAGGTCCGAGTCCAAAAGAGCGGTTACGATCTGCTCGGCCGGGCTGGGGACGAAGACGCGATCTACCTCGATTGCTCGGCTGCTTGCGGTCCCGTGGAGCTCAGGCTCTCTCCCGGTGCTCTGGTGACAGGCGTGGTGACGGACGACCTAGGGGAAGCGGCGCCCGGCGTCTCGGTCAGCATTGTGGATGAGGGGAATCGAATCGTCGGCAGGCGGGCGAATGCGCGCATCCGGACTGACGACCGTGGAATGTTCCGCATCTCCGGAATTCGGCCTGGGGTCTACGAACTGCGGGCGAGTGCGCCCTTCCGCACCGCGGCGGACGTGCGCTACGAAATCGAGTCGATCCCGATAGAACTGGAGGCCGGACAGGAACTCCAGTTGCGGCTGACGGTGCAGCGCGTGGAGTATGCGTCGTACAAAGTGTCAGGCGTGGTCTCGGGAGTGGAGTTGGACCCCGAGTCCGGCGGGCGGTTAATTGCGCGGCGTCAGGATAACGGCCGTCGCCGGTCGTTTCGGCGTGGGACCGAGGTAACCGGAATTGATCCGCAGGGGCGTTTTGAGTTCGCCGCGCTGACGCCCGGCGACTACACCTTCCAGTACGCCGCTTCGAGCCCCCGAGGTCCGAGGCGTCGGAGAGGGCGCCGCCCGGCGGGGGCTGCGCTGGGGCGCGCCTCCATCCAAGGAGAAACGACGGGTTTGGCGCTGGCTCCCGTCCCGAAGGCTTGGTTCTCGGGTCGGGTGGAGTGGGTCGGCGAGCCGGGAAGTCGGGGAGCGATCTACCTGCGCTCGCTAGACGGGACGTCGAACGCGGTCATCTCGGCGGCATTGCCCGACTACACGTTTCGAGCGGAAGTCCTCCCGGGCCGTTATACCCTGCAGAACCGGTCGCGGCAGTGGTTCATCGAGTCTCTCACCGTGGCCGGCCGAGCGATTGAGACCAGGGACTTTGAGATCCCGGGAGGAGGTCTCGGCGATGCCGTGCTCGTGCTAAGCCGCGAGTTCGCCACGGTGGAAGGCGTCGTGCGAGCCAGACCGGGCGACGGCTCCGCAGCCGAACACTACCAAGTCGAATTGCGCGGGCCCGGGCGCAATCAGACGACCCAGACGGACCAGCACGGGCGCTTTCGGTTCGACAACTTGACGCCGGGCGACTATCGAGTCGCCGCCTGGCCTGGCGACTCCGCTCGCAGCAGCCCGCCCGAGCAGAATTGGCGACCTTTTCCGATAGAAGCTGGAGCCGTGATCGAGTTGGCCATCACCGCCGAGGTCAGTCCGTGACTCGAGTCGCCGTGCTCATCCTGCTGGCGGTCGCGGTGGTCGCGGCGCAAGACGGAGAGATCCGCGGCGTGGCACGCGAGCCCAACGGCGGACGCCTGCTGCCGAGCGTTGAAGTGACGATCGTTTCCGATGAAGCGGGCGCCCGCCTCTACTCGACGCGATCGGGTGCGGACGGCCGGTTCCTGTTCGATCAGCTGCCGTACGGCGACTACACGCTGAGCGCCAGGAAGGCAGGGTACGAAGCCGGCAAGCCCGTCACGCTGTCGGCAGCGATCTCCGATACGGATCCGGCGGCGAGCGTGCCTGTGGAGTTGAGGAAGTCCGCGGTGATGGCCGGTCAGGTAACCGACCCGGACGGCGATCCGATGGTCGACATTGCCGTGGAACTCTACCGCTGGCAAACCATTCGAGGTCGCCGTCGGCTAGTGACTTCCGGCAGCACGACGACGAACGACCTTGGCGAGTTCCGTCTGCACGGCTTGGCGCCCGAGCGCTACTTGCTGAGGATCAATCCGCTGACCCTGCTGGTCGTACGCGGGGTGTTGGCCTACGAGTACTCGCCGTCGTACTTTCCCGGAAGTTTCGATGCTGCCGGAGCCCAAACCGTGGAGGTGCGTTGGGGTGCGGAAATCGTCGGGCTGGACGTGCAGCTGGATTACGCGCCGCGGACCGCAATTGAGGGTCGCGTGTTGCTCGCGGACGGAACGGTCTGCAACGAGTGCCTGGTGAGCGTAGTCGGCGAATCCAAGGAAATGGTCGCCTCGGTGACGGTGCGGACCGACGGCAGCTTCGCCCTCAGAGGGCTGCCCGCCAAGGACTACGATCTGGTGGCTCTGCCCCGGCGATCCGAAGGGGGCAATGCCGTCCTTCCCGTCCAACTCCGGGAGGGAGAACCGACGTCGGTTGCCATGACGGTGGGACCCGCCCGCACGGTGAGCGGTCGTGCGCTGTTCGGGCCCGGTTCTGCTGCTCGCGAGCCGGTCAAGTACGGAGTTCGGCTGGACGCCGCCGCGGGCGCTGTCTTTACTCGCGGCCGCGCCGCGCAATCCAACGCTGCGGTGGACGGCTCGTTTGTCGTCAAAGAGGTCGTTCCCGGCGAGTACGACTTGTCGGTCTCCGGATTGCCTGACGGCGTGTACTTGGATTCGGTGCGTGTGGGCGGACAACCGCTGCCGGGAGCTACCCTGACGGTCCCGTCCGAGTACGACCTGACCGACGTCGACTTGAGGTTGGCGGACGATGGCGGCGAGGTCTCAGGCGTCGTCGACCCCAGCAACTCAGCCGTGCCTGGACAAGTTGCTCCTCTTGGAGTGGCCGCGCTGATTCCGATCCCCTATGGGGGGCGCGGTCGGTTCGAGTTGCTTGCCTCCTATCGACCCGAGGATGGACAGTTCCTATTTCGGGCGGTGCCGCCGGGCGATTACACTCTGGTGGCCGTGCCGACCAGCAATCGGTTTGACTTGGGGGAGCCGGCGGATGTGGAACTGCTGCGAAGGGGCGGCAAGCGCGTTGAGGTGCGGCCCGGGCAGAGCCTCAGCACGGAGGCCCCGTTCGTGCCTGACCGCGACTAGGCGTCCAAGGAGTCCTGCAGCAACTGCCAGAGTCGGTCGACGTGGCGCTGCTCGGTCCGGACTTGCCCGACGGCGGCGCGAATCGTGAACCGGCCGTCGAGCTTGGTGTGCGAGAGCAAGAACTCGCCGGAGTCGTTGATGCGCTGCATGAGCCGTTCGTTCAGCTCGTTGAGATCCTCCTCCGGAACCCCGTCCGGGCGGGCGCGGAAACATACCAGCGAAAAAGGGACCGGCGCGAGCCGCTCAAAGCTCGGGTGCTCGTCGATCTGATCCGCCAGCCACCGGGCGGACTTGCAGTGGCGGCGGAGCAGCGCCTCATACCCGCCGCGTCCGAACGCGCGCATGAGGTAGTAGAGCTTCAACGCGCGGAATGGGCGGCCGAGCGGCACGGAGTATTCCATCAGGTTGACTGCGCGCGGGTCCTCAGCCGAGCGGAGATACTCAGGCGTCAGGCTAAGCGCCTCGCGAAAGACCTCCGGCTTGCTCGTCCAAAGTACGGAGAGTCCCATCGGCGAGAACATCCACTTGTGCGGGTTCATCAGGTAGGAGTCGGCTCGCTCAATGCCCGCGAACAACTCCCGCATCTCCGAGAGCATCGCGCAAGGCCCGGCATAGGCGGCGTCTACATGCAGCCAGAGCCGGAAACGTTCCGCGATCTCCGCGATGGCGGGAACCGGGTCGACGGAGGACGTGGACGTGGTCCCGATAGTGGCGCAGACGGCGATCGGTTGGAGTCCGTCGGCCAGGTCCTGTTCGACGGCCTCGGCGAGGGCGCCGGGGCACATCTCGAAGCGATCGTTGGCGGCGACCTTGCGGCACGCGTCGCGGCCGTGGCCGAGCGTGAGCATCGTCTTTTCAATGGAGGAATGCGCTTGCGCCGACGTGTACATGACCAGCTTGTTGAGGTCGAAGGTCGCCGGGTTGGTCGCACGGTACTGTTCCCGAGCCGCGATGACGGCGTGTAGGCTTGCCTCGGAGGCGGTGTGGTGGGTGACGCCGAACCATTCGGACGGCAAGTTGAGCCACTGAGCCAACCACTGGAGCGTGACGTGCTCCAACTCGGTGGACGCGGGCGAGGTGCGCCACAACATGCCGACGTTGTTGAGCGAGGCGGCCAGCGTTTCGCCGAGTACGCCGGGGCCGGAACCGCCGGCGGCGAAGTAGCCCATGAAGCCCGGATGCGCCCACTGGAGGACGTGGGGCATGACGTCGCGATCGAGTTCGGCGAGGATCTGCGCCGCCGCCGCCGGTTCTTCGGGGGCCGACCGTGGCAGCTTGTCGACGAGCTCGCCCGGCTGCACGCGAGGCACGACGGGGCGCTGTTCGATGGAGGATTGATAGTCGGCGATCCAGTCCGCGAGTTCCTTGGCCGCCGTACGGAACTCTTCAGGGCTCAGGTCGCGATCCATACGATCTAGAATAAGCTTCGGTGGAGCTATTGGTTCTCGGCGGCGTGTTCGTCCTAGCGTTCTGGGCCTGGAAGCGCCCTGGGCGATGCCGTCGTGCGTGCGGTCGGCCTAGTCGTCGATGACGATGTCTTCAGGCTGGGTCCACACGATCTTGTCGTCTTCCATACCTACGACCGGGTTGCCGAGCGCTTTGTGGAGGCGCATTTCGCGATTGACGGCCTGTTGAAGGACCTCGATAGGGACGTCTTCCATCGAGGCGGCGCGATTCTTCGTCTTAGCGTCCGAGGGAGCGGAATCGGTCCCACCCTGTGCTATCGGTGATGTGGTTGACATGCTCGTAGCTCCCCGAGGCGACCTCCGCGAACCGGCCCGTACCTGAATTATCGTATACCCTCCACGATTCGGCCAGAGGGGCGTAGAGGCGGAGGAAGTTACGAATCGTGCGCTCGTAGCGTCTCTCAATATCCTCGCGCGGGATACTGTGCCCCCCAACCTGCGTCCGAACGGCGCCGCGTTCGAGCGACAGCTTCCAATCTCGCAGCCAAATAAAAGCCAGATGGACAGCGTAGCCGTCATCGATCCGCCTCTTGAGCCACGTCGCGTAGGAACGGCCGGAAAGCGTCGTCTCAAACGCGAATGACCGGCGTTCCGCGGCCAGTTCCCTCAGGCGTGCGAGCATGAGACGGCCCGCCTCCATGGACACGGTATCCGGATTGTAAGCGGAGAGGCCTTGCGCGATCACGTCGGCGTTGACGAACGTCTGAACGCCGAACTCCCCGAGCATCGCCGGCGCCAGCGTCGACTTGCCCGCGCCGTTTGGTCCGCCCAGAACGATGATCTGCGGCTTTGGTCTCATCTCGTTCGCGACCCTCCCTGATACAATACGCCACGTTCGAATTTCTCTAATAAAGGCGGCGACATTATGGGCATCTTAGACTTCCTCAAGGGCGAACTACTCGAGATCATCGAGTGGACCGACGACTCGCGCGACATCCTCACCTATCGCTTTCCCGATGAGGACAAGGCGATCAAGAACGGCGCTCAGCTCATCGTCCGCGAATCGCAGATCGCGCAACTCATCTACGTCGGCGAGATGGGCGATCAGTTCGCCCCCGGCAAGCACACGCTCTCGACGGAGAACATCCCGATCCTAACTCGGCTGAAGAGCTGGAAGTACGGATTGGAATCGCCTTTCAAGGTCGACGTCTACTACGCGAACACGCGCCTGTTCACGGGAAACAAGTGGGGCACGTCGAACCCGGTGATGATGCGCGACGACGATTTCGGCATCGTGCGCGCCCGCGCTTTCGGCACTTATGATTTCCGGATCATCGACGTGCAGACGTTCCTGCGCGAGGTCGCCGGTTCCGACCATACGTTCCGGCTGGACGAGTTCTCGGACACGATGCGATCGCGGATTGTGAGCGTGTTTTCGGACGCCATTGCCACGTCGAAGATTCCAGTGTTGGATGTCGCAACCCAATACGGGGAGCTGGGCGACGCGCTGCTGCCGTTGATCAATCCGGTGGTCGGCGCGAAGTACGGCATCGAGATTTCGAGTTTTATTATCGAGAATGTCTCGCTCCCCAAGGAGGTCGAGGAGGCGATCGACAAGCGCTCGTCGATGGCTGCGGTAGGCAATCTGAACGACTACGTGAAGTTCCAGATGGCCGAGGGGATGGCCGAAGGTGGATCGGGCGCCGGCGGCATGGCGACGGAGATGGCGGTCGGCCTCACCATAGCGCAGCAGATGATGCAGCAGCACGGCGGCATGCTCGCCAACACGATGGCGAACCCGGCAGTGCAGCCGGTGGTCGCCGATGCGGTTTCCGGCGGCGGAGGCGGTTCGGGCTTGCCTGAGATGATGACTCCACAACAGGTCGCGGCGGCACTCGGCGTGAGCGAGGCGGATGTTCTGGCGATCGTCGAGTCCGGCGAGTTGAAGGCCAAGAAGATTGGCTCCGCAGTTCGTATTAAGCGAGCTAATCTCGACGCCTATCTCGCCGACTAACCGCGCCCTTCGGCTTCCTCACCGATGGACGAACAGATCCAGGCGATCCAGAAGGATTCGTGCCCGGCCTGCGGCGGCAAAGCCGTCTGGAATCCGGCGAAGCAGGCGCTCGTCTGCCCGTATTGCGGGACGGAAGCGCCGATGGAGGTCGACCCGGAGTCGGGCGCCATTGAGGAGATCGACCTCGTTTCCACGCTGCGCGAGATGCCGGAGAATCTGCGCGGCTGGGAGACGCCGGTCAAGACGGTCAAGTGTCGGAACTGTCACGCGGTGACGGTGTTTGACGCGGTGAAGGTCGGCAAGAATTGCGATTTCTGCGGTTCGCCGGAGCTGGTCGACTACGATGAGATCAAGTCGCCGATCCGGCCGCAGAGCGTGCTGCCGTTCAAGCTGGATCAGACTCGCGTGCGCGAGGCGATGCGGCGCTGGTACGCCTCCAAATGGCTGGCGCCGGGCAAGCTCAAGAGCAAGGCGCTAGTGGATACTGTCCACGGCGTCTATTTGCCCTACTGGACCTTCGATGCGCAAGTCGAGGCCCGCTGGACGGCTGACTCCGGCACCTACTACTACGTCACGCAGACCTACCGCGACTCCAACGGCAACACGCAGACGCGTCAAGTGCAGAAGGTGCGTTGGCGGCCTGCTTCAGGCCACGTCAGCCATTTCTTCGACGATGAGCCGATCCCCGGCACGCAAGGCGTCCACCCGGAGTTGCTTCGCGCCGTCGAGCCGTTTCCGACGAACGATCTTGTGCCCTATGAGACGGCGTACCTTTCGGGCTTTGTGGTCGAGCACTATCAGGTGGTGTTGATCGATGCGGCACAGCAGTCGCGTGACGCTATGGACACAAAGCTGCGGCAGATCTGCGGCTCGCAAGTCCCGGGCGATACCTACCGCAACTTGCAGGTCTATCCCGAGTACTCCGGTCAGACGTTCAAGCACATCCTGGTCCCGGTCTGGTTGTTGGTCTATGACTACGGCCCGAAGTCGTTCCAGGTCGTGGTGAACGGCAACACCGGCGAGATCGCCGGGGAGTATCCCAAGAGTTGGTGGAAGATTTTCTTCCTAGCCCTAGCCGCCCTGGTCGTCATCGCCCTCCTCATCCTCGCCAATCAGTAACCGCCCACTCCGCACCCCACCCAAACGTTCTTTGGCAGGAACAAGAGCAGCAGGTCACCCTAGAGAGAGGGGACAGTCAGAGCGGCCTCGACATGGGGAAGCAACCGAACTTCCCTGAGCATCTATATCCGTCTCAGGCGACCGAACCAGTGACGGCTCAGGCGTCATCGAGAGCATCGAGGTAGTCGCAGACTTCGCTAACTCCGACGACATCCCCGAGATCAATGTCGATATCCAACAGGTTCACCTCGTGCATGATCTCGCAGCGCTCGCCCACAGCTTCACGGGGCACGATCACACGAAAAGTGTGAGCCGCGTCGCGGCACGTCGCGTAGACGCAATGACTCGTGCTGACGCCGGTCACGATCAGCGTATCCACGCCCAGCGCAGCCAGATTCTGTAGAAGGTTGGTGTCCTTCAGAGCGGATGCGTACTTCTTGCGGACAATTCGCTCGGTCGGGCGTCGTTCTAGCCGCGCATCGAGGTCGTATTCTCCCTCGTCCGCCGCCTGGCGATGGACCTTTCCCGCTTTCCTGTCATGAGGGGAGGGAGGGTCGGCCGGGTCGTAGTCGTAGGTCGTGAAGAAGATCGGGATCTCGGCTCTGCGGGCGTTCTCCAGCAAGCGGACTGTGGCCTCGACGACCGAATCGACTGAACTCCCCAAGGGGTAACAATCAGGCTTCGTCCACTTCAAAGCGAGATCAATCACGATCAACGCCGGCCGTTTTCCGAAGCCGGTTCGGCCCGCCCAGTTGAGCTCCTTGTACCGTTCAAGCAGGTCAGAAAGATGCGCTTTGAGCGGCCCGCGCAGCTCGTCCGGCAACTGCAGTTGTTTCGAGCCGGACGAGGGGGTTTCCTTGCGATCGGATGGGGTCATTTGTGTGTGGGCTCCGCGAGGGCGATCAGTATGTTCTCACGCCCGGCAATCTGATCGGAAGGGCGTGTGGAAGCCGGATGGAAACAGCCTCAATAGTGACATCCGAGCGGGCGTCTTGGAAGCGAAGCTAGCGGGGTCGGCCGGTGTCTCGCGGCCCCGGGGGGCGCGTCGAAAAGCGCTAGTGAAAGCGGCCAAAGCCTGGCCGACATCGCGGCGGGTCGCTACCGAGACTATTCCGAGGAGACGCCATCGCATCTTGCCGGTGACATCAGCCTGCAACTCTAACAGACGATATTCGAGCGGGGCTACGGTTCGTTCTCGTGTCGCCCCTGGGTGCGTGGATAATGGGGCATGCCCGATCGGTGTTATTTCCGACTCGCCTCGTTAGCCGTGGTTGGTCTGCTGTTTGGCGCCGCCGCTGAGGCACAGAAGTTTCCATTGCACGAGGTGCGCGTGGAAGGCGCAGAGCGGTTGTCGGCCGGCGCCGTAATTGTCGAGTCGGGGCTTCGTATCGGCGGGCCGGTCGATCAGACGGACTTTGAAGAGGCGTCCGGACGTCTGCAAGGCAGCGGGTTTTTTAGCTCGGTCCGCTTTGCGTATCAACCGAAGACAGTGGAGGAGGCACCGGGTTTTTCATTGACGCTTCGCGTGGAAGAAGTCGATCAGCTTCGCCCCGTCATTTTCGACATACCCGCGCTGGGTGGAGTGGACGTGCTCGGCAAGTTGGCGGAGATCGCGCCCTTCGCGCATGCGCAGATTGCGGATACTCCGGAGGCCGACAACTACTATCGCGCTGGGCTCGAAGAGCTGGTGGCGGCGGAGACGGGAAGCCCGGAAGAGATCTCCTCCGATATCTACAACGACTTCAAGACAGGCGAACTCACCTACATCTTTCGGCCGAAGGTCTTGCCTCGCTTGCAGGAGTTTGAGGTGGAGGGGGCCTCAGCTCTTTCGACGGGCCGGATCCATGAGGCGATTGACCATCTGGTGATCGGCGAGGAGTACACGGAGCGGCGTTTCCGCGCCTACCTCACGGAGAACATCTTGCCGTTGTACGGCGAGTTAGGCCGACTGAAGGCGACGTTCGAAGAGGTGTCATCAACCTCCCCTGCCGAGCCCGGCGGGCCGTTGCACGCGATCGTTCGAGTGGCGGAGGGCGGCGAGTATGAGCTCTTGAGCGTAGATTTGAGAGGAGACGCGATCGACGCCTCCACGCTCAGCGAGGCGGCGAATTTTCCGGTGGGTAAGAGGGCCAATCAGAAGAAGATCGGGGCAGGCCTGGAGGCGATTCGGACCGAGCTGAGCCGAGGCGGGTACTTGAGTCCGCAACTGAATGAGAAGCGAGTCTTCGACGACGCGGCGCTCCAGGTGAGGATTGGCCTGCAGATCGAGCGCGGGCCGCTGTTCACGTTCGGATCGTTGACGTTGGCGGGATTGGACCCGAAAGCCGAGGCGACGGCGCGGAAGCGCTGGAAGTTGACGCCTGGAGACCCAATGAATAACCCCTACGTTGACGACTACCTCAAGGAGGTGTTGCAGCGAGTGGAGACGAACGGTGTTGGGCGGCAGATGAAGGTGCGCGAAGGTACAACGATCGTGGATTTGACGATCACGTTCCGCTAGCCTTCCGCCCGCGCCTTGAGCCCGTTGCAGAAGCCGGCGAAGGCCTCGTTCATATCCGGCAGCGAACCCGCGATCAGCGGGAGCATGGGGCCGGAGAAGACCTCGTGGAGTCGGAAGTCGGTCCCGCCGTCTGGGCGCGGCGAAAGCGTGAACGTGCGCACGCCTTTGAAGAGCCCCAGCGGCATCCCGCCTTGCCAGGTCATCTTTCGCGCCTCGTCCATCTCGACCACCTTCACCGGGAAGGCGCGACCTGGGCTCAGGTGCGAGAAGACCTTGATCTTGTTTCCGACGGCGATCTCGCCCTCGACGCGCTCGCACGAAGGGTCGAACTCCGGGTAGCTGCCGCCGTCGGTGATGATCTCCCACACGCGTTCAGGCGCGGCGGCGATGGTTGTGGATGCTTCAAACTCTTTCATGACGACTCCTCAAGTACTCGATGTATTCTCTCGACGCGCCGGTCGCGATGATTCGACGTTTTGAGATAAGCTAATCCCGCTCGTCGCGATACGCAATCATGGCAAACAACTTCCCCAAACTCCACAACGCAGCCTGGCCCGGAGTGGTCGGCAAGGGGCCGGATTCCGAGCCGCCCATCTCGCTCGACCGCATGATTGAGCTGACGGCGAACGCCGAGCTCGACGACGACCACTTCGACGGCATCGACCTGTTCCTCGCTTCTCCGCACATCGATATTGATTCGGATGAGGCGACCATCCGCAAGGCCGTGGACAAGATCCAGGCCAAGGGGCTGGCGGTCGGCTCGTTCGTGGCCCCGATTTGGCCTCCGGCCGGCGGAGGCGCCGCACAAGATCCCGGAGAGGGGCGCACCAAGTTTCTCGAGGCCGTCCGCAAGTCCTGCGCCATTGGCCAAAAGATGCGCGAGTGGGGCGCCCGTCCGTCCGGCGTCGTCCGCATCGACTCGGCCACCGGCGTCTCGGAGTGGGCCGAGGGCGACGAGGATGCTCACACGGAGGCGATTGCCGAGACTTTCCGTCAGGCCGCCGATATCGCGGCGGACTACGACGAACAGCTTGCCGCCGAGGGCGAGATCTGCTGGGGCGGCATGCATTCCTGGCGCAAGATGGTGAAGCTGCTGGAGATGGTCGATCGGCCGAATCTGGGCTATCAGGCCGATATGGCGCACAATCTGCTCTACACGATGGGCTACAACGCGCCGGAAGATCGCATCTTGCCCGAAAACTTCGACTGGGACGATCAGGAGCAGTTGGACGCCGCCTACAACCAGGTGGCCGCCGCTCTACGGCCCTGGACGATCGACTTCCACGTGGCGCAGAACGACGCGACCGTATTCGGCTCCGGGTCCCATGACAAGACCGGTCGCCACTGCCGCGCCGCCGATCCCAACGGCAAGCTCAACATTGAGAAGCACGCTGGTTTCTGGCTGCGGGACGCGGACGGGGAAGTGACCCGGAAGTGCCGCCATATTTGCTGGGACGGCTGCATGTTCCCCAATGCCGTGATGGAAGATGAGGAGACCTGGAACGACGTGTTGCGGGCCATGATGCGCGTTCGCGCAGCTCACGGTTGGAAGGAGTAAGCCCCCTCTACGAGGGGCGTACGACCTATAAGGGAATGGTCGTATACCTGGAAATTACCTAGGGCAGGTTCCCCGGTTGAACCGGGGATTTTTACCGAGAGTCGCAGGTACTTTCGTTCCGTTACAACAGAAGCAAGCCCGAAGGAGCCGTCCTCAAGGACCGATCTTTTGAGCCCGGGAGACGACCGCGCTGTCGTGTCGTCGACCCGCTCCGTCGCTGCTCGGAGCGTATGATTGGGCCGATTGTTCCTTCCATCCTGGGCGCACCAGGAAGGGGCGAAAGGCTCATAAGACCGAGGGCTTGCCGTCTAGATCCCCATCCGGGCGGCGGCCCTCGGCTCGGAATCGCCCCCTCAAACGGCGCGCAAAAAAGCCCGGCGACCGCAGTTGCGAGTCGCCGGGCAGCGTCCGTGTGGAGGAGAGGGGAGTTGGTTTAGATATTGTCGACTCGGAGGTTGTTGGTCACCGAGAAGACGCCGAAGATTCCGTTGGCGAGGATGCCGGCGATATCCTTCTCCATTTTGCGATTGACGATTCCTTCAAGCGTCACGGCGCCGTTATTGACCAGGATGTGGATGGGCGGCACGGACCGGATGCCGTAGCGATTGAGGGCCTGGTGGCTGTAGATCGCTCGCAGCGTCTGGAGCCGGATGCGGTCGTCGAAGGTGGAGACCCGCGCGGGCTCGACGTTGTTGACCACTTCATTTACGCCTTCCACGTTGGCTGCGACGCGCTCCACGGAGCGAACCATCGAGCGGCGGTAGACGTTTCCGTTCAGCGTGACGCGGTCGCCGTCCACGCTGATCGTCACGAAGTCGAACACCGAGTAGAACGGAAGCGTCACGATCTCTTTGCGGACCCGCTCGGCGACGCGTGCGGCGTCGGGGTCTGCCTGTGACTGGGATGCAATAAGCGGCAGGGCGACGACACTCATCGCTGCGGCCAATGCTAGGGTTCTCATTCGGTTCAACATGACGATTCTCCTGAAGTTCCTGTTCTGTGATCTGCTGTCTACTGTCTTCCTCTTCTTGTTGGATTGCCCTGTTTCAGGGCTTTTTCTATCGAACACTTGGTTGGATGCACGACTGCGGGCAGGGGGTACAGAAAAATGTTGAAATCCACTTGCTTTTTCCCGGTTGCTCGTGTTATCGATTTCGATTCGATCGGCCTGGGGTGTCTTTGCAACACAGTTGCTTTTCGCGGGCTTGGCCGGTAGCATCAGAGAGTTCGAGAAATCGAGCCCTCGAAGTGAACTCCATGACGACGCAGCACGCGATCTACCACCGGACTTTCGGCGCCGCCGAATTGAGCAATCGTGAAGCTCGAACCATCGAGTTGGACGGCAAGAAGATCGCCGTCGTACGGGTGGAAGATCGCCATTACGCCGTCGATGCGCTGTGCAGCCACATGGGCGTGCCTCTCGACCAGGGCAGCGTCGATGGACACGAATTGGTTTGCCCATGGCACGCGGCTCGTTTCTGCGTCAAGACCGGCTCGAAGACGTCCGGGCCCGGCTGGTGCGATCTGGAAACGTACCCGACGCGCGTCACGGACGGATTCATCGAAGTATCGCTTGAGAAAACGATCGAGCCGACGCCGATCCCGGTGACTCGGGAAGCTGAAACGGTTGTAGCGTAGTACGTTTCAGAATCCCCTACGGGCGTCGTAGCCTCGTACAATCTTCAGGGTGCGCGCCTGTTTTGGGTCTCTTTGTCTATTGCTCCTGGCCTCGGCCGGGGTTGCGCCCGCGGTCGAGCTCTTTTCCGGCGTGACTCGCGGGGTATTGCTCCCTGCACAGAGCGAGGAGACGCTGTTTTCCGACTTCACGTTCACGGCTCCTCCCGGCGCGCGCTGGGTGGTAGTCGAGGCGACCACCGGTTCGCCTGAGCTGGACGTCGACCTGTTCCTGCGCTTCGGGGGGCCGGTCGACCAGTTGACCAGCGGCGTGATTCGCTCCGACGCTTCGAGCGAGACCCCGGCCGGCGTGGACGAGCACATCTTCCTGAACGATTTGAGCGTCCCGGTGCTTGAGACGGGCGTCTATCACTTGGCGCTGCTGACGAAGTCTCTCGACGTCGAGATCCCGGTCACGCTGAAGGTGACGTTGGAGTTCGGGGGCGAGCAGCGTTCGTTTCTGCTGTCGAGCTTCGACAACGGCCGACTCGACGGTTGGACCCGCAACTTCCCGCCGACGACGGAGCCGGGGGCCACCAACGGAGACCCGGAGACCAATCTCGCGCTTCCGTTCGAGGGTACTCTGCGGGTAGCCGATTTCAACGGTCCGGCGCGGGACGCGCTGCTGGCGGCTCCGAAGTTCTTGGGCGACCTGGCCAGTTTCTCGAACGCGCGCTTCGAGTACGAGTTTCGCTATGTGGACGGTCCGGCTCCGTTGTTTCCGATCGAGATGCGCATTCTCGGCGGGGGCGGCGCCTATCGCTGGCTTGGACCTCGGCCGGAGCTTGGCGAGTGGTTGCAGTTGACGGTCCCCCTGGAGGCCGGATCATGGGAGCGCGTCTCGGGAGCCGTGGCGTTTGCGGACGTGCTGCGCAACGTAACGCGGATTGAAGTCTCGATGGACCATTCGCTGGGTGGCGACGAGGTCAACGAGATCGACAACTTTCAGTTTCGGGGCGAGCCTCCGCCGCCGACGCCGGACAGCGGCGGCGGTCCCACTCATTCCGATTTTGAAACCGGGCTGGACGGCTGGACGCGCAACTTTCCGGCCTCGGCGATTCCGGGCGCCTCGATCGGGGCGGAGAACTCCGCGGTCCAGCGAGGCATTGGCGGGAGAAGCTCCGACGGCGTCCTGCTGATGATCGACGGAGACGGGCGCGACCAAGACTGGGCCATTGCGCCACCGAAGTTCGTCGCGGGTCTGGCGTCGCTCGATCAGCCCTGGTACGAGTTCTACTATCGGCGGCTGAGCGGCGACACGCCCTTCCACGGGGTGCGATTGCGGCTTGTGGGAGGCGGCTCGACGTACCAGTGGACCGGGGCCCGGCCCCGCGATACCTGGGAGCGATTCCGAGTGCCGATCAACGCGGACAACTGGGTTCTATTCACCGGAGAGGACAGTTTCGACCACGTCGTGCGCAACGTCCAGCGGTTGGAGGTGAGCTTTGATCTTGCGTTTGGGCCTGAGGTCAACGCGCTGGACGACTTTCATTTGCGTACGCAGTTTTCCTCGCCTTCAGGCCCGGGGCTGAGCGTCGAGCCGGGCGAGATCAGTCGGACAGTCTTCGGCGAGGACGCCGTGGAGCCGGCCACGCTGGCGATTGCCTCGACGGGCGGGGAGATGCTGGAGTGGTCCGCCTCGGTGGATCCGCCGGTGACCTGGATCGCACTCTCCAAGCGTTCCGGCGCAACCGCCGATGAAACGGTCGTGACGTTCGACCCGAGTCGGGCCGGGGCCGGATTGCATCAGGCGGATATCGTAATCGAGAGTTCGAGATTCGGCGTGCTGGACGTCCGTATTCCCATGCGGTTGAGCGTCGGCCCGTCGATCGGCGGCGTGATGCACGCGGCCGACCCCGGCGTCCCACTAAGCGGCGGCGCTTTGGCTTCGCTCTACGGCCGTTTTCTTTCCACCGCCTCGACGCAAGCGCCTCTCGAAGGGGGGCACCTGCCGACCTCGCTGTTGGGGACGGAGGTGAAGTTCTTCACAACGTCCGGCGACTTTCTGGCGCGGGCGCCTTTGCTGATGCTGAGCGAGGGGCAGATCAATCTGCAGGTCCCCTATGAGGCTCAAGGCTTGGATACGGTCCTCGTCGCGGTCTGCCGCGATGAGTTGGAGTCTCCGCGTTTCCCCGTGCCGCTGAGCGCCGCCGGGCCGGGCATTTTCGACCTCGGCAACGGTCGTGCGAGCGTCGTGAATCCGGACGGATCCGTCAACGGACCGGACAGGCCGGCACGGCCCAGCGACGTCGTGACCGTCTTCTACAGCGGGCCAGGCGCCGTCGATCCGGCGTTGGAGACCGGCCGTGCGGCGCCGGCGAGCCCCCTGCGTATTCCGACCGGGGGCGTTTCAGCCGAGGTCGGCGGACTGGCCGCTCGCGCGTTGGGTTCCGCCCTGACTCCGGGCTTCGTCGGATTGGCGCAGTTGGGGGTCGAGATTCCCGGCGAGTTGCGCGCCGGGGTCCATCCCCTGACGATCCGTTTGGGCGGCGTCCGATCGAACAGCGTCACGATCTGGGTGTTTGCACCGCCGCGGCCCAGCGAGTAACGGGGGTTACCGGCTTCCTCGGACACGAGCGTCGATTTCGTCGACGATCTGCTTTTGTCCGAACCGGACGGCGAGGTCCCGTGCCTCGGCTAACGTCTGGCGAGCTTCGGATACTTGCCCCGCACCGCCCTGGGCCATGGCCAACAGGTAGAGGAACTGCGGGGTCTGCTGGTCGACCGGCTCGCGCGTCTTCACAAGATGGGCCACGGCGGCTGAGTAGCGTCCGCGTTCCGCCTCCAAGCGACCCGCGTGGAAGAGCGCTTCACGGTAGTTCGGTTGGGACTCGATGGCTTTGCTGATCTGCTCCAAAGCGCCCGAGGCGTCTCCCTGCACTTCCAGAGCCAGGCCGTAGCTCATCCGAGCCTGCGGGTTGTCAGGGCTGATCTCCAAAGCGGTTTTGAAGGCTTCAACAGCTTCCTGGGGCTTCTCGGTGCGCATCAGCAAGACGCCGTAGTTGTAGTGCGACTCGGCGTTCGAGGGATCCACTTGGATCGCCTTGTCGTAGGCCTCCTTGGCTAAGTCCGGCTTGCCGACTTGGGCGTACAGAGCGATGAGGTTGTTCCACGGCTGCGCCGACGTCGGGTCGATTTCGCCCGCCCGCTCCAGGGCGCCTACGGCATCATCGAGGCGGCCTTGCGCGGCGAAGGCTTGAGCGCGCGCGATAAAGGCCTCAGGAGACACTGACAGGGCGGAGAGTTGATCCATCCGCGGATCGGCGAGCGGCGGCAACTCTCCCTCTACCAGAGCGGCGCGCGCCTTGGCTCGTTCGCTCTCTTCCTGCTTTCCCGCATCCGCCAGGGCTAGAGCTAGGCCGGACCAGGCGGGCCCGAATCGCGGGTAGATCTCGATGGCTGCGCTGTACGCCTCGACCGCTTCTTCATGTTTGCCCGCATCGGCACGGCAGCGGCCGACGCCCATCCAGGCCGCAGGAGCCAGACCGGGGACCGATTTCAGGCGATCGAAAATAGGGCAAGCCTCGTCTCCCTTTCCCGATTCCATCAAGAGTCGCGCCTTGAGCAGTTCGGCCGGTTCGTAGGGGCTGAGTTCCAGCGAGTTGGTGATGGAAATCAATGCGATGTCGCCCCTGTCTTGCGCCACCTCCGCGATGGCCTGATAGTAGGGCCAGGCCGGTGCGCCGGAATCCAGCGCCCGCGCTCGTTGGTACCAGGCGACGGCTTGCGCGTTGGCGTCGTGCGCCTGGAGAATCATGCCCACCTTGCCCGTCAGCGTTGCGCTGCGGTCGTTCTCCGCAGCCTTGGCGGCGGCTTCGTCAACGGCTTCCTGGACCGCCGGCGGGAAGCTTGAGGAGTCGACCGTGGGGATTGGAGGGATGGACGGGCCGCACGCTCCGGCAAGGAGCACGAGGAGTGAAGGAAGCAAACGACGCATCTTTCTATCCTATCTGCGGGCGCGGTAGGCTGGGAGATTCCATGAGTGACTTGAAACTTCCCCCATTTACTTTCGGCGTCGGAGACCGCTTTGCCCGCGAGGCCGTTCCGCAACTTCGCGCCTGTGTTTTGGCCGCCGAGGAAGGGGCGCAGGTCTCTCCGGTTTGGAACAAGTCGCACCGCGAGCATTCGACGGTTGGGTCGGAGCCGCAGAGCGTGCGAGACGCCGCGGTAGCGGCGGTCAGCGAGCTGGGCTACGAACAGCCCTATTTCGTCGACGCCGACCACATCAATTTGTCGACCGTGGACGGATACTTGGCCTCGGCTGATTTCTTTACGCTGGACGTGGCCGATGCAATCGGCCAGCCTGCCAAATCCGAGGACGTCGAGGCGTTTGTCGACCGTCACCCGGAACTGGCCGCGGACGTGAGCGTGTCCGGCATCGAGGGAGCGGTTGAGTTGAGCCGCGACCGGACTGTCGCCATCGCCGAGAAGTATTTGTTTGCGGTGCAGGACGCCGGCAGAATCTATCGCCACATCGCGGACAAGCTCGGAACTGGAACCTTCGTTACGGAGGTCTCCATGGACGAGACGGATGCCCCCCAGACTCCTCCCGAGCTGCTAGTGATCCTTGCCGCGATGGCGGATGAGAAGATTCCGCTGCAGACGGTTGCGCCCAAATTCACTGGCCGCTTCAACAAGGGCGTGGACTACGTCGGCGACGTGGATCAATTCGAGCGCGAATTCAACGACGACCTGGCCGTGATCGCGCACGCCGTCAGTGCGTACGGATTGCCCGACAATCTCAAACTGAGCGTCCACTCGGGCTCGGATAAGTTCTCCATCTACGCGCCGATCCGCCGCGCGCTGCTGCGCACGGGCGCCGGCGTCCACGTCAAGACCGCAGGCACCAACTGGCTCGAGGAGCTGATTGGACTGGCCGAGGCCGGGGGCGCGGGATTGCAGCTGGCCAAGGACGTCTACAGCGAAGCTCACGCCAAATGCGACGCGCTGTGCGCACCTTATGCGGCGGTCATCGACATCGATCTCGCGCAGCTTCCCTCGCCGGGAGATGTGGCCGCTTGGTCCGGGGCCGAGTACGCCGAAGCACTGCGTCACGACCAATCCAATGCTCGCTTCAACCCGCACTTTCGACAACTTCTGCACGTGGGCTACAAGGTAGCCGCACAGATGGGCGATCGCTATCTCGACATGCTGGAGGAGTGCCGCTCCTCCATTGAGAAGAATGTGACCGAGAATCTTCTAGAGCGGCATATCCGTCCGCTGTTCCTGGCCTAGGCCAGCTGCGCTAGTTTTTCTCTGGTTGCGGGGCCTCCCGAGTTGCAGGGGCGCCGGCCTCGGCCATTCTCTGGATGAACTCAGGATCTCGGAACGGGTCTTCGGTTCGTTCTTGCCATTCGGCCAAAGCGGCCTTGAGCCGCTGCTCGACCTCGGCGACCTCTCGGCTGCCCGCAAGGTTCTTCAATCCATCCGGATCGGCGTGCGTGTCGTAGAGTTCGAACCGAGGCGGGTCGGCGAACGTCTCAAACGCTTCGCGCACCGGAGTGCCGTCGTAGCGAGCTTCCTGTGAGACCTGCATCGCCTTGTCCCCGTCGATGCCGGTCGCCGGCCGTTCCTCGCCGGCGCGGGCGTTCCAGATGAGTTGGTAGCGATTGTCGCGAATCGCGCGGCGGGGATAGAACGGGCGCGATCCGTGATAGTGGAACTCGCCGACGAGATAGTCTCGCCAAGACGCGCCGTCGTCCTGGAGCACGGAGCGCAACGACCGCCCGTCCACCCCTTCCGGGGCTTCCACTCCAATCGCGTCGAACGCGGTGGGCAGGACGTCCACCGTTGAAACCATCGCGCGGCTCACCGCGCCGACCCTCGATACGCCGGGCCAGCGGACGATGTAGGGGACTCGCAGGCCCGGTTCGTAGGTCGTGGTCTTGCCCCGAGCGAAAGGCGGACCGTGGTCGCTGACGAAGATCACGATGGTCTCGTCGGCGCGCCCCGTCGCTTCCAACTCGGCCAATAGCAGTCCCACTCCGTCGTCCAGCCGCTTGACGGCGTTGAGGTAGTTGCCCGTGCGGTCGCGCTGTTCCGGCGTGTCGACGCCCTGGAAGGAGAACAACGTCTCCGCGCTCGGCTCAATCGGATCGGCGGGATAACCCGCGACCTGCGGCGGAAAGTAGCGCTCGTCGTTGCGCGGCGGGGGACGCCGAAAGACGTGCGGGTCGGAGTAGTTCACCATCAGGAAGAACGGCGCGTCGCCGGACTCCTCAAAGAACTCCTTGGCACGCTCGGCCACCCACTCCGGCTCGCGCGCCTTCGCGTAGTTGGTGTGCCTTACGTCGAAAGGAAACGCGTCGTCCGGGTTGACGTGCAGCTTGCCGATGATGCCCGTGCTGTATCCCAGCGGTTCCAGCAGCGCCGGTATCGTCTTGTCGCGCAGGTCCTCATGGAGGCCGTATCCGGTATTTGTCAGTCCGTACTGGCCCGTTGCGTGAACATAGCGGCCTGTGAACATCGCCGAGCGAGACGGACTGCAAGAGGCCTGAGCCGTGTAGGCGACCTCGAACCGAACGCCTTGCTCTGCCAGCTTGTCCAGATGCGGCGTCACAATCCGCGTCTCGCCATATGAGCTGAGCTGCAGGCCCAGGTCATCCGCGGTGATGAATAGGATGTTGCGGACCCGGGGCGTTTCCGGCTCCGGGACGCCGCCGCAACCGGAGAGGACGAGGGCAAGAACGATCCACCTACGCATGGCTGTCCATTCTAGGCCTCGGCGCTATAATCGGCCACCAGTGACCGTGTCCAATTCGCCCGCCGAGCCGGGGATCCGAGCGGCAGCCGCGCCGATCTTGTTCCTGCTGGCGGTGATTCTATACGGACTCATTTGGCGACCTCTGGGCGCCGGGCAGTCTCCGCTGCCGCTTGAGATCGTATTCGGAGCGTCGGCCGTGTTCGCGCTGGCCCAGCTCTTGCTGATGGGCCGCAGTTGGCCGGAGATCGAGTCCTCGATCGTGCGCAATCTGTCTCGCGCGACGCCTGCGATCTTCATCTTGTTTGCGATCGGAGCGATCATCGGCTCTTGGATGGTCTCGGGCACCCTGCCGATGCTGGTCTGCTACGGCCTGAAGATTCTGAATCCCGACTACATCTATCTAGCCGCTTTCCTGGTTCCGGCCCTGTTCTCCATGCTGACTGGTACCTCCTGGGGGTCGACCGGCACGATCGGCGTCGTGATTGTTGGGATGGCGTCGGCTGTGGGCGCGAACCTGGGAATCACGGCGGGCGCCGTGATTGGCGGCGCCTTTTTCGGCGACAAGCTCTCACCGCTGTCGGACACCACGAACATCGCCGCTCTAGCCGCCGACGTCGACCTCTACGATCACATCCGCTCGATGACCGTCACGACGGGGCCCGCCGCCGTGCTGGCAGCCGTCGCCTACACCGTCCTGGGTTTCACGCATCCGGCCGCGGCATCTGAAGGGACGGACGGCTCGCAGGTCGTTGCGCTGACCTCAGCTCTCGAAGAGATGTTCGTCTTCAATCCGTTGTTGGGCCTACCGCCGATCATCGTCCTGGTCGGGTCCTTGCGCCGCATGCCGCCGATTCCGACGCTGCTGGCGTCGATCGCATCCGCATTCCTGTTGGCGCTCGGCTTCCAACGTTTCGACCTCTCGGCTGTGGCTGCGTCGCTGGTGACTGGTTTTGATTCAGCGATGGCCGTCTGGATGTCCGACGTTCCGGCCACCGCGGTTGAGCTGGTCGACCGCGGCGGCGTCTATTCGATGCGCGAGGCCGTCTTTGTCGCCTTCTTCGTCTTCTTCTTTATTGGAATTATCGACGTCATCGATGCGATGCCGCGGCTTGTCGACCGGGTGTTTGCGTTCGCCAACGGCCCGCGAGTGCTGGTCCTCTCGGCCCTCGGCGCCGCCGGTCTGACGAACGCGATGACGTCGAACCAGTACGCGACGAGCTTTATCGTCGGAGACGCTTTTCGCCGCCGCTTCGACCTCTTGAAGATTCCTCGCAGCGTGCTCTCGCGTTCGCTGGAAGATTACGGCACGATGATTGAGAGCCTTGTGCCCTGGCACGCCACGTCTGTATTCGTGGCGGCCGCGCTTGGAGTCCCTTGGAGCGACTACGCTCCCTGGCAACTGCTGTCGCTGTTGAATATCCTCATCGCACCGTTGTTTGCCGTACTCGGCATCGGACTCTTTCAGGGCTCTGCCGCGAAGTCTCGACCATGAAGCCGCCAAAGAAGATTGAAACCATGTTGGCCCATTGGGCCGAGGATCGAGCCGGACATCACGGGGCCGTTGTTCCTCCCATCTACCAGAACACGCTGTTCGTCTTTGAAGACTGGGCGGCGATCGACGAGGCTTTCGACGATCGCTATCAGACGGCGATCTACACGCGGGGGACCAACCCCACTGTACGCATGGTGGAGCAGAAGCTGGCGGCGCTGGCGGGCGGGGAAGCGGCACGGCTGTTTGGCTCCGGCATGGCGGCGATCTCGGCGGCGGTCCTCCATTGCGTCGACCCCGGCGACCATGTCGTCGCCGTCAAGAATGTCTACGGTCCGGCGAACAATCTGCTCAACCGCTACCTCCGACGCAAGATGGGCGTGGAAACGACATTTGTGCCGGGGGAGGACGTCGCTGAGTTCGAGCGGGCGATCCGCCCGAACACGAAGCTGATCTACCTGGAGAGCCCGTCGTCGGCCGTGTTCTCGCTCCAAGACGTGGCAGCGGTCGCTCGATTGGCGCGCGAGCGGGGGATACTCACCCTCCTGGACAACTCTTGGGCCACTCCCATTTTTCAGAAGCCGCTGGAGATGGGCGTCGACCTGGAGGTGCACTCGGTCACCAAGTACCTCGGCGGCCACAGCGACGTCGTGGCCGGGGCGGTCATCGGTTCCATGGAGCGAGTGCGCGAAATTGCGGTGACTGAGGGGGAGCTGCTGGGCGGCAAGATGGCGCCTTTTGAGGCCTGGCTTCTTTTGCGCAGTTTGCGCACGCTGCCCCTACGGATGAAGCAGCATCAGCACAACGCCGGGGTCGTGGCGTCGTTCCTGGAGGCGCATCCGGCCGTCAAGCAAGTCCGCTACCCCGGACTCGCCTCGCATCCGCAACGGTCGCTGGCCGAGAAGCAGATGTCCGGTTGTTCCGGCCTGCTGAGTTTTGAACTTGCGACGGGCGACCTCCAGCAGATTCAGGGGTTCGTCAACGCCCTCGAAGTATTCGAGATCGGCGTCAGTTGGGGGGGGCACGAGAGTCTCGTCTACGCGCCCGCGATCAGCTATCTCAAAGAGCTGCCGCCCGATCAGTTTGAAGCGCTCGGCATCGCCCTCGGCGATATCCGCATTTCCGTCGGATTGGAAGATGCTGATGATCTCACCGCGGATCTGGATCAGGCTCTGCGCCGAGCCCAGCCTTAGCCGGTCGGCCCGGATTGCGCTGTGAACGCCGGGTCTGAGAGCCTGTGGAGCCATGCAAACGGCAAGCAAGGCTCTTGTTGCGGCATGCTCGGCGGCACTGGGCCTAGCGGCGATTGACGCGTTCACCGCCATGCTGCCTGCCAATGAGCATTGGACGTGGGCCTACGCGCTGCGGGCTACTCTGCATGCCCTGGGGCTGGCCCTGGTCCTGACTGTCCCCTCGGGCCTGGTTCTTGCCGCCGCGGCGTCCATGTTGAAGCTCGACGTGCAGCGCGTGCTGAACTTCTTGCAGGTCGCCCTGCTCGTGGGCTTGGCCGTCATGCTGCGGTTCGACATGATCGATGTGGCGAAGCTGCTGGGGGAGTGGCTGGCGCGGGGGCTTGGCGTCGCGGTGCTCTCTGCGCTCTGCGGTTTCGCGGCCTACAGTTGGAAGCGCGCCGAGCCCCTTCTGGCGCTGTCGGGGCTGATCGTGGCCGCCGCGACCGTGGTCGTGTGGATCGGCGCCTACGCTCCCGGCGGTTGGGCGACCGCCGCTCTGGTTGCTGCTCCTACCGGGCTTGGACTCTGGCGAACGATCGGCACTGGTCCCTCTCGATCCGGCGCTCTTGTTGCGACAGCCACAGTTCTCACTGTGGGCCTGGGGTTGTGGGTCAACTTCTCTGCTGAGACGCACTTTTCGAGCAACGACTTGAGGCCCTCGATCGGTCGCGCAGCAGGCCCGCCGATCTTGCTGTTGACGGTGGATACCCTGCGCCGCGACGCCCTCTCCGTCTACAATCCCGACGCCCACCGCACGCCGGGGTTTGAAGAGCTCGCGGCCGACTCCCTCGTCTACGACCGCGCGTACAGCGCCGCTTCCTGGACGCTTCCGTCGGCGACTACGTTTCTCACCGGCCTGACGCCGCTCCAACACGACATGTCCAACGGACGGTGGCGGCTGCCGGCGGAGGTTGTCACGCTGGGCGAGCGTATGTCTCAAGCGGGCTACCGGACCGGCGCCGCTGTGGAGAACATCTGGCTGCGTCGCAAGGCGGGCTTTCACAGAGGGTTTGAGAAGTTCGCCCACTACCCTCGGACGATCGAATCCATGGGATCGCTCTATGAGTGGCAGATCGGCTTGAACTCCACACAGACTCTCACGTGGCTTGCACTGGACTGGATGGGCGACCGCGCGGACCAGCCGTTCTTCTTCTGGCTGCACTTCTATGACCCGCATGCGAATTATGACCCGGCTGAAGGCGGCCTCGAAGTCGGCGCGCTCGACTACGCAGCGCACAAGACATCGGAAGACCCTCTGCCATCGGAGCGGCATATGCGCGGGGAGAAGGGACGGTACCTGGGCGAGGTCCGGGAGGTGGATCGTGAGATCTCCAAATTGCTCGCCGGGTTGCGGGAGTTGGGACTCTACGACCGAATGGCCATCGTCATGACCGTGGATCACGGCGAAGAGTTCTGGGATCACGGCGCTTGGGCGCACGGACAATCGCTCTACAACGAGTTGGTGAACGTTCCGCTCATGATCAAGCCGCCGAGCGATTCCAATACGGAGCGACAGCCCGGTCGCGACGTGGAGCCGATTTCAACCCGCCGTGTGACGTCAATGGTCTTGGAACTGGCCGGCGTGGAGGCGTCCGATCCTTGTCTGGAGCGGTTCTCCGGCGATCAGGACGTGCCCATCCGTAGTCGCCATGACGGCGGACGTGCGGAGGCGTTGATTGTCGGCGACGAAAAAGTAGTCCGCATGGAGGGGGAGTCCGAGGTCCTGATCTACGATCTGGTCTCCGATCCAAGAGAGCGGAGCCCGCGGCCCGCTACGCCTGAAGAGCAGGCCGAGTATGGGCCGAGATTGGACGCCCGACACGCGATTGCGGCTGAGGTTCGGCGTTGTCTCGGGCTCGACGTCGAAGAGGAGACGCCGGCGATGAGCGACGACGCTCTGAAGCGGCTGCGCGACTTGGGTTACGTGCAGTAGGACGGAACGTCCTCATCGAAGACCGGCGGCTACTCGAAGACGACCGTCTTGTTGGCGTAGATCAAGATCCGGTCCTCCAGGTGCGACCGGACCGCCCGTGCGAGGACGAGCTTCTCCAGGTCGCGCCCCTTGCGGATCAGATCCTGCACTGAGTCTCGGTGAGACGCCCGCGCGACGTCCTGCTCGATGATCGGCCCTTCATCCAGATCGCTGGTTGCGTAGTGTGCCGTGGCGCCAATCAGCTTCACGCCCCTCTCAAAGGCGCGGTGGTACGGCTTTCCGCCCATGAAGGCCGGAAGGAACGAGTGGTGAATGTTCATCACCGGGCAGCCCACGTCGCGCAAGAAGTCCGCGCTGAGGATCTGCATATAGCGAGCGAGGACCACGAGGTCGACGTCGAACTCGCGCAGCAGCCCGATTTCTTCTTGCTCCTGCTCGGCCTTGTTCTCTTTCGTGACCGGAATGACCCGGAACTCGGAGCCGAACGACTCGACCGTGTCCTGAAGGTCCGGGTGGTTGGAGATGACCAAAGGGATGTCGCAAGGGAGTTCTCCGGCTTTCCACCGCCACAGCAGATCCACCAAGCAGTGGTCGTACTTGGAGACGAACAGAGCCACGCGCTTCGCCTTGGCCGCGTACTCCAATCGCGTCGACATCTGGAACCGTTCGGCAACCTCCATGACGGCCTGCTCCATCGTCCGACGGTCGGTGTGCAAGTCTCCAAAGTCGAAGCGGATGCGTTGGAAGAACATCTCTTCCACCGGGTCCGTGTGCTGATCGGCGTCGAGGATGTTCGCTCCGTGGCCGTAAAGGGTTTGAGCGAGGGCGGCGACGATGCCTTTGCGGTCTGGGCAGCAGACCAGCAACGTGGCGATGGTTTCAGGGCGAGGCACTCCTTCGATTGTATCGGGGGGCGCGCTCGTTCTAGCCGGCCCGCCGGCGAGGCTTTTCTTCGCGCAGAGCGGCCGGTAGTTCGAAGTTGTCTCCGAGATAGACGCGCCGGACATCGGCGTCCGCCTGCAGCTCTTGCGGGGAACCGGACCGGAACACCTCGCCGTTATGGATGATGAATGCGCGGTCGGTCACGGTCAGGGTCTCGCGCACGTTGTGGTCCGTGATCACGATGCCGATCTCACGTTCGCGAAGCTGGTTGATGATGCCCTGCAATTCAATGACTTGTTTCGGATCGATGCCGGAGAACGGCTCGTCCAGCAGCAAGAATCGCGGCGAGATGACCAGCGACCGGGCAATCTCCACGCGACGACGCTCGCCGCCCGAGAGCTGATAGCCGCGGCTGCGGCGTACCGTATCGAGCCCCAGTTGAGAGACGAGGCTCTCCATCCGCTCCCGGCGTTCTCGGCGCCGCAACGGAAGCGTCTCCAAGATGGCGAGGATGTTCTCTTCGACGGTGAGCTTGCGAAAGACCGACGGCTCTTGCGGCAGATAGCTGACTCCCAGTCGCGCGCGCTGGTACATCGGAACGCTCGTGATCTCGCGATCGCCAAGGAATACCTTGCCGTCGTCCGGCGCGATCAGCCCCACGATCATTCGGAACGAGGTCGTCTTTCCGGCCCCGTTGGGGCCCAGTAGGCCGATCACCTCGCCCTGGCGAACCGACAGCGTAACGTTATGAACCACCCGGCGACCGCGGTAGCTCTTCGAGAGCTGTTCTGTTCGAAGAGTCTCCATCTAGAGTTGGTAACGCAGCAGGCCGAACTAACGTTTCCGGCGGAAGGTGTACGCGCGGTCGTTTTCGTCGCCGGAGACCCGAAGGCTATCACCGTCGATGAGGTAGGTCAATTCAGCGCCGCGCGTCTCCTCGCCCTGTGCGTTGGAAACGGCCGCCGGCTTGCCGCGCAGGACCACGCTGGACTCGTCCGGCCGATAGAGCGCGTACGCGGAGCGGCCTTGGCGGCCCGTTTCCACGTCGGAGATCCGCACCCCGCCTCGTGCTTCAGCGCTCTCAATTGTCGACGTTGCTTGGTCGTCGGTCTCCCGGGCCAACTGTGCGTCGAGTTCGTCCGACTCCACGCGAAGGTCGCCCCGTCGGAAGCGCACGGCGCCTCGGTACTGGGCGACTCGCTCCGCATCGGAATAGTCCAACTGTTCGGCGCGGACCTCCACCAGGCTCCCCGGCTCCTTCCCCTGGCTCTCTTCGCGGAGGAAGGAAACGACGTCCCCCTCGGCGTGCAGCTTCTTAGTGGTTCGGTCGATGCGGATCCAAGCCGCCTCAATGCGGTTAGAGCCCTGCCAGAGCCGAGCGTTTCCGCGGTACTCGATGACTCCGGTCTTGTCGTCGGACGTCATCTCCAGTGCCGTTGCGTAGGCCGGTTCGGAGGAGGCGAACAACCCGGCGGCTTGCTCCCCGTCTGAAGCTTCGCGATAGGCGCTTGAAACGCCTCCCTCGGCTTCCAGTCGTCCCGAGCCTTCATTCAGCTCGATCCGATGGGCGGAGACCGAGCCGGACGGATCGATGATGCGCGCATTCGTGCTGAGCGTCATCAGTTGGGCCGCCGGGTCGTACTCGGCCTCGCCTGAATCGCCCCGGCGGTCTCCCTGCTCGAAGCGGAAATCGCTCCATTGCTTGAGAAGGCGCATCTCGCCGGTCTTGGGGTCGAGGTCGGCCTCCAGGGCGCCGCTCCAGGTGTTGAGCGGCGCGCGCGCCGGATCAGCCGGGCGGCTGGTCAATTCCACGGAGCCCTGCGCCGCCAGCGCCGTCATCACGTTCGTTGGACCGTAGTCGGCCCGGATGCGGTCGGCGTCGAGCGTACGCGACGTGCCTGAATTCGGTTGCGTGAGTTCAGCCTGGCCACGCGCCAGCGTTTCGAGATGTTCTAGATCCTCGCCGCCGGGCTTCATCTTGAGGCGAATCCACTCGGAGGTCACCTTCCGCCGCTCGCCGCCCTGCCGAGTCGGAGAGACCCGGATCTCGGCATGGCCTTTCAAGAACGCCTCGTCCAGCTCGCTCTCCACGGCGCCCTCGGGCGTCCTGTAGCGCATGTCGATCTCCCGGCCGCGCGCCTCCAACTTCTGAGTCGGCCCGGTCGATTGAAGCTGGGCGCCGTCGGATCCAAGCGCGCGTTCGATGGTCTGCTCAGGCGTATAGTAGACCTTCAATTGCGGGGTCTCGAAGCGGACTTGTCGCTCGCCCGATGCGTCGATCCCCTTGGCGTCGAGTGCGTCGATCCGCTGGACCACGCCGTCCTGCAACGTAACGGTTGCTTCCGCGGCGTCCACCCGTCGACCTCCGCGAGTTAGGGACGTCCCCTTGCGCAAGTCGACTCGTTGATCGTTCTCCAGGTAAAAGAGCTCCCCGGCTTCAATCAGCGTCGTTGTGCTCCCGGCGCCTGCGCCGAAGCGCTCGATGTGCGCTTGAGACTGCATGTGGAAATACTTGCGGGCCGAGTCGTAGGCGGCTCCGACGGAGCGGCCTTTCCCGCCGTCGAAGAAGTACTCTGTGAGCCCCTCGGCGTGTCCGGCCCCGGCCTTTGTGTCGAACACGGCGCTGGGCGTAACGATGCGGGTCAACGTCGCGCTGCGGGAATCCGGGTCGTCGGCCGGGACGCCCAGCGTAATCACCGTCTCCTCGCGACTCTCAAATCGATCGGAGGCGATATCGAAGACTGCGGCGTCGGTCTCTACGCGATTGAACGCGGTTTCGTCTTCTTGATAGATCCGCAGTCGAACGCCCGAGAGCTCCATGCCTTCGCCTTCGACCGACTGGCGAAATCCGTCGGCCGAGACGGACACCTTTGCGGCGCCCGCGGAGCTTTGATCCCACGTCCAAGCCCCGGAACGCGAGGCGATGTCGGCGGTGAGTTCTTCGGGGTCCAGTCCGAAAAAATCGGCGGAGCTACGGCTTGCGTTCCGATAGTCGCGGACCACCAGCGCGACCGCCGCTACGGCGCCGACAAGGAAGAGAAATCGCAGCAGCTTCATCGAGGAACGACGCTCGCATTTTCTCACACGCCCCGGGGCGTCGACGAGGTGAGGCTGGTCTCTCGGCCCGCTACTCTTCTCGATCCTTCTCAGGCAGCCGCGAGTCGAGGACGAACCGTGGTCCCGCGTTCAACGTCCGTCCCAGCCGAATCCAGCGAGACTGATTGGCGGCGCGCGCCTGCTCGCGGAGTTCGGTCAACGAGAGCGCCAACTCCTTCGTTACGGAGTCCGGCTTCCGGCAGGGCGCCTTGCGCGCCACGATGGGGTGCGACCACGCGGAATGCACGATGCCGTTCTCCATGCAGCCTTCTCCGCGGAACTCCACTTCATCGAACCCGGCGGCCGCCAGCGCGCGCTCTAGCGCCGGCTTCGAGAACAATCTCATCTCCAGGGCTCTATCCTCGGTGTCGACGCCTGAATGGAACTGGATGTTGGGGAGGACTTCGTAGCTTCCGTTCGGCAGTCGATTCACGAGGACGGTTCGCCCGCCCACCTCGGCGAGTCCGTGCTCGCCCAAAGTAGGGAAATGCTCCGCGGCGACTCCTTCCTCGATGTACGGAACACTGAGTAGGAGAACGCCTCCGGGCTTGAGGATCCGGAACGTTTCCTCGAACGCTCGATCTACCGGCGGAGCTACGTGCTCCAGCACTTCGCTACAGATCAGAAAATCAAGCGACTCGTCTCGTTCCGGATGGCGAGCGGCAATGTCGAACCGGGGCTCGCGATCGTAGAAGGTGTTGCGGTAGTCGAACAGGTATTCCAGTCGCTCCGCATATGCTCCGGAATCGCTCAAGCCAAGACCGCGGACCGTCTTGACGGGCGGCCAATCGGGCAGCGCCAGCTCCTGTCCGAACATCTCCAGCGCCAACAGGCGAATGATCGCCCTGGTGAGGGTGGTTGAGCGGCAACGGGTGCAGGTGGCGGGCCGCGCTGGATCCAGCAGTTGCGTTTCTTCAGCACTCTGCTGCGAGCCGCAAAGGTTGCACTGAAACGTGACCATGGCCAGACCTGTCGAGTATGACGCAGAACGGTGAGCTGAACGGTGAGTTGGGGGTCCATCTGGACCTAGATTCGGGTTATCATCGAAGAAAGCTCCGACCAGAGAGAGTTCCCCCTCTTCCGTTCATACAACCCCCGGAAATACAGAGGATTCAGCATTTTGGTTTCCCGCTAAGGGAGACGACAGGTTTCGTATGGCCAACGTAGTGGTTCTAGGCGCCCAATGGGGCGATGAAGGCAAAGGCAAGATCGTTGATCTGATCGCCGAAAATTTCGACGTCTGCGCGCGCGCGGCGGGCGGTCACAATGCCGGACACACGGTGAAGGTCGGCGATCAGAACTACATTCTGTCGCTCGTTCCCTCCGGCATCTTGCGCGGCAAGAAGGCGGTCATCGGCAACGGGCTGGTGATTGATCCGAAGGCGCTGCTCAAGGAGATCGAGACGCTGGAGGCGCTCGGAGCCGACGTCAAGTCGCATCTCTCCGTGAGCCACCGTGCACACGTCATCTTTCCGTATCACCGCATGATGGAGCGCGCCTCCGAGGCCAAAGAGGGCAAGGTCAAGATCGGTACCACCTCCCGCGGAATCGGTCCGGCCTACGAGGATAAGATCGCGCGCCGCGGTTTCCGCCTCGTTGAGATGTTGCACTGGGATACCTTCCCGGATCAGTTCCGCGCCCTTGCTGCGGAGAAGAACTGTATCGCCGAAGCGCTCGACATCCACGAGCCGTGGGACATCGAAGAGATCCTCGAGGAATATCAAGGTTACGCGGAGCGCCTGCGCCCGTTTGTCTGCGATACGATCCAGCTCGTCAACAACGAAATTCGCTCTGGAAGCAAAGTCCTGTTTGAAGGCGCGCAGGGGACGATGCTCGATATCGACCACGGCACCTACCCGTTCCTCACGTCTTCCAACGCGACGGCGGGCGGCGTTTGCACCGGCTGCGGCGTCTCCCCCCGTCGCATCGACGGCGTCATCGGCATCACCAAGGCTTACGCGACCCGCGTCGGCGGCGGCCCCATGGCGACTGAACTGCACGGCGAAGCGGGCGACGACCTGCGCAAGGCCGGACACGAGTTCGGCACCGTAACCGGCAGGCCCCGGCGCTGCGGTTGGTTCGACATTCCCTTGATGCAGTACGCCCACACGGTCAACCACTTCTCGTCCGTCGTACTCACCAAGCTGGACGTGCTCGACTACTTGGAGAGCATCCCGGTTTGCACCGGCTACAAGTACAAGGGACAACTGCTCGATTCCATGCCGGCCTTGTCGGACGTCTATGAGAACGTAGAGCCCGTCTATGAGGAGCGTCCGGGGTGGCACACCTCGACCGTCGGCGTAACGGAGTTTTCTGAACTGCCGCAAAAGGCGCAGGACTACGTCAAGCATCTGGAGGAGCAGATCGGAGTCGAGATCGGTTGCGTCTCCACCGGACCCGAGCGCGACGAGACGATTATTCGCGAAGGTTCACAGTTTGCCGCGTTGATGTAGGCCGTAACTGGTGTAGGATTCTAACCTGCGCTCGGATTCGTGCCGTGCGCGCAATGTTATGGGCCTGCTCCCGTTTGAAGACGCTCGCGCTCGCATCCTTGAGATCGTTCGTACGCTCGACGTCTCTCCAGGTACGGAGTCGATTCCGCTGCGCTGTGCGGCGGGCCGCGTGCTGGCGTCGGCGGTTCGGGCGGACCGCGATTATCCGCCTTTCAATCGGTCGGCGCGCGACGGTTTCGCCTGCCGGGCTGAGGATTTGCGCACGGTTCCGGCACGGCTCCGGGTGATCGGCGAGACCCGGGCGGGCGAGCCTTCGCGCTTCGCTCTGGGGCGCGGCGAGACCGTCGAGATCATGACCGGCGCTCCCGGGCCGCGCAACGCCGACTGCGTGGTGATGGTCGAACATTCGCGACGAGACGGCGACTACGTCGTCTTAGAAACCAGCCTTGCGCCGGGGCGAAACTTGGTCGCCAAAGGATCCGAAGGCGCTCTCGGCGCCTCGGTCTTGGGGGCTGGAGCGTGCATCGACTATCCGTCGATCGCCCTACTGGCTTCCGTCGGCGCCGCCGAGGTGGAGGTCTACCGCAAACCCCGCGTTGCGATTCTTTCCACTGGAGACGAGATCGTCGAACTCGATCGAGCTCCAGAAGATTTTCAGATCAGAAACTCCAATGCGCACTCTTTAGCGGCGCAAGTCGAACGTCGGGGCGGCGAGGCCGTGATGTTGCCCGTGGCGGCGGACGAACTGGAGGCGACGCGGCGGCTGATCCTCGAAGGGCTGGAAGCGGACATGCTGCTGCTCTCCGGCGGCGTCTCCATGGGCAAGTACGACTTGGTCGAACAGGTCTTGACTGAACTCGACGCCGAGATCGCGATCACCGCCGTCGCCATCCAGCCGGGCAAGCCCTTGGTGTTTGGGACCTGTCGGGGCAAACCGGTTTTCGGGTTGCCGGGCAATCCGATCTCGACCATGGTCACCTTTGAAGTGTTTGCGCGCAGCGCGATGGAACTGGCGGCGGGGCGGCCCGAGGCCGCGCTGCCTTTCACCAAAGCGAGACTGGCCCACGACTTCACACACAATCCCGCCTTGACGCGCTTTCTCCCCGCTCGCCTCTCAGGGGACTACGGCGACGCATCCGTGGAGCGTATCCATTGGCAGGGTTCGGGCGACCTGGTCTCGGCCTCTCGCGCAAACTGCTACCTCGTTGCCGAGCGAGGCCGCGAGGCTTGGGCCGCCGGCGATCCGATTGACGTGCTGCCGCTGTAAGGACAGAGCACCTGGAGGCTCGTCTGAGTCCCGCTGACCGGGCGCTGGCGTTTTCCGGGATTGGGAGGATAATTAGAGAGAGGTCCTTATGTATTTTGATTTCGCCCTGATGGCCTTGGCTGCGTTGTTCCTGTCGTTGGGATCGGCGAAAAGCGAGGAGCCCCGAGAACCTCGTCGCGGGGCTCCGATCGTGACGGCGGAGGTCAGGCTGCCGCTTCAGCCAGCTACGACGCGGGCTTAAGAGGTTGTCGGGGTTGCCGCTCGGCGATCTTCGTCGCCCGCCGCTCTTCGACGCGATTGCGATGGATTGGACGCGTTTCCGGCGGTGGGTAGCGCGCAATCGCCATCGTACTTAGCGCAGGCCGTTGGGCGTTCCAGCGGATCGCCCCGAAACACACCAACACCGTGCTCGCAACGAGAACCCAGGCTGGGACTCCCGCTTCGTGGAGATAGAACAACAAGAGCCCCACGCCATTGGCGGCCCCGAACAACAAGAACGCGGCTACGACCTGAATCCAGATCCCCGTACCGCCTGGTACGGCGGCGCCGACTAGAGCTGCCACCCTGGAACTGAATCGCCTTGCCATTTTCACGAACTCACGAGTCGCTTCATCGTAGCCTCTAGTTCGACCCAGCTTTGCCGGCAGATCCTGTGCGATAGTGAGCCGACGTGGGCAAACTATCGCATTACGACGACGCTGGCGATGTTCGTATGGTCGACGTGGGCCAGAAATCCGCCACGAAGCGAACCGCGAAGGCCGAGGCGTTCGTAGTTCTCTCCGAGGCCGTCTTGTCAGCGTTGCCGGAAAACCCCAAGGGCGACCCCTTGCAGGTCGCGAGGATCGCGGGCATCCAGGCCTCCAAACGGACGTCGGACTTGATCCCGCTTTGTCATCCTTTGGCGCTTACACATGCCGATGTGGACGCGACGGTGGAGGCCGGAGGCGTCCGTATTATCGCGACCGCTTCCACGGTAGGACCGACCGGCGTCGAGATGGAAGCGATGACCGCCGCCTCGGTCGCGGCCCTGACGGTTTACGATATGTGTAAGGCGCTCGACAAAGCGATCGAGGTACGCGCCGTTCGACTGCTGGAGAAGACCGGCGGCAAGAGCGGCGATTTTCGACGCGACCAAGCGTAGCCCGCAGGCATCGAACGAGAAACTCCGCCATGAAGCCCCTTTGGACCCTACTTCTAATCGCCGCGACCGCGGTCCTGAGCGCGCCGGCCCAGCAGATCTCCTTCGATCCCAACGCTGACGCCGCCCTCGATGAAGTCCTCACGATCGACGACCAAGAGTTGATCACCTTTGAGACCGGCGTGGACATCGTCACCGTACCGGTCGTCGTCAAAGGCCCTAAGGGCGTCTACGTCGACGGTCTTGAGCAGTCCGACTTCGCCCTGCTCGACAACGGAGATCTCCAGGAGATCACCGGCTTCGACGTCAGCTTTCAGCCGATCTCGATGGTCATCTGCGTCCAGACGAGCGACCGGGTTGAGAAAATCCTCGATCCGATTCGCAAGACCGCCTATCTTTTCACCGACGCGCTGCTCGGCGAGTTTGGCGAGGCGGCCATCATCGGCTATGACAGCCGCGTCAAGATCCTCAACGACTTCACCGGAGACACGAAGAAGCTCCAACGTACGCTGCAACGCTTCCGCATCGGCGCTTCGGGCATCCGCACTTCCGACGCCGTCTATGAGGGCATCCGGCTGCTGCGTAACCGCCCCGAGAACCACAAGCGCGTGATCGTCGTCATCTCCGAGGGGCTCGACAACGGCAGCTACATCAACCTGGGTGAGACGCTGCGCACCGCGCAACTCTACAACGTCCAGATCTATCCGATCTACCTCTCCACGTTGAAGGCGCGCTTGAAGAAGACGCCCAAGCCGCCTCCCAGTGTTTACCCTCCGGGAATCAGCCCACTCCCGGCTTCGCCCGGCACCGTCAATACTCCGACCACGATGCAGCAGGCGCGCTACTCGGCGACTCCCAACATGATTCCGCTGATCGTCGACTTGGTGGTAGGCGTCAAGAATCTCGTGTTCAAGGATGCCTCGGCGGTTCTTCGCGCGGGTACCGGCGGGGAAGACTACAAGCCGCTCACGTCGGAAGGCATCCAGGAAGCGATCGTCTCCATCGGGCAGGACCTGCGCAGTCAGTATCTGCTGTCCTACTCGCCGAACAACCTGAACAAGTACGGGCTCTACCACGAGATTGAGGTCAAGACGCCCTACGACCAAGCCAAAGTGCGAGCGCGCCCCGGTTATTTCTACGGTCCCAGGCCGGTGCTTGAGGGCGAGCCTGAGTTCATCGACAACTCCTCGCAGTAGCCGCCGGACCGGACGGGTTTACAATACGACGCAGGCATGCTGCGTCTCGTCTTACTTGTTCTGGTCGCCTCGCTTCCCGTACTGACTGCCGCGGAATCGTCGGAGTTGTTCCGCGAGCAGCTCTACCCGGCGTTTCGGACGGCGCAGTGCCACGCGTGTCACAACGACAACGGAGTCGCCTCCGGTACGCGCTTCGAATTCCCGCCGGACGACGCGACCGCCGCTCAAATTGACGCCTTTGGGCTCCGCCTCGCGACCGTCGTCAATCGAACTGATCCTGAGGTCTCCCGCCTCTACCTGATGCCCACCGGCCGGGGGCAGCACCCCGGCGGCGAGCGGGTCGCCCAAGGTTCCGCGGAAGAGGCGCTGCTGCTGCGCTGGGTCGAACACCTGGCGTCGCTCACGCCCGAGCAAATTGCAGCGGCGACCGCTGAGATCGGGGAGAGCGTAGCGGCTCCGCGCCACGCCTTGAGCGTTCGGCGACTGACCCACTCTCAATACAACAATGCCGTGCGAGACCTCGTCGGCGAACTCGCGCGCCCGGCCGATCAGTTTCCGGCGGAAGACTTCATTCACGGATTCCGCAATCAGCTCCATGGTCAATCGACCTCGCCCCTGCTGATGGAGGCCTACTCCGCTGCCGCTGAAAAGGTCGCGACCAACGCCTTCCGCGGCGGGGACAAGAACGGACTAGTGCCGTGCGAGCCCTCCGGGACTGACGATGCCGCCTGCCACCGCGCGTTCGTGGAATCGTTTGGGTTGAGGGCCTTCCGGAGACCGCTGGAGGACGACGAGGTCGGGCGCTATGCGGGACTCTCGCAGGCGGCCTCCCGAGCGGCCGACGACTTCCTGGCCGGACCGCGCATCGTCATCGAGGCGATGCTGCAATCGCCCAATTTCTTGATGCGCTTCGAATACGGACCAGGAGGTCGCTACGAGGCCTTCGAGAACGCCAGCCGTCTCGCGTTCTTCTTGTGGGACACGGTTCCGGACGAATGGCTGCTCCAGCAAGCCTCAGAGGGCAAGCTCATTACGGCCGAGCAGGTGGAGAGCGCCGCCCGCCGAATGCTCGACAATCCCCGGGCGAGAGCCTCGATGGGAGAATTCCTGTCGCAGTGGATGCGCATCGATCGAGTGCTCAAGACGATCCGAGACCGCCAGTTCTATCCTCAGTTCTCCCCTCAGCTTGCTTCCTCGATGGGAGAAGAGACGCGGCGGTTGTTTGATCATCTGGTTTGGAGCGACGGCGATTTCCGCGAGTTCTTTTCCGCCGACTACACCTTTATCAACGACGAGCTTGCGGTGATCTACGGCCTGCCCGCTCCGGCGGAGGCTTTCGGACGCGTGGACTACCCGGCGGGTTCGGAGCGTGCCGGAGTTCTGGGGCAGGGAACTTTCCTCACGTTGACTTCAAAGCCCTCGGATACGTCGCCGACGGAGCGAGGTCTGTTCGTACGTGAGCACTTCCTGTGTCAGGACGTTCCTCCACCGCCGCCTGGCGTGAACGCGACGTTGCCGCCTTTCTCCGACGCCAAGCCGATGACGAATCGTGAGAGGCTGTCGGTCCACCTCGGCTCGGAGTCGTGCGCAAGCTGTCATCGCCTGCTGGATTCGATCGGTCTTGGACTGGAGCGCTTCGACGCCATCGGCCAGTTTCGCCAACAGCATCTGGTGAAGATTCCGCCGACGCGTGATGAACGTCAACGCAAGATCAAGACCGTAGCCACCGAATACAAACTCGACCTCGATACCACGGCGACGGTTGTGGGCATCGCGCGGTCCGATTTTCAGAGCGCCAAGGAACTCGGAGCGGTACTTGCCGAAGATGAGGGCTGCCAGAAGTGCGTGGTGAAACAACTTTTCCGATACGCGCTCGGTCGAGAGGAGAATTTGTCCGATCGTCCGGCCATTGATCGGGCTCTAGAGCGATTTCAGGCTTCTGGATTCCGCTTCCAAGAGCTTATAATCGATATCGTGAAATCCGAGCCGTTCCTCGGAGGAGAATCCTAGTGCCGCGTCCAACCCATCTGTCACGACGAACATTCTTGCGAGGAGTCGGCGTGGCCGGTGCTGCCGTGCGCCTCGGGCTCCCCGCGCTGGACGCGATGTTCAACCCTTCCGGGACTGCGTTGGCGGCTGCTCCTCGTGTGGGTTCGTCTGAGATTCCAAGCCGGTTCGTGCTCTGGTTTAACGGCAACGGAATCATTGAGCGCTACTGGATTCCGCGGAAGACGGGCCAAGATTTCGATTTGCCGCCCGCCCTGCGTCCGCTAGCTCCATTCCAGGATAAGGTCCACGTGGTATCCGGTCTCGATAGTCCCACGGCGCGCAACCCTGGGCCCGGCAACGACCATCACCGCTCCATGAGTTCGCTCATGACCGGTACGTCGTTTACTGGACGCGGCGCCGGCGGTCCGTCTCTCGATCAGGTGATTGCCCGCGAGATTGGTCGTGACTCTCGCTTCAAGTCCTTACAGATCGGCGTCTGCCAGGAGTCGTTCGGCGAGTCGGTGCAACGCAACATGAGCTGGGCCGATCGTGATCGGCCGCTGCCGCCGGAGATGCTTCCGCAGAGGCTGTTCGATCGCTTGTTCGGAACGAAGGACGCGCACTGGATTGACCGCAAGAAGTCGATCTTGGACGCCGTTCGCGACGACGCCGCCTCCGTCGGGCGCACGCTCGGCAAAACGGATCAGCTCCGTGTTGAAGAGTATCTTGCGTCGGTGCGCGACGTGGAGAAGGCGGTTGCGAGCCTTCCGCCCGAGTACAACGAAGTCGTCGAACGTCCGGCCGAGGGCGGCGATATGAAGGACTGGCCGCGCATCGCGAAGTTGCAGTCGGACCTGCTCGTCCACGCATTCGCCTCCAATCAGACGCGGGTGGCGAGCTACATGCTCACCAAGTGTCAGGGGCTGTCGCGTTTCCCGTGGCTCGGGCACACTTCGCAACGCCATCACGAGTACACGCACGGCACGGTGACTACGCCGGCCGGACAGCGCATCATGCGCGACATCAATCGTTGGCACGTGGAAGAGTTCGGCTACTTGATGGCCAAGTTGGAGTCGATGCCGGAAGGCGACGGCACTCTGCTCGATCACACCTTGCTCACGATGGTCCACGAGCACGCTGAGGCGAACAACCACAAGAACTCCGGCCTGGCCGCTGTCGTAGCGGGCGGCGTCGCAGGGCTGAAGACCGGACGTCATTCACGAATCCCGGCGACGGTCGGCGATCTCTATTTGACTCTTGCCTCCGAGGTCATGAAGACCCCGGTCGACAAGTTCCCGACGGCTGTTCGCAAGCTGCCTGAGCTGGTCTAGCTGGGCCCCATGAGGTCTCGCAGGCACCCTCCAGTCATTGACCGGAGCATGCCGCTGCCTGATCCTGCCTCCGCCAACGAAGACGGCTTGGTCGCCGTCGGCGGAGACTTGTCGGTCGAGCGACTCCGCGAAGCCTACTCCAACGGCATCTTTCCGTGGTCCGCCGCTCCGCCTACGTGGTGGTCGCCGGACCCGCGAGCGGTGATTGAACTCGACCAGCTTTCTGTCTCTCGACGGCTTCGCCAGAAACTCCGCCAGGGTCGTTTCCGTGCGACCTTCGATCGAGCTTTTGATCGCGTCATCCTCGGCTGCGCACGGGCTCCCCGAGCAGACGACGGCACCTGGATCTCGCCTTCTCTCGCCGGCGCCTATTCGCGTTTCCACCGCGCGGGCTTCGCGCACAGTGTGGAAATTTGGAACGAGGAGGATCTCGTCGGCGGCATTTACGGCGTGGCTCTTGGAGGCGTGTTCGCGGGTGAATCGATGTTCCATACGGAGTCGGACGCCTCCAAGGCGGCGCTCTACTATTTGGTGGAGCACCTGCGGGATCGCGGCTTCGTCCTGTTCGACGTTCAGGTCGCCAACGCCTTCACGTTGCAGATGGGGGCGACGGAGATTTCGCGCGATGAGTTTCTGCGGCGTCTGCGGGCGGGGTTAGCGGTTGAAGCGACTTTCTAGCCTTGTCGTAGCGGCGACCGTCCTCTGCTTTGCTGCTTGGGCGTTCTGGCTCGAACCGTCGTCGCTCGCAGTGGAGCACGCCCGGCTCGACGTTCCCGGACTCTCGGGCCTGCGCGTCGCGGTCCTCGCCGACTTGCACATCGGCTCGCCCTACCAAGACTTGGACAAGCTTCGCCGGATCGTGGATCGTGCCAATGCCGAGCAGCCTGACCTCGTCCTACTGCCGGGCGACTTCGTCATCCAAGGCGTGAAGGGCGGGGAGTTCATCCACCCGGACGACTTCGCCCCTGTGCTTGCGGAGCTGGAGGCTCCGTTGGGCGTATGGGCCGTAATGGGTAACCACGACCATTGGTTTGAGGGGGCGTCGCCCGTGGCGTCGGCCTTCCAGCGCCACGGCATCCCCTTGCTCGAGGATCGAGCCGCGCTCATTGAGAGAGACGGGAAGCCGTTTTGGCTCGTCGGCGTCAGCGATCTTTGGGAATCCGATCACGACATCGAGAAAGCCATGTCGGGCGTCGCCGATGATCGTCCCGTCTTGCTCTTCACGCACAACCCGGACGTCTTCCCTGAGGTTCGGGCGCGAGTCGCACTGACCGTTGCCGGGCACACCCACGGCGGCCAGGTCGACCTACCGTGGATCGGGCGGCTGATCGTCCCTTCGAAGTTCGGTGAGCGCTACGCATCCGGGCTCGTCGTAGAGGACGGCCGCAAGCTCTACGTATCGACCGGGATCGGCACGAGCATCCTTCCCGTGCGTTTCCGAGTGCCCCCAGTCGTGACGATTCTGGACTTGGAGTAGCCTACTTCTCGAGCAGGAAGCCGCCGACGAACATGGCGTCCACGCCCGAGGCGTAGAAGCTGCGTACGGCCGCGCGCGGGTCGCTGACCAAGGGTTCGCCGAAGAGATTGAACGACGTGTTGTAGAGCACCGGCAAGCCGTTCTTGCGTCCGGCCGCCTTCAGCAACTCCCAGTAGAGCCGGTTCTCTTTCCGGCTCACCACGTGGACGCGGATGTGGTCGTCGTTGAGCAGCGCAGCCTCAAACGTCTTCTTGTGCTCCGGCTTCACGCGGCTGACCGTGGCCAGCGAACGCGCGTTCTCGCCCACCTCGAAGTAGGTCTCGGCGTCCTCTTCCGGAACCGACGCCGCAAACTTCCGGAAGTCCTCGCGGCGCTTGATGTACTCGTTCAGGTTCACCGCCGAGTAAGGATTGAGCGGGGAAGCCAGCAGGCTCCGGCCGCCCAGGGCGCGCGGTCCAAACTCCGTTCTGCCTTGGAACCAAGCGACGATCTGGTTGTCGTCCAGCCGCTCAACCGCGCCCTTCACGATCTCCTCATCGGTGAGCATCGTCTTAAAGCCCAGTTTGCAGTTCTCCAGAGTTCGCTTGATCTCTTCCTGCGAATGCTGCGGACCGAGGAAGAGATGCTCCAGAGACTGCCGCTCTGAACGCCCCAGCGTATGGTGCCAAGCATGCAGCGCCGCGCCCAGAGCGGTTCCCGCGTTGCCTGCGGCCGGTTGAACCCAGACGTGCTCAAAGCGCCCTGAGTTTTCCAGGGCCGCTACCAGCAGTGCATTCATCGTCAGGCCGCCCGCCAGGCACAAGTTCGTCGTCTCGCCGGCGATCTGCAGGACCGCCTCGACCATCGCCGCCTGAACGCTCGCGGCCAGATCGGCTCTTGTCGCCTCGTCGAGCGCCGCATCCTTGGCCAGGCCGGTCTCCGAATAGAACCGGTCCCCGAAACCGCCGCCCGTCGGGCGCGAAGTGTCAAAGTAACTGTGGTTCAGGCTCACGGCGCCCTTGCCGTCGAGTCCGAGCAGCTTCTCAAAGAATTCCTGGAAGCGAGGCTTCCCGCGCACCGACAGCCACTGCAGTTTGTGCTCTTCGCTGTTGGATCCGAACCCGACCAACTCTGTGACACGGCTATAGAGCAGCGCCGGCGAGTCCGGGGAATAGTAGTCGCGTACCGATTCCAGCCGCCCGTCGGCCGCCTTCCATACCGCCCCGCAGCGCATGTCGCCGCGACGATCCAGCGTCACGACCTTGGCCTCGTTGTAAGGAGACGGATAGAACGCGCTTGCCGCATGAGCATCGTGGTGATCCACCACGACCAGGCGCGCGTTGGGGAACATCTCTTTCAAACGCAGATTGAACTGCGGCTCGCTGCTCGCGCTTACCGGGCGAGCCAGCGCCACCAAGTCCACCGCCTCGCGGCTCGTTCCCGCGCTCTGCAGGCAGGCGTCCACGGCCGCAGAAGGCAGCCCGCCAGCGTGCGTCTGGCGCGCGATCTTTTCTTCCTCAATGGCTGCGACGATCTCCCCGTCGCGAAGTACTGCTGCAGCGCCGTCGTGCAGCCAACCGCCGATTCCTAGGATTAGCATCTGTTCTCTCAACACGCGCGCAGCCGCTGAACCACGCGCTCCTTGCCGATCAATCGAAACACCGCGAATGCGCTCGGTCCCACCGATTGTCCCGAGAGCGCCGCCCGTGAGGCGTTGATCAAAAGACCCGCCTTCACTTCGCGTTCTTCCGCTAGCGAACGCAGAGCCTGCTCCGCCGTTTCTTCGGAGAACTCGCCGAGCGCCTCGATGCGATCCGCCAACTCGTGCATGAGCTCCCGTGCGCCGTCCTTCTTCAAGTTGGCCTGCGCCTTGGGGTCCGTCT
>Ga0209273_10000346_pt1 | contig 64020 bp, 66 predicted proteins | sample tdAd471_FD_187126 | JGI IMG/M metagenome (GOLD analysis project Ga0209273, IMG submission 187126) | Marine sediment microbial communities from the Atlantic coast under amendment with organic carbon and nitrate - tdAd47.1 (SPAdes)... | ecosystem: Environmental > Aquatic > Marine > Coastal >...
TGATGCTGAGGATTTCCACGTCGAGCCGAGCATTGGGGCCATAGACCGTCGGCGGGTAATTCTCGTTGGCGCTGTTCCAGATCTGGCGCAGCCCGCTCTCGGCAGCTCCGTCCGAGCGGCGCAGGACGCTGCGGATGCGCAGATCGTTATCGAGCTGATTGTAGATCTCCCGGTCGGTTACATAGCGGAACACCTCCGCCTCGATGATCGCCTGGTTGGCGGTGACGGATGTGGCCCCAACGGACGCCTCGGGCAGGGCAAAACCAGTGGCGGGATCATAGGGGACAACGACGGGGGGCGGGTCGACATCGAGGATCGCGACTGCTGCTGCGCTCAGACAGCCGATGATGCCGAAGACAAGGCCCATCAGGCCAAGGCGTTGCCAGAGCCGTTCGCGGCGCAGGGCACCATAGACCAGTTCTTCCTCGATGATTTCTTGTTCAGTCGCCACCCGTCAGGCCCCCACGATCAGTCTGCCCGCAGGTCCGGCAAGGTGAAATCCATGAAGCGCTGCTCTTCGGCGATGGTCGCGGCATCGATCACGCCGCCCGTGCCATCGCCCACGGTTTGCACAGCTTCGAGCTGCCACATGGCGACCAACGCAATGGCGAGCTCCGCGGTCACGCGCGTGTTGAGATCGATGCTTTCCTTGAGTTCGTCCATATCGTCGATGAGCCCAACAAGGCGGTCTACCCGCTCGAGCGACTGGCCGGCATCCTCATAGCTGTTCTGGGCCGCCGCCGAGACAAGGGCACCGGTGGTGGCCTGCGTCGCCACGCGGTTGGCCCCGGGATTGCCGCTCGTGGCCATTTCCGAGAGGGTGTCCTCGTCAAAGCCGAGGTCGGCCAGCACCCGGTCCATCTGGGTTTCGATCTCGCCTGCGCCAGAACCGGAGAGGCCCGAGAAATCCCCAGTCTTGATCGCCTCAATCGTGGCGAGGATGTCCCCGAACTCCTGGTCGAGCAGGCCATTGAGTTCGTCTTCCATCTCGGTGCGAATGATTTCTGGCAGCTCGGCGAGGCGGGTGAGGGCCTCGTAGGTTCTTTGCAGCTCCGCGAGTTGGTCCGTGAGCGTGGCAAGCTGTTCGCGGAGCTGCGTCAGCTGCTCGTTTTGCAGAATCTCGTCCTCGATCATCTGCCGGAGCTGCTGGATGTTTTGCGCGATGTTCTGGGTGTCGACGACGGGCACGCCTTGCGCGAGGGCAGGGGATAGGGCGCCAAGATGCAGACCGATCCCAAGTGTCGTGGCCAAAGCTGTCCTCAAGAGCAGATGTCCCATCATTCAATCTCCCTGATCGTAAAATCCATGAACGCGCCTTCGGCCATGCGGGCGCTGGCCTGGGCCAGCTCCTCGGCAGAAAGGACGCGGGTGCGTGCCGCCTGAAGCCGGATGCGTGCAGCGACGAGGCGCACGAGTTCGGCGCGGGCATAGGTGTTGAGTGCGATGCTTTCCTGCACGTCTTCAGTCTCTGAAATCCGTTCGACGATGTCGGAAATGCGCAGGGCGGCTTGGCGGATCGCGGCGGGTGAGTTGCTGCCATAAAAGGCCGCCCCATGACCCGTGAGCGAGAGGTTGGCATTGGCGAGAAGCGCGGGGTCGATCGTGCCAAGCGCTTCGATCCCGCCGATACGGGTCAGATAGAGATTGTAGCGTTCGGGGATCACCTGGACGTAGTGCTGGGTCTCGCGAAAGGGCGGAACGCCGCCATACTCGAAGACCCGGCCGGGTCCGGCGTTATAGGCCGCGAGGGCGTTGATGATGTTGCCATCGAATGTGTTGAGCTGGGTCGCGAGATAGCGCGCGCCGCCATGCACCTGAAGGTAGGGGCTGTCGTAATATTCCGGGTTGATGCCCAGATCGCTGGCCGTGCCCGGCATGATCTGGGTGAGACCATAGGCGCCGACGGGAGACCGTGCCCCAATCGTAAACCGGCTCTCCTGCCAGATCAGCGCTTGCAGCAGCGCGCGCCATTGGACGGGGGAAAGACCCGCGCGGCCAACACCCGCAAAGCCGCTGGTTTCCTGGGCGACGCGGATGATGAGCTGCTCGATGTTCTCGGCGGCGTCGCCGAACATCTGCGCACCGCCGGGATTGGGGTCGATGTCGGCATTGCCATAGACCGCCTCGACTGACCGGGCCGGATCCCCGCTGCCGCTTTCCAGCCCCGAGACCATAGCCGGCAAGCCCTGACCGCCGAAGCTGGTCTGGGCATCGAGGATGCGTTGCAGGGTTTCCAGCTGCTCCCGTTCGATCTCGGCAATGAGTTCGCGCACGGCAAGCTTGTCCGCCTGAACGGCCAAGTCAGCCTCGCGATCGCCTGTCTCGACGATGTCACGCGCGGTCAGCCCGCTGTCATCGGTCGGCACGCCTTGGGCGATGCCGAGACCGGGCAGCAGGCAAAACGCCAGGATATGAGGCAGGCTAGACTTCAATGTCGCCCTCCGGGGTACCGAGGGGCGTGAAGTGGCAATCCGGCGCGACGGGTGCCGTGGACGCAAGGAATGTGAAGCAGTTCGCCTGCGGCTCCCGGTACTGGGTGCAGGAGGCCAGCGCGCCGAGCGCAGCCAAAGCGATAAGAATACGGATCATGAAAGCCTCCAAAAATCTGGGCGGTCGCGGTAATCGGCGCCGACAAGCGCTTCGCCCTTTTCCATGCCGCCGAGGATGGTGAGATTGGGCCCAAGCGCGCTCAGATCGGCATCGATGACGATTGAGCCCTGATCGTCGCGGATCAGCGCGAGGCGGCTGTTGCTGCCCGTGTTGAGAAGGACGTCGAGCTCCTTCTCCGTGAGGTTCAGCATGGCGTAGTCCGAGGCATTGGCGCGGATATTGGGCAGCAGGATCTGCGTCGGAACGGCTTCGACGATGGTCTTGCCGGTCCGGGTGCGCTCAAGCTGGCTGGCATATTGCGTCATCATCACCGCGACGGTGTTCTGCTTGCGCGCAGTCACGAGCCAGTTCGACAACCGTTCGGCGAAATATGCGTTGTCGAGCGCCTTCCAGGCCTCGTCGATCACGATGATGGTGGGGCGGCGGTCCTCGATCTCGCGCTCGACCCGGCGGAAAAGATAGGACAGGACCGCCATCCGTTCCTTGTCGGCCTCGCTGTCGAGAATGCCGGTCAGATCGAAGCCCACGACATCGCCCTTGAGCGAGAACGTGTCCTCGAGGCTCTGCCCGAAGATCCAGCCATAGCGGCCGTCTTCGGTCCACTCGAGCAGGCGCGGGTGCAGATCGCCGCCATCATCGGTGGACACAAAAAGCGATGCGAAGTCGCGCCAGTTCCGCAGTGCCGGGTTTGTGGCCTGCGCGTTCTGGCGCACCACTTCCTGGATGCGATTGGTCTGTGCCGGTGTGAGCGGCTTGTCAGCGCGGTAAAGAAGCGTTGTGAGCCAGTCCGAGAGCCAGGCCGTGCCGCGCGCATCGGTCTCGGTCCAGAGCGGGTTGAGACCCGTGGGCTGGCCGGCGTTCAGGGAGGCGTAGCGCCCGCCATTGGCGCGGACGGCCATTTCCATCCCGAGGCGGTAGTCGAAGACGAAGATCCGGGCGCCTGCGCGACGGGCTTGGGTCATCAGGAAGGCCGAGAGCACCGATTTGCCCGACCCGGGCCGCCCCATGATCAGGGTATGCCCGCTGGTCGGTTCTTTGTCCGGCGAGCCCTGCTCGTGATAGGAAAATCGGTAGGCGCTCTGTTCGGGCGTGGGCAGATAGGTGATGACCCGGCCCCAGGGGGTTTTCGGGGCGGGTTTGCCGAGCTGCGTCCGGTGGAAGGCCGCGAAATCCGCAAAGTTGCGATTGGTGACAGCGCTGGCGCGCACGCGCTTGGGCTGGTTGCCCGGATGCTGGCTGAGGTAATGCGCCTTGGCCGCGACCCGCTCGCCGATCATCTTCACGCCTTCGGTCGCGGCGGCGTTCACGATCTCGGCGCTGAGGGTCTGCAGCTCTTCGAGCGAGTCGCAGAACAGCGTCACGACCATATGGTGTTCGCCGAAGCTTTGGCGCTTGGCTTCGAGATCGTCGGCGGCGATGTCGAGGGCTTCCATGAGCGAGAGGGCGGCGTCCTGGCTCGCTTGCATCTGCCGCTTTTGCCGCTTGATGCGGCCCGCCATGAGGTTCGAATTGATCGGCGTGAAGGACTGCGTGACGATCATGTCGACCGGCAGGTTCAGCATGTCGAACATGGTGCAGGAGGTGCCTTCGGAATATTCCCCGATGGTGAAACTCTTGCCGTAGCGATGCCCTACGACGCCTTCCGAGAGCTCGAAATGGTCTCCGTGAAACGTCACACGGGTATTGGCGACATTGAAGGACAAAAAGCCGTAGGTGTTTGCTGGGTAGAGCGGCAACTCTGTGCCTGTGTTTAGCGCGCCCAAAAATCCCACCAACTCTCCCGATCCGGCTGACAGCAGGCGCGGCTTGAGCTCGGTAAGCCCCGAGAGAAAGACGTTCACGGCCTCGCCCAGGCGCTGCAGGCGTTTGCGGGTCTCTTCCCTCAGCCGGTCCGGTGCGCTGCGGCTGAGGAACGGCAGGAGGCTTTTCGGGGGCGGGCGGTGAATGACGGTGAGCGTCAGTGTTTTGTCGCGGAGCCCGCTGGTCTCGAGTTTCGCGCGCCAGCGCCGGTCGACCTCGCCTGCAAAGCTGTCCCCACGAATTGGGTCCAGATCCGGTCTGATGGCCTTGGAGACCTTGTGGACGTAATAGCTGAATTCCGGCCCGAGCTGCGCGACGATGCGGGCAAAAAGTGCCGTCACCTTGTCGAGATAGGCATCGTCGGTCGTGTAGCTGTTGATCCCCTCGAGCCGGATGCAGCGGAAGAGCTCGTTGACCCGGGTGCGCACGGTCTGGTCGTCGACGAGGCTCACATAGGGCAGCATATGCGCAAGGCGGGTCTCGCGCGCATACCACTCTGGCGTCATCGTGCGGGGATCGAGCGCTGCATCACGGGCGTCATCACGGGGCATAGCTGTCCCCGCCGTGGATGGACCGGTTGCGCGTGGGCGGTGTCTCCTGCAGCGCCGTCATCATCACGTCGATGAAGCGCGGGTCCCAATCGGCGGCCTTCCAAAGCACCGGATAGAGCAGGGCCGCGACAGCCAGCACCGCGATATGCTGGACCCAGACGAACAGGAGCACCGAGCCAAAGAGCCAGACCATCGCGTACATGATGGGCAGGCCCAGAAGCTTCGGCGGGCGCACGAGCCCAAGAAAGAGGGGCGAGCGTTCAGCCACCGGCAAAGACCGCAGCAACAATCGTGGGGGCTGCCGCAACACCGGCGATGCCGACAAGCACCCAAAGCGCCTGGCGCAGATCGATGATGTTGAAGAACCAGCTGAGAAAGACCCCGAGAACGGCAAGCGTCGCGATGACAACGCCAAGTGGGCCGGTCAGCGCATCGACGATGCCCTGCAACAGGCTCTGGATCGGGGAGAGATCAATGCTCTGGGCGAGGGCGGGTTCGGCAATCAGCAGGAATAGCGCCAGCGAGGCGACAAAGAGGTGTGAAATCTGTTTCATGAATTTGATCCTTCCAATCGGGCCACGACGGCCATGACGCGGGCCACGTGGTTCTGGGTTTCTCGGTAGGGGGGGACGCCGCCATACTGGCGGACCGCATCGGGTCCGGCGTTGTAGGCAGCCAGCGCCAGGTACGGATCGCCGAACGTCTCCAGCATCATCGCAAGATAGCGGGCGGAGCCGTCGAGGTTCTGCAGCGGATCACGCGGGTCGACGCCCAGATCACGCGCCGTCGCAGGCATCAATTGACCAAGGCCAATGGCACCTGCGCTTGAAATCGCATCCTGCCGGTAGGCGCTCTCAACCTCGATATTGGCTCGATAGAGAGCCAGCCAATCCGTCACGGAAAGCCCCGCGCGACGCAGGCCGGGATGGCCGGCATAGCGCAAGGCCGTGATCTGAATCCCGGAGAGGACATCGGCGCGGGGCAGGGGAGTCGGGCGGGCAAGGGCCTTGACTTGGACGCCCTCTTGCTCGGCCTCTAACTCGCCGAAGATAGCGATCCCATCGTAGGCCGAACCCTGACCAATCCCGTCATTGTAGTTCCGGGCAAAACTGTTCTGAGACCGGGATGGGGTCAGAGAGCCGTCGCTCTCCATGACCAGGACCATTTGCGCTGAGGCTGGCGCGGCGACCAGCCAGAGACAGACAAGGCTAGGTGTCAGCGCCCTTGTCTGATGGGGCTTTTTCTGACGGCGCAAGTTTGTGCGTACGGCTTGTCCCCGCCTCAAGCGGCAGATCGACATGCGCAAAGCCAAGGCCAATGAAGAATGACACCACGCCGGAGATCGTCTTGAACTCTCGGATCTTGATATCGTTGTAGGTCGTCCGAGTACGGGCGGTGACGAGGAGCTTTTCCACGCCTTCGTTGGAGACCACACGCATGATCCAGACCCCGTAATAGCTGGGGCCTTTCTTGTGTGCCGATTCTTGGCACAGGATTTCTGCGCTATAGCCGCTTTCCACGAGTTCGCGGAAACGTGCTTCCGTAACCACATTTGGTGCTTCGATGTCCCAGTTCATGGCCCGGCTCACGCTTTCTCCAATGGCGCGACCCTAGGCATTCCCACTTGAAGCCCAGAGTTACGATAGTATATTATCAACCGCAAGATGTAATATCATGCTTTGGCTGTAGTTTGGTCACGCAAACACTAGTCACGGCTAGTGTCCGCGATCAAGGAGATAACAGGTTTGAGAAACCCAAGGTTGACATGCCTGCTCCCATTGCAAGCTATAGTCCTTCTAATCTGCGTTCCCGGGCAGGTTTTGGCGGAATCCTGCTTCGCCCCGGCCCGTCCTTTCCTGCCAAGCGATTCGCAGGCGGCGCGGGACTATGCGGACATCATCCGTGGCGATTTCGAAAATTACATCCAGGATATCCAAAGCTACTTCCGTTGCCTCGACAGCGAACGCGCCCGCGCTTTCGAGGAAGCGCGCGAAGTCAGCGAGGACTATGGCCGATTTCTGCAATTGGTAGGGGATTGATGGGCAACCTCGGGAGCATCAGACTTGCAGCCCATGGAAACCAGACGCCGATAACACCCTCAAATATCTACTTTTTAGATAACAGATTTCATCCGCTAGCGACGTCACAAAAGGTATGTGACGCGTGGCAAAAACAATCAGAAGCACGGGACAGGTGGCACTCTGCCAAGCATTGGTCGACGCCCGCATCAAGGCGGGCCTCGGTCAGGAGGACTTGGCGATCAAGCTCAAGTGCCATCAATCCCTCGTGGCGCGCATTGAAAGCGGCCAGCGCCGGGTCGACGTCATCGAGCTGGTCGTCCTTGCGCGCGCCATCGGCTTTGACCCCTTCGAGGTTTTGGCGATCGTTGAAGCCGCCACGGAGCCCGACCACCGGATTTAAGCAATTTCATCAATCGAGAACACGGGAGCTGACTTCTCCCGGTGTGAATTCGTTACCGCGAGGACGAACAGTAACCGATCTTAACGAGGCCCGGCATACGGTTGCAGCAAACGCTTTGGATCTGAGCTGCTAACCGCAACGCCAAATTGCAGGAAGTCAGTAAACAGTGAACGAAAATGAGGTCGAAGGCGTCGCGATCGCCAATTTGATTGCAGCCGATGAAGAAACCATTGTCGGCTGGGTATATCGCTGGAACACAGGTGCTCTGGCAATCCGGTGGGACATGCATGGCCCACAGCGCGTCTCAAAGATTTACCCGGATCTTAGCGATGCCGATAAAGCTGAAATTGACTTCGCGTCTCTCACGCAGCTCCCCTGTCGCAACGACTGACATGGTAGAATATGGCCTTTATGGCCCTTGAATGGGTGCGTTTGCCTGCGTTGCAGGTTTGATTTCGTACAAGGCTCTGCGCGACGTCGCGGCGCCTCAACAGTCAGTAATTGACCTGCTCGAAGCCGTAATTCCCGCTATAGTCACGCCACTCAACGAAGACGGATCTGTGATAAATGCTCGGGCAGTGCTCGCCCCACCGCTCGAGACCGGCATGCGCAGCAGGAAGCGCTGCGGGTGACGACGCCCTCCAAGAAAAATCGCCCTGGATCCCGTAGGTGCCGAGGACAACGACGGCGCTGCGGTTGCAGTCGCCATCTTGCCCGGATTCATGCTGGCGGGCATAACGAACGTCAAAGACGCGGATGGAGCGCACGAAATTGAATTCCGGCCCGCTGATATCGATGTCGGCGCGGTCTTCTACGAGCTGGAGGGCGTAATCAGCCCTTACGAAGTTGTCCCAAGCCGCGTTGGAGCCTTTAAGCCCAAGCATCCCGCCTGCCCTGGCTGCCTGATCGAAGAGCGGGGTTGAGGAGTTTGGTGGGGTTCCTGAACCACCATATAGGGCATCGAAGATCCGATCCGTGGGTCGCGACCTGGCAGGACCATCGTAAGACGCACCCATCGGGCAGCGCCAAATCTGAAGCGGCGGCTCCACCGGCCATGGAGTTATGCGCCGGATGAACTCGGCCCGCGCGCGAGCGCAGGGCACGGAAGCTGGCCATCCACCTGACAAACACAGCAGGATGGCACAATCGATCTGATAGGTTTGGGCGCGTGCTTGCGTCGGAACTGTTGGTCCGGTCAAGGCGAGAGCTAAAAAGGCCGCCAGAGCAAGGTTTTTGAATTCGAAACGCATGGCAAGGACCCTTGACAATCTTCGCCCAGCATACATACGAAAATATACTATTGCAACATTGATGATACTGACGCTGGCCAGGCCGGTCAAGAGATCGGCATGGGCCTGCGGGACGGCAACAAACCAGAACAGAAGGAAGCTGAGTAGACAGCGCATAAGACGGGCATGTTTTGAGCAGAGGTTACCAGACATAAACGGATGATCCTGCATTAGACACCGAAGCCCTGTGAAGCCGTCCCTGGGCCGCCGCATCAAGCCACGGATGATCTCAAAGCGGAGCTGTGCGGGCCAAGGTTGCTATTCGCCGGGCTGGCGCCAACCTGGCTGATCTAATGGCCGTGAATGTGATCTTGAAATTCACTGGAGCGGGGCGCATCGTCACGGTCCGGCAGGTTAAGTATCTCACCAACATCCTGGAGCAAGACCATCGCTTCATCAAACGGATCACCGCTCCCCCTCTCGCAGTTTGCAGGCAAACTGTGCTGCCTGGCAGCGAATGATGGGCTTTAGGGCTTTCCACTCCGCCGCTGCAACCATCGCAGAGATCGAGGTCGCTCACGTGATACGAGAGAAAAAATTCGCGGCCAACGAAATAGCCGCATTCCAGCGGTTCGCGGTGCTCGTGGCATAGTCATGCCCGAACATTAGCCTTTTCAAAGCCCTACAAAAATATGGGGCACAACTAATTTCGCGATGACATTGCTCATGATGAGGCTGCCAAGAGGAAAAGGCCGATGTTCTGGTAGCGTGCAAATCACGCGCGCACCCCCCCCAGCGGCCACGTAGTCAAGTATCGACAGCGTTTGCGCCAAGCGGTCGATGTCTGGATAAATGTCGGGAAAGATATCGCAGGCTGTTGTCAGGTGATGTGCCCCCAGAAGCCCGTTTTGCGGCCATGGTCCCCCTTTAGGCGCGCGACATAGGCGGCGTGAGACTCAAACGTTCCGTAATCCTCAATCCGACTGTCCAACCCCTCGCATTCACTCAGATGCTGGGCAGCATAGCCGTAGCGCTTTGATCTCGCGCGCGACAGGGTGAAGTCGATCATGGCCCTTAACGCAAGTGTAGCTGCCAGTGGAAATCGCTCCGACAAGGCCTCAGCAGCGGGCACCAAAAGTTCATAGCGATCGCCGTTGATCTCTTCAGGGCTGCTAATCAACAGCCGTGCTGCGCGTTCCAGCGACGGCCACTCAAGGAAGAAACCAAGCGCGGACATCAAGCTTGGATTGGCTGCCGCGTGATCCATGGCCCGGTCCTCGGCCTCGATATCTTCGAAATCGGGAAGCCGCTTCAGAAAATCGCGCAGATAGTCCGACAAAAGTGTGCTCTCAAAACATCTCCAGCGAAAGGCCTGCGCCTCGTCCTTGCGATCAAGTGCCTCCAGCACGTCGAGGCGGGTATCAAGCCACTCCCGGGGCAGCCAACTGTCTTTGGTATCGGCGCGTTCGATGAAGCCGAGCGCATCCGCTGCCCGGCCAGCAGCCAGCAGACGCACGGCAATTTTGGCAGCGATCCCGGGGACTTTTCGCGTCTTGGGGTCGTACTGGGCGATGAAGGCATCAACGTCACCCATTGCATCGGCAATGTCTTTCAGCGCCATCGCCACCATGCTCTGCCGCGAACGCTCTGCCATCTCATGAGCATAAGTGGCACCGCCGCTAACATAGCCCACGGCCTCCCATTCTCCTTGGGGCGGAATGGGAACCGGTGCCGCGGCAAGCGCTTCTATCCGCTGCTTGAGATGCGCCAGCCCCGCATTTCCAAGCGCGGGCGTCAGGATGGCGATCAAGCCGTCATACTGGCCGTAGACATTGTCACCCAGAGCCTCAACTGCCGCATCGGCCAGCCTTTCAGGCGGCGGCGCGGCGGCGAATGCAATCTCGCCCAGCAAAGCGCAGGCGTCATGAAACACCCCGATAACGATGCCGCTGCTGTCATCGCAGCGCTCGAACAAAGGTGTTGCCACTTGCATGAAGCGCCAGGCCAGTGCCAGTGCCTCAGCTGGGTCTGCTGGCGCAATCTGCTCCTTGATCGCCCGGAGCTGGGTTTGTAAATCAGTCACAAGTGGCTTGCGGTTTTGCCAGTTCACAAAGCTGCGCGCCCGCGCAATGCTGGTCAGACGCTTGGCCACCTCGCGCCCCGCTTCTTTTGGGCTTTGCGCACCCGCCAGTTCCAACCGCAGCCGCCGTTTGGCCACTGCGGAACCCGTGCTGATCTCAATTAATAGGTCGGCCAGACGTGCGGCGCCCAACGTCTCTAGATTTTTTGCGTTCAGAGTTGTTTTTGATGCCATTTCAAACTCAGGTTAGGGGCTACTGGCGTCCGTCTTAGGGGGACTGCTAACGCGGCGAGGGAAATGCATTGCGCCAATGTACAAAATAGACATGATTACAGCGGCGCTGTACCCTCGCTTAGAATATCCAAATAGCTCTTATAGCTAAAGACGCGGTTGCGACGTTTGCCCGTGATTTCGGTCACAATACCCAGTCGCTCAAGGTCAGCGAGAGCAGCGTTTACGGTCGGTGCTGAAAGACCGATCTGTTCAACCAATATGTTCGATGTCACAAAAGGATTCGACTGAAGCCAGTCATGCACCCGCAACGAAGACCCCGCACGATCACTGTCTGCGGTGATACGGTCTCTATCAGCCTTGAACAACTCAACAGTCCGGGTCGCCGCGTCAAAAGCTTGGTTGGCCGTCTCGGCCACACCTTCCAAAAAAAACGCAAGCCAATCTTCCCAAGCACCAGTTTCACGCACGGATTGTAAAAGCGCATAATAGACTGATCGGTGCGATTTCAAATAGAGGCTTAGGTACAAAAGGGGGGCCTGCAGCGATCCCTTTGTGCAAAGGTATAGCGTGATCAGCAGACGGCCGATACGGCCATTGCCATCCAGAAACGGGTGGATGGTTTCAAACTGGACGTGCAGCAACCCTGCCTTAATCAGGGGTGGTAACTCGGACGCTTCTTCGTGGATGAATGCTTCAAGTTCGGATAAACAAGGGCCAAGTTCATTTGGCGGGGCTGGAACGAACATGGCATTGCCAGGCCTGGTACCACCGATCCAGTTCTGGCTGCGCCGAAACTCTCCGGGGTTCTTATCACCGCCACGATTGCCTTCCATCAGTCGCGCGTGCATTTCACGTATTAGGCGCAGGGAAAGCGGAAGCTCGTCTAGGCGACCGAGCCCATACATCATCGCGTCGACGTAGTTTGAGACTTCCCGAACATCGTCGAAGGGCTGGCCTGCCTCGGCGGCCGCCTCGAACCGCAAGAGGTCGGTCAGTGTCGATTGAGTGCCTTCGATCTGTGAGGAAAGAACGGCCTCTTTGCGCACATACATGTAAAGGAAGAGGTCATGACGGGGCAGCAGCATAGTGATCCCGTCAAGCCGCCCCAAGGCGCGTTCGGCGGCGCTGAGTTTTGTCAGCAGCGGCAGGATGTTGATGGCTGGGTAAGGTGGAAGGGCCGGTGGTACGAACGCGCGGACGATCTCTCCGCCAACAGCGGTTTCAACATAACGCCCGAGGCGGGTATTTGGGATTTCATCGATCATAATGTGGTTTGTCGCAAAATCTCACTATTTAAGCAATGCCGATAATTCTTTAACAGTATCGAACATAGTTTAAGTCAATCTAAATAACCGATAATAAAGGTTATGTAATGTTTTGGTATTTATGAAGTCTGTCTCCGGTCAGAACCCTTGCGTCAGCATATCGATGGCGACTGTGATTTCTGAAAACTGCGCGCTGAGGTTTGCCTCCGGCGTCTTCAGAATGGATAGTGGTACCGCCGATATGAACTGCGTGACCATAACATATGGCTTTCCCGCAAGTTCGAACTGCGGATTCAGTCGCTTGGCAGGCTTGGGGGCACTGCCTTGGGATATTAGCGGCACAACGACCCGGGTGTTCAGACCTTCCAAAAGATCGGATTGAACGTCCAAGAGAAAGCCTCGACCGTCTGAGTTGCGGAAGACATCATATCTTGCCATCAGAACTGCCGGAAACGTTCAAGCGGAAGGCCGTGGTTTTCGACATACCTGTTTGAGCTTTCTAGAGCAGAGGCATTTTCAGCGCGCCAGTGTTCGGCACGCACTTGAGCCACAGCGCGCCGAACACCTTCCTCCGCTGCGCGCGACAGGTTCACCTTTAGAGACTTCGCCTCGGACAACAAAGCACCGTCGAGCGACAGGTTGGTGGACTTTCTGGGTTGAGTTTGCATGCTCGGCCTCCTGACTGCGATCAGATTACGCTCATATTAGATGCGCGTCAATCATGCGCATCTAATATGCCGCTGTAAGGGGTTGCCGCGGCTTTGTCAGGTTATTGACGCGCCCAGGCTGTACGCATAGCCATCTCTCATGATCAGCAAAGTTTCACAGCCTCGCCTGAAAGGCTTCCGGTTCCCTCGGTCCATCATCTCCTATGCCGTTTGGCGTACCATCGGTTTGCCCTGAGCCTGCGCGATGTCGAGGATTTGTTGGCCGAACGGGGCGTAATCGTTTCGTATGAAAGCATCCGAGTGTGGTGCCAACGGTTCGGAACGCAGATAACGGCCAAGATCCGTCACAACGGGGTCGAGTCCGGCTGGGGGCGGAATCGTATCATAAGGGTTTTTCGCGGTGCCGTTTCATGATTTCGAGCACTGTGTTCTTGTTGATGCCGAGATCGCGGGCAATCCAGCGATATGATCGACCGTCTGCCACGGCCTGAATCACCACCGGTGAGAGCTTATCGGATTTAGGGCGTTGTCCCGGCTGACGGCCCAACTTCTTACCGCGTGCGCGAGCGGTGGCGAGACCAGACTTAACCCTCTCGCTGAGTAGATCGCGTTCAAACTGAGCTATGCCAGCGAGCATGGTTGCCATCATCCGGCCGTGGGGCGTGTTCAGCTCAAAGGTCATGCCGCTCATGGCGACGACAGACACCTTCCATCCGGCCAGCCTGTTCAGGGTGTCGAGCAGATCTTGTGTTGATCGACCCCACCGGGAAAGCTCGGTCACTAGAACGGCGTCGATCTGCCGGGCTTGGGCAAGGTCGATAATTTGGTTGCGGGCGGCACGATTAGCGGATGCGCCTGAGGCGGTTTCTTTGAATATCCCAACGACGTCAAATCCACTGCGTTCAGCGAAGGCGATCAATTCCGAGACTTGCCGTTCGCAGGATTGGTCCGACGTGGAAACACGGGCATAGACGGCGGCGCGCTGTCCCAATTGAACCCCCTTCGATTTTAGCGTTGTAAGTTGTTGATTTCGTTGGCGTGGATATTGTCCCGAACAGACTAATGACTAACAAGGACAATTTCAAATGCCAAGACGCCAAGTTTTGACCGAACGCAATCGCGCAGCACTTTTCGATTTACCTACAGATGAGCCTTCTTTGTTGCGGCACTACACATTGGCTGATGATGACATCGAGCACATCCGTGGCCGACGTCTGGCACATAATCAGCTCGGGTATGCGCTTCAGCTCTGTGCCTTCCGCTATCCGGGCCGTTTGTTGATAGCGGGCGAGACCATTCCCCAGGAAGTGGCAGAATTTGTTGCAGCACAGATCGGAGTGAAAGGCATCGATCTGGCCGGATATGCCGAGACAGACGTGACGCGGCGACGGCATTTGGTCGATCTTAGATCCATCTACGGCTACAAGATGTTTACCGGGCGCGGGGCGCGTGATCTGAAAGATTGGCTTGAAGGCCAAGCAGAGGAAGCACGGTCCAACGAAGATCTGGCGCGGCGTTTTGTAGAAGAATGCAGACGGACCCAGATGATTTTGCCTGCTATATCCAGCATAGAGCGATTGTGCGCTGACGCGCTTGTCGAAGCTGAACGAAGGATAGAGGCACGAATTGTCTGCCGATTGGACGCGAACATGCAGGCGCGGCTCGACGCCTTGTTGTCGGAGGATGTTGAAGGCCGCCTCAGTCGGTTTATCTGGTTGCGCCAATTCGAGGTGGGCAAGAACTCTGCCGACATCAATCGCCTTTTGGATCGTCTGGAAATTTTACAACAGTTAGAACTTCCTTCCGACCTTTTCGACGACATTCCGCCTCATCGGATCACCCGCCTGCGTCGCCAGGGAGAGCGCTACTTCACCGATGGTCTGAGGGACATCACCAGCGACCGGCGTTTGGCCATTCTTGCCGTCTGTGTCTTCGAATGGAAGGCGACCATCGCCGATGCGATTGTGGAGACCCATGATAGGATCGTCGGTAAAACTTGGCGAGATGCCAAGAGGCTGTGCGATGCCCGGTTTGCGGACTCAAAGACGGCATTACAAACCACCCTGCGGGGTTTCTCCAACTTGGGCGCAGCGCTGATTGAAGCGAACAGCGATGGTGCGCCCCTCGAAGATGCTATTGTTTCTATCGGCGGCTGGAATGTCCTTGAGCAGCTTGTCGCCACGGCAGCGCAGTTAACCGACACAATGGCGTCCGAGCCCTTAGCCCATGTATCCCAAGGCTTTTATCGCTTCAGACGCTATGCTCCGCGTATGATAAGGGCGCTGGACATAGAGGCGGCACCCATTTCTGAGCCGTTGATTGAAGCTGCGCAGATCGTTGGGGATGGCAAGAGCAATTCAGATCACCCAACGACATTCTTGCGGCGTAACTCCAATTGGCACCGCCACCTTCAGGCTCAGGATGCCGGGGATCACAAACTATGGGAAGTCGCCGTCCTTTCTCACATGCGCGATGCCCTTCGGGCAGGTGATATTTGGTTGCCTCACTCGCGGCGGTACGGCGATCTCAAACAAGCCTTGGTCCCGCTGGCTGCCGTACAAAATACACCACGCTTGAGTGTTACCTTTGAACCGATGGAATGGTTGGAAGATCGCAAGGCGAGGATGGCGGACGGCCTGAATAGGCTGGCCAAAGCTGCCAGGCACGGGACCATACCGGGCGGGTCAATCGAAAATGGAACTCTCAAACTCGACCGACTGTCAGCGGATGTCCCGGCAGAGGCGGATCAGCTCGTCCTCGATCTCTACCGCCGCCTTCCTGATGTGCGCATCACTGACATGCTGCTCGAAGTTGACCAGGTTACGAGTTTCACCGATGCCTTCACGCATCTTCGAACCGGCGTACCATGTGCCGACAAAATTGGATTGTTGAACGTCCTGCTCGCGGAAGGTCTCAACCTTGGTCTGAGCAAGATGGCCGAGGCCTCCAATACCCATGAATATTTCCAACTCTCACGCCTGTCGCGCTGGCACATTGAAAGTGATGCGATCAATCAGGCTTTGGCGACAGTGATTGAAGCACAATCTGCTCTGCCTATGGCCCGTTTCTGGGGTGCAGGATTAACTGCATCAAGCGACGGTCAATTCTTCCCGACGACCCGTCAGGGGGAAGCTATGAATCTCATCAACGCCAAATACGGGAACGATCCGGGTCTGAAGGCTTACACCCATATCTCGGATCAATTCAGCCCCTTTGCGACCCAAGATATTCCCGCGACGGTCAGCGAAGCGCCCTATATTCTCGATGGTCTTTTGATGAACCCGACAGGTAGAAAAATCCGTGAACAATATGCGGATACTGGCGGCTTCACAGATCACGTTTTTGCTGTCACCTCGCTTCTCGCCTACCGGTTCATTCCGCGCATTCGCGACCTGCCGTCCAAACGTCTGTATGTCTTCGATCCAGCATCTACACCTAAGGAACTGAAGGGATTGGTCGGTGGAAAAATCAGGGAAAACACGATCATTGAGAACTGGCCGGATATCCTAAGAAGTGCGGCCACTATGGTTGCAGGCATCATGCCACCCAGCCAGCTCTTGCGAAAGTTTGCGTCCTATCCCCGCCAGCATGAATTGGCTGTAGCCCTTCGGGAAATCGGCCGCATCGAGCGCACGCTCTTCATCATTGACTGGCTGCTTGATGCCGACATGCAGCGGCGCGCCCAGATTGGCCTAAACAAAGGCGAGGCGCATCATGCTCTGAAAAACGCTCTGCGCATTGGACGTCAGGGCGAAATCCGCGACCGAACCGCCGAGGGACAGCACTACCGTATGGCAGGTCTCAATCTGCTCGCCGCAATCATTATCTACTGGAACACTGACCACCTTGGACGCGCCGTGGCGGCCCGAAAACGCGCAGGTCTCGATAGTCCGCATGAGCTTCTGTCGCATATCTCACCCCTCGGATGGGCGCATATCTTGCTCACAGGCGAATACAGGTGGCCAAAATCGTGATCAAAAGAGCTTATGATACGATTTCGCCCCCAGCCGGACTCGACCCCAATTAGCCAGCGGCGCGTGATCCGGCCCGTATTCCAACGATAATCGATGAACACCAAAACTTCCGCACCGGTTGCGCAGGTAACACCTTCGCGGATCGGCTCCGCCGTCAATCGTCTGTGGGTCATCACTCACGGCCCTGAACATATCACCATCCATGGGCGGCGCGCCGCCCCGAAACCTTCACTTTTCAACTTCGACCGACTGCTGCCTTGTCAGCAGTTCACAAGGTTCCAGGTCGAGTGCCTTGGCAATCTTCTCAATGACGTCGAGCGAGGCGGCGTACTTTCCATTCTCGATCTTTCCCATGTAGCCGCGGCTGATATCGGCCGCATGTGCCAAGGCCTCTTGGCTGAGCCCTTGCTCGCGCCGCAACCTCTGGATGTTTACCCCTACCTGATCGCGCAGATTCATGCCGCGCAACGGGCCAGAATGTGGCGTTTACGGCCACGCTATATACGTCGCATTCGACGTTCGCCCCTCAAGGTTTTTGTGCTTGGGTTCAAAGGCTCTTCAGATAGATTGAATGGTGGCAGCTCAACCGCCAGTCGACTGCCCATGACGAGAGCTTTGCCCAATATCGTAGCGTGTCTTCCACTTGCGCGTGTTCTTTGTCGGCCCCAGCGACTTCGGGCCCCATTCCTTCCGAAATCAAGGGTGAAGAGTTTCGGCGACCGAGGGGGGTGAAGCCTTTCAGCCCGGCCAGATCCGGCGCAGAATTACATAATGTTAATTATGCGTTGTTTAGGGCAGCCTGGGCACATTCTAAACTGGGTTGCGACAAATCCCCTATCCTGCTGGCAAGCAAGGAGGATGGAAGATGACCCACAAGGAGCTGGACCTGCGCGAGCGGCGGGCGATCGAGCCCGACCGTAGTAATATCCGACATGACCGCTCTCCTTTGTGGATCATCACAGACCCACGTTGGCACATCGATGCCGTCGGGGGGCGGTTACATCATCAGAGCCTGGCTGAACTCTGCCTCGCGCCGCGTCGGTCACCCAATACGATCGCCGCCCGCATCGAACATGTGGGCCAGGCCGGGATCGAAGGTCAGCTTCAGTGTCTGCCCCGGCTGCACGTCCAAGCGGTCGTACGAAATGCAGTGGAATGCGGTGTCCTCGAAATTGCCCATGATCTGCACCTCGGCGCCTGTCGGTTCGACGACTGTGACGTCCAGGCACAGGCCCTCAGTCGCGCGGACGAGATGCTCGGGCCGAATGCCAAGATGGCCTTGCTGTCCGACGGCTTCTGGCGGCACCAGGCAGGGCAGTAGGGCATTTCCTGAGGTGCGCAGCCCCCCAGCTTCAAACACCCCGGCAACCACGTTCATTGCCGGCGACCCAATAAAGCCCGCCACGAACAGGTTTGCCGGGCGGTCATAGAGCTCTAGCGGCGGGCCGACTTGTTCGATCCTGCCCGCCCGCAGCACGACGATTTTGTCAGCCATCGTCATGGCTTCGATCTGGTCATGGGTCACATACACGATTGAGGCACCCAGACTGCGGTGCAGGGACTTCACCTCGGCCCGCATCTGGACCCGCAACTTGGCATCGAGATTCGACAGCGGCTCGTCAAACAGGAACACACTGGGGTTGCGCACCAGAGCGCGGCCCATGGCCACCCGCTGGCGCTGGCCGCCAGACAGTTCTCGCGGATGCCTTTCCAGCAATTCTCCAAGGCCGAGCGTATTTGCCGCAGCCTCGACCTGACGCTTGATCTCTGCCGTGTCGGTCCGGCGCAGTTTCAGCGAAAAGCCCATATTCTGAGCGACCGTCATATGTGGGTAGAGCGCATAATTCTGGAACACCATTGCGATGTCGCGGTCTTTCGGGGCAATAGAGTTAACCACCTTGCCTCCGATGCTGATCGTTCCAGAGGTGATCTCTTCCAATCCGGCGATCATCCGCAGAAGCGTGGATTTACCGCATCCCGAGGGACCGACAAGAATCACGAATTCGCCGTCTGCGACGTCGAAGGAAACGTCCTTGATTGTGTGAAGAGCGCCGTAGTGCTTTTCGACATTGGATATGGATACGTCGGCCATGTGGTGCGCCCTTTAGTTGTTCTCGCGACCATCTGCATCGGCGAGATCGGTCCAGAGCTTGTCTGGTATCGCGCACGCCAGGTCGTCGAGCGTCTGTTTGAGTTCCGAGAGGCTGGCCGGACCGATCAGAACGGTCGATACGGCAGCATTGTGCAGCGGATAGTGCAGGGCAGCGGCGCGCAACGGCACGGCATATGCCTCGCAGACCTTGGCAAGCCGTGCGGTGCGGTCGCGGACTTCTTCTCGGGCCGGACCGTTGAAGAAGGTGCCTGTGGCAGGCCAGGTCGCAAGTATCCCGGAATTGTAGATTCCGCCGAGGACAACCCTGGCCGAGCGTTCAGCGCAGGTCTTGACCAGCGCTGCACCGCTGTGGTCCAGAGGGGTCAGGCGCCCGGCCATAAGAATGGCGTCAAGGGGAACCGCGTCGATGATCCCCTGCAAGGTCTCGACATGGTTTGATCCCGCGCCGACTGCCCCAATAGTGCCGGCCATCTTCATTGCGTTCAGATGGGAATAGCCGGAAATTGCCTCTTCGACCCGATTGTCCGCGTCGTGCAGATGCACGATGTCCAACCGATCGGTGTTGAGCCGGTCCAGGCTGCGCTGTACCGAGCGGCTCAGCGCCTCTTGGCTGTAGTCCCAAATATCGGCCTCACGCCGCCGGGTGCCACTGGGCGGCACCGGGCCCTGACCATAGGGCCGGTCAACACCCGCTTTGGTGCATAACGTGATGCTGTCGCGCGGCACCTGGCGCACCAGCCGGCCCAGCCGCTCTTCCGCCAGACCTCCGCCATAGAGCGGGGCGGCGTCGAAGATTCGAATGCCAGCCTCATAGGCCGCTTCCATCACCGCTGCCGCCTCGGCATCCGACTTGAATTCATGGGGCTGACCCAGCACCGCGCAACCCAGTCCGATCCTGTTGCCGAAACCCTGCAGGGCATCGCACCCTGAAGCGTCTTTATGCCTGAGAGATGTTTCTTCTGGTATTCTTTCACTCATCCTTTCACTGCCCCTGCCGTCATTCCGCGCACCAGATATTTGCGCACTGCAATCGAGAACAGCAGCACCGGCAGCATGACAAGGACGCCACCTGCAGCGATCTTGCCCCACTCCCAGCCCTCGTAGTTCATGAAGTTGACCACCGCGACGGGTGCTGTCTGTGCCCCGGTGCGGGTCAGGATCAGGGCGAAGAAGAAGTCGTTCCACGAATACAGAAAGCAGAGGATCGCCGTTGCCGCGAGGCCCGGGCCGGACATCGGCAGAACGACTTTCAGGAAGGTCTGCATCATGGTGGCCCCGTCGATCCAGGCCGCCTCTTCGAGCGAACGAGGGGCCGAGTCGAAGAAGCTTCGCATCAGCCAGACGACCAGCGCCAGATTGAAGGTCAGGTAAATCAGGATCAGCCCGGTCCGGGTGTCGGTCAGGCCCATGTAGCGATAGGCAAGGAAATACGGGATGGTGAATGCAATCGGCGGCGCCATCCGCGAGCAAAGGATCAACAGCGACAGCGGGCGTTCGGCGCGTATCGACATGCGTGACAGCGCATAGGCCGCTGGCACCCCGAACACCATGGCCAGCGCGGTCGAGGTGACGCTGACGATGGCGCTGTTGAGAAAAGAGCGCGGGAAGTTTCCTTGCCACAGCGCAGAGTAGTTGTCGAAGGTCGGGGTGAAGATGAACTTTGGCGTCGTGGACAGAATGTCCGCGTCGGTCTTGAAGCTCATCAGCAACAGCCAGACGAAGGGAAACATAACCATCGTGGCCAGCACGATGACGAGCCCGATCAATAGCGCCCTGTCCCGGGACGATGCGCGTCCGACGCTTTGCGATTTACTCGGCATTTTGCCCCCATCCTACCAGTCGAAAGACCAGCCAGCTCAGCACGACCGTTGCAGCAACCATGATGACGGTGATGGCGCTGGAATAGCCGAGGTAGCTGAAGTTGAAGGCTTGAAGAAAGCTGTAGTAGTTGGTCACTTCGGTCACGCTGCCCGGCCCACCGTCGGTGAGAATGTAGATCAGCGGAAAGGCCTTGATGCTGTCGATCAGCCGGAACAGCCCGGCGACGACCAGAACGCCGCGGAGGAATGGCAGGATCACATACCAGGTTAACTGCCAGGCATTGGCACCGTCCAGCCGGGCCGCTTCCAGATGCTCGTCGGGCAGCATCTGCAGCGCCGCCAGGATCATCAGCATGGTGAAGGGAAACCATTGCCAGGTGTCGGCAATGATGATTGCCGTCAACGCCCAGTTTGGATCCGTAATCAGCGACGGCACATCCCAGCCAAACTGCGCGAACACCCACCAGAACGGGCTGATGTCCGGGGTGTAAAGCACCTTCCAGATGATCGCGACAACGATGGGCGGCAAGACCATGGGCACCAGGAACAAGGTCCTGAGCGCCGTCATCACCGAGGACCGGATGTTGAGCAGCAGCGCAAAGCCAAAGCCGATGGCCAGTTGCAGCAGAACGCTCCAGAACGACAGTTTGACCTGCACCCACATCGAATCGATGAGCCGCCGGTCTTCGCCAATCAGGCGGTAGTTGACGAAAGGGTCGCTGAAATCCCAGGCCGTATCGGGCCGGGTCAGATTAAGCGGCGTGAAGCTGGTGACGAACAGGTAAAGCATCGGTAGGAGTGTGACCACGCCCAGCACCGCCAAGGTCGGCAAGAGCAGCCACCAGAAGAACCGTTCTCGCCTGGCAAGAAAGCTATCTGGTCGCCGCCGGTTCGGCGTAGCTGGTATCGTCAATAGTCACACTCCCCAATCACGATTGCCCTGATCCGTAACGGCTGGGTCAAAGCTTGATGCCGGCCTTCTTGAGGTCGATAATCGCCTCGGCCTGCGCCTGCTTCATGGCATCCGCCGCTGAAGACTGTTTGGTGGCAATCCGCTCGATGGCCTTGTTGATCTTGTCCCCGACCTGCGGGAAGATCGGCAGGGTGCGGTAGGCCATGTAACCGGCTTCACCACGCTCAAGCGTCTTCATGTAGAGATCGGCGACGTTGACACCGTTGTAGGTCATCTTCCTGATGAACTCGGGATCGGTCACGATCGAGCGGCGGCAGACCGCAGTATAACCCTTGTCAAAGACCACACGGCGCAGGATGTCCTTGCTGAGCGCCCATTTGATGAACTCCCATGCCGCGCCCTTGTTCTTGGCCGCCACCGGAATACCGTAGCCGACACTGTTGGCGCCCGGGAAGGCACCGGCCTGGCCTGCCGGCATCATCGCAAACTTGGTGGTGTCCTTGACCGTACTGGTGTCCTCGCCGACCAAGGGCGTCATCCAGCCGATGACCTGGGTGCGGAGGTTCGCGTTGCCCTGCATCTGCAACCGAAGCGCCTGGTCGTCATTGAACGACAGGATGCCCTCGGGGCCATATTCGATCAGCAGGTTGGCATACCATTCTGCCGCCGCCACCGCTTCGGGCGAGTCGAGCAGCGGGAACAGATCGGTCGGGGAATCGCGGAACACCTGTCCGCCAAAGCCCATCAGATAGGGCGGCCAGTTCCAATGGTGCAGCTTGTCGGCGACAAAGGGCGCCACGCCCTTCACACCGCGCGTCGCTTCGGCGACCTTGACCATCTCGTCATAGGTCGTGGGAAGCGCCAACCCGGCGTCGTCCAGGACATCGTTGCGCGCGGCCGACAAGATCATTGCCCCGCCTTCCCAGGCATAGCCGAAGGTTTCCCCGGCAGAGTTCTTCAACGTGCTTTGCGGCCCGCCCAGGAAGTCCTCGCGGTCCCACGCGTCGGGCGTCATGTTCGGATCGGCCGACATTTCGTCCAGAGGCGTGAGCCAGCCCGAGCCGATCCAGCGACCTGAATAGATGAACGAGATGTTGCAGAAATCGTAGCCTTCGCTATTCGTCGAAAGCTCCAGATCCATCCGCTGGTTATAGACTGGGAAGGACTGCAGTTCGAGATTGACCTTGATGCCGGACTGTTCTTCGAATTCCGGCAGCATCTCTTGAATGTAGTTCTGGAAGACGTGCTGGAACGAGGCACCGTTGATCGTGGTGCCTGCATAGGGCTTGGACTGGGCCAGGACCGCAGGAGCACTGAGTGCAAGGTTGGCCGCCGCCGCGCCCGTCACCTTCAATAGTGTCCTGCGATTCATCCCTGCCCGGTCGGGCAAAGCCTGGCCGAGATTGGCCCCGGTGTACTTTTCACCAGTCATGTTGATCCTCCCCTTCAAATTGACGACGACCGCACCTCTTGCGGCTGTTCCCGAGATGGAAATCAAGGTTCGGCGCAGCCTGCAGCAGAGTTGCCGATGGAACGCCAAACCTTCATTGTCAGATTTTTATGCCGGCCTTCCGAATGTCGAGAATGGCGTCGGACTGGGCTTGCTTCATCGCATCGCCGGCGCTCATCTGGCCCGAGACGATGGATTCGATCGCCTTGTTGATCTTGTCGCCCACCTGCGGGAAAATCGACACGGTGCGATACTTCATATAGCCGTTCTTGCCGATATTCTCGAGAACGTTCAGGAAGATATCGGACACGTCAAAGCCATTCAGCATCAGGCCGTCCCGGTATTCGGGGTCGGTAATGACCGACCTGCGGCTGACAGTTCCATAACCCTTCTCGACGGCAAGACGCTTCATGGTTTCCTTGCTCATCGCCCATTTGATGAACTCCCACGCGGCATCGGGATTGGGCGAGCCGACCGGGATGCCGAAGCCCTGGGTGCTGGACCCGGCAAAGTCACCCGCCGGGCCGACCGGCATCGGCGCATAGCGCGCGGTTTCCCTGACCTCGCTGTCGTCGCGCCGATCCAGCGCGGTGAACCAGTCGATTGCCTGGGTGCGGAAGTTCGAACGGCCCGTGAGTTGGGCTCGCACTGCCTGGTCATTGGTATAGGACAGCACGCCCGCAGGCCCAAAGTCCCGCAGCAACCCGGAATAGTATTCCGCCGCCGCAATCGACTCGTTGCTGTCGAGCATCGGCATCAGATTGTCTGGCGCGCTTTCAAAGACGTTGCCGCCATAGCCCATGAGATAGGGAATGAAGTTCCAATGGTGCAGCTTGTCGTTGACGAAGGCGGAAACGCCGTCGATGTCATGGGTCGCCTTGCAGACATTCAGCAGCTCGTCGAAGGTGGTTGGCATCGCCAGACCCTCGCGGTCAAGGATGTCTCCTCGCGCAGCGCCCATCATCATTGCACCAGCTTCCCAGGCAAAGCCATAGGTGCGGCCTTCGTCGTCAAGCAGCGGCCCTTGCGGTCCTTCCATGAAGTCCTTGGGATCCCAATCGGCCGGAGTCTTGTTGGGGTCGTTCAGGAAGTCGTCAAGCGGCATCATCCATCCCGAACCGATCCAGCGGCCCGTGTAGATGAAGGTGATGTTACAGAAGTCATACGTTCTACCGCCGGTCGACAGCTCCAGGTCCATGCGCTGGTTGTAGACCGGGAACGACTGGACTTCGATCTCCACGTTAATCCCCGTGTCTTCCTCGAACTCGGGAATGTAGTCCATCAGCCAATCTGTGAACGGATGCTGATAGGTCGCGCCGGCCAGAGTGACCCCTGCGAACGGTTTTGATTGCCCCAAAACCATGGGGGCGCTCAACAGTGATGTTGCGGCAGCCCCGCCCATGGCCAGGACGCCGCGGCGACTGGGGCGAAGCAGGCCTTTAGACCCGACTGACTTGCAAGGCGCTTTCATTTCCAATGTCCTCCCATTGTTTCCGCCGACAGGGTCGAGGCTTGCACAAACCTGGTAGCGCTGCCATTAATCATTATACCTATGATTTTTACTTGGCAACTTTTTTGTTGCTACTGTATTACAGTACCATAGGTGGGTGCCACCAAAGGCGCCACTGCTTGCCTCGCAGTTCAGATTGAGGATGTGATACCAAATGGCCCAAGAGAGGCACTTTGATGGATCGGAAGACCAAGACAGAACCGCAGGTTGGCTGCTGTAGCCCGGGTGCAGAAGACGCGCGTCCCGCCGTCGACAGCTACCAGGCTGCAGCGCTTGCGGTGCCACAGGCCCCGCCCCAGGTTCAGGCCCAGCTGATTTCGCGGCTCAAGCCGATTCCCGGCGGCTTCTTCGAAATGGGGGCCCGAAAATCCCGCTTTCCAGCTGATCTCGATACCCCGCGCCGCAGAGTCAAGGTCTCGCCCTATCTGATGTCACCCTTTGCGGTCACCAATTCGGAATTCGCCCGTTTCGCCGAAGCAACCGGCTACCGCACTGTCGCCGAAATCGAAGGGTGGAGTTTCGTCTTTCACCTGTTCCTGGATGACCAGGCAGATCGCTGGCCGCCTTCGGCGGGTGCCGAATGGTGGCGCGGCGTCGAGGGCGCCTATTGGGCGGCGCCGGAAGGGGCGGGATCGACCTGGCAGGGCCGCGAGACCCACCCGGCTGTCCATATCGCCTGGTACGACGCGCTGGCCTATTGCACCTGGTCGGGCCTGCGCCTGCCGACCGAAGCGGAATGGGAGCGGGCCGCGCGCGGCGGGCTGAAAAACAAGAAGTTTCCCTGGGGCAATAAGCGGGAACCCGGCGAAGAATTTCGGATGAACACCTGGCAAGGCCAGTTTCCAGACCTGAATACCGCCGAGGACGGTTTCATCGGAACCGCCCCGGTGGATACGTTTCAGCCAAATGGTTTCGGCCTTTACAACATGACCGGCAATGTCTGGGAATGGGTCGCGGACAGGTTCGGGCGCGCACCTGATATGCCGCGCCCCTTGGTCGATCCCACCGGCCCGACCGAAGGCGCCGAACGGACGCAGCGCGGCGGCTCATACCTCTGCCATGTCAGCTATTGCGACCGTTACCACGTTCATTCCCGCACAAAGAACCCGCCGGATTCCTCGACCGGCAATCTGGGCTTCCGTGTCGCAGCTAACTTTGGCTGACGCGGTCGCCCGCAAGCATTTAGGCCGAAATTTTCGGGCAAGCTGGCCGGATGGTGCCGGGCAAACTGCACCCCTGCGCCCTGACAGCCTCGTTCGCACGCAGCCCGGTGCAGCGAGATCATCGATGCGGTCGGGGCTATCGGCTGGCGAACCATGGAGGTTGCCAAGCAGTCTATAAACGTCATACCTTAGACAAATCGACTCAACAGCCTGGCACTGGAAGGATGTCTGTCAGAAGAAGGTAGGGACAGTGGCTCTGACAGCCGAGGGTCCTTAGCGGATGCTTCTGCCCAAGTGCTGAGCGCCTGGGAACGGTGAAAAGTCCCGCAAATCGCTGTCCCGAACAGCAATGCCAATTGCCAGTTTTCGATCAATCCCAGCTTTGGAGGAGCGCTGAAATGAAGAAGCTACTGAGTGTTGTCGGAGGTGCGTTGCTGCTTGCCGGATCGGTAAGCCCGACCCTGGCCGACTGGCCGGAAAAGCCGGTAAAAGTAATTATACCGTTCGGCCCCGGCGGCGCTGCCGATGTTCTGGCCCGCAACTTCCAGAAGGTGTTTTCGCAGGACAACCTGCTGTCCCAACCGATGACAGTCGTCAACGTGGGCGGCCACTACTCGATAGGTCTTCGTCAGGCTATGGAATCCGCTCCTGACGGTTATACTTTCACAATCGTCCATCTTGCCCTGATGAGCGGCGAAGCAAGTGGCGCTATGGACTTCGGCTATCGGGACTTTTCGCCCGTCGCGGCGACCGGCTCGCAATGCCAGACGGTGACGGTGCGCGAAGATTCACCCTATCAGGATCTCGCGAGCTTTGTGGAAGCAGCGAAAGAGAAGCCCGACAGCATTCTGGTCGGCGCCAATCTGGGCGCCCTGAATCACATGGCGGGTGTAGTGCTTCAGGACACCGTGCCGGGCGCAAAGTTCCGTTTTGTCCAGATCGGCGGCGGCGCCGCCAATGTCTCGGCGATGAGCGGCGGGCAGATCGACGCATCGATGATCGCACCGGCCGAACTTATCCAGTACGAACAGACCGGCCTGCGCGGTCTGGCTCTGCTTGGGCCCGAGCGTCTGCCGCAACTTCCCGACCTGCCGACGGCGAAGGAGCTTGGTTATGATGCCGAGTTCTGCTTCCAGTTTTGGTGGTTCGCCCCGAAAGGCACGCCCCAGGAGGCCATCGACGGCTTTGCCGCAGTGCTGGAAGTGGCAATGGAGACCGACGATATCGCGTCAGAAATCGAAAAGTCCGCGATGCAGCCGACATTCTCGAAAGGTCCCGAGTTCCAGCAGTTGCTGGATGAGACCTACGAGAAGATCGCACCAGTTGCCCAGCAAGCGGCGCAGAACTAGCGGCATCATCTCTTCGGCCCTCTCTTGAAGGGCCGAGGTAGCCAGGGAGATCAGCCGTGCCAAGACTTTTACGCGACTGGCCCACGATTCTGATGTGCGTTCTGATTTTTGTCGCAACGGGCATCTTGATCCACGAGGCATCGTCCATCCCCGCGGGCGTGTTCGAACCGCTTGGCTCGGCGCCGATCCCCATTGCCGTCTGTGCCGCATTGGCTGCGCTGTCACTTTGGCAACTCATCCTGTCGCTGATTGCGAACCGAGATGACAAAGCGCCAAAAGCACCCGCTCATGCGCCACGCAGATTGGATGTGTTCATCCTGCTGTCGCTGACGGTTCTCTATGTCTATCTGATCGGACAGCGGGTGGTCCCATATGCCGTCCTCACGACGGCGATGCTGTTTCTCTGCATCGCCACTCTGTCACGCTTCGAACGATCCAAATTGATGCCCGGCATCGTGCTGTCGGTGGCCCTTGGCTTTGGGCTGCAATGGGTCTTCACCTCACTTCTCTACGTCGATCTCCCGACCTGGTAATCCGGAACTGGTTCACCATGAGCGAACTTCTATCTGCCTTTGCATATGTCGCGCACCCGCTGCCATTCCTGCTTATGCTGATTGGCACTTTCACCGGAATTGTCGTCGGTGCCATGCCTGGGTTGACCGGAGCGATGCTCATCACGCTGAGCTTGCCACTGACGTATTTCATGGACCCGAAGAATGCGGTGATCATGCTGGTTTCGATGTATGTCGGATCGATCAGCGGAAGCCTGATAACGGCAACCCTGTTGCGCATTCCCGGGACACCGGCGTCGATCATGACGACCTTTGACGGTTACCCCATGGCCCAGCAGGGGCGACCAGGCCGTGCGTTAGGGCTCGGCATCGGCGCGTCTTTTTTTGGTGGCCTCGTCTCGTGGGTTGCCTTGGTGACCCTTTCAAAGCCGCTCTCTGTCATAGGAGCGAGATTTGGTCCCTGGGAGATTTTTGCACTAGTCATGGTGGCACTGGTGCTGATTGCCTCGATCAGCAAAGGCAGCATGGTGAAGGGACTGATTGCCGGACTGCTCGGAGTTCTGTTGTCGATGCCCGGTGTTGATCCGGCTGTTGGCGCCCCCCGGCTAACCTTCGGCTTCGACCGGTTGAACAACGGCTTTCAGTTGTTGCCCGTGCTTATCGGCGTCTTCGCCATGAGTCAGGTCATCCGGGACGTTCTCGATCTTGACGAAAAGTCCGAGGCGATCACGCCATCGCGGGCCGGCATATGGTTGACACTGGCTGACTGGCGGAAACACTGTTGGAACATGCTGCGGTCGTCGATCATCGGCACCTGGATCGGCATTCTGCCCGGAGTCGGCGCCTCGGTCGGTTCGATCGTTGCCTATACCTCTGCAAAGAACCTTTCAAAGACGCCCGAAGCCTTCGGAACTGGCTCAGAAGAAGGGATTGTCGCTTCGGAAGCTGCCAACAACGCGACAATCGGCGGGGCTTTGATTCCCCTGATCGCCCTTGGGATTCCCGGCAGCGTCGTTGATGCTATTCTGATCGCGGCCCTGCTGTTGCATTCGATCCAGCCAGGCCCACTGTTGTTCATTAACAACTCCGACATCGTCTACGCGATCATTGCCACGGCACTGGTCGCCAACGTTTTCATGTTCCTAATGATGGGCTTCTCCGCCGGTTTGATGTCGCGCCTGATGTACATGTCTCGGCTCTTTCTGGCACCGATCGTTCTTGTCCTGTCGGTACTGGGCACCTTCGCCGTCAACAACGTCATCTTCGATGTCTGGGTGATGCTTGCCTTTGGTCTCGTCGGCTATCTGATGGATCGCGCCGGCATGCCGCTGGGGGCCTTTGTCATCGGTTTCGTGCTTGCACCCTTGGGCGAAGAAAAGTTGCGGACCGGGTTGATGATCTCTGGTGGCAGCTTTGCGCCTTTGTACGAGCGACCCATGACCCTTATCCTGCTTGTCGTCGCCAGCCTGACCCTGATCTGGCCTCTGCTGAGCGCATGGCGAAATCGCAGCCGCCAAAGGACACCGCGCTAGAGCAGCGCCGAGACGAAACGTGCCGACTGCCGGAGGCATTCGACCAGGGCAGCAAAGGGAATCGGGTTAGAGCGTCGGAACGGGGGCCGATTTTGCGGCCGCACCAACCCGATGGGCAGTTCGAGAGTAAACGGAATCCCAGGAGCCACCCTGTCGAGCTGCCCGATCACCGCCGGATAGTCGATTGCTCCGCCGCCAATGCTGCGATACTGCCATGTGCAATCGATCAGTTCGGCATCCTTCAAATGGCAGTGCAGGATCCTGGCGGTATCCACCAAATCGACCTCGGGCCGGAGCTGCCCTTCGCTCAGGGTCAGGACGTTGGCAGTGTCATATGTCAGACCCAGGAATCGAGACTTGAATGGGGCGACGAGTGCCGCGCCAAGTCTGCCGCTGGCAACGATCTGGGTCGGCCCGTAGCCTGGATTCTCGACACCCAGACTGATGCCGGTCTCTTCACAGATCGGCAGAATGCTTTCGAGCGTCCGCAGACATTGATCCCGATCCTGCAGGTCAGCCGCGTTCGTCACCACCAGCGCGGCACCCAAAGCCTCGGCATAGCGAATTCGCAGCGAAAGCGCCGCGGATGCCTCTGGCTTCCCAAGATCGACATGCGCGGATACGGCTCGGACAGACAAACCTGCGGCCAAGACGGTCTTGCGCAGTTTTGTACCCTCTGCCTCGCTGAACGCGCTGTCTTCAAAGGCGGAATAGCCTGGGATGAAAGCGGGCTCAACATAGTCGATCCCCGCCTCGGCAGCTGCCGGCAGCCAGGTCTCGATGGCGTGGCCATCGAACAGAGCCGATGAAACGCCCAAGAGCCGTGATCGTGTCGAAACTGAAGATGTCATTGTGCCGGGCGCTCCTCGTTCCGACCGCGATCGGTGCGTCTCTCCGAGGCCTCCAGGGGATGCTGCCGCCCACGCATATAGTAAAGCTCGGGCCGGTACCGAGTCGCGCGCTTCTTGCGGCCGCGCGTGAGGCGTTTTGACAGAAATTGAAGGAATTTCATATGTCTGCTCCCTCCTCGGTTATGGAGTGACTACAAAGAGTCTTGCTAAATTTAGTCATAGGTATGATATTTGTGGGGACCAGCACAAGTGGTCCAGCAACAAGAAAGGTTAGTCCCATGGGAGGAAGAGCTCTTGCTCTTGCATTGGCGGTATCGTTCTCGGGAGGAGCGACCACAGTTGCCACGGCAGCTGACGATTACCCCAGCAAGCCAATCACCATCGTTGTCCCCACCTCGCCCGGTGAACCGGCGGATGCGTTAAGCCGGATCCTGGCCGAGCTGATCCGCAAGGATCTGGGCCAGCCGGTCGTTGTCACCAACATCGTCGGCGGCGGTGGCGCAAAGGGTCAGCTGGCGATCAAGGCGGCGGATGCCGATGGCTACATGATCATCAACAACTGGGTGAGCACCCAGGTCGTCACGCCGCTGTTCAACAAGGACGTTGGTTACGGCATCGATGATTTCGAACCGATTGCAGGCATGCTGCAATTGCCGTTCATCCTGGTGACCTCGGCCTCGAACCCGGCGACCGATCTGGAATCGTTCCTGGTCTGGGCGAAAGAGCAGGACCGGCCAATCAGATTTGGCGGCTGTGACGCGCTGTCCCTGCCGCGCATGATCGCCGAGAAATTCGTCGAAGTGGCCGGAATCGAAGCGCAGGGCATCCCCTTCGCCGGATGCATGCCGGACAATGTCAAAGCGGTGCTCGACGGCTCGGTCGATTTCTCGATCACGGTGCCGAACGCCACCAAGGTCTTTGGATCGCAGATCACCGTCCTGGCGGCTTTGGCCGAGAATCGGCTGCCCGTTCTGCCGGATGCCCCGACCGCCAAGGAGCAGGGTGTTGATCTTGGCCTCGGCGATGCCAGTCAGGGCTGGGGCGGGTTTGCGATCAAGGCCGGAACCCCCGACGACCGTCGCGACAAGCTGGTCGCAGTCTTCGAGAAGTGGCTGAAGTCGGACGAGTTCACCGAAAAGGCCGTGGCGCTGAACCTGACGCCGCATTACTCCACTCCGGCGGAATTCCGGGTGACCTGGGAACTGGGGCGCGAAGGTCTGGCGCCGCTGGTGGAAAAGCTCCTCAAGTCCGGTAACTGAGACTGTCTGGCAGCCGCTGCGCCTGTGTCGTGCAGCGGCTGCCGTCGCCCCCGGGCAAAGCCGAAGGAAACCATGTGCGCTCAGATAGGATTATCGGAGTTGTCTGCCTGTTGGTCGCGGGGGTCTATTTGGCCGCCGGATTGGGATTGGCGGGTGAATTTGTCGGCGACGCTGGCGGCCTGGTTGGGCCGGCGGCCTATCCCAGGGCGCTGGCCCTGCTTTGCGCCCTGCTCAGCATCGCGTTGATCGCCTGGCCGGATCGGACCCGACCGGATAAGCAAGCCGTCGCCGGCTCGGGCCTTGCACGCAGTGGCGCGGTTTTTCTTGTCGGGATCGGACATATCACCCTGCTTCCGCTTTTCGGGTTTCTGCTGACCAGCGCGGTCAGCGTGCCGACCCTGATGCTGCTGACCGGCGAGCGCCGGAGCCTGATGATCCTGGCAAGCAGTGTCCTGACGATCGGAGCGATCTACGGCCTGTTCCGCTATGTCCTCATCGTGCTGCTGCCGTCCGGCACCGTGTTCGGGACCTGACCGGATGCCTGATATCTTTGCAAATCTCGCGCAGGCCTTTGCCGACTTTGGCAACTGGACCACGCTTGTCGCCCTTGTCGCGGGGCTCGTCCTTGGCATCGTGATCGGAGTCCTTCCGGGCCTTGGGCCGCTGGCCGGCATATCGCTGGCAATTCCCTTTACCTTCTACATGACCCCCACCGACGGGATGGCGCTGCTGATCGGCATCTATCACGGCGGCTCCTATGGGGGAGCCCTGACGGCCTGCCTGATCGGCATACCCGGCACCCCCATCGCGGCGGCGACGACCCTGGACGGCTACCCGATGACCCTGAACGGCCAGCCCTCGGAAGCGGCGACCCTTGCCACGATCTCGTCGGTATTCGGCGGCGTCCTGGGCTCGATCGCGCTGATCCTTGTGGCGCAGCCGCTTGCCGGTTTTGCCATGCGCATCGGCCCGCCCGAGCTTTTCGCACTGGCGCTTCTGGGGCTGACGACACTTGCCTCGGTGACCGAAGGCAGCTTTCTGAAAAGCGCCATTGCCGGCATCGTCGGCCTGGGCCTGGCAACGGTCGGGAACGACCCGCTGACCGGCTACGCCCGCTTCGATTTCGGTTTGCAGTCCCTTCAGGGCGGGTTCGATCTGATCGTCATCCTCATGGGAATCTTCAGCATTGCCGAGTTGATGATCCTGGCCGAAGGCAATTTCAGCATTCCGCGCCTCACCACCGGGGTCAGCGTGTCCTGGCCCGCGATACGCATGTTCTTTCGCAAGCTGCCGGGCGCCTTCCGGGCAAGCGCGATTGGCGTCAGCGTCGGCGCGGTGCCGGGGGTCGGCGCCGTAACCTCGGCCTATCTGGCCTATTCGGTCGCTCGAAACAGCTCGAACGACCCAGAGTCCTTCGGCAAGGGCAACCCCGACGGGGTCATCGCAACCGAGGCCGCAAACAGCGCCACGGTCGGCGGCGCCCTGCTGCCGATGCTGGCCATCGGCATTCCGGGAGAGCCGATTGCCGCGGCCTTGATGGCGGGTCTGCTGATCCATGGATTGACCCCCGGCCCGCTGCTGTTCGCCACCAACCCCGAATTCGTTGCAGGCATCTTCCTTGCCATCCTGATCGGCGCAGTCCTGCTGCTGCCGGTCGCCTTTCTGGCGCTGCCGGTCGTGCTTTCGGTTCTCAAGCTTCCGAAATCGGGACTGGTCGCGGGAATCTTCCTGCTGAGTTCCACCGGCGTCTTTGCCCTGGCCAGTCAGGTGGCGGACCTTTGGGCGATGATGGGCTTTGGCGTCCTGGGCTACCTGATGCGAAAATTCGGCTTTCCGGCATCTCCGCTGGTTCTCGGGCTGGTGCTGGGGCCGATCTTTGAATCCAACCTGCGCCGTACCGTTCTTTTGGCCGGAAATGACCCGCTGACCTATTTTGTCGGGCGGCCGATTACCTTGGCGGTCTTCGCGCTGTGCCTCTTGGCGCTGGCGTGGAATATCCGGTCCGCAATCCGGGGGCGGAACGCGGGGCGGGACTTTGGCCCTGTCGGAAAGTAAGGCGTAGCCCGACCGCGAGTGGCCGGACTGCTATGGCTAGGTATCGAACAACCCAAGCGCATGAAGAAGCGGGACGCCGACCGCAAATCCAAGGGCGCGCGCCGGGGCATTGGCCGCCGAGATGACACCGCTGTGCAGCACATCTTTCGGCTCGCCGATCCGGGCACTCAGATGGCTGACGGCGACCACGGCGATGCCGGTGGCGTCCAGTTCGGCCAGAGACGCGATCCCGGCCTTGTTCCTGCCCATGCCGGCATCGCTGAAGACCGCAAGCCGGGGGTGATGGCGACGGACGAACTCGGCCGAGACGGCCCCGCCATGTGACCCCGAGATGACGAGCTTGCCGGCATCGTCGGGCTTCAGCATCGAGATCGACTCCATGAGCACGATCTGGCGCCCGTCGATGTCCTCGGTGCCGCGCCACAGGGTCGGTGGTTCCGCCCCGGCGGGCGTTTGCGGGATCTTCTTGGCCAGGGCCAGGATCGAGGCCGCCGCGCTGACGGTCATTCCCTGGGCAACACCGATTGCGATGGCGGCGGCATTCGCCCGGCTGACCACACCATTGCCCCAGGTGTCAGGCCCGCTGCCGATTTCGGCCGAGCTGTGGCTGACCGTGACAGTCGGCAAGCCGACTACATCATTCTCACTGAGCGACCGGATTCCGGCGTCGTCCTTGCCGATGCCGGCATCATTGAAGAACACCCCGGCCAGCGGCATCTGAAGCGAGAACCGCCCCGAGCTAGTGCCGCCATGCGATCCTGACACGACAACGGCGCCGGCATTTTCCGGCTTCAGAATGGTAATCGTATCGGTGACCAATATTGGGGCCCCGGTTTGGGGCCCCGGCACATAATAGCGCAGCATCGTCGATCAGCTCGGTCTGGTGATCGAGGTGATGCTCCGAAGGATCGCATCCGGCTCGAACACGTTCTTCCAGGTCGGCGAGAAGATCGCCTGCTTGCCCTCGTCGATGGCATTCAGACAGGCGTCGGACATCCGCACACCTTTCAGCTCTTCAAAAATGATCGCCGATTCGATGAAGATATGGCCGACCACGAAGTCGCGCGCCATTTCCCACGGCACGCCGCGGGTGACCGCTTCGTCCATCGCTTCACGGATGATCGTCAGGCAGGTGGCCAGCACCGTCTCGGACAGGACGGGTTCCAGAATGGCCATCTGCTCGACCGTCGCCCGATGCGCCTTCATGACCGGCGCATAGAAGGCCCGCGAAACCTCTTCGCCGATGGCGTAGTGATCTTCCGGCCCCTGCATTAGCGCGCAGACGATATTCTGCTTGGCCGCGAGCCCGCCGAAGAAATCGGCCTTCGCGTCCAGATCGGTTTCATCGTTGAACATCGGCGGGTGGCAGGGATGCGCGATGAAATAGGTGATGTCCTTCCGGTCCGGCAGATCCCCCGCAAACGGTGCCGCCGCGTCGAGGATGATCAGGATCGTACCAGCGGCAAGCTTCGGCGCCAACTGATGCGCCACTTTGCCAATCGCGGAATCGGGCACCGCCAGGATGACGACCTCGGCACCGTTGATGGCGTCGTCGTCACTGACACAGGTGATGCCAAACCGCTCGCTCAGGGCGTCACGCCCGGCGGCCTGAACCTCGACAAACCGGGTCTTATAGTCCTCGCGGGCCGAGAGATTTGCAGCCAGACGCTGCCCCATTTTCCCACCCGCGCCAAAAAGTGCAATTTTTCTCATCGAACGACAGCTCCATTGTCTAGGTCACAATCATTATACGTATACCTTTGGGTCGAGACAAGAGAAACACGCCCCGTAACCTCGCCTGCGGCGGTGATGAGCCTTGAAAGACCGGCGGTTGTAGCTAGAATGCCGTTGAACATACGTATTATCGGACTGAATGGTTGACCAAAAAAATTGCTGCCCGACGGCATCATCGCCTGCTCTTCAATCCGGCGTTGAAAAAGCAACCCACACGGGTCCAAATGGTCCTTGAGCATATCAAGGATCAGATCATTTCGGGTGAGCTGACGCCTGGATCCCGGCTTCCGACCGAGATCGAGATTGGCGATCATCTGGGCATCAGCCGCACGCCCGTGCGCGAAGCGATCAAGATATTCGAGGCAATGGGCGTTCTGGACGTTCGCATCGGCTCGGGGACGTTTGTCAATCCCTCGCTAGAACCGTCACTGGCCCAATTGCTGCTGTTCAAGATGTATCTTCAGCAGTCGACGCCGCAAAAGATGATGGAACTTCGGCGTGTTATGGCCCGTGGCGCCGCCGAACTGGCCGCCGAACGGCGCACCAGCGACGATCTGGCAAACATGGGCGAGGCGATCGAACACATGTCCAAGTTTGTCGACATGGCCGAACCGCCCTGGGATGAAGTGCTTGAGGCCGACCTGGATTTTCACCGTGCGGTCAATCGGGCGACCCATAACGAACTTATGGAGACGATGGCGAATTATATCCTGGATATGGTTGCGCCATGGATAAAGACCTCTTTGCAGCGGCTGACGCCAAAGGCGGCGATTGAATCGCATCGCATGGAATTCAGGATGATCGAGCTTGGCAACGTAGCTGGCGCGCGTGAGTCGATGAGCATGAATGCAGTAGATATGAGCGTCCAGAATTGGCGCGATTCCCTTCTGGACCCCGAGAGCAACGGGCCAACCTAGCCCGCGCCTGCCACCGCCAGCGGCGATGCAGCCGGTGATTTCGGCGCCCTTCGCTCTGTTGTAGCCAGAGCGATTATACGTATTATGTTTTCCTACAAAGGGGAGATTGCCATGATGCCTAGGGTCGACGTCCTGCCTTCACCAAAGACGGTTCTGGGTGAATCCCCGTTGTGGGACGGACCAGGGCAACGGCTTGTTTTCTGCGATATCCGTGGCCACAGCGTCCACGATCTCGACCTGGAAACCGGTGAAGGCCATCACTGGAAATTCGACGAGCCGGTGGGGTCAATCGCGCTGTGTCGGTCCGGTCGCCTGCTCTTGGCCATGCAAACCGGCCTTTATACCTTCGACAGATCGAATGAAGAGCGCCGCCTGGTCGCCAACCCGGAACCGAATCTGCCCGACAACCGCTTTAACGACGGGCGTTGCGATGCCCGCGGGCGGTTCTTCGTCGGCACGATGCAGGACTTTGGCGGCAAGCAGGCGACCGGTGCGCTGTACCGCATCGATCCCGACTTCAGCCATGTGCGTCTGCTGACTGACGTTCGGATTCCGAATGCAATCTGCTGGTCGCCGGATGCTCGCACCATGTATTTCACCGACACGCCGACCGGGCAGCTACAGGCCTTCGATTTCCACAGCGAGCGTGGCGAAATGTCCAATCCCAGAGTCTTACTGGACAAGGGCGCTTTGCCGGGAAAATGCGATGGCGCGGCGGTCGATGTGGAAGGCTGCATCTGGATCGCGCGCTTTGGCGGGGGCTGCGTGGCCCGCATTACGCCCGACGGCGCGATTGACCGAATCATCGAGGTCCCGGCGACGAATGTCACCTCGTGTTGCTTCGCGGGCCCCCGGCTGGATACACTGATTATCACCACCGGCACACATGGCCTGGCCCAGCAGCCCCTGGCGGGTCGGCTGTTTTCCCTGATCCCGGGGGTAAAAGGGGTACCAGAAGCGGTTTTCGCCGATCAAGCCATTGCTTGACCCGCTCCTCTCAAGTGTAATACGTCATACCCATTAAGCCGCGCCCAGTGCGGCGAAACTGTCGGGAGGACCGCATGAAAAAGCCGAACATTTTACTCTTCGTTACCGACCAGCAGCGACGTGACACAATCGGGGCCTACGGTAGCCCGATCTGCAAGACCCCGACCATCGACCGCCTGGCGCAAGAGGGCATGCGGTTCGAACGCGCCTATACGCCGACCGGCCTATGCTCGCCCGCACGCTCGTCGCTGATGTCGGGCGAATATGCCCACACTCACAAGACCCTGAACAATATCTCGCTGCATCCGATCAAGGCGAGCCTGCCGAAGTCCTCGGACAAGCTGACCCCGGCACTGAAGGCGGGCGGCTATCAATGCGGCTATGTTGGCAAATGGCATGTCAGCGACGACGAGACGCCGAAGGATTTCGGCTTTGACGATTACTACTCGCTGGGCGACTACAATGAATGGCGCAAGAAGAAGGGCATCGCCTTCCCCGACGCCTTCTTCAACTACGTGACCCAGTCGGCGGATCGCGACCCCGGCACGGTCGAAACCTCGCGCCCCGCCTGGATCTGCGACCGGGCGATCGACATGATCGACAAATACACCGAAGCGGACGACGAACCTTTTTTTGTGCGGGTGGATTTCCACGGGCCGCACTATCCCAACGTGGTGCCCGAGCCGTTCTATTCGATGTATCCGCCAGCCTCGATCCCGCCCTGGCCGAACGCGGATGACGACCTCGCGGGCAAGCCGGCCGTGCACCGGATCAAGAAGCGGCATTATGGCACGGATTCCATGACCTGGGAGGATTGGCAGCCCCTGGTGGCCGCCTATTTCGGCGAGGTCAGCCTGATCGACAGTCAGGCCGAACGGGTCATCGCCCTGCTCGAGGAAAAGGGCATTCTCGACGACACGATCATCATCTGGACGACGGATCACGGCGATACGATTGGATCCCACGGCATCTGTAACAAGGATTACACGATGTACGAAGAGATCTACCGTGTGCCGATGATCGTGCGCTGGCCGGGCGTTGTCGAACCGGGAAGTGTCTCGAACGACTACGTCATGCATTTCCTCGACCTCAACGCGACCTTCCGCGACCTTGCCGGTCAGCCCGCGGTCGAGGGCGCGCCCGGCAAAAGCCTGGTGTCGGTCTTCAAGGGTGAGGCGCCGGAAAGCTGGCGCAAGAGTGCGTTCTGCGAGTTCCATGGAAGCCATATGGGGCTGTACAGCATGCGAATGGTCTCGAACGACCGTTACAGCTACGTCTATCACACCAACGATATCGACGAGCTGTACGACCACCAGACCGACCCGCACGAACTGCACAACCTGGCCGAGACCCCCGGCGCATCCGAGCCGGTGCTCAAGGAGATGAAAGAGGAAATGGTGCGCTGGATGGCTGAGACTTCGGACCATCTCTACAACGAGTGGACCGTGCTCTGGCTGACCAAGGACGCCGAGCTGGCCATGCAAGCGCCGGGTCGTCGGCGCGTTGCATGGTAGTCTGACTCAGGCGCCGGGCTGATACAGCCCGGCGATCCCTGCCCGGTGCTTCACCAGGTTCGCGACAACCGAATAGACCGGCATCGCCACTCCGGCCCGTTTGGCCATCTCCAGCACCACGGTGATAAAGGCGTCGATTTCCATCGGCCGCCCAAGCTGGAAATCTTGCAGCATCGAGGGCCGGTTGCCTTTCGGAAGGCTCTCTGGCGCCAATGCCTTCTGGATATCCAGATCATCCAGCGCGACGCCCAACTTCCCGGCAAGCGCCTTGCCCTCACTCGCCATCGAAATCGCGATCTTCTGCACATCTGCATCCGACACGACGATATCCGTCGACGCCTCTAGCAGGGTCGCCAGCAGCGACAGCGTCATGTTTCCAATCAGGAATTTCCGCCAGACTTCGGTGCGGATGTCGGCGCTTACCGGGGCATCGATCCCTGCCGCCGCAAGGGCCGCGCTCAGCTTCAGCAGACCGTCCGAGGGGGATCCGTCCACGGTTCCCAGGACCAGCCGGTTGCGTTTGACGGACCGATTGACGATCTGGCCCGGCGCAACGACCTCGTTTGCCGAATAGATGACCCCCCCGGCAATCTTCGAAAGCCCGATCGCGTCGCGAAGCTGATTGCCCGGATCCAGGGCTGGCAAAGCCTGATCTGCATCGGCGCCGGACTTGCCGTAATAGTACCACCAGGGAATTCCATTGGCAGCGTAGACGACCGTGGTATCGGGGCCGACAAGGGCCTTTAGCCCATCGACGATCATCGGCAGGGAGTGGCTTTTGACCGTTGTGATGACAACGTCCTGCGGCCCCAGATCGCGCGGCTCGGCCGTCGCGATCGGGGTGGAGTGGATCGACTCTTCGCCGATCTTCAGCGTGAGTCCGTCGCGCTTGATCGCGTCCAGATGCGCGCCCCGCGCAATCACCGAAACCTCAGCGTCTGTCCGTCCCAGACGTGCTGCGAAATGGCCGCCAACGGCGCCTGCGCCATAGATACAAATCTTCATCGCTTCCTCTTCGGGTTCACTATTTCTTTTGGTCAAGACGGGTCAGGAATGGGCTGGCCGCTCGGATGAAGACCTCGGGGGCCTCAAGCAGCACAAGGCTTGTCGCCTGCGGCAGCAGGACCGTTTCAGCCTCGCCGAGCCGCGCGCCAAGCTCCTTGGCCATCCAGCCGGTCGGGCCGGCGTTCCAGGTATTGCGGTCGATGCCGACCACCAGCGTCGGCACCTGCGATGCGCCCAATTCGGCATCCGTGGCCCAGTGTCTTTGCACGACATGCTCCCACCGCATGATCTTGTCGACACCATGTTTGACGAACTCGTCCGAGGCCGCCCGGTTCAACGCCATCTCTTCGACCTTTTCGAAATGGCTGTCGACATAGTCGGGGCTCAGCGCGCCCATGAACCAGTAGTAGGAGTAAAGCTCGCGGTCGTGATGTTCCAGAATGCAGCGCCGGAAGGCCAGCAGCTTGTCGGTCGCCCGCATGTCCGGCTTTTCAAAGAACGGCGCCAGCAGCATGGCGCTTTGCACCTTTTCTGGATGGTTCAAAAGAGCCCGCAGGGCGATATGCGTCCCGGCATTCCAGCCGAACATATGGAACCGCTCATGGCCAAGTTCGCGCGCAACGGCCACGCATTGCTCGGCCAGCCGTGAGAACACCGCCACCGGGTCGTCCATCTCGTCCGGCTCGGGCAGATCGAATCCAATCGTCGCGATGGAGAAGCGCTCGGCCAGCCAGTCCCAGACGCCTTGCCAGAGCCCGACATTGGCAGATGCCATCCGGGTCAGTAGGATCAGGGGCTTGCCCTCGGCCATTGACAGCATGACCGGCCTTCCGGCCACCGTGTCACGAATAATGCTCGTCACCTCTTTCCTCCCATCCCAACTTCCGCCGTTGACATACATCATACGTATGGCATTGTCAGCCACAAGAGAATTTGGGGAGGAGAAGAAGAATGCGGACTGGTCTGACACTTACGACGGCGCTCGTTACGGCGGCGTTCTGTTCATCTGCGGTTTTGGCCGAGGGGTTCCCGGAAAAGCCTGTGACTTATGTTGTCACCTTTCCGGCCGGCGGTGACGTCGACGTGGTGGTGCGGGGCATGCAGCCCCATCTGGAAGAGGCCTTGGGCCAAAGGGTTGTGGTTCGCAACGTCGGCGGTGCCGGCGGAACGATTGGCGCTGCCGAAGGTGCGGCGGCCGACCCGGACGGATATACGCTGACGATGCTTGCCGTCGGACCGGCCAGCCTGCAGCCGCATCTGCGCGACCTGCCCTACGATATCGATTCCTGGGAATTCGTCTGCCGGGTGACCAACAGCCCCACCATCGCCCTTGTGGCGCCCGATTCGGACATCGACACCTACGAAGAGCTGAAGGCGAAGGCGCTAGAGGGCGGCATGCTCTATGCCAGCCCCGGCCCCGGCTCGATGCCCAATATCGCGGCGTCGGCACTGGGCAATGCGATGGGTGCGGACCTCAAGAACGTTCCGTTCCAGGGCGGCCCGGAAATGGCCAAGGCGGTGCTGGGCGGCGTTGTCACCTTCTTCACCGGCGAAGCCACATCGGTCGAGAATTTCGGGCTGAAGCCGGTTCTGGTCCTGTCCGGCGAACGCCTTGCGACCCTGCCCGACGTGCCGTCGACGGCTGATGTTGGTCTCGATCTGGAACTGTCCATCTGGTACGGGATCCTTGCCCCGAAGGGCACGCCTGCGGACGTGGTCCAAACGCTTTCGGATGCCTGTGGCGAAGCGATCAGCAACACCAGCTTCCAGGAATTCGCAACCAAGGCGAAGCTGGCCCTTGCCTATCAGCCGACGACTGAGTTCGCCGAGTTCGCAAAGCAGAACTACAAGCAGATGGGAGACCTGCTGGCGGACGTGGGCATGAAGAAATAGCTTGGTGAATGGCACCTGAAATGGACCATCTTCAGCCTTTTCGCGGCCTGATCAGCGCTCTGGCGGTTTTGACCGGTGGGGCGCTGATGCTGAGCACGTTCCAGGCACGATATGCAGACACCGGGCTGGGTGCAGCCTATGGCACCATGTACTATCCACGGCTGGTGCTGGGCGCATGGATTCTGCTCGCCGTTCTCTCACTTGTCAGCGACTGGACAGCACCCGGAGCACAGCCCGAGTCGCGACGTTGGGGCGGCGTGTTGCTGCTTCTCGCCTGCGAAATCTTCGCCCTGGGCATCATGAAAACCATCGGCTTTGTGCCGGCGGCGTCTTTGGTGTTTGTCGCAACGGTCTTGATCATGGGCTACAGGAATGCCTGGGTCTGGGTGCCATGCGCAGCCCTGTTTCCGCTGGGACTCGCCTTCGTGTTCGACAGACTTCTGGGGGTCGTGTTGCCTGGCCCCTCGCTGACCGGGCTGTTCTAGCATGGAAAGCCTGGGAGACTCTCTTGCGCTGGTTCTGACATTCAGCGCCCTGTTCGCGATGGTGATCGGAACTGCGGTCGGCATCCTTGTCGGGGCGCTGCCCGGACTGGGTGCCCCGATCGCCCTGACACTGCTGTTGCCGTTTACCTTCGGCCTGGACCAGATCCCCGCAATCATGCTGTTGCTGGGGGCCTATGCCGGCTCGATGTACGGCGGGTCGATTTCGGCCATCCTGATCAACACCCCGGGCACACTCGCCGCCGCATCGACAATCCTGGACGGCTATCCGATGGCGGTGCGCGGCGAAGCCTCGCGGGCCCTGGGGTTTTCGCTGGTGGCCTCGACCTTCGGCGGACTGTTTTCGACCATCGTCCTGATCTTCGCGGCACCCCAGCTTGCCGCGGTCGCACTCAAATTCGGGCCGGTCGAGACCTTTGCCACCATTTTTCTGGCCATGACCTGCATCGCCACGATTTCGCGGGGCAGCATGGTCAAGGGCCTGCTGGCCGGATCCATCGGGCTGTTCCTTGCCACGGTCGGATCGGATCCCGTCACCGGCGACATGCGCTTTGATTTCGGGTATTTCCCGCTGACCTCGGGCATCGGCATTGTCCCGGTAATCGTCGGCATGTTCGCCTTGACCGAAGTCTATGTCCGGGTCCTTCAAAAGGCCGGGCCACCCGTGGTGACACGGGACGTGGCGGGCATAACGATACCTGGCTGGTCCGAGTGGCGCCCGCGCATCGGCTTGCTGTTCAAGTCCTCCGGCATCGGGTCGCTGGTGGGCATTCTTCCGGGAACGGGATCGGCCGCCGCAGCCTTCATTTCCTACGCCGAAGCCAAGCGCAGCTCGCCCCGGAGCGACAAGTTCGGAACTGGTGAGCCGGACGGCATCATCTCGGCCGAGGCGGCGAACAATGCGGTGACCGGCGGGGCGCTGGTCCCGACGCTCGCACTGGGCATTCCGGGCGACGGGGTGACAGCCCTAATGGTCACCAGCCTGATCATTCACGGGGTGACACCCGGCGTGCACCTGATGTCGCGCAACCCCGAGCTGGTGATTGCCCTGTTCATCGCCCTGTTCATCGTGAACGGCATCATGTTCTTCGAGGCCCTTTTGGCCGCGCGCCTCTTCTCGCGGCTCTTGCGCACGCCCGAGCCGCTGCTTTTGGCCGGGGTCATCGTTCTGTGCGTCGTTGGCGCCTATGGCACACGGGGCAATTTCTTCGACCTTTGGGTGATGCTCGTGGCCAGCGTCGTCGGCTTCGGACTGCGGCTGCAGGATGTGCCGCTGCCACCGCTGATCATCGGCCTAGTGCTTGGCCCGCAGTTCGAACTGACGATGCGGCAGGGGCTGATCATCAGCGACGGCAGCTTCCTTGCCTTCTTCACCAACTATCCGGTTGCCTTGGGAATTTTCGTCGTGACCGGAGCGCTTCTGCTGTTCCCGATCCTGTTCCGATCAAGGCGCCACCGCCCTGCAGACCCGAAAGGGTCGTGAGACAGCAATTCACTATGGGAGATGCCATGACCGCCTATCCAGCTACATTGCTCGAAGAGCAGATCCGACTTGTCTTTGAGTCATGGGGCCTAGAAGCCGAACAGACCGATGCCTGCTGCCGGGGCATGCTGTACGCCGACCTGCGCGGCATCGACACCCACGGGATTGCCATGCTGCCATCCTATGCGGCGCTGGCCCGGGACAAGAAGCTCAAGCCGCAGGCAAAACCGAAGATCACCGCAAGTTTCGGGGCAATCGCGCTATTGGATGCCGATCATGGCTTTGGCCATCCGGCCTCGGAAATGGCGATGCACTGGGCGGTGAAGGCGGCGAAAACGACCGGTATCGCTGCGGTGTCTGTCAGGAACTCCAACCACTTCGGCGCTGCTGGCTATTATGCGCATCTCGCCGCCGAACAGGGGATGGCGGGCTTTGCCATGTCGGGCACACCGGGGCGGACCGTGGTGCCGCCGCTCAGCCGGGACCCACGCTTCGGCGCCCTGCCCTTTGCCTTCGCTGCCCCGTCCAAGGCCGGCGCGCCGATGGTGGTGGACGTTGCAATCTCGACCGTCGCGATGGGCAAGATCAACCTAGCACGGCTGGCCGGCAAACCGATCCCGGAGGGCTGGGCCGTCGATCTGGAAGGCCGCCCGTTGACCGATGCCGCCGAAGCCTTCAAGCTGAAGCGGCTGACGCCGATGGCGGGGCACAAGGGTTATGGCCTGGGGGTCATGGTCGAGACGCTGGCATCGCTGGCCTCGGTCTCGAATGTGGGCGGCGCCGATCTGAAGACCGGAAAGCGGGGCGACACGCTGGACATCGGGCATTTCTTCGTGGCCTTCAACCCGGATGCGCTCGAGGCCTGTCAGCTCGGCGAGGCCTGCGATGACTTTGCCGACTATCTGCACAGCGCCACACCGATCGACCCGGCCAACCCGGTCCTGGTCCCCGGCGACCCCGAGCGTCAGACCATGACCCGCAGGCTGGAAGAGGGGATTCCCCTGCTGCCACGGCTGGTCGATGAGATTCGCACGGTTGCCGAAGAGTCGGGCGCCAGGTTTGTTCTGACCTAGCCGGTCGGGTGGCTGCGATCCGTCGCGACCACCCTGACAGGTCCCGTTGACGATCAATAATAGCCGTTGGCGATCAGCCAGCGCGTCAGCAGCGAGGCCGGAAGCAGAATGTGCAGCACCTGGCTGAGAAGCACATAGGTAAAGGCCCAGATGGCGATGGCCAGGCAGGTCGCCATTATCCAGTTTCGGGCCTCAAACCCGATCACCAGGAACAGGAAGACCGGCAGCGCGGTGTGAACGCCGACGATCCAGATTCCCAGAACCGCGCCCAGGCCCCAGAGGGCATAGACAGCCCGGCGGCGCCCAAGGTTCGCGACTTCGCCCTGTTCAAACCCGCCTTCGGTGTCAACGACCAGCCCCCTCAAAACGCCAATGATCGTGTGCACCACCGCCAGAATCAGCGTGGTGATGGCGATCGCATTCGGGAACTGCACAGCCTTCGGCCGATAGTCGCGACCGACGTAAAGAACCAGCGCGCTCAGGACCCCGACCGCGATCCCGACCCACCAGGTGCCGGATCGCGGCGTTTCTCTTCTGACAATTGCCAACTCTGTTCTCCCCTATTCGTCCGGTGCGGTGATGGGCTGAAGTCGGTCCTTCCTGGTGCGCAGGCGCATTCGAACGGAATTGGCCAGGACCAGCACCGTCATGATCTCGACAAAGATCAGGATCGGACGCTCCCACATGATCGAGACGTCGTAGCGCAGCGAGGTGATCCACAGGTTGTTCTCGAGAAGCGGCCCCAGAACGAAGGCGAGGATCAGCGGGACGCGGGGCCAGTCGGTGTGCTTGAAGACATAGCCGACGATCCCGAAGACCGCGAAAAGGACGACATCCCCCATGCTGTAGGTCGCCAGCATGGCGCCGGTCAGCATGAAACAGACAATGGTGGGCGCGACGATTTCGGCCCGGACAAGGCAGATGCGGATCAGATAGCGCTGAACCCAGAGGCACAGGACGGCCACGATGAGATTGGCCAGCACCACGGTCCAGATCATCTGGAAGGTCAGCGGCAGGTTCTCGTTCAACATGGTCGGGCCGGGGCGGATTCCGACGATGAACAGCGCCCCCATCATCACGGCCATCGAGGCATTGCCGGGAATCCCCATGGCCAGGGTCGGGATCAGCGCGCCGGGCTTTTGCGCGGCAACCCCGCATTCCGGGGCAATCACTCCGCGCACATCGCCCTTGCCGAATTGCGAGCTATCCTTGGCCGATTGCACCGCATGGCCGTAGCACAGCCATTCGGCGACTGCGCCGCCCAGGCCGGGTATCATTCCCGAAACGCATCCGATGACCGCGGTGCGGACGGCCAGCCAGCGATGCTTCAGCACATCGGCCAGCCCCGCCGCCGCCCCGCCCTTGCGCAGCAGGGTATCGGTCGATCCGGCGATGCTGGTCCGTTTCAGCAGCAGGTCAAGGACTTCGGGCAGGGCGAACAGCCCCAGGGCAATCGGAATCACCGGGATCCCGCTTTGGAGATAGATGATATCCAGGGTAAAGCGGTCCTCGCGCGCGTGATCGGCATAGCCGACCGTTGCCAGAAGCAGCCCCATGCCCGCCACCATCAACCCGCGCAGGACCGAGGTGCCGACAAGCGACGCCGCAAGGACAAGCCCGAACAGAGAGATGGCGAAGTTTTCCGGCGCCGCGAAGCTGTCGACAATGTTCTTCAGCAGCGGCAGGAACAGGATGATCCCGACCGCGGCGATCAGCGTTCCCACGACGCTGGCAAAGTACGAGGCGCTGAGCGCGCGCCCCGCCTCTCCACGCCGTGCCATCGGATAGCCATCAAGATAGGTCGCCTGTGCCGCAGAGGTCCCCGGAACCCCGATCAGCACCGCCGGGATCGCATCGGTCTGGGTTGTCACCGCATACATCCCCAGCAGGAACGCGACGGCGTTTTCCGGCGACATGGTGATCGCCAGCGGCAGCAACAGCGCCATCCCGATCAGCCCGTTGAGACCGGGCACCAGCCCGAAGAACATCCCGATCAGGATGCCCGCCATCATGAACAGAAAAGTCTGCCAGATGAACAGGTTGCCCAGTCCCGATGCGGCGCCCTGCAGTACGTCGATCATTATCAGCTTCCCGGGTTTGCGGTGGCTAGAAGAGCGGATGTGACCCGAATTGCAGGGCAAGCCGGGTCACGGGTTTCGCCCGCGCCCGGTGCAACCGGTCCTGCCGGTTGCCGCTTGGGCGATAGGCTAGAGGTCAGCCGCGTTCGTTTCGCTCGATGGCAAGCCGCAGGGCTTCCTTGATCTCGGGCGTCTCAAAGCTGTCGCGGACCTCGCGCATGTTCTGCTTGATCGCGTCCCGTCCCATCACTGCCGGCGGCGGCAGCCCGTCAGAAGCCAGCAAGGCCTTGTAATCCGGGTCGTCGAACGCTGCCAGAATGGCCTGTTCCCAGGCGATGGCAATATCCTCGGGCGTATTCGGCGGCAGCAGAAAGACCTGCTGCATGGCCATGGCGATATTGATGTTCTTCCAGGCCGTGTAATCGGCGGAATCCACCGTCTCGGGCGAGATTTTCCGCCACATGGCGTCCAGGACCGGGATGTCCTCCCATCCGACCATCGGCTGGAAAGAGCCGTCCACGAATGCGCCCATCTGACCGAAGGCGACGATCTTGCCGTCGCCGGTGATCGCGTCCCGGCCGCTGCCAAAGAAGGTGTCGCTGACCATGGTCATGTCCAACTCATCCGAGCGCATCGCACCGACCTGGGCACCCTGGCCGCGATAGCCCGAAAGGGCGTGATATTCCTTTGCGCCAACGGCCTTCATGAACAGCGACATGCGCATCATGATGTGGTTGTCGGCGCTGACCTCGCCAAAGAAAAGCGGGTCGGGATAGCCCGCGACCGTATCGGGGTTCAGGCCCTTCTCGGTCCGGGCAAGAATGATCGAGTTGACGCTGCGGGCAACGACAAAGGACAGGTCGGTCGTCCCCTCGGGCAGCTTCTGACCGAAGGTCCAGCGCGAGATTGTCCCGGCAAAATAGCCGATATTCATCCCGTTCGGCGGCACGGAATCGATGAAGTACTCGACCGCCGCCAAACCGGTGGCGCCGGGCTTGTTGGTGACGATGATATTCGGCTTGCCGGGCAGATGCCTGGCCACAAAGGGCGCGATCTGGCGCGCCGCGGCATCGGTTCCGCTTCCGGCATCGAAATTGACGATGATGTTGACCGTCTGGCCCTCAAAGTTGACAGCCTGTGCGGCCGGCGCGGCAAAAAGCACCGCCAGCACGGCCAAGGCCGTGGCCGAAGCCCGGCGCAACAGTGATCCATTCCTAATCTGCATGAGACACGTCTCCTCCCCAGTGTCGTGGTGCCAGGCGCCAAGCGCCGGGCGTCATCATGACATCGCCCCAACCTCGACCTACCGGTGACTTGGACCCGGCAGGCCTCTGGCCTCCCAGCCGCGGCGGCGAATGTCCTCGATCAAGACATAATACGCATACAATAGCAAGCTGCGTCGGTGACCTCCCCCGGTCTGGCCATTGCGTCCTTGAAACGGCCTCTTGATCATAGGATAATGCTATGCTACTGTATGATAGGTTTGAATAGAAGGGATGCCCATGGCCAACCTGAAGATGCTTGAGGAGAAGTGTGTGGCGGTGCGCCTGTCCGTGATGGATCAGGTCGCGGTTGCAGGCTCTGGCCATTATGGTCCCTCGTTCTCGGCAACCGAGATTTTCGTCGCGCTCTATTATGCGTTCCTGCGGGTCGATCCGCAGAAACCGGCCTGGCCCGAACGTGACCGTTTTGTCCTGAGCAAGGGACATGCCTGCAGCGCGGTCTATCCGATCCTTGCCGATCAGGGCTTTTTCGACCCGGCGCATCTGGAAACCTTTACCCGCCTGAACTCGATCCTTGGGGACCACCCGGATTGCCGGAAGATTCCCGGTTTCGATTTCTCGTCCGGGTCCCTGGGGCACGGCCTGTCCGTCGCCTGCGGCATGGCCGAAGGGGTCCGCCATCAGGGGTTCGACAGCCGGGTCGCGGCGGTCATCGGCGATGGCGAGCAGAACGAGGGCCAGATCTGGGAGGCGGCGGGCTATGCCGGCTACCGCAAACTGTCCAACCTGCTGTGCATCTGCGACCGCAACCAGGTCTGTGTCGACGGACGGACCGAGGATATCCTGGGGGTCGAGCCGATGGCCGACCGCTGGCGCGCCTTTGGCTGGCATGTCGAAGAGATCGACGGCCATGACCTGGGCCAGATCCTCAACCAGCTCGATGCCTTTGAAAAGCGTCGGCGCGAGGGCGGCAAGCCGACCTTCATCATCGCGCATACGATCTCGGGCAAGGGTGTCGATTTCATCGAGGATCAGGCCGTCTGGCATCTCGGTTATCTGACCGGCGAGGACGAAAAGCGCGCCCGCGCGCAGATCCAGGGCATGTACAAAAAAGAAGAGGAAACGGTCTGATGACCAGCGCGCTGATCGACCCCCGAAGCCAGGACGGCTCGGCCACCCGCAAGATGCAGACCGGCCTGGTCCAGTTTGGCGAGGCGCTTGCCGATCTGGCCGACAAGGATCCGCGGATCGTTGCCGGTTCGGCCGACCTCAAGTCCTCGACCCTGATCTCGGCCTTTTCAGACCGGCATCCGTCGCGGTTCTACCAGTTCGGGATTTCGGAAAAGAACATGGTGTCGGCGGCGGCGGGCATGGCCTCGACCGGGCTCATTCCCTATGTCTCGACCTTCGCCTCTTTCGCCGGGCTGCTGTGTTTCGAGAATATCCGCACCGACCTTGCCTATCCGGGGATGCCGGTGCGGGTGGTGGCCACCCATGCGGGAATTTCGATGGGCTTCTTCGCCACCTCGCACCATGCGACCGAGGATATCGCGGCCATGCGCGCGGTGGCCAATATGGTGATCGTCTCTCCCGCGGACGGGCTGTCTGCCGCTGCCCTGCTGAAGGAAACGGTCGACGACCCGCGTCCGGTCTACTTCCGGCTTAGCCGTGGCCGCGACGAAACCGTCTATGACACGCTGCCGGCGGACTTTGCCTTTGGCAAACCCTCGGTGCTGAGCCAGGGCAGCGATCTGCTGATCATCGCCACCGGCCACATGGTCTGCCGCTCGGTCGCGGCGGCGCAGACGCTGAAGGGCCAAGGGGTGTCGGTCACGCTCGTCGATCTGCATACGATCAAGCCCTACCCCGACGAAGTGATCGCCGAACTGGCGGCCCGTCATTCGGCGGTGCTGGTCGTCGAAGAGCACAATACCGAAGGCGGCATCGGCACCATGGTGCAGGAAACCCTGGGGGCGCATGGCATCGGAGTCCCCTCGTTCAAGCATGGCCTGCAGGACGAGTTCGCCCTGATCGGCCCGCCGAACCAGTGCTATCGCTACTACGGTCTTGATGCCCTCGGCATTGCGGCGGTTGGCAGCCGGTTGCTGGACCGCTCCAAGCAGAAGGGACCGATCCGCGACCTTTGGGCAGCGGCCGACAAGGCCGCGGTGCTGGACGCGGTCGGGGCCCGCAAGATCGCCTGATCTGCGCCTAGCCGGAAAGCTGCTGGGCCACGATCTGTTCGATGGCCATGCCGCTTTCCTGGATATGTTGCTCCATCGCGGCGCGCGCACCTTCTGCGTCGTGCGCCGCGATCTTCGAAAGGATCCGCGCATGGGCGGCAGCCGCATCGGGTCCGCCCTGTTTCAGTTTCAACGTTTCGCGCCGCAGTTCACGCAGCGGGATGACCAGAGAATCCAGCAACATCAGGTAGAATTCGTTGTGCGAGGCATTGGCAATCATACGATGAAACTCTTCATCCGCCGCGATCCGCTGGTCGTCTGTCGTCGCGTTCAGCAGGTCGTCCGCCCGCGCCGCAATCGCCGCGATTTCTTCCTCGGTGGCCCGTTCCGCCGCGCGACGAGCGATCTGGGTTTCGATCATCGAGCGGACTTCGTGCAGGTCGCGCATCGCCTTGGCGCCGGGTTCGCCATCGATCCCCTTGCGGCCGTGCAAGAACAGATTCAAGACATCGCTGACCGCCTTGGTCGCCACCGCCGAAACGGTCAGCCGGGCGCCCGAGTGGCTTTGGATCAAACCCTTGCCGATGACCGAGCGAACGGCCTCACGCACCACGGTACGCGAGACGTTGAACTGCTCGCACAGCTCACGTTCGGACGGCAGGCGGTCGCCGGGCTTCAACCCGCTTTCGAGGATGTAGGAGACCAGCGCATCCGAAACCTTTTCGGACAGCGGCGGGTCGCGTTGAACCTGCTGAATACTCTTGCCGCTTGTGGGTTTCTGTTCGTTCAAGGCATCCTCCAATCAAAGCAGGCTTGTAATAGTGTATCATAGGATGGGGAAAAAGAACTGATGAACATGCAAGACAAGATTGTTGTCGTCACCGGCGCCGCGAAAGGCATCGGCCTGGCCTTTGCCGAGGGCTTCAGCGCCGCCGGGGCCAAGGTCGTTCTGGCCGATCTCGACCGGGCCAGCGCCGATATCGAAGCGGCCCGGATCGGCAACGGGGCAATCGCCCTGGATCTCGACGTCACCAGTTCGGCCAGCTGCGAGGCGATGGCCAAGGCGGCACAAGCGCATTTTGGCCGGATCGACATTCTGATCAACAATGCCGGCGTGCGGTACATCGCGCCGTTCCTCGAGCATGACGACGCCATGTGGGAGCGCACCATCTCGACCAACCTGACGGGGGTGTTTCTGACCTCACGGGCCGTGGTGCCCTATATGCTCAGCCAGGGTCGCGGCAAGATCGTCAATGTCGCTTCGGTCACCGGCATTCTGGCGCTGACCAAGCGTGTCGCCTATGGCGCCGCCAAGGCGGGTGTGATCGGGCTGACCCATTCCATGGCCTATGAGCTGTCCAGCCGGGGCATCTGGGTCAATGCGATTGCACCGGGGCCGACCGAGACCCCGATGAATGCCCAGTATTTTACCGACGAGAAGATGGTGGCCACCTTCCGCAAGGAGATCCCGCTGGGCAATTGGGGCCAGGCGGCCGATCACGTCCGCGCCGCGATGTTCCTTGCCTCGGATGACTCGGACTATATCTGCGGCGCCGTCCTGCCCGTCGATGGAGGATGGACCACCGGCAAGGGCTATTGACCCGACTCCAGCCGGTAGACCCTGTTTGCAGTGTCGCGCCAGAAGGCGCGGCGCTCGTCCAGGGAACAAGCCGCCAGGTGGTGGTCCAGCATGGCCACCCAATCGGCATAGCGATGGGTCACCTCGGACACCGGCCAGTCGCTTCCGTACATCAACCTGTCGAAGCCGAAGACCTCGATGGTGCGATCGATATAGGTCCGGGCGGCTTCGAAAGTTGCCTGCCCCGGATGCCCTTCGGTGAGAACGCCGGACATCTTGCAGACCACATTGGGAAGCTGCGCGATGTCGGAAATGGCGGTCCACCAGGGGTCTCGCAGCCCCAGGCGGATGCCGGGTTTGCCGATATGGTCCAGCACGAACTGGGTCTCGGGTACCCGCCGCGCCATTTCCGTGGCGATCGGCAGGGCCCAATGCTTGACGCAGATGTCAAAGCTCAGACCCGCCTGCCCCACCCGCCGCAGCCCGTCCAGAAAGGCAGGCTCCAGACAGAAGGTCGGATCGACCGCGCCTTCGATTAGGTACCGCACGCCGCGAAGCGCCGGCAGCCTGGCAAGTGAATCGAGCCGCGCCGCCACGTCGTCCCGGCGCAGGTCGAGCTGGGCGACGATCCCGGCAATCGGCGCCCCGTCATCGGCGGCCTTTTGGGCAAAGGCGGCCTCGCCCTCGGCATGGTGCGCATCGGGACAGGCTTCGACAAAGACGATCCTGTCAATGGCGACATCCCCCTTTAGACGCGTCAGATCTGCGGGGCCAAAGCTCCGCTCGATCTCCGGGCGCCTGGCAAGCCAGGCATAGCTGAACTGGTCCAGGTCAATCAGATGCACATGGCTGTCGATGATCGGCCACTCGGGCATATCCGTCCTCCAAATCGCGTTGCTCGTTTGTTGACATATTATACTACTGTATTATAGGTAGGTCGAGCACTGAAGCAGGTGTGACACACACAAGTTCGAGCAAAGACCTTGGGAAGTGGGGGAAACTTGGCCACGGAATCAACAAAGCGCATGCGCGCTTCGTCGGACATGCGAACCGCCCTGGTTCGGATCATTGGCACGTTTGCCCCTCTGTTCGGCCTTATCCTGCTGACCTGTTTTCTGGCGATTTCCACCGACACATTCTTTACAGTCCGAAACCTGCTGAACGTCATGGATCAGGTCACCGTTATCGGTGTCATGGCAGTCGGTATGACCTTTGTCATCCTGATCGGCGGCATCGACCTGTCGGTCGGTTCGGTCCTGGCATGGTCGGTCATGTCGATGGGCTATTGCTATCAATACTGGGGCCTGCCCTTTCCGCTCTGCATTGCCATCGCCATCGCCACCTCGGCCCTGTTCGGAGCCTTCTCCGGGGTGCTGATCACAGCCGCCAAGTTGCCGCCCTTCATCGCGACGCTGGCCACCATGTCCATCGCCCGCGGCATGGCCGGGCTGATCACCGATGGCCGCCAGATCGTCGGTTTCCCCGACTGGTTCAACGATCTCGCCATCGTGCGCCACTTTGGCGTGCTCTCGGTGACCGTGGGCATCATGCTGGCCTTGTTCGTCGTTTTCGCGATCTACCTCAAGTTCCGCGCCGGGGGCCGCGACCTTTACGCGATCGGCGGCAACCCCGAGGTGGCGCGCCTGTCGGGCATCCGCGTCCAGTCGGTGACAATCGGCGTCTATACGCTCTGCGCCACCCTGGCCGGGCTGGCTGGGGTCATCCTGGCCGCGCGCCTCGATTCGGCCCAGCCATCCGCCGGCCTGGCCTATGAGCTCGACACCATCGCCGCCGTCATCATCGGGGGCGCCAGCCTCAGCGGCGGGGTTGGGGGCATTGGCGGAACCGCCATCGGCGTTCTCATCATCGGCTTTCTGAACAACGGCCTGAACCTGCTGCGGGTCTCGCCCTTCGTGCAGCAGGTCATCATCGGCGCGGTCATCGCGCTGGCCGTTGTCATCGACACCTGGCGAAGGCGCATTCGCTGACGCTCAGGCCATTCCCAAATCAGTTTCACTCATGGAGGAGGAGAAATCATGAGGCATTGGACACTTCACGCGGCCACAATTGCGGTGGTCCTAACAGGGGCCCAGGCCGCTTTGGCCGAGCAAAAGACGGTCGGACTGGCCGTCGCGACCCTGCAGCAAAACTTTTTCAACCAGATCAAGCAGGCGGTCGAAGAACAGGGCGAGTCCAAGGATGTCGCCATCATCACCGTTGACGCCGGCGGCGACCCGGCGCGTCAGGTCAGCCAGGTGCAGGATCTCCTGACCCAGAACATCGACGCGCTGATCTACATCCCCGCCGGAACCGCCGCGGCCTCGGTCCCGGTCAAGTCCGCCCGTGCGGCGGGCGTGCCTGTGGTCAACGTCGATCGCAACGCTTTCGCCGGTGAAGGTACCACCTTCATCGCCACCGACAGCGTGGCCTCGGCCAAGGGTGTCGGCATGTGGCTCTGCGCCCATGTCGAGGGCGCCGGGAAACTGGCAATCATCCACGGCGAAAAGGGGTCGAGCCCGGAAATCGACCGTACCCAGGGCATCATGGATGCCGTGGCCGAATGCCCGAACCTCGAGATCGTGGCCGAGCAGTGGTCGCAGAAATGGTCTCAGGATGAAGGCTTTGCCATCGTTCAAGACATGCTGCAGACCAATCCCGAGATCAACGTGATCTTCGCGCAGTCCGACAGCATGGCCCTTGGCGCCGCCCAGGCCGTCAAGATTGCCAATCTCGGCCACCGGGTTCTGATCGGCGGTTTCGACGGCGATACGGCGGCACTGGAAGCGATCCGCGATGGCGTCTTTGACGTGACCGCGACGCAGAAGACGCTGGAAATGGGGCGCATGGCGCTGGATGCGGCCCTGGCGTTGGCCGCGGGTGAGGATGTGCCCGAGGTTCAACTGCTCGAAGCGGCGATCACCGACGCCTCCAACGTCGCGCAGTTCATCGAACAGCACCCCTGAACCGGCGGATGCAACCGATCACACAAACCTCCGAAAGCCCGCGCCGCGGGCTTTCGATCCGCGGCATCTCCAAGAGCTTCTCTGGAGTCGAGGTCCTGTCCGGCATCGACCTTGACGTGTCGCCGGGCGAAGTAGTCGCCCTGATCGGTGAAAACGGGGCGGGCAAATCCACCCTGTCCTCGATCATTTCCGGGGCGATCCCGCCCAGCGCCGGCAGCATGGTGCTGAACGGCAAGCCCTATGCCCCCGCCAGTCCGGCCGAGGCCATTGCCGCCGGAATCGGCAAAATCCATCAAGAGATGCAGCTTCTGCCCCACCTCTCGATTGCCGAGAATGTCTTTGTCGGCCGCCTGCTGACCCGCAATGGCCTGGTCGACCGAACCGAAATGCGACGCCGCGCGCAGGCAAGGCTGAGCAGCCTGGGGCTGAACATCTCGCCCGACACGCTGGTCTCGTCCCTCAAAGTCGCCGCCCAGCAACAGGTCGAAATCGCCAAAAGCCTCGAGTTGAACGCCCGCCTGCTGATCCTGGACGAGCCGACCGCCGCCCTTGGCGGGCAGGAAAGCGAGCTGCTGTTCGAACAGATCGACGCGCTGAGGGCCGAAGGCTATTCGTTTCTCTATATTTCGCACCGGCTCACCGAAATCGCCCGGATCGCCGACAGGATTGTCGTGCTGCGCGATGGTGCGCTGGTGGCCGCGCATCCGACGGCAACCGTTCCTCCCACCAAGCTGGTCGAGGATATGGTGGGCCGCAACCTCAACCGGATGTTTCCCCAGTTCGCCCCGCCCCTCGCCGAGACCGCACTGGATGTGCGCGATCTGACCTCCCCAGATGGCCGCTTCAGCGAGATCAGCTTTTCGGTCCGCCGGGGCGAGGTGTTTTGCCTCGCCGGACTGGTCGGGGCGGGGCGAACCGAGATCCTTGGCGCGATTGGCGGCAATGAGGCCGTCAGGGGCGACATTTTCGTCGATGGCCGACAGGTCGCAATCCACTCGCCCGCGGATGCCATTCGGGCCGGGATGGCGATGGTTCCCGAGGATCGCAAGGCGCTTGGCGCTGTGCTGGCGCATTCGGTGGCCGAGAATATCGCGCTGTCCAACAGCAGCCGGATCTCGCGGCGAGGCTGGCTGACTCAGGGCAAGATCCTGGCCTTCGCCCGGCGGCTGATGGCCCAGATCGGTGTGCGGGGCCGCGCCGAGCAACCGATGGGAACCCTGTCGGGTGGCAATCAGCAAAAGGCGATCATCGCCAAATGGATCGCCCATGAACCGCGCATCCTGATCCTGGACGAACCGACACGCGGCATCGATGTCGGCGCGCGGGCCTCGATCTACGAACTTATTGCCGAGCTGGCCCGCTCCGGAATGGCCGTCGTGGTGGCAAGTTCCGACCTTGAAGAAGTGCTGGGCCTGGCGCATCGCATTGCCGTCGTCAACCGGGGCCGGATTCGCGGAATCCTCGACCGGGCAGAAGCGACCCAGGTTTCCGTCATGAACCTTGCAACCGAATGAGGCCCGGATGACCAAGCCCGACCGACACCGCATCACCCGTAAACTGGGGCCGAGCGCGATTGACCTTCCGGTGCTCGGATTCGGCAGCGCCTCGCTGGGCAGTCAGGTACATGCTTTCGACATCGACACGGCGCGCGGCGCCATTGCGGCGGCTTATGATGCCGGAATAGCCTATTTTGACACTGCACCACTCTATTCCTACGGCATGGCCGAGCGGTTGATCGGCGATGGCCTGCGCTGCTGGAGAGACCGGCCGATTGTCTCGACCAAGGTTGGCCGGTTGCTGCGATCCGGCGCACCGGTCCATCCGGTCATTCCCGCCATTGCCGGGGTGCCGTTCGGCATCCGGCACGACTACAGCCGCGATGGCGCGTTGCGGTCGTTCGAGGACAGCCTGCAACGCCTGGGCACCGACCGGGTGGATATCCTGCTGATCCACGATATCGACAGCGCCGCCCATGGCGCCGATGCCCCGGCCTATTTCCGCCAGGCGATGGAGGGCGCCCTGCCTGCGCTCGCCGAACTGCGCGATCAGGGCGTCATTGGCGCCCTCGGGTTGGGCGTGAACATGGCGGACGCCTGTATCAATGCGCTCGACCATGCCGATCTGGACTGCTGTCTGATTGCCGGGCGATATACCTTGTTAGACACTGCGATTCTCGACGACCTTTTGCCGAAATGCCGTGCCAGGGGGGTCAGTCTGATCGTCGGTGGCCCCTATAATTCCGGCGTGCTGGCCGGTGCGCCGCCAAAGTCGGCGACCTTTGACTATCGCCCGGCCCCGCCCGAAGTACTGGCGCGGGTCGCCGAGTTGTCCGGGGTGGCAGAGGCGCATGGAGTCGCGCTTCCGGCGGCAGCGATCCAGTTTCCGCTGGGCGAACCCGCCGTGGCCAGCGTCATCCCCGGCATGCGCACGGCCGATGAGGTGCGCCAGAACCTGGCCCATTTCAATGCCGAGATCCCGGCTGCCTTCTGGCAGGCGCTCAAGGACGAAGGTCTGCTGCGGCGCGATGCCCCGGTGCCGGAATGACCGCCACGCCCGCGCCGCTGATCGGCGCAATCTGCGATGACCTGACCGGCGCAACCGACCTTGCCTCGATGCTGGTCCGGGGTGGGATGCAGGTGGTGCAATATGCTGGCCTGCCAACGCCGGGCAAGACCCTGACCGCCGCCGACGCGCTGGTCATCGCGCTGAAATCGCGCTCGATCCCCAAGGCTGAAGCGGTCGAGCAGAGCCTTGACGCCTGCCGGTTTCTGAAGAAGGCTGGCGTGCGGCAGGTCTATTTCAAATATTGTTCGACCTTCGATTCCACCCCCCAGGGCAATATCGGCCCGGTCGCCGAGGCCCTGCGCGCCGAGCTTGGCGCGGCAAATGTACCGCATCTGCCATCGCTGCCGGTAAATGGGCGCACTGTCTATCAAGGGCATTTGTTCGTGAATGGCCAACTGCTAAGCGAAACCGGCATGGCGACGCATCCGCTGACACCGATGACCGACCCCGATCTGGTTCGGGTGCTTCAGGCACAGACCCCGGCCCCGGTCGGCAAGATCGCCTGGCCCCTTGTGGCGCAGGGCGCGGGTGCCATCGGCAGGGCCATGGCCGACTCGGGCTGCCGTCACCTGATCGGCGACGCCATTTCGGACGCCGACCTGACAATCTGGGCCGATGCCCTGCGCGATGCGCCCCTGGTGGCAGGTGGCTCGGGCCTCGCCCAGCCGCTGGCCCGTGCGCATCTGGCCTTGGCCCCATCCAAGCATTCTGCCATGCGCCCAGCTTGGCCGACCGGCCCGACGCTGATCCTGGCGGGAAGCTGTTCGACCATGACGCGCGCGCAGATCGCGAGTTACAAGGACCAAGGCGGCCCGTGCCTACCCTTGGACCTCGCCTTGCTGTTGCATGACCCGGCAAGAGCGGTAGGCCAAGTGATGACCTGGATCGCCGAACATCAGGGCGCGGCGCCGCTGGTCTATTCCTCTGCCGCATCGGACCAGCGCTCCAGCGCCGGATCGGACCAGGGCAAGGTTGCCTACGCAATCGAGGACGCCTTTGGCGACATCGCCCGCCGGGCGGTGGCCGCTGATCGGGCGCATCGGCTGGTGGTTGCGGGCGGCGAAACCTCTGGCGCGGTGGTCCGCAGCCTTGGCGCCACAGCCCTGCGGATCGGGCCGGAAATCGCCCCGGGCGTGCCCTGGACCGAAGCCTTGGACGCGCGCGGCGCACCGATCTGCGCCTTGGCGCTGAAATCCGGCAACTTCGGCGACGAAGACTTTTTCCTCCGCGCCCTTGCCCAGCAGGTCCCCGCATGAGCGCCGAGTCCAAACTGCGCGAGGAGATCTGTGCAACGGCAGCCTCGCTGTTCCTGCGCGGCTATACCCATGGCTCGACCGGCAATATCTCGGTTGCGCTGGACGACGGCTGGCTGGTCACGCCGACGGGCAGTTCCTTTGGGTCCCTCGATCCCGCGCGGCTGAGCCGGCTAGACCGGCAGGGTCGCCTGATCGACGGCGATCCGCCGACCAAAGAGGTGCTGCTGCACCGCGCCGTCTATAATGCGCGACCCAAGGCCGGGGCGATTGTCCATCTGCACGGTACCCATTCCGTCGCGCTGTCCTGCCTGCAGGGGTTGGACCCTGAGGACGCGCTGCCGCCGCTGACGGCCTATGCCCGGATGCAATGCGGCCCGGTCGGGCTGGTGCCCTATTTCCCGCCCGGCGACAGCGCCCTGGCCGAGGCGGTCGGACAGCGGGCGGCCCGGCACTTTGCGCTTATCCTGGCGCATCACGGCCCGATTCTGGCCGGGCGGGATCTGCGCGCCGCCGGCCACGCCATCGAAGAGCTGGAACAGACCGCCCGGCTTGCCCTGCTGCTGGACGACCGCCCGCACAACCTGCTGAGCGCCGAAGACCTGGCCGAGCTCGATCGCCGCTTTCCGCCGCAGGTCTGAGCGGACGCCCTAGGCGGCAGGCAGAACCAGCCGCTCTTCGGTCACCGCATCGAACAGCATCGAGCGGCCTGGACGCAGGGACAGGCGCACCGCGGTTCCGGCGCCCAGATCGCAGCGCTCGGGCATGGTCATGACGATTTCCTTACCGCCGGCATCCAGGATCAGGATCGTCTCGGAGCCGGTCGGCTCGATCACCTGCACGCGGGCCGGAATGGCGCCGTTCGGGTCGATCCGCAGATATTCCGGGCGGATCCCAAGGATCGCGGGGCCGGGCGGTGCGGCAAAGTCCAACGGTATGTCGAACCCGGTTTCCGTCCGAAACACCCCCTGCCCCACAGATCCGCGCAGCAGGTTGACCGAGGGCGAGCCCAGGAATTCGGCCACAAAGGTGTTGCGCGGATTGTCGTAGAGCTCCAGCGGCGCACCGATCTGCTCGACCCGCCCGGCATTCATCACGATGATCTTGTCGGCCATGGTCATCGCTTCGACCTGATCATGGGTGACATAGATCGTCGTCGATCCGATCTTCTGATGCAGGTCGCGGATTTCACCGCGCATCCGCACCCGCAGCTTTGCGTCGAGGTTCGACAGAGGCTCGTCGAACAGGAAAACCTGGGGATTGCGCACAATCGCCCGGCCCATGGCGACCCGTTGGCGCTGACCGCCGGACAATTGCCGCGGATAGCGGTCGAGATGCTCGGTCAGGCCCAGGATCGATGCCGCCTCAGCCACCCGGCTGACCATTTCGGCCTCGGGCGCGTTGCGCATCTTCAGGCCAAAGCCCATGTTCTGCCCGACCGTCATATGCGGGTAAAGCGCATAGGACTGGAACACCATGGCGATATCCCGGTCTTTCGGGGCGACCCGTGTCACCTCTTGCCCGCCGATGCTGATCACGCCGCCCGACACGCTGTCCAGCCCCGAGATCATCCGCAGCAGAGTCGACTTGCCACAGCCGGAGGGGCCGACCAGCACCGCGAATTCGCCATCTTCGACGGTAAAGCTGATGTCCGACAGCGCCTTGACCGCGCCGAACTCCTTGTAGATGCCGTCGATACCGACCGTTGCCATGCCCCTACCCTTTCGTCATTTGATGGCCCCGGCCGTCAGGCCGCGCACGATGTAGCGCTGGATGAACATCGAGAAGATCAGGATCGGCACCACGGTGACGACCCCGACCCCGGCGGCAATGTTCCAGTCGATCGGGCGTTGCGCACTGACCAGCGTTGCCGCCCCGAGCGAGATTGTCTGCCGACTGTGGGCGTCGATCACATAGAGCGCCACCAGGAACTCATTCCAGATGAAGATCGCGCTGAACAGGGCGGCCGTCACCAGACCGGGCCGGACCATCGGCAGCATGATATGGCGGATCACTGAATAGCGCGAGCAGCCGTCGATCATCGCAGCATCGTCCAATTCGCGCGGGATCTCGTCGAAAAATCCGATCAGAATCCAGATCACCAGCGGCAGCGAGAACGAGACATAGGGCAGGATCAGACCCATGTAGGTGTTCTGCAATCCGATCTCGCGCATCATCAGGAACAGCGGCACCGCCACCGCGATCGGCGGCATGAACCGCAGGCTGAGAATCCAGTTCGCCAGACCCGAATTGCCGCGAAACCGCAGCCGCGAAAACCCATAGGCCGCCGGAACGCCCAGGATCAGCGCAATCAGCGTTGCTGCGCCCACGACCACCGCCGAATTGAAGATGAACGAGGCCATGCCCAGCCGGAACAGAACCTCGTCATAGTTCCTCAGGAAGGTTTCCCAGTTGAAGGTCAGTTGCGGCGGCACCTGCACCACGATGTCGATCCGGCGCTTGGTAGACAGCAGGAACATGTAGAGAAACGGCGCAATTCCCATCACTCCCAGAAAGATCAGGGCCGTATAGGCGGCAATGCGCTCGATAAGGCTCTTCATCGCAGATGCTCCGGCCGCAGGTTCACATAGCGGAACATCAGGGTCGTGCCGACGACCAGGATCAGCAGCATGACATAGGACGTCGCCGCCGCGTAGCCGTAGTTCTGAAACTGAAACCCGTGCTGAAAGGCAAAGAAGCTGAGCGTTGTTGTGGCCCGCGCCGGTCCCCCATAGGTCAGGCCATAGACCAGATCGAAAGAGCGGAAGGAATCCACCGCACGGAAGACCGCGGCAAAGGCAATCGCCGGCATCAACAGCGGCAATGTCAGATAGCGGAATATCTTGTAGCGGCTGGCCCCGTCGATCTCGGCCGCCTCATAAAAGTCGGTCGGCAGCGCTTGCAGCCGCGCGAAGACCACGACGAAGACAAACGGCGTCCATTGCCAGACCTCGACCATGATCAGGGTGACGATCCCCATGCGGACCGACCCCAGCCAGTTCGGGGCGGTCAGTCCGACCCCCTCGATCAGCCAGTTGATCAGCCCCCATTCCGGGTTCAGAAGCGCCCGCCACATCACGCCGACGACAAGCGGCGTAATCAGCATCGGCAGGATCAGGATACTGCGGACAAGCCAGGAAAAGCGCAGATTCAGGTTGAAGAACAGGGCCAGGCCGACGCCGATCAGCACTTGCAGGCTGACCGTCGCGCTGACGAACAGCAGGCTGTTCATCGCCGCATTCCAGAACTGCGGATCGCTCATCAGATCGCGGTAATTCTGAAATCCGACCCAGACCGGCGTCCCCGCCGCCGACTCCAGCCGGGTCAGCGACAGCCGGGCGCTGTAGAACAGCGGATAGATCGCGAAGGCGACGAGGCAAAGAATACTAGGCAGGAACAGCATCGCATTCGAGGCCAGTATCTCCAAAGGACTGCGGGCCCGTAAGGACAGGCCCGCAGCTTTCGTTGTTTGGGTGGTCTGCGGCATTCCGTCCAATCAGGCCTTGAGGTGTCCGGCCTTGCGGAAAATGTCTTCCCACTGGCTTTGCACACGTGCGCAGGCGGTCGCCGCATCCTGCTGGCCGATCAGGGCCGCGTTGAACTCGACGTTCATGATGTCGTTGAGCTGGAAAAACTCGTCGATCAGCGAGGTCGGGATCGTCTCGGCAGTCTGCGCAGCGGTCAGCGCGTCCGGCAGGTAGGGAAACTTCTCCACTAAGTCGGGGCTCTGGAAGGTCGAGGCCCGGTTGGCGTCGATCTGATACTTTTCGACCGAGTATTCGTTGACCCGCTTGTTGGTGATCCAGGTCAGCGCCCGCCAGGCGGCGGCCTTCTTGGACTCGTCGGCATTCTTCGGAATGCCCAGACCCCAACCGCCCTGAATGGCGCGGGGATCGTTGCCCGGCGCCGCCGGGACCGGGCCGGTTCCGGTAACATCGGCGACCAGCGAGGTATCCGGGTTGTAGACAGGACCGGCCACCGCGACCCAGAAGATCATCTGCGCGATCTTGCCCGCCGACCAGCCGTCAACGTTTTCGGCAAAGCCGTAGGTAGTCACGTTCTTCGGCGCAAAGGGCAGCACGTCGATCAGCATTTGCAGCGCGTTGATCCCTTCCGGCGTATTCACCTGCGGCTTGAAGGTCCCGTCCTTGGGACTGCCCGAGCACAGCACACCGCCGGTGGTAATAAACCGAGTGTACCAGTCCACCACGCCCAGAGAAAAGTCATTCGCCCCGATCATGCTGCACCCGGCAACATCGTCGGTGGTCAGAATCTTCGCGGCTTCGTGGAACTCGTCCCAGGTCTTCGCCGGCTGTAGGCCAGCAGCCTCGAACAGGTCCTTGCGGTAGAAATAGATCACCGACCCGGAATGGACGCCCGGAATGCCATAGACATCCTTGCCAACGCCCAGCTCGCCCTTCTCGAGGTCGTAGTAGCCGACATTCTTCATCGCCGGTTCCAGGAAGTCGTCAAAGTCCCAATCAGGCGGCGTTTCGGCCGGGTCTTCGATATATTTGTTGAGCTGTTCGAAATAGCCGCCCCCGACCTGCTGGGTGGTCAGAAAGCCGATATACTGGATGATCTCGAACGGGGACTTTTCGGACTTCAGCGTCTGCAATGTCTTTTCGACTAGGGGCGCCAGTGCCGGAGACGAGATATTCACTTTGATCCCGGTCTCGGCTTCCAACTCACCCAGAAGATCGCCGATAGCCCGGTGATCGTTCTCGTCGCCGGTCATCAGGAGGTTGATTTCGGTGCCTGCGTATTTCTTCGGATCGTAGCCGCCCTGCGCCATGGCCCCCGGACTCATAACGGCAAGATAGCCGTCCAGCAGCGGCGCGGCGATCCCGAAGGCAGCAGAGTTGCGCAGCAGAGTGCGCCGATCAATGCTCCTTCCGGATCGCAAGATGGCGGTGCGAAGTGAATCCTGGCCTTTTTTCGACATTGCAGAGTCCTCCCAACTGCTTGACGGCCCCAGATCGGGCGCTCCTTGGTTCTTAAAACCTATCATACAGTATGTCAAGATGATCGGAATGCGGGCCATCCTTGAGACTCATCGCCTCTCCTCCCCTTTGACCCGGAACCGGGCGTTATTCTGCGTTGACATGGTCGAACCGCTGCACAGTGTCGGCATATTCGTCGAGAAGCTGGTACATGACCTGCCGCACCGATTGCTGTTGCTTCATCATCCCGACGACCTGGCCGATGGGGCTGTAGACCCATTCCTTGTTGCGCGATCGTTCGACCCTGAGGTTCGATTCCATCATCGTGGCGGTCTGGAGCGGCATTTTCAGGATCGGCGGTGCATCGGGGCTTTCGTAGGCGTCCATCAGCTTGCTGCGCAAGACCCGCACCGGCTTGCCCGTCCGCGCCCTGCGCTGGACGGCATCTTCGGACTTGGCCTCGACCAGCCGCTCTTTGACCTCGGGAATGGTTTCGCTTTCCGACGTGGTCAGCCAGATCGACCCTGCCCAGGCAGCATCGGCCCCAAGTGCCAGAGCCGCCGCGATATGACGACCCGAGCCAATGCCACCCGCAGCGGCGACCGGGATATCAGGCACCGCGTCGATGACTTGCGGCCAGAGCAGCATCGACGAGATCGGGATCTGTCGCAAACTTTCGGCTTTGACAGCTGTCGGATACGGGAGCAGCCTGAGTCAATCGGAATAGGAGAATGCAGGAGATGGCAATGATCTCTTTCAAAGGCG
>Ga0209273_10000347_pt1 | contig 63989 bp, 59 predicted proteins | sample tdAd471_FD_187126 | JGI IMG/M metagenome (GOLD analysis project Ga0209273, IMG submission 187126) | Marine sediment microbial communities from the Atlantic coast under amendment with organic carbon and nitrate - tdAd47.1 (SPAdes)... | ecosystem: Environmental > Aquatic > Marine > Coastal >...
TTTGGAAAGATCGATAACAAAATCCTGAGTCGCAGCACCATTGGCTGCGCCAGTGCTGTCCAGTGGCGACCAGCCGCTGATATTGAGTTCGAATGGCAAACTGGCCGAATCGATAACACCTGTGTCTGTGAACTGCAGTGTGTCCGGACCGCTTTGTGAGACGCCGTCGATCAAGCTGTGAATTTCCCACTCATTGCCAGTGGCGGTTCTAGAAAAATACAGAGTCAACGTATGAGCATTACCCAGACTGTCATAGATGGTAGCCGCAGTTGAAGAGTTGAACATGTCCGCATCCGGTGCGGTTGGCGGCACCGCGAACGCATCAAAGCCGGTTGCCGGCCACGCTACGGTCGGTTGAACTTCCCGTGAATCCAGGTTAGCGGTGAATTCCACGTTACCGGTGGGATTGGGCTGAATCTGCGAGGTATCAACCCGCAATTCGGCGATACCACCCGAGGTGCTGCCCTCAGAATTGGTATTAAACACCATCAACCGATGACCGCTGGAGTTACCCACGTAGCCCTCCCGGTCCACCTGAAAATTTCCCGCCCGGCTGTAGACCTGAGAGCCGCTGTCATTGAGCACAAAAAATCCAGTGCCGCTGATTGCCATGTCCAGTACGTTGTCTGTAAAGGTGATGTTGCCTTGAGTGAATGACTGGTTGACCGACTTTACCTGAACACCTTTACCGATCGCGTTGCTGCCTGTTCCCAGCTTGCTGGTGGCAAACAGATCGGCAAACTCACCACGGGAATATTTAAAACCCGTAGTCCCGGCATTCGCGATATTGTTACCGATGATGCCTAGATTGGTTGAGGCTGCCTTGATACCGGAGATCGCTGTATCGAATGACATGGTTTACTCCTATATTGTGTAACCCGTATTATCTGAATTCACTAACCTGCGAGAACGTGACGTCTTCACCGTTGTCGAGATGCAGCAGCACCGCGGTATTTTGACGATCCACGGACACGCTGTTGATCTTGTTGTATTGCTGCATGGTCAAAGTATTGAGCACTCCATCTACGTAACCTTCGGCGACAATCATGTAGCGCCCCTGGTCTACCACGTTGCCATCCTTGCCAATGCCATTCCAGGTAAACTGGTGAGATCCAGCATCGACCTTGCCAACATCGAGCGAATTAACCAGATCACCGGAGCCATCGTAGATATTGACCCGCGTTTCCGAAGTAACAGCGTTGGCAATGAAACCACCCGAGACAGGATCCTCCCCGTCGAAGAAGGCATTGAGCATGAAACCTGCTTCGATCAATACTTCCCGATCGATCAGCTGTGCAGCCATCATGGCTTGCGACGTGAAGAGATTGTTAACCAGGCCAGCGAACGACTCATTCATATCCTCGATGCCGTTCACCGTGCTGAACTGTGCCAGTTGTCCCAGAAATTCCGCATTGTCCAGCGGCTTGGTTGGGTCCTGATTGTTCAACTGGGCAACCATCAGCCGAAAGAAATCTTCCTGGCCCAGCTCGTTGCGCGGATTACCGATCTGCTGGTTACCCGAGTTGTAAGAACTACCGAATACCTGATCCAAACCATCCATAATGCTTCCAGTCCCTTAGACTTGGTACATATCCACGCTATCAGCTGCCCAGAGTGATGGTTCTGAGCATGAGTTGTTTCGCTGTGTTCATAACCTCCAGGTTGGCCTGGTAGGCTCGTGAGGCCTGCATCATGTAGGCCATCTCTTCCACCACGTTGACGTTGGAAAGATAGACATAACCCTGTTCATTAGCCATTGGGCTTTCCGGCATGTGTTTTTTCTCCACTGGAGCTGAACTTTCCGTGAATCGGCCCACCTTGACACCAGAGGTCTGCCTACCGCCAGTCATCGGCCCTGGCGTCCCCAGAGAGCCGAAGCTGTTACTGAGAATCGCGGCGAACTCAGGCCGACGCGCCCGGTAGGCATTTTGCTCAGAGCCGCTAACCATCTGGGCACTCGCCATATTCCTGGCAATCACATCCATGTGGATACTCTGGGCACTCAGTGCAGTACCGGTAATGTTGAATGTATCAATCATGCTCATTAGTGTTGTCCTCTGATTGCCAGCCGCAGCCCGGAAAAACTGCTGTTGAGGAATTCAAGTGCTGCCTGATAACGCAGGGCGTTCTCAGCGAAGGCAGCCTGCTCCACTTCGGGCTCTACGCTATTGCCATTAACCATGGGCTTGGTCGGAACCCGGTACATGAGATTGCCCACAGATCCACCACTGTTACTGCCCAGATGACTCTTGTCGGTGACACTCAAACCGGTGTCAGCACCGCGCGCTATGGCCTGCAGGACAGTCTGGAAGTCGAAGTCCCTGGCTTTGAAACCTGGCGTACCCTCGTTGGCGATGTTGGCTGCCAACGCTGAGCTGCGCTGAGCGTGAAACTGCAGGGCGGTGGGATGAATTCCGAGAGCACTGTCTATCCAACTCATTGATTTGCCTCTGTTACCAGAAAGTTGCTGATTTCTATTGTTTCAAGTACGATGCATCAGTCGTGCCAATACCTTTTATTTCTTCTTAATCAATGAGTTAGAGCAATTATCCTGAGCCTGACCCCAGGCAGGCGGCAAGGTTTTTCCGCTTCAGGCGGCAAGCATTGCCGCCGGCCAGGCATGATGTGAACACAGCAATCCAAATCATTCGCACTGGCAGCTCACGTGGCATGCAGATTGCATTAACTGTGTGTAGTAGTCGCGTTGGTGGGAACTATCCCCCCCAGACGGCAATAAACAGGGTTTTCGAAGGAATTTCTTCCGCTATGAAGGTCAATTTTTTGACATGCCGTCAAACCTGGCAGGTTGCGCTGATCGCCACCTGCCTATACTGTCAATCGGCAGTTCTGGCGGAATCAAAGCCACGGGAGTCTCATGAAACTATTCGCGCAGTGGCGATGGAATTCGCCCGCCAGCAGATCGACGATACCGGTCTGCGGGATATTCATTTTCAGGCATCCGAACTGGACTCCCGGCTGAGCCTGGCAACCTGTGAAAAACCGCTGGAAGCTTTCTCCACCGGGAATAACCGCCAGCTGGCACGGACTACCGTCGGAGTGAAATGCACCGGTGAAAAGCCCTGGACCCTTTATGTCCCGGTAACAGTGAATGCATTGGCCAACGTGGTATTCACCAGCAGACCGCTGCTGCGAGGCGAGGTGCTGGCCCCTGATGCGATTGAAATTCGGGCAGTCCCGCTTGCCAGGTTACCTATAAACCATCTGTCCGAAATCACCCAATTGGCCGGAATGGAGACTGCGCGCCCGCTGCAGGCTAATGTCCCTCTGACCCTGAACGCAGTCAGGCCCAGACAGCTGATAAAACAAGGCCAGGAAGTCGTTATAGTGGCCAATAGCGGAGGTATTCGCGTGCGCATGAACGGTGTGGCGATGCGAAGCGGTTCCCGAGGTGACCTGATACCAGTCCAGAACAACAGCTCTGGCCGTAAGGTGGAAGCGGAAATAATGGATTCGGGCACTGTCAGGGTGAATTTTTAATTGCTTAACTATGAAGTGGTTAACATTTACTAAAGGTTTTCTTAACTCTGGTCGTAGTTGTTTAGTATCACGGATGAAACTGTCGCAACACCTGAACGACTTGCGGCCAGTATTGGAGTAATTCTGATGAGTAATGAGATTCCAACCGGCAAGATTCCGGCAAGCTTAGTCAGTGGCACAAGCCAGTCGACCGAGGAGCTGAAGACACAAAAGCCCGATGCCAAGGCACCGGGCACGGGCCAGCTATCGTCTTCCGACAAGGTCAGCATGACCGATGACGCCGCCCGACTGCAGGAAATCGAAGGTATGTTGAAAGACTCTCCGTCGATCAACAATGCACTGGTTGCTGAAATCAGCCAGCTAATCTCGGACGGGCGCCTGGAAATCAATCTCGATCGCATTGCCGCCAGCCTGCTGGAAACAGAGACCGGTATCACGGATTCCGGTAACTGATCCCAGGTCACAAGACAAGCAGGCCACTAAAAAATGAGCACCTGGGAAAATCCCGATCAACGACTGTCAGCAATACTGCAGGAGGAAATCCAGTGTGCCAGCACGCTACTGGATAATCTCCGCAAAGAAAGTGCTGAGCTCGCCAGCGAAAATCCCACACCTGACACTGCTGACGATGCGGTTAAACTGCAATTGATCAATGCGTTGCAGCGAGCGACTCAGGCTCGAATAGATCATATGGCGGCCAATGGCCAGTCACTGGAAAACGGCAGGCTTGTTGATACCGCTGCAGCCATGGGCGAAATCAATACCTTACAGCCGCTATTCTCCCAGCTTGCGGCACTGGCACGGCAATGTTTTGAAGAGAACCGAATGATCGGCCTGCTGATTAATCGTCGCACCCAGTTCGTAACCCGCATGCTCGACAGTCTCGCACCGCAGTCCCGTAATCCTCACGCAGAGACTTATGGCGAGAACGGCAGCACTTCCAGCGGCGCGCACAACGGTCTGGTCAAACTGGCTCAGTAGCCTTGTTAGCTTGTTAGCTTATTAGTAACATTTAGAAAATTTCTGATTTACCCTGAGCGGGTCAATTGAAGCAGAGCCTAGCCCGCATATTTCATCAAAGTCCGTAACACGATTGTGCTTTGGAGCAGTCGCCGCTGGAGTTTGATGAAACAGGAGGGCTAAATAACGTCGTCTTCATCCATCCGACTACGTAACTTGACCCGTAAACGACTCATAGCCTGGCTGTGTACCTGGCAGGCACGTGACTCACTGACATTGAATACCTCACCGATCTCCCGAAGATTGAGACCGTAGTCGTAATAGAGCGCGACTACCAGCTTCTCCTGTTCCGGCAATTCACCGATCATTTCCGCAAGGCTGGTTTTCAGTGCATCGAAGTGGATCTTGTCGATAACTTCGTTCTCGTCGGTTACGGGAAGCGATAATCCAATGTCGTCATCGAGGCTGAAAAGACTGCAACTGGCGACAGCCTCGAGAAGATCCCCGTATTCTTCCAGAGATATATTGAGCTCGTCGGCGATTTCCTTGTCGGTAGCAGTCCTGCCAAGCTTGTTTTCCACCCCCTGGATGGCCTGTGACACTTGCCGGGATTTCTGTTGTACCGAACGGGGTACCCAGGTCTCTCTTCGCAACTCGTCGATAATCGCTCCACGGATGCGGATATTGGCATAGGCCTTGAAGTCGACTCCGGGTTTAGGCTCATAGGAACGCACAGCCTCCAGCAGTCCGATCAAACCAACCTGAATCAGGTCATCGACGCTCTTGCCGGCAGGCAAACGGGAACCAATATGGTGGGCAATGGTGGTCACCAGCGAGACATTGTTTTCGAATAACTGGTCCTGCGATGTCGCCTGATCTATTTTGCGGCTCTGCATCCCTATGTTCATCTAATCCCTCGTTCCCACACACTGCTTCCGTTATTGCTGGCGAGTGCCTTTTCGATAAAGAACTCAACATGTCCATTCGTATCTGCTGTTATCGGCAGATCCAGCAAGCGCTTTGCCAGTTTCTGGAAAGCCAGACTCGAAGCACTATAAGGGTATTTATCGGTGACTGCGGTCCTGGACTTAACTGCCGATCGCATGGTGTCGTCCATGGGTATACTTCCCAGGTAACCAAGACACACGTCAAGATAGACATCGGCAACGTCTGCCAGCCTGGAAAACAGCGCCTTTCCGTGCTCCGGAGTGCCGACCATATTGGTCAGCACCTGGAACCTCTTGACACCGTGCTCCTTGTTGAGCACTTTCATCAATCCGTATGCATCGGTCAGCGAGGCCGGCTCGTCGCACACAACAACAATGATCTCCTGAGCCGCCTTCGTGAAGCTGGTAACGCTTGAGGCGATTCCGGCGGCAGTATCGACCACCAGAACATCATACTTGCTCTCAAGGTTACCGAACGCCCTGATCAAGCCGGCCTGTTCAATACTGGAAAGTTCCGCCATTCGCCCCAGGCCGGAAGCCGCTGGAACGATTTGCAGACCCCGCGGCCCTTCGATAATGACATCTTCCAGTTTGCAGCGGCCTTCGACTACATGGGACAGATCCAATTCAGGCTTCAAATTAAGTATGATGTCGATGTTGGCCATTCCCAGGTCGGCATCAAGCAATAACACAGACCTGCCATTTTTAGTCAGTTCAAGGGCAATGTTTACCGCTACGCTGGTTTTGCCAACCCCGCCTTTCCCCCCGGTTACTGCAATCGTTTTCGTGGGTTGCAAATTATTCATAATTGCTTGTTCCAGTGTGTACTTCCTTAGTTGATGTTCCAGTTCGACCACTCAATAGCACAATTTTTCCTGCCAGCATGTCAGGCCGTCGCCTTGCGACGTTTCTGCATATGAACCAGTGTCTGCTGATAGGAATCTTTGATTCTGTCCTTGAAAAACTCACCATCGGCCCTGGCAAAGTCCTCGGGTATCCCCTGGCCCGTTCCCACATAGGACACAGGCAGGCGGAATCGGATCAATGCTGATAAAACTGCTCCGATGGAGACGTTCTCATCGGTTTTCGTGACAATTGCGGAAACCGGATTCAATCCTGCGCAGGCCCTTACCGTATCGTTGATGACAGATTCCTGAACAGTCGCGCTCAACACCAGGTAAGGATTGATCTTTCTGTCACTATTAAGAATTGACACAAGGTGTTCGTTAAAATCCTGGCGACGCTGATTGATTCCTGCGGTATCGACTATCACCAGTTTCCGTTCAGCAAAACAGTCCAGCGCCTGTTGCATTTCCTGTTCGTTGGCTGCCACCTGAACTGAAAGCCCCATAGAACTTCCCAGTGACAACAGCTGTTCTCGCTGACCAACCCGGAAATCGTCAGTAGTAATGAGGGCGACCTGATTCCTTCCATTCTGCTCAGCAAATCTGGCCGCCATCTTCACGGCGGTAGTAGTCTTACCAACGCCGGTGGAACCAACCATGGCGATGACACCGCCATCCATCAAGGGATCTGGCGCGGGCTTTTTCAGCGCCCGCGGCACCAGATTGATAATCTTCTGCCATGCCTGCTCGACATCATCACAGGGCAAAATCTTGTCTACCAGCTGGGCTGCAAGATCGTGGTTGATCCCGGCCATTTCCAACCGCGATAACAACGCCACACGATTTGGCCGCCGACTGTGAGATTCGCGCCAGGCCAGTTGGGCCATCTCGCCTTCAAACAGCTTCCTCAATCGCCCAAGCTCTTCCTGCATCTGCCGCAGTGACTGGGATTGGGCCTGAACTTCCTGCTCTCTTTGCAGAAGTTTTTCTTTTTCTTCAGCAATTTCTTTTTCCTGCCGCAGACGTTTCCCCTTCTCCTCGGCAATTTGTTTTTCCTGCTCCCTGCGAATCTCCTTTTGCCTAAGCAGTTCCTTTTCTCTTTCCAGGTCCATATCGGCCAGCAGCTCGAACGGAAATTCCTTCACCCGCTCCTTCACCTGTGCTTTCTGCCTTTCTGTCCGCTGTTCTTTCCGCTGTTCTTTCAGCAGCTCCTCTGATACTGACGCTTGTACCTGCGCGGCAGAATTTGCTGCGGTAAGCCGGTCATATTTCTGCTTTACTTCCTGCGGATCGAATTCGCTGGCAGCCAAAACTTCGACTTGCCCCGCGACCCTTTTATTGGAAATAAGCACCGCATCGTTACCCAACTCGGCACGCACCATCGCCATGGCCTGCTGAGTGGTTTCCGCTCGATATCGCTTTACTTTCATTGTCTGCCCCTGCTCTGTCCTGTTCTCATTGTTACGCCATAAAAAACTCGATTATTCTGCTCACGCCGCATAGGATTGCGCCTGTCCCACTGTTGACACCACCTTGATCTGTTTGTTGTTGGCCACCTCACTGAAACCCAGCACTTTCAGTCTGGGCAGCGATGACTTGACGAATCTGGACAACCACAACCTGATCGGATCAGAAACCAGCAACACAGGGATCTGCCCGTTCGCTTCAATCTGCTGGCTGAGGCTCTGGATTTCATTGAGCAGTCGCTCCGCCAGGCCCGGCTCCAGGCTGCCCATACCGCCAGGTCGGTCACCAGCCACCGAATCCCTGATCAGTTTCTCGAACTCAGCGCTGAGCGTGACTACTTTTATCTCCTGATCCATGCCGACAATGCCCTGACAGATCGTACGACCCAGAGCTATGCGGACTGCGGCAGTCAATATGTCCGGGTTTTGATTGACGGCACCGTGCTCTGCAAGTGTCTCTACTATGGTGCGCAGATCGCGAATGGGAACACCTTCTTCCAGCAGATTTTGCAGGACTTTAAGCACAACACCGAGCGACAGGGTATCCGGTACCAGGCTTTCAACCAGCTTGGGCGCAGTTTTCGCCAGCGAATCCAACAGCTTCTGCACTTCATCGTAGCCCAGCAGTTCATGGGAATGTGTCTTGATGGTGTGACTGAGATGGGTCGCGATAACGGTGCTGCTATCAACCACTGTATAACCTTTGGCCTGGGCATCCTCTTTCTGGGCGGCATCGATCCAGATGGTATCCAGGTTGAATGCTGGATCCTTACCAGCAATCCCATCCAGGTCACCAAAGGTCTGGCCAGGATTGATTGCCATTTCCATGCCAGGGTGTACCTGCCCCTCACTAACCGGCACATCCAGCAGTGTTATCCGGTAGGAATTGGGCGACAGACTGAGATTGTCACGAATATGGACCGGATGTACCAGAAAACCCATATCCTGGGATATGCGCTTTCTGACTGCCTTTATACGGTCCAGCAATTCACCACCCTGATTTCTGTCAACCAGGGATATCAGTTTGTAGCCAACTTCCAGACCGATGATGTCGACACCCAGCACGTCGTCCCATTCCAGGTCCTTTTGCTCTTTCGCCTGCTCTGCCGCCTGCTCCTCTTTCTTTTCTTCATCGGCTTCTTCGTCAGAACGTCGGGACAGGTTGAAACCGATAAAAAACAAAGCGGCGCTGATCAGCAGGAAAATAAGGTTGGGCATCCCTGGAATCGTGCCCAGCAGGCCAATAACTCCACCGGTGACCAGGAATACCTTGGGGCTTTCGAACAACTGGTCCAGAACCTGTCGACCCATATCAGTGGACGATCCCACCCGGGTCACAATCAGCGCAGCCGCAACAGATATTAGCAAAGAGGGTATTTGCGCTACCAGGCCGTCGCCAATTGTCAACAATGTATAGTTGGTTGCCGCCTGGCTGGCTGACAGTCCATGTTGCAGGACACCTATTGTGAAACCGCCAATGATGTTGATAAAAAGAATCAGGATACCGGCGACGGCGTCACCACGAACGAACTTGCTGGCGCCGTCCATCGCACCGTAAAAGCTGGACTCTCTGGAAATCTCTTCACGGCGTTGCCTGGCAGCGTCCTGGTCGATCAGGCCCGAATTCAGATCGGCGTCAATTGCCATCTGCTTACCAGGCATGGCGTCCAAAGTGAACCTTGCGGTTACTTCCGAGATACGACCGGCACCCTTGGTGACCACCACAAAATTGATGATGACCAGTATGGCAAATATCACCAGGCCGACGGCATAGTTGCCCCCGACCACGAAATCACCAAAGGCCTCGATAACCCGCCCTGCCGCTCCGGTACCATTATGCCCTTCGATCAATACCACCCGCGTGGAAGCTATATTCAGGGCCAGTCGCAACAAAGTCATGATCAGCAACACGCTGGGAAACACCCCAAACTCCAGCGGTCGGTGAATATAAACAGCAACAAGCAGGATGATCAGCGACAGTGCGATATTGAATGTAAATAGGAAATCCAGCAGAAACGGTGGCAACGGCAGAATCATCATGGCCAGCAACATGATGACCAGCAATGGCGCTCCCAATCCGATCAGGCGCCAGTCGATTCCCATGAAAGCAGCTGGTGAGGTCAGGCTGTTACCGCTTGCCATCAGTCAGCCTCCACGTCGTTGTTCTCATATTCTTCCGGAACCGCCAGATCTGCGGGTGGTTTGGGTTTTTCACCACCATGCTTCTTCACCTGACGCAGCTGAAAAATGTAAGCCATAACCTGCGCCACTGCGAGAAACAGATTGCGGGGAATTTCCTGATTCAGGTCGGTGGAAAAATACAGTGCCCGCGCCAGTGGTGGCGCAGAAAATATCACTACACCGCTCTGCTCGGCGATCTCCCTGATTCGGGCAGCAACAAGGTCCTGCCCCTTAGCGACAACCCGCGGCGCCCCGGTGCTGAGCTGGTCATATTTCAATGCCACTGCATAATGTGTAGGGTTGGTAATTACGACATCGGCATTGGGCACTTCCGTCATCATTCGCTGCCTGGCGAACTGTTGCTGCTTTTCCTTGATCGTGGCTTTTACTTCAGGCCTACCTTCTGTCTCTTTCAACTCGTCCTTGACTTCCTGCCTGGTCATACGGAGCTGACGACGATGCTGCCAGAGCTGGAACGGCACATCGGCTGCCGCCACCAGGATCAATACCGAACTGAAGCCCAGCATACACCATACGACCAACGACCCAGCGGTATTCAGGGCTTCTTGAAGAGGTCGCAGTGACAGGCTGACGATCTGATCAAGGACCAGGTAAAGAACCAGACAGGTTACTGCAGTAACCAACAGAAACTTGCCTACGGCCTTCACCAGTTCCATTAAGGATTTGGGAGAGAATAATCGACCAAAGCCTTTGATCAGACTGATCCTTTCCAGCTTGGGCGCTAACAGTGTGGCATTGAAAACCCATCCACCCATGGAAAAGGGACTGAGTAAGGTGGCAAGAATCAGCAAACCGAACAGAGGAAGCAACATCGTGACCGACGCGACAGCCGTTTCGCCAAGCCTGCTGACAATGAACGAATCAGCAAACGCTGCCTCACGACCAAAACTGAGATTTTCCACCAGCAGCTGATTGATTTCCTCGATGATGCGTTGCCCAAAGAACAGCATGCCCAGCCCAGCTGCCAACAATGAACTAACAGTATTCAGCTCCTTGGAACGGGGCACCTGACCCTTTATTCGTGCATCCTGGAGCCGTTTCGGGGTCGGCTGTTCGGTTTTTTCCTGGGCTTGTGATTCAGCCATTCATCAGCACCCTTAGTTCACCATGGTCCGCATGAACTGAAACCCCGTTGCGAAGAAATCTTCCAGGGTCGGAAACAGCACGGGAATACTGAACAACATGAGCACAAACCCGGCCAGCATAGTGGCCGGAAAACCTACTGCGAAAATATTCAACTGTGGTGCTGCCCGGGTGACTACGCCAAAGGCGAGGTTTACCAGTAGCACACCAATGATAACTGGCAGAGAAATCAGCACCCCTGCAACAAACAGTTCGGCACTGAACAGGGCAATATCACCAAAGACTTCAATGGCATTGAATGGTGAGCCAATGGGGATGTAGATGAAGCTTTGTACCAGCACATCGATCATTAACAGATGTCCGTCGACAGCCAGAAAGTAAAGCGTCCCAATGATCAGATACAGCTGGCCAACCATTGTCACCTGCACCCCATTCTGAGGGTCCACCGAGGACGCAAAACCTAAGCCCATGGTGGTTGCGATTGCCTGCCCCGCCATCACCAGGGCGCCCAACACGATCTGCAAAATCAGACCCATAACGACACCGATTCCGATTTGCTGGAGAACAACCAGGACACCCTGCGCAGAAAGCGGATCAACCGCTTCCATAAATGGCAGGCTGGGTTGAACCAGCATGGTAATCAGTACCGCGAGTAATATTCGCACCCTTACGGGCACCGCCTGGGCAGAAAAGATCGGCGCTGCCATGAAAAGAGCGCTAATGCGAAGAAACGGCCAGAAGAAGTCTCCTGCCATTGCCGCTATGTCATCAAGCGATACTTCCACACCAACTCCCAACTGCCTGCCTTTTCACTAACCGATAAGGTCAGGTATGCGATAGAAAAGCGATTCGGTAAATACCAGCCAGTAATTCAACAGCCAAGGTCCCAGAACCACAAGTGCCATTACCAACGCCAATAGTTTCGGGATAAAACTCAGGGTCTGTTCCTGGATCTGGGTAGCAGCCTGGAACACACCCACCAGCAGACCAACCAGCAACGCTGAAGTCAGCAATGGTCCCGCCAGGGCAACGATAAGAAAGAGTGCTTCCCGACCTACATCTATGACTACATCCTGATCCATGTTGATTAATCCGCCGGTTAGAAAACCGCAAAACTGGAAGCGAGAGTGCCGACAACCAGTGTCCAGCCATCAACCATGACAAACAGCATGATCTTGAACGGTAATGAAATCAGCATTGGTGACAGCATCATCATGCCCATCGACATCAAGATGCTGGCTACAACCAGATCAATAACCAGGAACGGAATGAAAATCAGGAAACCAATCTGGAACGCAGTTTTCAATTCGCTGGTTATGTAAGCAGGGACAAGAACACGGAATGGGATTTCCTCGAGCGACCCAAATTCCTCATAGCCGCCCATCTCGGCAAACAGGGTCAAATCCTGCTCCCTGACCTGATTGGACATGAACTGGTGAAAGGGTCCTGCTGTTTCGTCCAGCGCCGCATCGAATTCAAGTGTCTCTTCCATGTAAGGGGCAACGCCATTCTGATAAGCATCACTGAAAACAGGACTCATAATGAACAGCGTAATAAACAGTGCCAGCCCGATGATTATCTGATTGGAAGGAGTCTGCATCAGTCCGAGCGCCTGCCGAAGAATGGCCAGCACCACGATGATTCGCGTGAATGAAGTCATTGCCATCAGGGCTGCCGGCAACAACGTCAGTACCGTCATGAACATCAGGATCTGCAGGCTGACGCTGTAAGACATTCCACCATCGGCTGTTGCTTGAGAAGTCACCAGCGTCAGATCTGGTGTGGCCGCCAATGTCGTACCCGGCACTATAGCCACCAGGAAAAGCATCAGTTGTAGGCTGTTTTTCTTCATCAGGGTTTATTCAAAACCTGGTTGAGTAAACTATTGAAAGATTTACCATCAGGCTTTCCTGTTACTCGAAATTTGTCAGGATCCACTGGGTCACGAAGGTCATGGACCTTAGCAATTCTGCCCGGACTTGCACTTATCAGTATTTGTTCGTCTCCCACCTGAACCAGCAGCAGGCGATCCTTGTTGTTGAGAGGCAGACCACCGAGTATTTTGATCATCCCGGAAGAGGAGCCGGGCACCAGACTGAATCGCTTTATCAAAACAGAGAGTCCGAAAATGATCAGAACGACTACAATCAGCGCTACAATCATCTGCACCATACTTTCCGGGCTAACCAGGGTGTCTGGTCGCACCGGCGGTTCCTGCTGCTCAGCAGCGAAGACGCGGTTAACCGGCACACCTGCTGTCAAGGACACAGCAACTATGTAAATCGGCAACGCTGCAAAACGCATCGATTGAAACATTCGGAATGTTCTTGTGCCGATCATATTGATCACTTGGACTCCATACCGGATGGAACAGCAATTTCGTTGATCCTGATACCCACTCTTTTTTTCAAACTAACCGATTCCGCCCGGGCAACAATCTTGCCGCTCACTTTGACTTCGACCGAATCCACAAAGACATCCTGAAGCGGCAAGATCGATCCCCGGGCAAGCGTCATAAGCTGTTGCACAGTGATATCCTGCCTGCCAACTTCAAACGCCAGCGTGACAGGTACATCCATGAACATGCCCAGCCCGGATTGCTGGCCTGCCTGGGACACTGGAACTGCAGCGGTCGAATTTGCAACCACCTCACCCGGTTTGGGAACAACCTGTAAGTGGCTGGCCGAGTCCGGCCGCCCCTGCGTGGCAGCTTCGGTGGCAGGGATATCCAACTGGGGAAAGGCCTGAGCCAGTACAGCCTGGCTTTGGTTGTCCCCTGAATCGTTGTCACTCATCAAAAACCTCCACCACGATGGCTGCGTCGAAGCACTTCCAGGCCGACCTTGCCGTTAACTTCACCCATTCGCGCCTTGAATTTCGGTACATTGTTGACTTTCACATCCACGCGGTCTGGCGCATCGATGGGCACTATGTCTCCTTCACCAAGCTCCAACACCTCTTGCAGTGTCAGGTTGGCACCACGTATTTCTCCCGTGACGTCCAGCTGAAATTCCCTTGCCATAAGCGAAAGTGCATTTCTGCCGGACACTCCCAGCTCAGCCAGACGTGATTTCTTGTGCCGGAATATGGCGTCGACTACAGGGCCAGGCATAATGAGCTGGATCTGCCCGCCCATACCGGAAAATTCAATGTTGAACGGCCTGATCATCAGCACATCAGTGTCTGCGTATACCGAGAAATGTGCTGGATTCATTTCTGTTTCAACTATGACGATTTCGTGGTCACCAAAGTCGCGAAACCCCTCCTGAACAACTTCAGCGATCGTTTTGACGATCATTTTGATCAAGCGCTGCTCGGTATGACTGAACTCCCTGCCTTCTATCGGTGTTGGCCTGGAACCTCCACCAAAAAACACGTTGACCAGTGCAGACACCAGGCTTGAATCCAACACAATCGCCGAGACACCGACCACGCCAGTCAATGCGAAACAATTGATGGCCGTAGGAAGTTTCAGAGTAGTGGCATACTCTTCGTATTTAAGAATCTGAATTTCTTCCCGCTTGATTTCTACACTCTTGTGTAGAATACCCAGAAACTTTGTTGCAAGAGCGGTCCGGATTCGATCGTCAACGATTTCGACATATTGGCTCCAACCCGCGACACGATGCATGCCACTGGTCAGGTCGTAGAGGGCATAGTCGTCATCGCTGAATCCATCGCCTTGATCAGCAGTGCGGTTAGTTACACCGTTCATCAACGCATCGATTTCTTTATCTGATAATAAATCACTCATATCCTAGATACTGGACGCCTCAGCCAATCATGGCTGCAGCGTCTTCCTTCAGTTCAATTTTTCCGTCGTCTGCCAGTTTCCTGGCTGCGGCGAGCACTTCCTTCTGAGCCGTCTCAACATCGACAATCTTGACCGGCCCCAATTCCTCCATGTCCTCCTGGAAAATTTCCGCTGCACGAGAAGACATATTCTTGATTACTTTCTGCAAGATGCTGTCGTCCGCCCCCTTGAGCGCCATTGCCAGCATGTCGGTAGAGACTTCCCGCAATAATTGCTGGAAATCCCGATCGGGAATCACCCTCAGATCGTCAAACACAAACATCTGCTCTTGAATCGCATTGGCCAGATCAGGGCTTACATCGGTTATCTTTTCCATCAGGCTTTCTTCAAAAGTCTTTTCCAGCGAATTGAAGATGTCGGCGACGTTTTTAACTCCACCCACTGTGGAACCCTGTTTGCGAACCACGCCCTCAACCTGTTTTTCGAGGGAACTATTAAGTTCCTGCAAGGCGGTAGGGTCCACGGTGTCGATTTCTGCCATGCGGATCATCAGCTCTACCACGGAACTCTCCGGCATAAATGAAAGCACTTCGCCGGAAAGGTCCGGGCCAAGATAAGAAACTACAATGGCCTGTATCTGTGGATGTTCGTTTTGGATGATGCCGGCTACCAGCTGAGGCTCCATCCACTTAAGTGAATCAAGTCCCTTAGTGTTGCCTCCCAGCATGATCTTTTCCAGTGCCTCACGCGCGGCTTCTGGTCCTAACGCTTTTTCCAGCACACTCCTGGTGTACTCGTCAGCCATGACACGAATCGAACCGTCTTTTTCATAGTCGGTGAGAAAAGTGGTGAGGATCTGATTGACATCATCCGTCGACATCTCTTTCATGCGTGCCATTTCGACACCGATCTTCTGAACTTCGTCAGATGTAAGATGTCTCAAAATATTGGCGGCTCCCGCCTCACCCATCACCATAAGGAAGCGGGCCGCATTAGCTGAGCCACTGGTTCCAGGTCTTCTTCTTTGCACTCTTGCATTCATGATGACAATTCACTAACCAACGCTTTTTTGTCGCCTGACAAGCCTGTCAGTTTTTCGACAGTGTCATTTTTCCCGGCACCGGATTTATTGACGTCCCACATACTGTTTGTTCAAAAAGCCTGATAAATCCTGCGCTTAACTTTTTCTTCCTTGCCCTGCAATAGTCCTGATGCAATGACATAACACTGAAAACGCAAGTTCCATGCCAGTGAAAACTCAAAGTAGAAAACTCTTCTATTAGAAAGCGCAGAAGTTGGCTTCATAGCAGGTGCCAAGACGCGACCCGTCGTTTCAATGCCATATTCCGGAATAATGAATATATATCCCGCTACATTCCTAAGGTTTCCCCCCATAATGCCGAAGAACTATATAGTTAGAAAAATAACAAAATTCCCGCTGGAGTTACGCAGCGAATCCTATTTAGGGCACGGGAATTACAAAAACCAGCTGCACTATCTTTCCGCTTCAAATTTGGGCAAGGGCAACAAATGACTGGTGAAGTTCTGCTGGTGTCGGACTGCAAATCCGTCATTTCCAAGACGGCTGCCATACTCGAGTCTCTGGATCACAAGTCTCTTCCTCTAACTGTCGAGCAACTTCGCAGCGGCCCGTCTGGCAGCTCTGCAGCCCTGGCTGCATTGATCGCCGTTGAAGACAGCCTTACCGAAAGTGCAGCCATTGCCGGCATCAAGGAAAAAGTCCCCAACCTGCCGATTTTCCTGTTGCGTCCCGACCAAAAGCTTTTCGAAGAGAATCCTCAGCCCCTGGATGTTGCCGGCACAATTCGACTGCCGGTTCGTTACCGCGACATGATCGAGGTACTGAAACAGGCGCAACTGAAACGTATTCAAAATAGAGAATCCAAATCTGACGGGATAACAATTACCGGCAACAGTCCAGGGATAAACACCATTAAGAGACTGATCCGGCAGGTTGCTCCTACCGAAGCGAGTGTTTTGCTGTCGGGAGAATCAGGAACGGGGAAAGAGGTAGTCGCCCGATCCATCCATAATCTCTCGCTACGTTCGAACCGTCCGTTCGTTGCCGTAAACTGCGGAGCAATCCCTCCAGAGCTGCTTGAGTCGGAGCTCTTTGGTCATGAGAAAGGTGCATTCACCGGCGCGTTTCAAGCTCGTGCAGGCCGCTTTGAACTGGCGCAAGGCGGCACCCTGTTTCTTGATGAAATTGGGGACATGCCACTGAACATGCAAGTAAAGCTATTGCGTGTTATTCAGGAACGGACATTCGAACGGATAGGTGGAACCAAGACTATCAAGTCTGATGTACGCCTGATTGCAGCAACTCATCAAGATCTTGAGAAACGCATAGCGGAAGGTGAATTCCGCATGGATCTGTTTTATCGACTTAATGTATTCCCGATAGAACTGCCTTCTTTACGGGAACGCAGTGAAGATATACCACTATTGATCGGTGAATTTATCGAGCGCAAACGTCTTGCCCAGCAACAATCGATAACACTGGACCAAGACGCCTTGCAGACCCTCATGAATCACCCACTGCCAGGCAACGTGCGAGAACTGGAAAATCTGATTGAAAGGCTAACAATTCTTTATCCTGGTGAGACTGTAAGCCGTGAACAATTGCCACAGCGCTACTGTCAGCAGTATAACGGGAAGCACAACAATAGCTGCCTCGATTCCATTGCCAGCAGGCAGAGCCTGCCTGCTGATATGGCCTCCCTGTCTGACGGTTCCACAGCCAAGGTCAACCTTAAGCAGTATCTGGCATCCCTGGAACGCAGCCTTATTTACCGGGCGCTGGAGCAATCTGACTGGGTTGTCACGCAAGCCGCCAAAACCCTTTCCGTGCGTCGCACTACGTTGATCGAGAAGATCCGCAAACTGGAAATCACGCAGCCGGCTGGTGAAGAACACCGAGCTGCACTGTAAGACGGACGGCGATTCTGAAAGCTACAATATCTTGACCATCTCGAACTGTTGATTGCCAAAAAACTGACACGGACGTTCTAATTCCCTGATTTTTAAGCCCATTCACATTGGCATAAAGATTGCAGATTAAGCTTTCAGAAGAATTTTCAACAAGTACCATGACAGTGGTTACAAATGAAAGCTGAAGCGCCAGCCAATACCAAACATTCCATTAGTCAGCTGGAAGAAGCCTTTGGCATCTTCAACCAGGTCTCGGCGGATCTCGGCAACATCTATCAGAATCTGGAAACCCGAGTCGCCGGTCTCAAAGAAGAGCTGGCGATTTCAAACTCGGCCCGAATTCGGGAACTCACTGAGAAAGAACGCCTGGCTGCCAAACTCTCTTCCCTGATGGACGCCCTGCCGGGCGGTGTAATCGTCATTAATAAGGACGGCATAGTCAAAGAAATGAATCCGGCTGCTTTGAGTATTACCGGCAAGTCTTTCACAGGTAAAAGCTGGAAACAGCTTTTTAAACAGATTACCCCTCGAGAACCAGTATTTGACGGCGAGTTCTCATTGCATGACGGCAAGCGCGTATCAATTACCAGCACCTCGTTTGGCGCCGAAGGCGATCGAATCATTCTGGTAACTGACATCACTGAAAATTATCGGTTGAACCTTACCATTAACCGTGAAAAAAGACTTTCCGCACTGGGAGAAATGGCGGCTCGGCTGGCTCATCAGATCCGTACACCACTGAGCTCGGCCATCCTCTATCTTTCCAATCTCTCAACACACCTGTCAACGGGAATGACCGAAGACACTGGCAAGGCAGTCAAAAACATCCAGAACCAGTTGGGACAGATCGAAAAACTGGTCGAGGGAATGCTTTCCTATATAAAGGGAGACATGGCTGCCAGTCACACTTTTTCACCGGTAGCACTACTGGTCGAGGTAAAGCTGGCAACAGCAATGCAGGTTGAGGCCAGGAACGGTACCTTTCGGCTTCTTTACGAAGGTGATGATTTTGAAATCACCGGAGATCACGAAGCCCTGTTCAATGCCCTGAGCAATCTGGTGATCAATGCCGCGCAGGCGGTCGACAGCAATCCAGACATCACCCTGCGTCTGTTACAAGAGCAGGACTGCGTTCGTTTTATCGTGACTGACAAGGGGCCCGGTATAGATGAGGACAAAAAAGAACAGGTCTTCGATCCGTTTTTCTCTACCCGCCCAGGCGGCACCGGGCTGGGACTGGCAGTAGTCATGTCTGCTGTGAAAACTCACGGTGGTGAGATAAGCATTGAAACTCCTGCCGGGGGCGGCACCGAGTTTAATCTTGTCATTCCCCGGCAACAAACTGATTTTAATGAATTTTTCCAGGGTCATGAAATTGCCGGCTCAGGCGCCTGATGGCTCCGGCACACAGTGTTTTGTGAAGCAGTTCAAACTTACAGGAAATCAATCTATGGATAATACTTCTGTGCTTGTCGTAGAGGACGATCCCGATCTCCGGGAAGCTCTCTGTCAGACACTTACCATGGCAGGTTACGAAGCGCTGGAAGCAGAAAATGCCGAAGTGGCATTAAGTATCCTGGATAACCGTAAATTGAGCCTGATCATCAGTGACGTACAAATGCCTGGCATGCATGGTGATGAGCTGCTGAAACTGGTGAAGCAACGCTCCCCGGAGACACCGTTTGTGCTCGTTACCGCGTTCGGAAACGTTACCAAAGCAGTGGAAGCCATGCAGGCTGGCGCTGCTGACTACATCCTCAAGCCGTTTGAAGCAGAAGTCCTGATCGAAATGGTCGATCGGCTGGCCCTGACCACTTCCACTTACCAGGACGGCAGCGGCATGATTGTGGAAGACCGTCGTAGCGTAGACATCGCTGAGCTAAGTCGCCGCGTGGCAGCCACTGACGTGACGGTCATGATCAGCGGCGAATCCGGTTGTGGCAAGGAAGTATTCGCCAAATTTCTCCACCGTTGTTCCGACAGGAGTGACAAGCCCTTTATCGCAATAAATTGCGCAGCAATACCAGAGCCGATGCTGGAGTCTATCCTGTTCGGTTACGAAAAAGGCACGTTTACCGGCGCTTACACCTCTCGGGCTGGGAAATTCGAACAGGCCAATGGTGGCACTTTGTTACTGGATGAAATATCTGAAATTGATGTTGGACTGCAAGCAAAGCTGCTGCGGGTTATCCAGGAAAAAGAAGTTGAACGGCTGGGTGGTAGTCAGGCTATACCGCTGGACGTTCGCCTGATTGCCACTACCAACAGAAACCTCAAGGACCAAGTGGCTGCAGGCCGCTTTCGGGAAGATCTGTTCTACCGCTTGAACGTTTTTCCGTTACACCTGCCACCATTACGGGAACGCCCCGGCGATATCATACCCCTGGCCAAAAATTTTGTTGAGCACTTTGATCAGGGTACCGGCGTACAACTGGAAGACAGCGCCAGGCAGAAATTGCTTGCTCACAGCTGGAAAGGCAATGTGAGAGAACTCGAAAACGTTATTCAGAGAGCACTTATTCTCAAAACCGGTCGCTCTATCTGTGCTGGAGACATTGTCTTGGAAAATCCGGATGTGACTGAAATATCACAACCGACACTATCAGCGGTCGAGGAACGTCCACAGCTGGCTTCAAATCTCAAGAATCACGAAATGGAAATCATCATGGAGGCTATCGTCTCCAACAGCAGTCGCAAGGCTGCAGCAGAAAAGCTTGGCATCAGCCCGCGTACATTGCGCTACAAGCTGGCCCAATTTAGAAAGGAAGGGGTGCATATCCCGGGTTTTTCCAACGAAATGAAAGCTTCCTGAGGAATTAGCAATGAGTGATGTGAATATTGATCAGGTATTAAACCAGATGCGAGTTCTGGCCCAGAACAATGTCGTGCCTGAGCTGAATAACTCCGATCGCCCTGAGTTTGCAGAGCTGCTGTCCGATTCCATCAAGCAGGTCAGCGAACTGCAAACCGAAGCAAGCCAGCTGCGGGAAGCGTTCGTTACCGGCCAGCAAGGTGTCGATCTGCCTGAGGTCATGGTTGCTGCAGAAAAAGCATCAGTTTCCTTCGAAGCAATGACAGAAATACGCAACAAGCTGCTGTCTGCTTACCAGGAAGTGATGAACATGCAGATTTAGATATTATCCATTTGGAAAAGTAACTAGAACATGGCAACACCGTTATCTCCAAACTCGTTTCTCGGCCTGATCAGGTCATTAAGCGAGCTCAGCATGGTAAGGCAGTTGGGCGTCATGATCATCCTGGCGTCGAGCATTGCATTGGGAGCCATGGTAGTACTGTGGTCGATGAGTTCAGGTTACACGGCATTGTATACCAGCCTTTCCAACCAGGACTCGGCTGATGTAATGACAGCACTGGAACAGAACGGCCTGCGTTATCGGGTAGATGGATCCAGCGGAATCATCATGGTACCAGCCGACCAGCTGCGTCAGGTTCGCATGCAGCTGGCCAATGAAGGATTGCCGCGCTCGACCAACCGCGGCTTTGAAATCCTCGACGAAGATCAAGGACTTGGTACCAGTAATTTTGTCGAGCAGGCGCGCTACAACCGCGCCCTGGAACAGGAACTGGTACAGACCATAAAGCAGATACAAGGCGTTCGTGATGTCCGGGTTCACCTGAGTATTCCCAAGCAAAATTCCTTTATCCGGGACTCCCGTCAGCCCAGCGCTTCAGTGATGCTGGACATCATCGGCCTGCAGGCGCCTGGTGACACCCAATTGTCCGGGATTCTGCACCTGGTGGCGTCCAGTGTTGCTGGAATGGAGATTGATCGAGTTTCCATCGTCGATCAGCGAGGCAACCTGCTTTCTAACCGCAGCGACCTGGAGCTGGCTAACAGCGCCGAAGCTATCCGCTATACACGTAATATTGAAGACAACTACAACGAACGAATTCTGAATCTGCTAACGCCTATTGTTGGCATTGGCAACGTCAAGGCCCAGGTTGCCGCCAGTATAGATTTCACCACGGTAGATACCACCGAAGAAATCTACAATCCGGAAACGCTCGCAATTCGCAGCGAACAATTGGAGGAGGAATCCGCCGACCTTTCCAGCAACGGTGCCACGGTGGAACCCGGAACGCTGTCCAACAGTCCACCGGCGGAAGAAGAGGGTGAGGACAATCAGCTAGCCAGCGGCAGCAGGCAATCGCGGACCAGCACCGTTCGCAATTACGAAGTTGATCGCAGCGTCAGCCGCACGGTAAGAGTACCTGGCGAAATTGAACAGCTGTCGGTGGCAGTGCTGGTCGATCTTGGGTCTGGTCAGACAGCTGCCGAAGCAGAGGATGGCACTGTTGCAGCAGCCAGTCCTGAATTGGTTCAAGCAAGGCTCGATCGTCTGACACAGCTGGTCAGGGATGCCGTCGGCTTTAATGAGGCGCGGGGCGATACTGTCAGTGTGATCAACGAAACTTTTTATACCGACCAACCACTTCCTGTCGCAGAAATCCCCATCTGGCAGCAGGCCTGGGTGGTTACAGCATTGAAACAAGCGGGTGCTGGACTGGTGGTATTGTTGCTTATCTTTGGCGTACTGCGACCGGCACTGAAGTCTGTTGTCGCGGGCGGCAGCGATAGTCGACGACTGCCTCCCACCGTGGATGGTAGCGCGCCGGACGAGTTTGGCGACGACCAGGTTCACCTGTCTGGCAGCGCCGCGGGACAACAGCTGGCCTCCCCGGCAGGTACTCCCGGAATTACCTTCGATGACAACCTGGTTCGCGCCCAGAACCTGGTATCACAGGAACCGGCCCGGGCAGCCCGGATGATTCAGAACTGGTTGGCCAATGAATAGTTTCAGCAAAAACGCGAAGAACGCAGATGTGTCAGCCTGGGAAACGCCCCGGTTGGTCGACCACGAGCACCCCGCAAGATTATCCAGTAGCGAAGTGGAAGCCCGTCAGGGTGTTTACGAGGAAGCATTCCGGGAAGGCTATGACAATGGCAAAGAACTTGGAATGCAGGAAGCCAAAGATCAGTTGCAATTGATCCAGAACCTCGTAGACGCACTGGCCAGGCCATTCGACGATCAAAGTCAGCAGCTGGCAGACAGCATTGCCCAGCTGGCCGGCAAAATCGCCCGCGCAGTGGTCTCCAGCGAACTTAAAACCGATCCTGAATTAATTTTAAACCTGGTGCGGGAAACCATTGCGGCACTCAATACCAGTGAACAGGAAGTTCACATTCACCTGAATCCCAGAAATGCCCAGCTGATCCGCGACTTGTTGCAGCAACATAGCAACGGACAGACCTGGCATATTGTCGACGATCCCCACGTCGCTCTTGAAGACTGTAAGGTGCGTTGCCAGGATTCGGTAATAGACACCGACATGGATTCAAGAATTAACCTGATAATCTCACAGTTACTGGAAAACGAGTCTAACGAGAACAACACATGACTAACGGCCCGTCTCTACCAACGGCCCAGTCTCGTAGCGATTGGTTGCAGAGCAAACTGCAATGCTATGTCGACAATGTGTCACCCCCCCGCTTACCCGTTGAAGGTCGCCTGATTCAAATGAAAGGCCTGACACTGGTAGCAGCCGGCTGTGAGGCAACTATCGGCAGTCGTTGCAAGGTGATTCTATCCGATCAGAAAGAAATCGAAGCAGAGGTGGTCGGTTTCTCAGAAGAAAATCTGTTTCTGATGCCGATTGGCAGAATCCACGGTCTTAAACCCGGCGCGAAAGTTATTCCCCTGCCCCACTATCCAGAAGTGGGGGTTGGCAATGGTCTGCTGGGACGTATTATCGATAGCCAGGGCAACCCGATAGATGCCTTGCCCGATCTCAAGTACGAAAAGAATCTCCACCTGCTGGGACCACCAATCAATCCATTCAATCGCATGCCGATTGATCGCCCGCTGGATGTAGGTGTACGGGCGATCAATGCCCTGTTCAGTGTTGGCCGCGGTCAGCGCATGGGCCTGTTTGCCGGCAGCGGTGTTGGCAAGAGCGTTCTGCTGGGCCAGATGACCAAGAACACCGAAGCAGATGTTGTGGTAGTCGGCCTGATCGGCGAGCGTGGCCGGGAAGTCCGGGAATTTGTCGACAATATTCTAGGTCCCGATGGGCTCAGCAATGCCATTGTGGTGGCCACACCCGCCGACGACCCACCTCTGATGCGTTTGCATGGAGCCTGGCGGGCTACCGCCATTGCAGAATACTTTCGCGACCAGGGCAAACATGTCTTGTTGTTGATGGATTCGCTGACACGATTCGCCCAGGCCCAGCGGGAGCTTTCCCTGGCCATTGGTGAGCCGCCAGTGACCCGTGGCTATTCTCCTTCGGTATTCGCGCAGCTGCCGCAGCTGGTAGAACGGGCAGGCAATGGTGTGCATGCTGGCGGTGGTTCCATCACAGCATTCTACACGGTGCTGGCAGAAGCTGATGACCAGAATGATCCGATAGTCGATGCAACTCGCGCCATTCTGGACGGACATATCGTACTTTCCCGGGATCTCGCCGAAGCAGGTATTTTCCCGGCCATCGATATCGAATCCTCGATCAGTCGGGTCATGAACAGCATCATTGAAGACCAGCACCTGGAAGCTGCTACCCGCTTCAAAAAACTCTACAGCACCTACGAGAAGAATCGCGATTTCATCAACGTGGGCGCTTACCGCGTCGGTACTGATCCAGAGATTGACCTGGCGATTCAGTACTTTCCGCTACTGCAGGCATTCATTCAGCAGGGGCGGGCCGACAAATCCGCTTACCCTGCCAGCCTGGCTGACCTCTATTCGCTTTTTAACGGAACTGCAGCGCAATGAGACGTTCCGACAGAATGGCTAAGTTGCATCGCATAAACCAGCTCCATGAAAAACGGGCGGCAACTAATTTTGCCAATGCCAGCCAGCGACATGACCAGTTACAGGACCAACTCCACAAACTGCAGGCCTACTGGAATGAATACAGCGTCAAGCTTGAGGAACTGAAAACATCCACTAAGTGCGCTGCGGCACTGCGTGAACACCAGCAGTTTCTGAACAAGCTGGACGATGCGATTGCCCAGCAACGGACGGAACTGGAACAAAGCGCAGCCAACCTGGAAGCCTCGCAGAATGAGCTGGTGGAACGCGGCGTGGAAGTTAAGAAAATTGAGAAAGCTACGGACAGTATCCGCAAGCAGGAGCTCGCCAGCGAGCGCAAGAAATTCCAGAAAGAGACAGACGAGCTGTACGCCAATAACCGCTAGTGGTCCGAATATTGCATTATGCAATAGGTAATAAGAAGCGTGCAGGTGGCTATCGTTGTTACCTGCCAGTTCGCAAACTCTAATTGCCTGGCGGTACAAACGTTAAATGACAGCAATCCTCAATTTCACCTTGCCAAACCTGGATGTTCCGGCCAGCAATGCCGCTGCGCCGGGCGCGTCATCTTCCGGGTTGCGCCTGGAAGCTCGTGAAGCTGCAGCGTCAGTTAATCGAGGGACTGCGAGCGAGGATAATGGCAAGGAATTCGGAGAGCTCCTGAGTAACCGCATTGTCAAAAAAGAGACAGGTAAAGATGGGAATTTTGACGCTTCCGAGCATTCCGAAACCGAACCTGGTAAAGAAATCGCTGCAATCCTGGTAACCGGACCAAGATCAAACAGCCCCTCCCCAGCCTCTGAAAACCTTTCCACAAACAGCGGCAAAGAAATCAGCATCAAACTGCTTGCCGATCCGCTGCTGGATAAAGTGGATGTTGATACCGGAGTCGAAGACGGTTCCACCGAGGGAGAACCAGCCGCAAAGCTGGCGGTTTTGAGCACCGATACTGAAGCCCCTGAATCAGCCGGAAAGTCGGTCATAATGCGGACTTCAGGCGAAGAAATTGCGCTGGCTCGCAGTGCCGACGCGAAATTACAGTCAACGACCGGGCAAGCGGCAGATAACGCCGGCAAAGCTGCACCAGCTGGCTCTCAACATACATTGACCAGCCAGGCTGTGAGCCAGGGCCCTGTTTCCCAGACACGTGTTACGGCCCCCATCCGCTCTGACGATATACCGACTTCAATCAGTTTAAACGCTGTTCCCCAAACGTCCAGAATGACACCACCAGCTGGCGAAGCTGAGGAACTTACTCCCGCGCCAGCTCGCCAGAATCAGTCAGCGCCACCCGATGCACCTTCAAAAACCACCCGGCCGGTAGCCGGGCAGCGCGCAGACACCCTGGCTCAGACTGATGATGGCACGGCAGAATTTGCCGCTGCAAGCGGCAAGCAATTACCTGATAGCGGCAAACCATTGCCGTCTGTACTTCTCCAAACACCTGCACAGCACGCCCCTGGCCTCAGCAGCAGAACTGAAATCATGACCCGTTCTGTGAGAAATGGCAGACAGCGGTCGATTGGCAGGGAGAGCGGTGAAGTGCCCGGACTGGAAAAAGCAGCACGGCTCAGCAATAGTGTTCCTCTTTCCGAGCTGGTTGGGAAAGCTGTCGGCCAAGTTCTACCCACGGTGAGTATCGAAACGGGAATGCATACTCAAACCACCGCCAGCGACCCACAGGCAACAGGATTGTTGGCTCAGCATCTTGCTTCTGTTGAAAGGGCCACAAGCTATAAAATTCCAGGCGCGTTAACTGGCCCCGAAGCCAATAACACTTTTTCATTGCAGCTGCAGCCTGGCAGCCAGGAAATGAGCGCGCAACTGGGTAGCCGTATTCGCTGGATGGGCAATCTCAATATCTCCTCGGCAGAATTAAAACTTTATCCGGCGGAGCTTGGCACACTGGAAATTATGATTACAGCCGAAGATGATCAGGCGCGGGTAAATTTTGTTACCAGCACCTCGGCAGCCAAGGAACTGATCGAGGCGTCGCTGCCGCGGTTACGTGAACTACTGGGACAGAGCGGAATGCTGCTGGAACAGGGAGACGTCACCCATCGCGATCTTAGCAAGAACAGCTCGGATAACGCACTACCGGTAGTTGAAAGTCAGACCGTTGAATCGCTGGAAACGGAAACCCTGGAACAGACAATGCCGATGTACCAGCGGTCCGCCAGCGACTCCAGAATAGATCATTTTGCCTGACCATCAACCCTTGCAAGATTTGACAGCTGATTAATGACGGGACTTCTGCCATGACAGACGAGAACAACAGCAACGAACAGGAAGATCAGAACCAGAAAAGCAGTGCCGGGCTCGAACCTGACATGAACGAAGCGCCGCGAGAAGACAAGTCTCTAAAAGTCGGCGCAAGAAGCGATGTCAATCTGGAAGCCCTGTTGAAGGTTCCGGTTGCCTTGACCATAGAAGTTGGTCGCAAAAAGATGCGCCTTGATGACCTGCTGGAGACTCAGGAAGGTTCTGTTATTGAGCTGGACAAGTTATTGAAAGAACCGCTGGATATACTGGTAAACGGTGCCCTGATAGCCCATGGCGTAATCGTTCTGGCGCAGGATCGTTTCGGTATTCAGATTACGGATATTCTAAGTCCCGAAGAACGGGCCAGAAGTCTCTAACAGCAGTTGGGATCTGTCGCAGTGGAAGTCAGCTTTCCAATTGTGAAAACAGTTGCGCTGTCCAGGTAATGGATTCGATATAGCACTTAATCAGATCCTGGCTGCCCAGACCCCTGACTGTCAGATCGTCCCAATCCCCCCGCTCATAGCGAACGATTGCCTGTAACAGCTCACCGAACTCTCCTTCATTCAGTGTCAGAGCCCTGACAATATCATCGGCCAAGGGCAGCTGCCTCAGAATATTTTCCATCGGCTGATCCATGATGGCATCGATGGATGAAAACAGCCCGGTAATAAAGGCAACCTCGCTATTCATACTGCATTTTTCAGACAGAGTTTGCATCATTCTGGCACGTCTCAGGCTATGCGAAATAAGCTCCTGGGGTTTGTCGTCAATATCGGTGAGTACAATAATGCACATCCAGTCGCGGATTGTTTTAAAACCAAGTGCAACGATGGCTTCCCTGACAGACTTAATCTCGCGACGGAAGTTATAGAACGCGGAATTGATAATTCGGAGTATTTTGTAACTGATAGCGACATCTTTACTGACCAGACCTTCAAGTTCTGAGATATCGCAATTCGGATCTTGCAGCTTGGCCAGGATCTGCAGCACCGTGAGTCGATTGGGTTTAATTGACTGGCCGCTGAGAATCATCGGCTTGCAGAAGTAAAAACCCTGGAGATAATCGAATCCCAGCTCCTTGCAATACTCAAATTCTTCCTGGGTTTCCACTTTCTCTGCCAGAAGCTTGATGTTCCTGTCTTTCAACGCCTTGATCTCAGGTTCAAGCTTTGTGATGTCACAGCCAAGCAGGTCAATTTTCACTATATCTATGTTGTCGAATAACGGTTCCTTGTCATCGGTAAAGATATAGTCGTCAAGAGCCAGCATGTAGCCCTTACGTGAAAGCTGTTGCAAACCGGATACAACTGCTTCGTCAACCTCAACATCTTCCAGCACCTCGACTACCAGGGATTTTGACGACAATGGCAGTGGAATCTCGCCGACCAGAAATTCGCGCGTGAAATTGACAAACACCTGGCGATTCTCAGCAATCTCCTGTATGCACATGTCTACAAACGCATTCAGGATTACCTGACTGCTTGCCACGCTTCCATCATTCACCTGCGCAATATTATGTTCCCCGCCACTGCGAAACAGCAGTTCATAGGCAAATACGTTGGAGTTGGTATCGAAGATCGGCTGACGTGCGATAAAAATGTCATTCCGACCGGTGGGTTTATCCACCAATTTAACGGCTTCGACATTGGTTACTTGGCTAGTTTCTGCAACCTGTGGCATTTCCCGGTTTCCTTGTTATTTATTCGAGCAGTCTGGCTGGAGGCTTTGTTAATGCTCCATAAACGACTAAAGAACTGTTCTGCTTTAGTATTTGAACGGCAATTCATGACCTGTTTCGCATAAAAAACAGCTAAATCCCGCCGTTATCGTGACACGCTTTCCAGAGACTCTTGTTGGCCCTGAATTTATGCACATTCAGTTATTGCGACTGGCTCAAATTGCAGTTCACCAGTGAGGACAATTAGTGTGTTACAGGACCCGTCCTGCCAGTGACCGGTACCAGGAGTGAAACTGATACCAACTGCTGTTATTCTTTCTCAGATTCTAGTACTGCCAATTCTGAATTGAATGCTGAATGGCTGACAAATTTTGCCCAGACAGCTCTTATGGAAAATAAATTATGAAAAATGTTCTCGTATCGTTACTGCTACTTTGTTTTGCTGGATTGCTGCATGCTCAGGAATATTTTGAAGTAACCGAAGCCAGCATTCTGGAGATACAGTCAGCGCTGGAGTCCGGGGAAGTAACTTCGGTGGAGATCACCCGGAGATATCTGGACAGAATCTCTGCGTATGACAGAAGCGGACCAGAGCTCAACAGCCTGGTAAGGATTAATCCTGGCGCTTTGGAAATCGCGGCCGCACTAGACGAGGAGCGCCGCACCACCGGCCCCCGTAGCCCGCTGCATGGCATACCGGTTATCATCAAGGACAATTACAATACGACAGACCTGCCGACGACCGGCTCTTCTGTATCGCTGGCAGGTTTTATACCGAATGCCAATGCCACTCAGGTAGACCGCCTGATTGCAGCCGGTGCCATCGTGATTGCCAAGTCCAACCTGCACGAATTCGCCTACGGCATCACCAGCATCAGTTCCCTGCAGGGCCAGACACGTAATCCCTATGATCCACGTCGTGTGCCTGGCGGCTCCAGCGGAGGAACCGGAGCGGCCGTCGCTGCCAGTTTTGGTGCCGTGGGTATGGGCTCCGATACCTGTGGTTCAATACGCATACCTTCGGCATTCAATAACCTGGTCGGACTCAGACCCAGCAAGGGATTGAGCAGCATCTACGGTGTCATGCCTTTGTCTCACACACAGGATGTCGCCGGTCCGCTGGCTCGTAATGCCAGCGATCTGGCTATCGTGCTTGATGCTGTGTCCGGGTATGACCCCAAGGATGAGGCAACCAGCATCATGGTAAACCAGCCCGCCCCTGGTTTTCTGGACAAGCTGGACAGTGAGTCACTAGACGGACTACGCATCGGTCGGCTGATGGACTATTTTGAGCGCGCCGATAATGGCGTCGAGGGGGTGATCGAAGGTGCTGTTGAGCGTCTTGAAAACGAAGGAGTGGTAGTCATCGATCTCGAGATACCAGAAATGGCTGGACTGATCGCTCGTTCCGGACTTATCGGTCATGAATTCCGCAACGATTTAAACCAGTACCTGACTTCTTTTGGTAGTAAAGACATGAGCTCGCTGGCGGACATTGTCGACCAGGGACTGTATCACGCAGCCGTTGAGGGCGCACTGGGCAGAAGCCGCAGCAGCGAATTCGACGAGCAGGCGTACCAGGAAGCTTATGCAGTCAGGGCCGAGCTCAGAGAACTGATTGAAAAGACCATGGAGAGTTATAGACTCGACGCCCTGCTTTACCCGACCATCGGAGAACTTCAAGTCTATACCGGCGAATCCCAGGCCGGCAGCAACTGCAGCATCAGTGCCAACTCCGGCCTGCCGGCCATCAGCATACCGGCGGGATTCTCTGCCAACGACCTGCCGGTAGGAATGGAGCTGCTCGGTACTTTCCTCAATGATACCAGGCTGGTCTCAATCGCCTACCAGATAGAAAACCTGCTCCAGGTTCGACAAACTCCCATTACAACACCACCACTGATCGACGGTCGGGCGCCTTCCATGTACATTGCAGAATGGAACCTTGAACGGAATGGTTTGAGTCTCAGTGGTTCGTTCACCTATGATCAGACTGAAAGAACTCTCGGGTTCGAAATTAGAAATGCATCAAACAGCTCGGTTATACCCTACGCTGTAACTCTGTTTATCGACCATGCCCCTCTTGGTGAGCTGAACGAACCGATCACCGCAAACCTCTCAACACCGAGTGCTGAAACCGCCGCTGGTGAGATATTCGTTCAGTCTGAACTGCACAAAGCACTCATTGAAGAACGCCTTTATGTTCGTGTTTTCGCTGCAGGACTTCCGGCAGCAGGAATAACTGAACGCCTGGTATTTGCTCGCTAAGGACGCTGGGTTGTTGCCCGGCTTCCGGGGCGTCACACGCAGGTAATGGCCGACCTCCTTGCCAGGCGCGATAACACCGCAGTGGCGCCCGACAGGTCGCACCCCAATAGGCCTCCAAAGTCTTCCCCTGAATAATCCGAGGTTCTCTGATGTTTCAACGGAAATTTCAAGGTAGTATGAAAGCCCCAACCTCGTAACAGGCGACCTTCTCCAGCCGTGCGCAACATAATCACCAACAGCACTATATACGCAGCCTGTTCGATCCTTCTGATCATAGTTGCCGATTCAGCCTTTGGCGCTGACGACCAACATCTCCCCCTCAGAAATCACAATCCATTTCTGCAGATTTTTGGCCTGCCACAATTCCAGTCGGCCGAGTTGACCGGACAGGGTCTAAGCACGTGCAGTATCATCCTCGATGTTGCCAACCACTCAGATTCCGGCGTCGCCGCGACTGAATCAGTATTGATAGACGGCGAAAGCTACTACCTGAATATGAGCTGGCGTTACGGCTGGTCTGACAATTTGGAGTTCGGAATCGACATTCCTGTTGTGTCCCACAACAGAGGGTTCCTCGACAACCCGATCGAACAGTGGCACGACATGTTTGGTCTATCTAATGCCAATCGAAGCGGTCCCGGCAACCAATTACAGTTTTCCTACAATCGATCCGGTTTTCCCGAGCTGTTGCTGGATTCACCAGAAACCGGACTGGGCGATTTCAGAATTTCCGCAGCCTATGCCATTAGGAAATCAGCCGAGGGTGGCCTGGCACTGCGTTCAAGCCTTAAGCTACCAACCGGGAACGAAGACGAGTTTATGGGCAGTGGCGCCACGGATTTCGCTCTTGGGTTATACCATTCCGACAATCAACTTTTTTCCAGGCAGAGCCTGGCAGCCAGTGCTTTTGCTGGAATACTGGTGCTTGGGGAAGGAGAAGTTCTTGCACATCTGCAGAAAGACACAGTTGGTTTCGCGGGCGTGTCCACCACCTGGCAAATCAGCGACAGGTTCGCGATCAATAGCCAGCTCTACGGCCAGAGCGCCTATTACGACAGCGATCTCGATGAAATTGGCGGCGATTCCATTCAATTTGCCGTAGGTGCGACATTTCGACCGACCAAAAGCCGCCTGGCATACTCCTTCGGCATCGTCGAGGATCTGTTTTCCGATGCAACCACCGATGTTGCTTTTCACTTTGGCGTTGAGTTAAGGCCAGAATAGTCATTGGAATTTACCCGTCAGGATTGATTTATGACAGGGTGGTGGCATCGGACGATCGGTAGTATCTGGCCAATAAAGAAATTAGAAAAAAGTAATAATGGGCTACCAACCAGGCAGTGGAATTCAGAGGGATCTAGGGGCTGACCATCTTGTCAGGGCCTGTTTTAATTTTAAATTTCGTCTGTACCTGTTCTTGTTTTGTCTGGCCGCAAATTTCCTGTTAGCCATTCCTGCCAGCGCGCAATCATGGGATAGCAGTCCCGCGAGAAATGACGTTCTCGCGGCAATTGCCAATTCCCGCCCGAATCAAATTTGCTGCATCCGCGCAGCCGAGAATTTATTAGAAGAACAGCAATTCCAGCCAGCCAATAGCACAACGCCTGCCACTCCGGACTGGGACGGTCTTAAACAGGACACCTGGTACTTTATGGGAGCTCAACTGGCCTCACTGGCAGCCCTCTACGTCTTGCCGGAAAGTATCAGCGGCTGGAGTGACGAACAAAAGGAAGATTTTAGCTTTTCAAAATGGAAAAAGAACGTATCAAATCCACAGATTGACGAAGACGATTTCGTCATCAATTATATTCTGCACCCCTACTGGGGGGCAGCCTATTACGTACGAGCCCGTGAACGAGGCTACGGCCAACTGAATTCTTTCTGGTATTCCGTATTTCTCTCGACATTTTACGAGGCAGGTGCGGAAGCCCTTTTCGAACAGCCATCGATACAGGACCTGATCGTGACACCAGTATTCGGAGCGTGGCTTGGCGAGTACTTCATGGGTTTACGTAGCGATATTCGGAATCGCACAAAAGAACGTGGATACAGATCAGGCCGTGATAACTGGCTCTGGTACCTGACGGATCCGCTTGACCTGGTCAATGTCAGCATCAATCGCCTGTTTGGTCCGCAAGCTGAGCTCAGCTTCTCACCACTGATCGGAACCGTAAACCAAAACAGTGGCAATGGAATGGAGTCGCCAAACCGCCCACTCCAGACGTTGACTATGCAACAGAAACTACTTTGGGCGGGACATAGTAAAGGTGAACGACAAAGGAGCGCGGGATTCAGGTTCACTATCTCCTGGTGATAGTGCCAGGCATTGTTCGACTGCACGAGAACTTGCGCCAGGCCTGCGGCCGGACGGCCAGCAGGTGCATCGCTCTGTAGCTTATCACCGGGAGTCACCAGAAGCTGAGAAATGCCAATCATGAAAGCACCCAATCCATCCTACCACGCTGGCACCGAATGGGCCCCACCGCAAGTTTCCCATTTCCTCAAGAAACCAACCTGCCCCTATATCCTTATGAAAATAGACCTGTTTCTATTTCCTTGATATACATCACGGTGAATCACGGGTACCCTAAATGCTGGTATATCGATTTACTCCTCAATTTCGCAAAACAATGCAGCACCAAACTTTGTTGCGGTCCATTGGCCAGAACCAACCGGGAATAAGTCGAGAGCAGAAGCGTGGATTGAAACTCTGACGCGAAATTTCTAGTCTACCACCGCCAATGATTTCAAGCGTCGAATTCTTGCCGCCGGAGAAGAAGTGACGACGCCCATACTATGAGACACGCTATGAAAATCCGAATCGGATACGAAATGGTATACAACTGCACACAGCCGACACCAATGATCCTGACGTTGAACGTCCATTCATCTCAGGCGGCCTATTTACTCACGCCGGATCAGATCATGACCGATCCGCCGATTCCGTTGAGCGCTTATCGCGATCTTTATGGAAACTGGGTAACCAGACTTATGCTCCAGGCTGGCGATACCAAGATCTCCAATGATGCGGTGATCTATGACGATGGTGAACCAGACAGGATTTCTCCTGACGCGCAGCAATACCCGGTGCAAACACTTCCCGAGGAAACTCTGGTGTACCTGTTGGGCAGTCGCTATTGCGAAACCGATATCCTTTCTAATGAAGCCTGGCGTCTGTTCGGTAACGGGCCAACGGGCTGGCAGCGAGTACAGGCGATCTGTGACTTCGTGCATAATCATATCGAGTTCGGCTATGAATACGCGCGCAATACCATGACCGCCGCGCAGGGCTATCAGGAAAAGAAGGGGGTGTGTCGTGACTATACTCATCTGGCGGTGGCGTTCTGCCGCTGCCTGAATATTCCCGCGCGCTATTGTATGGGCTATCTCAGCGATATCGGTCAACCGCCTCCCTACCCGGAAATGGATTTTGCTGCGTGGTTTGAAGCCTATCTTGATGGTGAGTGGCATACTTTCGATCCGCGCAATAACAAGCGCCTGATCGGTCGCATACTGATAGCACGCGGTCGCGATGCCACCGATGTCTCCTTGAGCAATAGTTTCGGTGAGACACTGCTGAAGAGCTTCCTGGTGCGGGCGGATGAAGTCCCTGAGAACTGATGGCATTAGACCAAGACTTGCTGGGGTCTAATGAACCCGCACCATTTGAAGTGGTCAACCCAAACGGACAGGGCAATCTCGTACTGGTCTGCGACCATGCATCGAATCGTGTCCCTGCCAGTCTGAACAGTCTGGGGCTGACAGAACAGGAACTCGCGAGTCATATCGGTTGGGATCCAGGTGCCGCGCGGGTTGCGCGCAAGCTGGCGGCGCATTTCGACGCTCCTTTATTGCTCAGCAATTACTCACGCCTGGTTATCGATTGCAATCGTTGGCCATCGGATTCCGAATCGATTCCAGATATCAGCGGGGGCATTGTTATACCGGGCAACACGGGCCTGACTGAGCAAGAAGGCGACTGTCGACGCCAGCTTTTATTTGAACCCTATCAGATGGCGGTAGCCACACTACTGACCAGACCCACGCAACAACCACGCTTGCTCTTAAGTATTCACAGTTTCGCGTCTTCACTGGGAGGTATCGATCGGCCCTGGTCCATAGGCGTCTGCTATCGACACAATGTGGAATTGGCCCAACGCTGGATTGAAGTGATAAAAGACAGGATCAGAGAATCGACGATCGGTAATCTTCCAGGAGGAGCCGGGAAACTGGTAGGGGACAATCAGCCTTACGAGATTGAGGCCGACTGTGACTACACCATCCCCGTGCAGGGCGAGAGCAGAGGAATCCCAAGCATCATGCTGGAGCTTCGCCAAGACGAGATTGAAGACGAGAAAGGTGTACTGGAATGGAGCGACATCATCGCCGAGTCATGGTTGACATTGTGACAGACGGGGACAGGGCATGCCAAAGGAGAACGGCTAAGGATTGCAGGGATCAGATTCTATCTCCTGATGATGGCGCCAGGACTATTTTTCATTCTTTGCTGATCAGGTGTTGAGTAACTACTGTCGTCGCCAGGTTAGCGTTGCCGTTATTCTTCCCTCTGTATTTTTGAGAGACAGCCTGAGCAGATCACCATCGAACTCATAATAACGCACGTTGTCCTGGCCAACCCATTGTGCGGCACCGGGTGAACCTTCGACATGATGAATAACTCGACCATCTTCTGGTTCTATTGAAACTTTGCCCCAGTACGCGAAACCACCGGTAACCCGCTCAGTGGCACCTTCAGCCTGTAGCGGCAGATCACTTGGCATACCCAGTCCCATCATATATCCAGCCTCGTCGTAACGAAGCCGGCCCATGTAGTCCATTTCGATTTCGCCACCGCCTTCAGGAAAGCGCACAAAGCGTACCAGCTCCCAGTCGCCGATAAACTTCTGCCTGACTTCTGCAACGCTTTCTGCGGCTCGAAGACTATTCATACTTAATACCGACAGAATCACCAACGCTACCAGCAGGACAATTCTGACATAAATTGATCGAACCATGATGATCCCCTCTTGCGTTAGCCAATCTTGCGACGCATCCAGTCAATAATGACCCGGTTTACCTCTTCCGGCTGTTCCTGTTGAGTCCAGTGACCACTGTCCTGCACCGTGTATTTTTCCAGATCAGTGATAAAATCTTCCATGCCATCTGCGGACGAAGGCGGCAGAATCACATCGTGCTGAGCGCCGACATAAAGACAAGGGACCTCGATGCGGGAAGGTTTGTCTGCCAGCAAAGGCCCGATTTTATAGGCATTTCGATACCAGTTGAGCCCCCCGGTAAAACCGGTTGCCTCGTAAGTTTCAGTGAAGAACTGCATGACTTCTTCAGACATGAAAACTTCCTGATCCAGTTGCTCTCGCTGAATCAAGGTCAACAGATCCATCTGGCGTTCCGGCGAATCTTCCGGCATGCGCGCGAAAGCTTCCTGGTCCCAGATACCGCCACGACTGAGAATGAAGTTAAAGGTATGTCTTACGTCCGCTTCCAGCACGGCTTCGGCAACCCCGGGAGGTTGAAATGTCGCCTGGTAGAAATTCGGACTCATGATAATCATGTTTTGCCCGGTAACCTGAGAAGGATCAACGGGCGGTAAATCCGCAGGTCGTCCCGCTGCCGTGTTAAGGCCTATAATACCAAGACACCGCTCGGGATAAACGCGAGCCATGGACCACACCACGGCACCACCCCAATCGTGTCCGCAGAATACGGCACGTTCGATTCCCAAAGCGTCCAGCATACCCACCAGATCGTCGCAGAAATAATCCATCCCGTACTGATCCGGATCTGCGGGGCCTCCGGTCAAACCATATCCTCGCTGGTCCGGGGCAACCGTCCGGTAGCCTGCTGCACTGAGAGCTTCAACCTGGTGCCGCCAGGAAAAAGCCAGCTCCGGGAAGCCATGACAAAATACGATTGCCGGCCCTTCGCCCTGCTCATAAACGGCCATGGAGATGCCATTGGTATCCACATACCGTGGTGCCGGCATCATTGGCGCGGGTCGTGCCCCGCTGGGGCTGGCAGCACAACTTGAAAACATGGGAAGTGCTGCTCCCAGTCCAGCGACGGCCGACCACTGTCCGAATTGACGACGGGATAACTTCATGGATAAATCTCCTGACATGCAGTGTGTTCTGGAACTAAAGCCAACGTCTGACCTTCTCTTTATAACGACGATACTCTTCCCCGAATTTTTTCTCCAGGTATTTTTCTTCCCTGGCAATGGCTGTATGGAACACTATAAATACAGCAGGGATAAAGCTCAGGGTTATCCACAGGCTGTTCTGCGCCAGTCCAATGCCTATAGCAATAAAACAGAATCCAACATAGATCGGATTGCGGGAATAGGCATAGGGCCCATGTGACATTACCATGGTAGTGGGCTCCCAGGGTTTGATACTGGTCTTGTGACGATGAAACATCAGGCCGATTACGATCAGTGAAACGATCGCCAGCACACACAATGTGACGCCCAGGTAACGCAGTATCACCGACTCCGATAAACCAAGCGGCCAGATAGCCTGAATCAACCCCGCCACAATCAATGCGGCTATAAATACAAGAGGTGGAGGCAATTTTACTTCGGGCCCCTTACTGTCATGTTCATGGAAATTGCTGTTTTCCGGAGCTGACGGCTGTTGTGAATCTGATTGATCGCTGGTCATAAGCCTGCCCATTCAGTTAGATGACTATTCTTGCCGGCCAGTGGAACTGCCAGTGCATCTACCAGCCACCGCCGCCGCCTCCACCACCGCCGCCTCCAGAGAAGCCGCCGCCACCGGAACCTGAGCTCGATCCCGGCGGGTTGGAAGCAGAAGAAATTGCTGACGTGAATCCTTTCCCCAATCCGCCTGTGAAACCGGCCGGATCGAAGGAGTTAAAGTGTCCATGATACCAGACAGGATGATAAGGCTGGGCCTGTTGTGCTGCCAGTCTGGCAAACACCGCTGCGAAGCTTTCCGCCCAGGGCTGTTCAACTCCAAGGGCAATGGCAAATGGTAGATATTTCTCAAATAGCTGAGGTGTAAGCTCGGGTGGATGTTGCAGATGCAAGTCGTCCTTTTCAGCCACTTCAAGGTACAGCTTAAATCCTTCCAGTTTATCCAGAAGCAACCTGCCTCTTGGCGTCGGAGCGCGCAATAACCAGGCGAAGAGCGCCATGAATATCACGGACATCACTGTCAGCACTAACACGGCCAGTGAGTGGTAATCGAACACGCCGACCAGCACCAGCATCAGGACCAACAACAGCACACAGGGCAACAACAGACCGGTGTTCTTTTTGAAATAGATATCGAAATAGTCGCGCTTTAAAGCCTTGGCGTGAGCACTCCGGGCTTTCGATATGAGTTTGTGGTTCTTGTTATCAAGTTCTACCTGGCCACCCTCGGCAAACAACGCGCCAAGCAACTGTTTTTCGCCCGCAGCAAGAGGGGTCAGGGAATCCAGTTTCTCCAGCTCATACTCATCGTTCACCTTGTTTATTTTCAGATATCCCTTCACCGCCAGATTGATGATTGCGGCGGTCAGCGCCCGGGTGTCATAACCCATGCGGGTTATGTAACGGGCAGATGCTGGCGAATAATTATGTGGTGGCTCGTAGTGTGGAAAAATTACACCGGCCTTCGGGTCACGTCCATACCTGGACCACATGATGAGCAGGTAGGAAGCTATCAAGATTAAGGTAAGCAGGGCCAGCAACAGGCCAAGATTGTCATCAAGCAGGTAACCGAAACGTTGCAGCGAGGAAGGCTCTTCGATGATACCCTTGGGCCAGGTCATGGCCAGTGTCAGACCTTCCTGCCGTGCCAGTGAGCGGGTGGTCCGGATACTGGCACCGCCATCGAAAACTCCAACCGTATAATCCTGGCCAGTTGAGCCTAACGGTCCTGTGTAACCTTCCATGGAAATATCACCAGCCAGAACTTGACCAGGCAACATCACTCTGGCGGAAGCTGACTCTATTGCAAATTCCCAACCATTGCCGGTCACATTCCAGTAAAGCTCATCGAAATCCTGGAAAAATCCAAGCTGCCTGCTGGTTCTGTACCGAAAAGTATAGGAGTAAACGCCCGGCTGCAAAAAAGTATCCGCATCACCGGCATACAATCTCACGCCATTAGAAAGACGATCGGTGAACCAGGGCTCCGGCTGACCTCCTCTTTCTACGCCAAGCACTTCGAAATCCACCACCACCCGATTGCCGAAGCGATCACGATAACGAGTGGGGAAATCTTTGAAGATACCACGCTGGATAACATTTCCTTCTGCCCGCACACGAATGGTCTCAGCCACTGTCATGGAGCCATTTTCAGCAATAGTGATCACACTGTCGAAAGACAGAATGCGCTCCTGAGCCAGGACTGGGCTCGGTAACAGGAGAACTATCGACAGCACCAGCAATGCAGACTGGAAGCCTCGAAGAAAAAACATTCAGCTCAGCTCCGCTCTGGGCACCTGGCGTTCGGTGGCGTTATCTACTTCGAAAAATTCAGCCACCTGAAATCCCAGCGGCCGCGAGATTAACAGATGAGGGAAGGATTGAATTCGGGTATTGAGAATGCGGACCGACCCGTTATAGAAACGGCGCGCATATTGAATATGGTTTTCGACTTCCGTCAGCTCTTCCTGCAATTGACGGAAATTCTGATCTGCCTTCAATTCGGGGTAGTCTTCAGCAACAACAATAAGGCGATGCAGGGCCTTCTCCATGGCATCTTCGATAGCTGCCTTTTCCGGTAGATGCTGGGCCGCATCGCTTTGCGTCCTCATCTCGGTCACCGCTGTCATGGTCGCCTTCTCGTAATCCGCGTAGGCTTTTACGGCATTGACCAGCTGCGGCACCAGATCGTGGCGACGTTTCAACTGCACATCGATGTCACTCCAGGCAGCCATTACCTGGTTACGGTCCTGTACCAGACGGTTGTATATCCATACTCCGCCAGCCAGCAATACCAAAAGAATTAAGGCTAATTCGAACATATTGCCAGTATAGGACGTCATCGAAACAAAAAGAACCTGGCAGCAAATAAGGATGCAATACTTTGAACAGCCACACCCATGACCCAGACAGACACTCAACGCACTGGACCTGCAGCCCTTCATCTGCCAGCATTAGCGTCCTGCAATAATGCTCCCGACAATGAACAAAATGAAGGAGAATAGGCCTTGCAAACGGGTATTCGAATCAAACTGCTGTCATCATTCCTGTTTTTACTGGTAACAGCATCTGCAAGCCCGATTTTAACGGCCCAGGCTATAGCCGTCAGGAACGATGCTCCCCGCGTCGGTCAGCAAGAAGTTCTGATGTTTCGCCACGCATTCCTGGAGAAGGGACGGTACGAGACCTGGTATCAGGCCAGTCAAGAGGGCGTGTGGCCATGGTTCGAGAAAATTGGCGCCCGTATAGTCGGCGACTGGCAGGTTATCTACCCGGCAGGTGGTAGCGAAAACCCCGATCTGGATGAAGCGTATCGACTGGCGCGCTACGCCAGTTATGAACACTGGCAAGCTACTCGACCCAGCACGTCAGCGGCCTCAGGGGAGACTGGTGGATCAGATCTATTGGGTGGAAATGGCCCGGACCAGGAAATGAACAATGCGTCCCTGGCTCACAGGCGAACCGTAATGCGCGGATCAAAGGGAGGAATTTTCCTGCAAGGCTACATGGCGGAAGACCGCCCGATCTTCAGTCCCGGCAGCGGAGAAACGTTCCAGCAATCAAACAACGGCTCCGATGATGAAATCGCCGTCCGACATGACGTGACCCGCCCCAACGAAGACTTCCTGGCCCTGGTCTACTGGAAAATCCGCAAAGGCAGCTTCGAAGAATTTCACGCCCTGACCCGGGACGGGGTTTATCCCTATCTGGAAAAAATCGGGGTACGTCCGGTAGGGCAGTGGCAAGTGGTATACCTGCCCGGGGGCGCTCCGGTAGAAAGCGAGGAGTATGACGAAGTTTATCTGATTGCACGCTACGCCAGCTACGACCACTTCCAGGCCACGCAAACACCCGAGCGGCTGGGTGGTAACGGGGCGGACTACGATGCATTTCGCGACGCCTTGCGCCGCCGGGAACCATTAACCCTGGAGTACTCTGTGCAGTTCATGCAAGGCCCGCTTTACGGCAGCCCCCCGCTTTACATGCCGGCACTGGATGAAACTTACAGCAAGATTGATTAGGATTAGAACCATCACGATACACAAGACCAACAACATGAGGAAATAGTCATGTGCGATGAAACTACCCAGCAAGATGCGGATGCCTTTCTGAAAAGCAAAGGTGTAAGCCGTCGTAAATTCAACAAGATCTCGGCAACCGCGGCAGTAGCGGCAATGCTGCCACCTGTTGCCAACGCCCAACCGGTTTCAGGACGTGATGTCGAAATCACCACCCCTGATGGTGTTGCCGACTGCTATTTTGTCTATCCATCCCTGGGAGCCCATGCAGCCGTGCTGGTATGGCCGGATATTCTCGGGTTGCGACCGGCCTTTCGAGAAATGGGTACACGCCTGGCGCGCTCCGGTTACGCGGTACTGGTAGTCAATCCATTTTACCGTGATGCTCGCTCACCAGTGGTCAAACTCGGCGCCAGTTTCGGGGATACGGAAACGCGAAACCTCGTATTACCTATGGCGCGCAACCTGAACGCCGATACCCATTTCACTGATGCCAGGGCTTTTCAATCCTGGCTGGATCAGCAGCCAGAAGTTGACACCAGTCGCGGAATCGGCACCACTGGTTACTGCATGGGTGGCCCAATGGTCATGCGTACCGTGGCGGCTGTGCCCGATCGATTCAAGGCCGGTGCAACCTTCCATGGCGGTGGCCTGGCAACGGATTCTCCGGACAGCCCTCACCTGCTGATTCCAGACACCACGGCAGCGATGTTGCATGCGGTTGCTGAAAACGATGATGCCAATGACCCGGACGCCAAGTTCACGTTGCGAGAAGCTTATGGTGCCGCGCGCATTTCCGCCGAGATCGAAGTCTACGAAGGTACGCTACATGGCTGGTGTGCCATCGATTCCCAGGTCTTTCATCTGGATCAGGCGGAACATGCCTGGAGTCGACTGCTGGCTCTGTTTGACAGGGCACTGGCTTAGGCCTGTCAATCCAAGCAGGTACGGGGGAAGCTATTTGCCCCCGTATTCTGCGTCTTTCTTTCATAGCCTGAATGCTTCGCGTTTGTGCTATTGAATAGCGGCGAGAGTGTGACTGGCCTAGAACCAGACACCCTCTCTAAAGCGTCCGGATTGCCACCTAAGTTAAGAAACCCTCTAAACGCTGAACTACACTGGCAATGACACAATGTCGAAAAGGACTTCGAAACTGAGCCACTACATCTTTTTCTTATAATAATAAAGAGGTCATTATGCACACATTCCGGACCTTATCTCTGGTTCTTGCGGTCTTACTCCTTAGCGCTTGTGGCGACGCCGAAACCAGCAACCAATCATCTTCCACGACCGCCGCACCTGCACCTCAGCCTGCTGCCACCATGAACCTAGAAAACGATGATATCACCGGTGTCGTCACCAGCAACAATGGTGCCGAGGCGGGCGTCTGGGTTATTGCCGAGACCCGCGACCTGGCGACCCTTTACTCCAAAACCGTGGTCACCGACGACCAGGGACGCTACCTGATTCCCGACCTGCCACAGGCAGGTTACGAGGTGTGGGTTCGTGGCTATGGTCTGGTGGATTCACCACGCACCAATGCCAGCCCCGGCCAGCGGCTCGACCTTGTCGCCGAGATCGCACCAAACGCGGCCGCCGCAGCAGAATACTACCCGGCGGGCTACTGGTACTCCCTGCTGGAAATTCCCGAAGCGCATGAGTTTCCTGGCACCGGGCCCGATGGCAACGGCATAGCCACGGGTGTGCTGACCCAGGATGATTACATCCGCCGCGTCACCAATGGCGGCTGCGTAGTTTGTCACCAGATGGGCAACGCCGCGACCCGCAACATTCCCGACATGTTCTCGAATCTGGAAACCAGTTTCGATGCCTGGAATCGACGCGTGCGCTCGGGTCAGGCAGGTGCCTTCATGACCCGAACATTGGCCGGCATGGGCGATCTGCGTACCCTGCAGATGTACGCCGACTGGACCGACCGCATTGCCGCCGGCGAATTGCCGCCCGCGCCGTCACGACCCCTGGGACTGGAACGCAATGTCGTAATCACGCAATGGGACTGGGCCGATCCCACCGCCTACTTGCACGACCTGGTGTCCACCGACCGTCGCGATCCCACGGTGAATGCCTATGGCAAGATTTATGGCGCCCTGGAAAACAGCCACGACTATCTGCCAGTACTGGACCCTGCCACTCACAACATCGACCAGATTGCGGTGTTCCCGGAAGACCCGAATTATGAGGGCGAAGCGCAACCCGTAATGGCAACCTCTCCTTACTGGGGCGACGAAGCTATCTGGGATTCAGCCACCACCGTGCACAACCCGATGATGGACAGCGACGGCCGGGTCTGGATTACCTCCCGGGCTCGCGACCCGGGCAATGTGCCCGCGTTCTGCCAGCAAGGCTCTGATCACCCGTCGGCACTGGTGTTTCCGCTGGGCCGCTCCGGCCGCCACCTCGGCGTCTATGATCCGCGCACCGATGTCTACACGCCCATCAATACCTGCTTCGGCACACACCACTTAATGTTTGCCGAGGACGCCGACAATACCCTATGGACCAGCGGTGGTGGTTCTGTTGTTGGCTGGCTCAACACCCGTGAATTCCTGGAAACCGGCGACGCCGTCGCCGCCCAGGGCTGGACGCCATTCATTCTTGACACCAACGGCAATGGCCGCCGCGATGATTATGTGGAACCGGATGCGCCAGTAGACACGACGATGGACAAACGCATTAACTCCGGACTTTATGCTGTCGCTCCGGCAGCGGATGGTTCGGTGTGGGGCTCCAATCTCAGTTACCCCGGCGCCATCGTGCGTATCGCGCCAGGCGCCGATCCCAGCAATACGGCATTGACCGAGTACTATGAATTACCTATTGATGAAGATGGCAATGCCATCGAGGGCTTCTCACCCCGGGGTATGGACATCGACCGCAACGGCATTGCCTGGGTTGCTCTGGCCAGTGGTCACATGGGCCGCTTCGATCGCAGCCAGTGTCGCGGCCCCCTCAACGGACCCGAAGCCACGGGCCAGCATTGCCCCGAAGGCTGGACTTTCTTCGCCGAGCCCCTGCCCCAGTTCAAGAATATAGACCAATCCGGCAGCTCCGAAGGCAGCTATTATACCTGGGTGGATCAATTCGACACATTGGGACTGGGCACCAACACACCCATCAACACCGGCAACCAGTCCGGCAGCCTGCTGGTGCTCAACGACGGTGAATGGGTACGCCTGACGGTACCCTATCCGCTGGGTTTTTATACCAAGTGGATGGATGGACGCATCGATGATCCCGATGGCGGCTGGCAAGGCCGTGGCCTGTGGGCAACCATCTCCAGTCGCGCGCCGTTCCACATGGAAACCGGCACCGGCACCACCAGCAAGGTTTATCACTTTCAGATGAGGCCTGACCCCTTGGCGAACTAGCAAAGGCAACTCACTGGGAAGTCGCGTTTTTCGCCGTTTTTGGGCGCAGGGTGCGGAAACAAAATACGGAACTGGATGGGGTAAGAGCTGGATGGGGTCAGATTTATTTTCGCACTAGCGTTTTCGAACCATGAAAATAAATCTGTCCTTATTTATCTTCATTTATCATCTTCATTTATCTTACTTGAAGGTATATTCTAGAATAATCTTTCAGGGAACGAACCACTGAGTAATCATTAACAGATTCCGCCCTCGCTAATTTATTTCAGCCTGGTAAATGCGCGATCCCACCAGCCGCTTTTCAGCATATCCCACCAAACTGAGAAACCGTACATCACCGCTGCCACCACGTACATCCACCAAGGCAGTTCATACTCATAAATCAAAATGCTCGCAATAATTAAAAGCATTTATACACCTCCTTTTCTTTCATTCCGATATATCAACATCACAACGTCGAATTGAACAGGAACGTCCACCACACGTTATCCACTGATCGCGGCGTATCGAGGAGCCGGAATAATGAGAAATAAAGCGAACTAGAAATAACGGGAACAGATCTGTTTCCTAGGGTCAGCCTGCCATAGTTAATTGGATTGAGCTGATGAGAAAGATAAATCAATCTCTTTTCTTGGCCCGTCTCTTGTCCCTTTCCTCCTTTTTCTTCATTTTCTTCATTTTCTTCTCTCACGAATCTTGGGAGGAACATTGGATTACTGGAAGTGCTTTGCGACTCAATCCAATCAAAAGTGACTTCGTAAAAGATATCACCCACTATCAGCCTGGGATTGTAAATTCGAAGTTCGTCGTTCTGAATTTCTGCGGCGGTATAGCTTGCCAATATTCTATTGTTATATAGGTCTGTAAGCCTTCCCTCTAACAGCAGCGTATCAAGGTTAAGCGTCCAGCGCTGATGCAACGCTATAATTCCCGCTCGAATTACTTTCGGTGAGTATAACTGCCCCTCGTCCAAATTGACGGTGGCAAAGGATTCCACAGAGAACGTGGTTGTCTCGCCAGCAGCGACAGGAAAATACTCCCGGGAGGTATCTGAGTTCAATCTGAACTCAGATACCTCCCGACAGTATCGCGGACTACTCAGCCAGGTTGACTTTCTGAGTCCAGAAGATATCGATATTACCCAGGCTGTTGTCCTGGCGATTGGAAAACCAGCTGAAGGTATCACCACCTGGCGGTAGAGCCGGGCACATGTCGTTTGCTTCGGTGTTGACACGAGGTCCCAGGTTCATCGCTGGACCCCAGCTGTTTTCACCCTGCTGCATACTGCCCCACAGGTCCATAGCACCAAGCCCGCCTTCGCGATTGGAAGTAAAGTAAACCATGCCGCTGGTGTCCTGGGTGAAGTGAAATTCTTCAGCCGCTGTATTGATATTAGGCCCCTGATTTACCGGGGCCATCCAGTTGCCACCTGTGTCCTGCTGGGAACACCAGATATCCGATCCCCCAAAACCGCCAGCTCTCATGGAAGCAAAACACAATGTTTCGCCATCCTGCAAAATGGCCGGGCAGTGCTCGTTGCCTTCGTTAGTGCTAATGGGAAATCCCAGCAATTCAGGTTCTGTCCATGTACCGTTGACCTTGTGGGTCACAAACAGGTCGTTAGCATTGTTGGGATTGCTGGTGGCGAGCCGATCTGACTTGAAATAGATCGTATTACCGTCAGCGGTAATCCAGGGCTCGCGGTCGTCGCCACGACGCAGCGGGTCCACATCAGTGGCTGGTGCTGCGTTAATTGGGATTCCCATGTTGACCGGTTCGTTCCAGGTACCTGTGTTCTGATCAAAAGTGGCGATATATAAATCCTTGGGATCGCCAGGTGCCACAGCCATGTCCTCACGAGCACTGCAGAACACCATGGTGCCATCGTCGGCAAAGGAAAGTTCACCTTCTGCCCACATGGTGTTGATAGGTTCACCAATGTTATGGATAGCCAGATCAACCCAGGATTGATCCTGAGCGCCTGCGTGTCCCGCGGCCAGCAGGGCCAGCGAACCAACCAGGCTGTATGCCCAAATCTTTTTCTTGCTGTTTGTAGCTGTCATCTTGATAACTCCTGTTAGTATCCCGGTTATTTATTTAGGTGGATGATTCTACTCTGAATGTCCACCATCGATCTGCCCGTGGAGTACCTGGTGTTGGAGCTCCAACCGGATTTGGCAGCGAATTCAGTTTAGTGTCGCGTGCTTGCCAGGCTTTGTCCATCTCGGCAGGTTCGGTAATCCGATTCAACACTACCGGATAGACTACACCGTCAAGTCGAATTCGGGCAGGCTCATCCTGCCCGACGCGGGCTGCCCAATACTTGGTATCGCACACCGAACAGCTCAGATACAGATTGCCGTCTGGTGAAGCCATGCAGTTGAGATTGATGGAATGAGGTCGGATCCCTGCCCAGATCTGCAACTGACACAGCTCTACCTGATTGGCGAAGCGCCAGTCAGCTACCGGTTCATCCTCGCGATCACCAAACAGATAACCGCCAGGTGTAAAATCACAGGGGCAGATCGAGGAATAGATCAGGAATCCGGCCAGGCTGATAACGACAAGCCCCGCCACGCCGCCGCCGAGGAAAAGGGGTAATTTAGACCTGCCTGCTTCTCCCGTTTGTTCGCTCATCATTGTTCTCCTTCTTTTTTAATTTTTTTTGATTTCTCTTGATTTCTCTCGATTTCTCTCGATTTCTCTCGATTTCTCTCGATTTCTCTCGATTTTTTCTAATTGTTTTTGATTTCTCTCGATTTCTCTCGATTTCTCTCGATTTTTTCTAATTGTTTTCGATCCGATCACCGGATTGGTTGCTTCGAGTCTAAAATAAGCATACCAATCGGGTCCAGTACTTAACTGCCGACTAAGAATCGTCTCAATCGTTCAGGTCCAAGCTGTCAGCCGGCTGGGCAGCCGGTTCGGGCTGGCGCCACAGGAAAATGGATACTCCGGTTCCGATAGTCGCAAGCAGGATTACCAGGGGTAATCGGGCAACGACCAACGCTGAAACAGTCATACTCAGCCAGACTACGACGATGGCCCTGACCTTCACCCTCCTGGGAATTCCTCTGCCTGCCTCGAAGTTGCGGATAATGGCCCCAAAATGGGGATTATTGATTAACCAACCGTGCAAGCGCTCTGATGACCTGGCAAAACAGAAGCCCGCCAGTAAAACCAGCGGCACCGTTGGCAGCAACGGGACAAATGCGCCCACAACACCAAGTGCCAGCGACAGGATTCCGGCTAGTATCAGTAAAGTATGTTTCAACGGTGTGATCATAGTCTGCCCGATCGTAAATCTCGCTACCTGATTCCCTTATTGGATACCTACCGGTCCGGATCTGCAGAACAGTTGGCTTATTCGTGATCCTTCAACACCCGGCCTGCCGACGCAGGATAAGCAGCCAGTGATTGAGCTGGCCTGATTGGTCGCTGTTCAAGATTGCCACCACAATTGGGACAGGTTCCCTGGAATACTGCGGCGGCACAATTCTTACAAAAAGTACATTCAAAGGAACAGATCATCGCATCGTCGCTATCTGGCGGAAGATCCTTGTCACAGCGTTCACAGTTTGGTCTCAGTTCCAGCATCTACACTAGCTCGCTTCCTGCAACAATCATGGCACTCGCGGATTTCTAATCATAAAACAATGGGTATCGTCGTTCTCGATCTCCCTGAAACCGTGACGCCGAAAAAAAGACTCCGCTTTATTGCCCCTCAATAAACGTATCTCGCAGTCTCGGTCATTGGAATCGCACTCATAAAGTATCCTGGCAAGCACCTGAGTTCCGAAACCGCGGCGCTGGTAATCGGGGAGGATATAGAAATCGGTGAGTTGAATTGCCTGCGCTCGCCGATCCACCGAAACCGTGCCGATCGGTGTTTTATCAAGCAGAATAATCGACCAGGGCTTTTTCTGCCAATTCTCATTGTGGACACCACGTTGGTAGTCTTCATGCCAGCCCCAACGTTGCCCGATAAATGGCCCCAGGGCCTGCTTCTTTGCCTCAAATACAAACTCGGCATCATTTGCAACGGCTTCACGAAGTTCGGTTGTCATGGACTGAAGGATCGGCTACTCATTCAGGGCCATTTCTACGGCTCTTTGCGCATGAACGGTGGTGGTATCAATAAGCTTTACTTGCGTATCACATTGCTTGATCAGTAAGCCAATTTCGGTACACCCCAATATGACCGCCTCTGCACCCTTGCCTGCCAGGTCGTCGACTATTCGTAAAAACTCCTGCTTTGCTTCTTCCCGAATGGAACCGCGGCATAACTCCTCATAGATTGTCCGATGGACAATATCGCGATCTGTTGATTCCGGCGTGAGCACCCCAAGGCCGTGCTTATCAATTAGTCTGCCCTTGTAAAATCCCTGCTCCATAGTGAAACCTGTACCCAGCAGACCCACCGTATCGATACCGCCTTCCTTGACAACAGCTGCAGTAGCGTCGGCTATGTGGAGCAGAGGAATGTTCACCGACTCCTCGATTTGCGGCGCTACCTTGTGCATGGTATTGGTGCAAATAACCAGCAGGTCAGCACCCGCCGCTTCGATGCTTCGTGCCCCAGCGACCAAAATGTCGGCCACCTGACCCCATTCCCCTGCATGTTGCAACTGCTCAAGCGGCTCGAAGTCGACACTGACCATGGCGATTTTAGCCGAGCGCAATCCTCCTAGCTTTTGTTTGACCAATTCATTGACAGCACGATAGTACACTACAGTACTTTCCCAGCTCATGCCGCCTAGAAGACCTATTGTTTTCAATATTTCAGTCCCGTCACCGCCATTCAGTTTCCTCCAAAGGGCAGCAAATCGACATATCCGAACGCACCGTTCATTTGTTGTATACCCCTGTTGTGACAAGAATAGGTGTGGAATACTTCGTCTTCGTCTCTGGCAAACACGTTAATACCACCACTCTCGCCACGATCGTAGAAAACGATTTCATCGCCCACTGTTACAGATTTGCAATCAGCTGGTGCAGACATGTGAAAATCAAAATTAAAATCCGAATTGAAAGAAGAAGCCCAGCGAAAGGTCCAGCCCTTTTCCATTCGTGTATTCTCCAACATTGCCAATGGGGCTCGTGAGACCGCGATCAGTTCTGCATCGTGACTTTGAATCTGCTCCAAAGTACCGTTGAATGCATCCGCCCAGCCAGTGCAGCCGTCACAGGGAACATCCCAGTCAGGACCGTACATGAAATGGTAAATAATCAATTGCTTGTGGGGGCCGAATAGGTCCAGCAGCGAGACAGTACCTTCAGGGATATCCAAAGTATACAATTTGTCTACGCGAACCCAGGGTAACTTTTGACGCTCCAGCGCTAATAAATCCAGTTCCCGCGTGACTGCCTTCTCCCTGCGCAACAGCGCCATTCGCTCCTTCAGCCAGATATCACGCTCTACTACTGGTCTGGCCATGGCGAGCTCCATTGCTGCCTGATCAACAAATTCGGCCTATTCATCCCAGATACCACCGATGGTATAGGGACTGTTCTTGCCGGCAAAAAAGCCGCCATTGACGTAACGGTAGTGGCGGTTCAAATCATCTATCTGTTGCATTTCCCCGGACGTAAGTTCGATGTCGGCCGCTTCCAGGTTCGATTGCAGGCGTTGAGGATTAACCGACTTGGGGATAACAGCAGTGCCACGATTGACTGCCCAGGCCAGTAATACCTGGGCGCAGGAGAGTTTTCGGGCAACTGCGATTTCCTCGATAGCATCCAATGAAAGCAGATCTGGCTCGTCCTTGGATTTCATCATTGGCAAGCGGTCACGAGAGCCCAGGGGTGAATAGGCGGTCATCAGGATGGCATTCTTGTCACAGAACTGCTTAAGTTTCTTCTGGCTCAGCAAGGGGTGCATCTCCACCTGGTCCATACTGGGCTTGACACGGTAGTTTTCGAGTAAATCCTGCAACTTGCGGACACTGAAGTTGGACGTACCTATATGACGAAGCAATCCCAGATCAACACATTCTTCCATTGCTGACCAGGTTTCGCTAAGAGGCACCTCGTCCAGTGTATAGAACTCTTCCCGGGCGTGGGGAAAGTGGACGCCTTTTTTGAAAGCCACCGGCCAGTGGATCAGGTACAGATCCAGACATTCCAATTGCAGGTCGGCAAGTGTCTTCTCCAGTGCGGGCCTCACATCCTCATTTCTATGCGAGTCATTCCATAACTTGGAGGTAATCCAGAGCTCTTCCCGGGTAGCATCGCCACTTGTCATGGCATCTGACAATGCCTGGCCGATTTCCGACTCATTGCCGTATATTGCCGCACAGTCGATGTGGCGATAACCAAGCCGGATAGCCCTGCGAATTGTTTCATAGACTTCACCGGGTTCTGACTTCCAGGTACCGAGACCGAGAGCCGGCAGACGGTCTCCATTCTGACAATGCAGATACTTCATAACTCGCTTTCCTGTTGACTAAGCCTGGAGAACCGGACGTCCCCTCAATGGGGATGCATCTCCAGATGCTGTCGCAGCAGGTCCTTGCCATAATCATTGCCATTGGGTGTGCGTACCACGGTATGAATATGGTCACGGGTAGGCTGACCGGGCTGATTTTTCATCAGCGTGCCTACAGGATTCTGGTGATCGAACTCAATCAGGATTACCGGGCTGTGAATGCGATAGTAAAATACCGCGTCAGCATCGACCCCACCTATCCAGGCGAAGTGGGTTTCATCCAGGTGCTGACCAATGGCATCCATGTGTACGTCAGACTGGGGATCAGTCATATTGCCTACGTAGGTCCGGATCAGCTCCAGCAATTGTTGCCGCTGGGAACCGGTAAGCTCAAACCCCGGCAGACCCTGGTAATCAAGTATCAGGTTGTCAGCATTGGCGGCTGCCATTGGTGCATTACGTACCTTGCTCGAATTGAGTGTGGCGCGAGCCTGCTGACCTGCGTCCAGGGATTGCATGAAGGCCAGACCACGATCCTGCTCTTCCTGTAGAATGACATTACCAGCGTATTTACCGCTTTCAGCGAACACCGGCTCGCCACCCCAGAATGCCGGAGTCATGACCACCTGGTCACCCAACACGAAAAAGTTAATCACCAGATGATGTCCGTCCAGCTGCCAGCCCCAGGGCTCTTCTGCGGAAGGGATCCCCATCATGGTGAAGTAGTATTTCTCTTCACCGTAGCGGATCGGTTCACCGTTCAACTCCAGTAGAGTCTGTTCAGTTTTCATGATATCGCGAGTCTGCTGCAGGCCCTTGGCACTCAAGGAAACCTGCAACAGGTTCCATGCTGCCTGTTTCTGCGATTCATTCATCTCCTCCAGGCTAATGCCGTGACGGGCGAAAATGCCTACGTCCACATTGGACCAGTTACGCCATTCCGGATCATCGATAGCGAAGTGACTGCGACTAAGACCTGCTGTGTCCATGGTGGCAAGAAACTCCTCGGCGGCTCTGACAATAGGTGCCGTCGACACACCGGTACTGCGAATCGGGAACAAGCCGGTGCGCAGGCCAGCGGACGTCGTCAACCCCACATAAGGTTCACCCAGAGCCTCTGCCCCCATTTGATTAAAAGTACGTTTCTGATTCAGTAAATTCTGCGGGTACTGTGCCTGTACAGAGATACTTGTGATCAGCAAAGTCAATCCCAACGCAAGGTGCAGGACTATTTTTTCCATCATTGCTTGAACTCCTCTTGGCAAAAGGTTACCACCTTCGTTTGTCGCTAACCTGGTTTTTAAATACTGCTGGCTTGAGTTGTGTCTATCAGTTCGGAGTGAGCCATTTCCACCTTTGCTATCCACTCGCCAGATTCTGTGCTCTATCTTCTGTGTTCTGTCTTCCTTCACGGCGCCGCCATGGCGAAGGCCCTGATCAGGTCAACCAGCTCGGCAATATCTCGAAGGTCGGCGATTTCGGCGGGTGAATGACTGTAGCGCCCAGGCCAGGACAGACCGGCATTCGGCGCTCCGAAAAATGTGAAGGCGGTACCATCGGTGCTGCCCTGGGTCAGTCCTACCTGCGCTTCTATGCCCGCATCTTCGGCAATGGACAGGTTTCTATCCAGCTCAGAGGGAACCGCCAGACCACTGTTTTCCACCGAGCGCAAAACAGGACCATTTCCCAACGGCGCAAAGGCAAAGTGCGGAGATTCCAACGGAGTGTCTGAGGTCACAAAGGTATCAATGCTGTAAACCCGTCTGCTCTCCATACCAAATCGGCGTGCCAGCTGGCCGGCACCCCTGAGGCCACCCTCTTCTCTAACCGACCAGGCGAATACTACCCGATGGTCCAGCTCCGAGGGGTCAAGGTCCTGGATGGCAAGTAACAACGCGCTGGTACCAACCCGGTCGTCCATAGATCGTGAGGCGTATCGAAAGGGACCCATTCGGTATCCTTGCTTGTAACCGGTTATGCCCATGCCTTCACTTACACCAGCCGCCGCCAATTGTTCAGCATTCATGCCGAACCATGCCTGCACTGACTCCGGTAGCTTTTGCTCGGGACTGCTTCGGGTAAGAAACACGCCTCGCAGCATTTCCGGTTCCGCTACGGAATCCACATCACTGAAAGGATCAATCTGCAGTAGCGCCGGCTGACCCTCCCAGGCTGTGGTCACCACGCCGCCGAGGCGAGTCAGGTTGACGACACCATCAGGCTGAATGTCTGCAATCTCCCAACCGACTTCGTCCATGTGGGCTACAAAGACGGTAGCCTCGCTTTGTACTGGACCCATCTCCACCCACAGGTTGCCCATGTCGTCTACCTGGGCCAGCTCTCGCGCCCAATCCGGTAAAGCGTTGTATACCAGATATCGTACCGGGCCCTCGTGACCGGGAACTGCCGACAGCTCGGCTAACTGATCCAGAACAGCGGCCGTCTCCATCAGGCTGTTGCGATTCTGGTGAGAGCCCCAGCGGGCAAAATCGTCGTTAACGACCTGCCGTGGCGCCGGGACCTCGACCCAGTCGGGCACCATCGAAGATGGATTGATGGTTGTTACCAGATCCACTTTCAGTTGCTCTGCCGCAACCAGGGAGATTCGCTCCATCAGCGCACCCGGGTCTGAGACCTGCGGGGTAATCATGACAATCGACTCCACGCCAACGCTTTCCGCCACCGCATCAAACCGATTGCTGACCCCATTCAGCATTTCCAGTCTCGATTCCGCCTGGCCTGGCCCCACCATGACCAGGGAATCGACCGGAGCGAGTTGACGTAACGCGGCACCGAGACCGGTCCAGCCGAATACCTGCTGACTACTGAGGACATAACTGGTCCGGCCCTGCTCGTTAACACCGGCTTCGGCGGCAGCTGCAACCGCTGCGCAACCTACCCGGGCGCCTGCGCGCGGGCCCGCAATTTCTGCACCAAAGTGCCAGGCTGGCAGATGTCGAATAACGGGATCGAGCAAATTGATTCCCATGTCAGCCACTTGCTGGTCCGAGGCAGCGCCGACATCCAGCCAAAGATCATCAGCATTCACTATTGCTGTTTCGCCACTGTGCTGGGCCGCAAAATGCCCGTTGGCAACCGCGGTTACACCAACCAGCGGTCCGCTGCGGGTAAGAATTCGAAGCTGCTGCCCTTCGTGGGCCTGATCCCAAAGCGGGTGACGTGACCCCGATCCGATTCGATGCAGCCGCAGGTATCCATCTTCGGTAATCTGGCTGACGGCATAGGCATAGGAGTCGAGTCCGCAGGCAACGACCCTGTGGGGATCGCCATTGCCGATTGTTTTAACCAGATTTCCATAGCGATCAATAGTCCAGCCGGGAAAGCGCGACACAAGTGACTCGGCGGCATGATGCTCGTGCCCCGTGGGCGCATCCAGTGCCACCCAGGAAGCCAGCGCCGGAAGCGCGGCGTCCTGAGCCGCCAGTGGAGATGCCAACACACTCAGCAACGTCACCCAGAGCATGCGAGGCAAGCTTTCACGCCGGAAATATTTTTTTCTCATTTACAACTTCTCACTTCTGCTTTTTACTGTGCTAGTCAGGTAACCGGTAGGCAATTATATAGCCGCCTTCGGGATCTTCTTGCTCGGCTGGCAATACTCTTGCTCCGGCAGCCTGAGTGGAACTATACACTGGAACTGTTACAACAACCGTTTGTTTACCACTGTCCGGAGCCTCATAAGTCATGGGGGTAGCCTGAGCGGAAAATGGCAGCGGTTTTTGCCATAACTCCCTGCCATCCAGTAAATTGATCGCTCGAATGGTGTTGTCCATGGTTCCTGCGATAAAAACGATACCACCTGCAGTTGTTACTGTGCCGGCGGTCTGTGGAGTACCCACAGTCAGTGGCAATCGCGTTCTGAACCCCAAGGGTCCGCTGTCCTTCGCAGTCCCTATAGGCCGCTCCCAAAGCAACTCTCTGGTCTGCAGATCGATAGCCGCCATGATGCCGTAGGGAGGCTCCTGACAAGGAATCTGCAACGGCGACATCATGCGTTCAGTGCGGTGCGCGTATGGTGTGCCCTGCTGACTGCCGGCCACACCCGCGGGTAATTCGTCCCTTGGAATCAAGGTAAGCTTGTTGGCCATGATCAGCGGGTTGACCACCATCAGGTGGTTAACTTCATCGACGCTGACACTGCCCCAGTTGTGTCCGCCTGCAGGACCGGGAAAATGCAGTATGGTGCCGTCACCAGGCACGGTAAAAAGCCCTTCGTAACGAATCTTGCGGAACTGGATTCGGCACAGCATCTGATCGATGGGCGTAATACCCCACATATCCCGTTCCCGAATGTCGGGTCTGAAATTTGGCAGATCCATTGAAAACGGCTGAGTTGGTGATACGTAGTCCTCCGGTACACCACCTTCCTGCGGTACCGGCAACTCCTGGATATCGAAGATCGGCTCTCCAGTCTCCCGGTTAAGGACAAAGACCTCGGCACGCTTGGTAGGCACCAGGACTGCGGGAACAATTTCTCCATCGCGAGCAGGAAGGTCAATCAGAACCGGCTGCGAAGGCACATCGTAATCCCAGATGTCATGGTGCACGGTTTGAAACGACCAGCGCGGAGCACCTGTTTCACCGTCAATGGCAACCACCGAACTGGCAAACTGATCCGACACTTCCATTCGATAACCACCAAAGTAATCGGGTGTTTCGTTTCCGGTCGGTGCGTAAATCAGGCCCAACTCTTCATCGACACTCATCAGGCTCCACACATTGGGAGTGCCACGGGTATACACTTCGCCCTGCAACGGCGCGGTGTAGATACCGGGACGACCCATGTCCCAGGCCCAGGCAAATTCTCCGGTGATCGCATCGAAGGCGCGTAATACTCCGGAAGGCTCTCCAACACTGCGATTGTCCAGTACCCAGCCACCAATCACCGCATTGCCTCTCACAATGCCAGGTGGTGAGGTCTGGAAATTGAAGATCAGGGGATCGTTGCCCATGTTTCTGGTCAGGTCGATCTCGCCCAGCTCTCCAAACCTGGAACAACGGTCACCAGTCAAAGCGTTTACTGCGATCATTCGGGCATCGGAAGTAGCCATCAGGATGCGTTGCTGACATTCGCCGGGGTAGTCAGAGGGCGCTTCGAAATAGGAAACACCTCGGCAGCCGGTAGAGAAATAACGAGCGAACTCGAGGTGGTCAGGTGGCACCAACGGATCGAACTGCCAGACCAGTTCGCCACTTTCCGCATCCAGAGCGATAATCACATTACCGCCGGTGCACACATACAGTAGCTCACCAACTTGCAGCGGCGTTGCCTTGAAGGTACCGCCCACACCCGTCCGATAGGTCCAGGCCACTTCCAGATCTTCAACATTTCCACTATTGATCTGTGCCAGCGGTGAGAAACGGGTACCTCCCGGTGAGTTGCCGTAGCTTGGCCAGTCAGTACGCTCGTTGACGTTGGTGGCAGCCAGCCTCGGTGCCATGATCTGCACCGGGTACCCGCTGCTGCGTATAACTACTAATGTGGCAAGTACCATGTAGATGGCAGTGGTGGCAACAAACAGACGTGAGCTAAACAGAGCCGGTGGGTGGGGAAAACCATGTATCCCGATACGCACCGCAGGCAGCAGCAACCAAGTGCCCAGGATGGCAAAAGGCAGGATACGAGGCGCCAGCGCCCATAAATCGAATCCGGCTTCCCAGAGGGACCAGGCAGCAGTGAACGCGAAAAACAGCCCATAGACTGTGATGCCGGCCGGCTGCCCGAGCGACAATAAACGCGCACAGGCCAGCAACATAATTCCGGCCAGCAGATAGTAGAACGAACCACCAAGCAACAGCAGCTGAACGCCACCCAGCAACAACGGTAGAGCAATAATCACCAGCAAGGCGGGGTATACGCGTGGCGGTCGGATGGCAGAAGGATCGGCCAAGGAGTAATTCCCCCCTGTTTTTATTTTTTATTGGCCCGACTATAACTCAGATAACAAAGTGATAACAGCAAGTCGGAGAGCATCAACCCACGGCGGATTTCTTCCTCTGCCGCTCCTTAAAGCGCAGTTTTTCCCGCTTACGCTGATCGATAATTGCCTGCATGGGTTGTCCAATATGGCTTTCGCCACGCTCCCGGGCCAGCTCAACCTGTCGCTCGCGCTCGGCAAACCGCTTGGCCTGCTGCCGGGAATGCCTGTCATAACAATAGGGACAACTGACCCCTTTATGATAGTGGTCGCTCTGTTTGTCGTCATCGCTGATGGGCATACGACAAGCGTGACACTGATCATAGTGACCTTTTTCGAGGTCATGATCTACCGTCACCCGGTTGTCAAACACGAAACATTCGCCTTCCCACAGGGTTTCTGTCTTGGGGACCTCTTCCAGATATTTGAGGATGCCGCCCTTCAGGTGGTAGACCTCCTCAAAGCCCTGCTGTTTGAGGAAAGCAGTGGACTTTTCACAGCGAATACCTCCAGTACAGAACATTGCCACCTTGCGGTGCTCCTGCGGATTCAGGTTCTTTTCCACGAACTCCGGAAATTCCCTGAACGTATCGGTTTCCGGATTGACCGCCCCCTTGAAGGTACCGATCTGGTACTCATACTTGTTGCGGGTATCTATCAATGTCACTTCCGGGTCGGAAATGAGCGCATTCCAGTCTTCGGCATCGACGTAAGTGCCGACTATATGATTTGGGTCGATATCCTCCACACCCATGGTGACGATCTCTTTCTTGAGTTTCACCTTGGTTCGGTAGAACGGATTGTGGTCCGTATAGGACTCCTTGATTTCGATATTGGTAAAGCGATCGTCTTGCTTGATGAACTGAATGACTGCATCGATTCCCTGCCGCGACCCGGCGATGGTGCCGTTAATACCCTCCCTGGCGAGCAGCAAAGTGCCGCGCACATCATTAACCAGCATCACGTCCTTGAGGGGCTGACGAATAGATTGGAATTCGGGAAATTTGGCGAAGTAATACAACGCCGCGACTACTACGTCGTGCTTCATGGTAGGTCCTCTTTGCCGTTCGGAGCGTAAGTCCGATGCAATAATTAAGCCCGGTATTTTATGGAAGCCCCAGTTTATTGTCCAACATGCAGACCGGATGAGCTGTCCTTTCTTTTAATTCTGATTCCTGTTCCTTTAACTCTGATTCCTGTATCGATGCTTTCAGCTCCAGATTCTCTTGATTTCAAGTCCTTTCAGCACGTAAAGTGAAAACTTTCAATCGGTAAGAATCACGGAATTTACAACATGCTAAAAGTCAGACTGGGATCTATTGCTTACCTGGTAGCGTTTTTATTTGCATCATTGCTGCCCGGCTCCACGACCTGGGCACAGGAGGAAGTTGAGAAAAAGGTAGTCATGGTTCCCATGCGTGACGGCGTCCAGCTGGCGACCAATATCTACCTGCCGGACGGAGACGGTCCCTGGCCAGTAGTACTGACACGAACACCCTATAACAAGAACGGGGCTGATCGCAGTGCGGCTACCTATAACGAACGTGGTTATGCACTGGTGAGCCAGGACGTGCGCGGGCGCTACGAATCGGAGGGCGAGAACCGACCTTTCGAACCCGATATCGAAGACGGCTACGATACCGTGGAATGGATTGCGGCCCAGGAATTCAGCAATGGCAAGATCGGCATATTCGGCACTTCAGCTCCAGGTATCACATCCAACCTGGCAGCTGCGTCAGCACCTCCACACCTCACCGCCGCCTATGTAACCGTGGCACCAGACAGCCTGTTCTATCGATCCCGCTTCGTTGGCGGAGTATTCAAGGAAAGTCATTCCGGTGGCTGGCTGCGGGGCCAGGGTGTCAGTGAAGACGCCATTGCAGCCTACAAGGCTCGCGCGGTGCTGGATCAAGGTTGGCTGGATACTGATTTTCTGTTTTTTCGGGAAAACGTGAAGATTCCGGTCTACAACGTGGGTGGCTGGCACGACATCTATGCCGAAGGTTCGCTTTACAATTTTCTTTATCTACAGAACCAGGGGCGCGAAGGCGCCCGCGGGAATCAGAAACTGTTCATGGGTGCTTTTGGACATGGCGCCTTGCAGGGCGATCTGGAATACCCCGGCGGGGGCTTTATCAGTGGTGACATCGAGCAGCAGCTGCGCTGGTGGGACTACTGGTTGAAAGATATCGACAACGGCATCATGGATGAGCCGCCAATCAGTTTTTATATGATGGCCTCTGCGCGCAAGGGCAATGCGTCGCCACTCAATCGCGTCATCCAGACTGACAGCTGGCCGCCGCAACACGAACTGACAAGCCTGTACCTGCAATCCGACATGTCAATTGGCACCTCGGCGCCAAGAGACGATTCCGCGTCTATCAGTTACCAGTTTAACCCCAACAACCCGGTACCCACCGTGGGCGGTCAAAACCTGGGGCGCGATGTTGGACCCAGAGATCAACGAGACATTGGCGAGCGCCAGGATTACCTGCGCTTCCAGACGCCAGTGCTGGAGGAAGATGTGGTGGTTGCCGGTCACATCGAAATGGAACTGTATGTGTCTACCGATGCGCTGGATACCGATTTCATCGTCAAGCTGGTGGACATCTACCCGGATGGGTATGAAGCACTGATCCTTGATTATCCGATCCGTACCCGGTTCAGGAATGGCCAGCGAACAGAAGATGTGGATCTGATGACACCCGGTGAAGTGGAAAAATTGACCATCAACATGTGGAGCACAGCGCAGACTTTCGAAAAAGGTCATCGCTTAGGTGTTCACGTGAGCTCCAGCAACTTTCCCCGCTTTGCGGTAAACCCTAACAATGGCGCGGCGCTGGATGACACGACAACACCGGCGAAGATCGCCAACAATACGATCTATTTTGACGCGCAGCGGCCTTCGGCAATCGTATTGCCAGTGGTGACAGAAGATCTGTAGCATCAACGGTTCATCCAACTGGCGAGAGCTGATTCCAGAGCAGCTCAATGCCAGCTTGATTTTATTGATTCACTTTCAGCAATGCGTGAATACGACTACATAATCATCGGCGCCGGCACTGCCGGCTGCGTACTGGCCAATCGCCTGTCGGCGGATCCGCAATGCCAGGTACTGCTTCTGGAAGCTGGCGGCAAGGACGATTATTTCTGGATCGACATCCCGGTAGGCTACCTGTACACCATTGCCAACCCACGCACTGACTGGTGCTATCACACCGAGCCCGATCCCGGACTGAATAATCGCAGTATAGGCTATGCCCGCGGCAAGGTTCTGGGTGGCTGCTCATCCATCAATGCCATGATTTACATGCGTGGACAGCAAAGCGATTACGATTACTGGGCATCCCTGGGTAATAGCGGATGGGGCTGGCAAGACGTACTGCCAGTGTTCAAGAAATCCGAAGACTACCAACACGGAGCTGACGACTTTCACGGTGCCGGAGGCGAGTTACGAGTCGAGGAACGGCGGGTCAACTGGGAAATTCTGGATGCCTGGCGCGATGCGGCTGATGAAAGCGGTATACCAAAAATTACCGAATTCAATCGCGGCGACAATTTCGGTAATGCCTACTTCCAGATGAATCAGCGCAGAGGCAGACGCTGGAGCGCCACCAGCGCTTTTCTTGAACCCGTTAAGTACCGTCCAAACCTGAACATTATTACCAATGCTCAAGTGGAGCATTTGTGCCTGGAGTCTCTCAATGACAGCCATCAGGCCACGGGAGTCACCGCCTGCCTGGACGGCACGGAAACAGTGCAATTCAAAGCCCGTCGCGAAGTTTTGTTAAGCGCTGGAGCGATCGGTTCGCCCCAGATCCTCCAGTTAAGCGGCATCGGGCCTGCTCCGTTGCTTGCTGAACGTGGAATTGAGGTATTGCGAAATCTGCCCGGAGTTGGTGAAAACCTGCATGACCATCTGCAGGTGCGTAGTGTTTACAAAGTCAGCAACACCGTAACATTGAACCAACGTGCAAATTCGCTGACGGGCAAAGCACAGATGGGGCTCGAATACCTGCTCTTCAAAACCGGTCCTCTAACAATGCCGCCATCACAACTGGGAGCATTCGCTAAGAGCGACCCCGATCAACCAAGTGCCAATATTGAATGGCACGTGCAGCCACTGTCGCTGGACAAATTCGGCGAACCATTGCACAAATTCAACGCCATCACGCCTTCCGTGTGCAATCTTCGCCCCAGCAGTCGTGGGCATGTCCGCATAAAGAGTGCCAACTGGCGTGATTACCCTGCGATCACGCTGAACTACCTCTCCAGCGAAGAAGACCGACAAGTTGCAATAAATGGTTTACGTTTTACACGGCGAATTATGGCTGCCAAAGCGCTGGCACCCTTCGAACCGAAGGAGTGGAAGCCCGGCCCCGATCTCAACAGCGACCAAGAATTACTGCAAGCCGCTGGAGAGCTTGGCACAACAATCTTCCACCCGGTGGGAACCTGCAAGATGGGCAATGATGAACTTGCGGTGGTCGATGATCGACTCAAAGTCCATGGCATCGAAGGACTGCGCGTGATCGATGCGTCGATCATGCCAAGAATTACCTCCGGCAACACCAACGCACCGACCGTAATGATTGCCGAGCAGGGTGCCAGTTTCATACTGCAGGAGAAAAAGTTATCCTGACAACAGCGGAAAATCCCTGAGCTGTAAGCTCTAGTTAACAAGTCGACTACTTACAAATCGCCAGCTGCCATCGGTATCCTTGCGCATTTGGTAAGAATAAGTGTTAGTGCCAAGCACGGTGGAATAGGACACCGGACCTGCATTTGCCCTTTCACCATCAACGTTAATGACCATGGATGACATGTCTACTTTGAGATCGTTAAGCAAACCCTGCGCTATCAATGCCATAAAAAACTCAGTCAACATTGATTTGGTGGCTCCCTGCGGATCCACAAAATCGTCAGCATAGGCATTGAGAATACCGTCAAGGTCACCCTGTGTTTCTGCCAGATGGTAGCTATTCAACGCATCCAGAATCTGCTGGTTTGCGGATTCCTCCGCAGTTACTGTGTTGCTGAGAAGTACCAATGAAAATAAAACTGAAAATAGTGTTCGCATCTTTGTTTCCTCAAAATGGATACACTCTAAGAGATGCACTATTCGAGCATATGGATGCAGTGATTTAAAAAATTTGCCAGTTCGAAGGGAAAACAGTGGCTGGTCGGCGTGAGCGTCAAGCGTCAAAAATGCTGGCTGGTCAACAAACTACCGGCAATTTGCCAGGCTGACCCCATTCGCACCAGGAGCCATCGTAAACCGATAAATCCTGATAGCCCGCCATCTCTGCTGCCAGGGTCAAGATACAGGCGGACAATCCCGAACCACAAGTAAAGATCAATTTCTGGTCGCTGGCAGCCCGTTTTTCGAATAGTTCCCGCAATTCGTCAGCCGGCTTCATGTAAATGTCATCCAGCACCTGTAGGAAAGGCATACAACAGGCGCCAGGCATATGGCCGCCACGGAGATTTTCTCGAGGCTCGGGATCCCGACCATAAAACCTGCCTTCCGACCTGGCATCGAGAATAGTACACGACTCTTCGTTCAATAATTGATAGACCATTATTGCATCACAAAAAAGGCCTACACTCTCCTTGCTTTGAAAATCGCCCTGTTGTGGTGCCTCTGTCGATATCTGGTCGCTCAACTCCAGGCCGGCAAGATGCCAGGCCACCGCCCCACCGTTTAACACTGCAACATTGTCGTGACCCATGGCTTTGAACATCCACCAGGCACGGGGACTGGCGTAGACGCCGATATCATCGTACACCACGATGGCGCTATTGCTGTTGATGCCCAGCTTCCGCGCCTGGTCCGCGAAAAAATCCGCATCGGGCATCATATGAGGCAGGGCGGAATTCTGGTCGCACACTTTGGCGTCGTAATCGAACCGAAGCGCCCCCGGAAGGTATCGTGCTGTCAGCTCGGAGGGCAATTTCTGGCTGGTAAACGGCATGATGGGCGGAACGGAAGCGTCGAGAATAACCAGATTCTCGCTACCAAGGCGATCATTCAACCAGTCGTTGCTGACCAGTGGTGAGGAAATGCTTACCTTACCCATCACTTTGAACTCGTGACTCCTCGTCGAGGGGGCCCTGAATAAAAGGCTCTGCTTTGCAATCGATGCAAAGCTATAGCTGCTGCAAAACCTGGCGCAACTTGGCTTTGATTTTTTCGCTATTGTCCGGACCGATGCGAATCATTTGTTTTTGAATGTCCGACAATCCTTCAACTCCACTATCGGCATACAGATACATTACCGAAGGCTTAACCAGTTGCAACGGTCCTTCATATTCGTCGGTGTTCAATAGATTGCGAATCGCGCGACGCAAGGTACTGTCAAAACTTACATCGCCGTAGCCAAGCTCTGCATAAGCCTGCTGGAACAGTGGTGAGGCCAGTCGGTATAACACCATGGACTGTTCAATATCAACGGCAACGATGGTATCCACCACCTGGTCGAAGCGCCGAAAGCCTGCTTCATCCAGCTCGAACAGATTGTCGTCAATGGTGCGAACAGGAAAATCTCCCTGCACTTTCCGATAGGGCAGATTGGTCTGGGGCAGGTTACCTTGGCTGATATTGTCTACCAGTACCACGAACCTGCGAACCATCTGTTCATCCACCAGGTAACTCAGCAGTGCGGCGCCATTGGCTAGCTGCTGCAGCCGCTCACCGATAAAGGAATCACTTTGTCCCAACGACGGTAGCTGCACTATCTCGGTCTCGATCACTTCTTCGACCAGTTCCGGCTCAGGTTCAGAAACGGTAACAGCCTGCTCGGGTTCTGCCGGTTCAGGCTCGACAACCTCTGCTTCTTCTGGCTCTGGCTCAACGGCTACCGGTGCACGCTGAACTGGCGCAGGGCGCTCAGGCTGGACAGGCTGCGGCGGGGGCACGACAATGGTGGTGGTTCCTTCCGGGGGCTCATAGGTAGCACCCAGGTACACCAGGTACAACAACGTCGCTACCGCGACACCGGCTACCACCAATATGCTTTTAGCACCCATATACCCACCCCTTCTGCTTGAGCTGATTATTTTGTCACAGTCAGCTTTTCACCAGCAAGGAGATCGCTGGTAATGGAACAAATGATCATGCTGTAGCCACACTGATGCCCGGATTTGGTCATATTTCATCGGGCAAATAAAAAGCCGCTGCCAAAATGGCAACGGCTTTTTATTACTTTGTCGAGTATCTCGACATTACAGGGACGGGCTATTGCCAATTCCTGCCGGTTCGAATGGCCTGGGTTGCTGATCAGTTAGCT